>Ga0265297_10003267_pt1 | contig 29851 bp, 32 predicted proteins | sample Munlanlwell13791_FD_192502 | JGI IMG/M metagenome (GOLD analysis project Ga0265297, IMG submission 192502) | Leachate microbial communities from a municipal landfill in Southern Ontario, Canada - Leachate well 137-91 | ecosystem: Engineered > Solid waste > Landfill > Unclassified | place...
GCATCAAAACCATTATTATTTTACCAAGTGTTGCCTGTCCCTGATAAATAGCTATAGTTTCCTTGATTTCCGAAAGGACCTTGGCTTTTTCAGTCTGCGTCTGAGATATAACGTCTTCAACTTTTTCAACTACTTTCTCGGAAACATGAGACCTCTCTAGTTCGCCTCGTACAGTTTTTGTTAATTTTCGGAAATCAAACAGTGCATCGAGTTCTTTTTCAATCTTTACAGACCTTCTTCCTCTGCCGGTTTTTTTTCTAAAAGCGAACCTTCGTTCTTCAAGCTTCGCAAGACATCCTTTCAGGATAGAAACAAGAATAAAATAAGAACTATTTTCTCTCAAACCATCTCTGGCACTTTTTTCTTCCAGATGGGAAACCTCTTCGCTTGCGATGTTTACCATGCCGATAATCTGGTCAACACCGATACACCTTGAAGGATTTTGTACCCTAGCTTTATCAAGTTCTAGCCAATCATAACCGGCATCACCATAGGGCCTGATACGAAAGTTGTCCCTATAGACACTGATACCATTACTCTCATTGAGAAGAAGCCTTGCTTCTTTTTTCTCCAGAAACCTACCTGTAAACGGATCCTTTAATCCCCTCATAATGAGATTATCAATGGCCTCTGGATCTCTGTCAAAAACCCTAAAATCAAGTTCAACAGGACCACAATATTTGCCCAAAGCAGTAGATACTTTAAATTTAATTTGTTCGGTAGGTATATTTTTTTCTACTTGGTTTTCATAAATTATATCCACATTCCCATTTTCATCTATTTTTCCATGCAATCTATAATCAAACAAATCAATTAATGGAAATGGTTCAATTTTTTCATGAATATTATTAAATTTATCAATGCCTGTATTTTTCAATTCAACCCAAATCACGAAATCCTCTTGTTTTTTTAAGGGAGAAATTAATTTCTTTAGTTCAACCATTAGTGTCCGGTAAACTTGCTCAGTCCACAATGTAACTTTTTCTTCTGGTTTAATAAGCAGGGTAGTCCCAGAATTTTTACCAGTATATCTAGATTCAATTGGTATAGAAATCTCATCTAAATATTCTCCTTTCTTGAAAAGTGACCAATCAATTTTTGCGGATGTCGTAATTGCTTCTTTATCTGTCGTTTCTAGCCAGAGCTTATCCCCAAGAATTGAAGCAGCGAATCTACCAATACCTTTTCTACCTTGCAAATTTCTGCCATTGGGGCTTTCTTTTCTATCTGCCTTATCTGTTGTTGCTGGCATCATCCATTCAGTGGTCACTATTTCAAAATTCATACCATGTCCATTATCAGATATACTAATACTAGCATTTTTTGAATCAGACATATTAATAAATTTAAGATCTACTTTTGTAGCATCTGCATCATATGCATTCTTAACAAGCTCAACAATTGAAGCATAAACATCTTTAATAATTTGATCGCCTATCGTGTGTATAAGTCTTGCTGATGGTCTAAATTTATAATGCCCTTTAAATTCTTTTTTTTCTTTATCTGTCATTATGAACCTCCGTAAATTTATCATAAACCGATTCCCCTATCCTTTTTGCAAGAAGAGGTGGAATAGCATTTCCTATCTGCCTGAATTTCTTGGTAAAGGGTCCTTCAAATTCATACCAATCTGGAAAAGACTGAATTCTTGCGGCTTCTCTGGGAGTAATTGTCCTTGCCTGCTTACTATCTGGATGAATAAATCTATTGCCATCTTTCTCCAGATGAGCAAAAATAGTTGAGCAAGGCCTTGACCATTTCTGTTTCTTGTATTTATCCTTAAAACTATTCATATCATATTTTATTAGGTTTTTGAGTCTGCGTATTCTTTGTGATTCAGCTTCAAAAATATCCTCTGCTGTCATACCTTGTCTCATGCTTTTAAAGAGGGAAATATCATCTTGTTTCTGACTTCTTGCGACATGGTGTGTAACACGATTTGACCATTTGGTTTAATGAAATCAAGAAATGCCTTGCCTTTTGCACTAAGAGAATCATAATGCTTTCTAAATAGTTCTTCGTGATAAATTATGGCATCTCCACCGTTATATATTCTTTTATTTCGTTTATTAATTTTTTCTTTTTCCTTACGACTTTTTATGCCAGTATGAGTAATTTGTGCTTTTAACTTAGGTAAATCTCCTATGGCTTCAAATAAAGTGATACTTGAAGACCTATTGTGCGTCACAGAGGGAAAAGGATTTTTAATACCGAGGTTATTGCCTATCAAAAAAACTCTTTCTCTTTCTTGAGGAACACCATAGTCTATTGCATTTAAGATAATATAATCTGTCTTTATCTTACTATTTTCGCTTTCAAAAGAATATCCGATATTTTTAAAATCCGAGGTAATTAAATCTATATAACAAATCCCTCCCTTTTTTTTAGAGAGGATGCCTTTCACATTCTCAAAAATAATAAATGATGGCTTTAATTCTTTAACCAACTTCAAATATTCTTGATACATGGAATCCATAATCTTGTATTTTTTCTTATTCTTCTTTCCATTACCAGACCTTGGACCAATTAATGAAAAGGACTGACAAGGCGGGCCTCCAGTTATGAGATCAATCTTTTTCCCGCATCTCTCTATTATAGTTTTATGGTTTTGAGGAACAGTGAGATCGGCCTCCATAACGATATCTTCTCTTCCGTATTCTTTAGAAAAATATTTTCTAAGTGTCTGGCAGGCATATTTGTAATTATCGACAGCAAGGACAATTTCATAAACCCTTCGGCCTTCACTGTCCTTTACAAGGTCAAAACCAAGTGACAGCCCGCCTCCTCCTGCAAATAAATCCAGTACTTTAATCTTTTCTTCTGCCATCTTTTATTTTATCTAAGATCTTCCGTTTAATTATTTTCTTATTTTTTAATTCGTGCTCCCAGACGCGCAATACCTTCCATCCTGATTTCTTCAGCGTTGCATTTACAATTTTATCTCTTATCACATTTGAATCAATCTTTTTCTTCCAGAACCTCCTATTTGTCGCGGGTTCAACAAAACATCTGGGACACTTATGCCAGAAACAGCCATCTATGAATATTGCAACTTTTCTTTTGAGAAAAACAATATCTGGTTTGCCGGAAAGCTTGCTATAAAATTTACTTCCCCGGAAACCTTGAGCAACCAAGACATTTCGCAGAAAAAGTTCGGGCGTAGTATTTCTGCTTTTAACCATGGACATATTAAAACTTCTCTGTTTCTTTGTAAGGACATCTGCCATCTCTATTCCTGAGAGTGAGATATTTGTTTTTGTGAAATATTCCAAGAGACTAAAATACTTGTAGAAATTGTTCTCTTGGGAACAAATAATTTTGCAGGATTTCTGTAATAATTTAATTTTGGATTATTTGCAATACCAGATATAACAATAAGGCAGTAATTTTCGCCTTTTTCGCAGGCAACACGCCATTCCTTATCCGTAAAAACCACCCCTCCTGTATAGCCATCCAATCCTTTAACTTCAATAAAATTATGCTCTTCTATATTCTTAATTATTTCGAAATCATATCCTAGCCCTAAATCCCTACAATCTTTAAGCTGTCCTTCTAAATCCGTTTTATTGGAGTTAAAATTAGACAAGAATAACTCCTCTGCACGCCTGCCGGTTGGGCCTCTTAATATAAACTTTCCTTTTCTATCATACTTCTTTTCCGAAACTTCTTTTAAAATATCAGGTATTACTTCAAAAACATCCCCTCGTTTATTAATAATATCAAGAACTATGCCTCTAAGCGTTTGTTCTGACATTGAAGAAAACTGTTCAACAATTCTTACTCGACTAGGGCTCATAGGCCGCTGGTACCATCCTACCCTTTCATTATCATGGATAGGATCGAACTCATCTCTTCTGTTTTTAATTGAAGTTGCTTTTACACCAATTTTCCTTTCTATATCCCTATACGCGTCATTGAAGGTAACGTAGCCAAGATTCTTTAATCCGTTCCTATCATATTTTGAAATGTAAAATGCAATAATTAATGCTAATTCATTCTCTTTTTTCATTTCATTAACTTAATAAGATTAATAAAACTTATAAACTTATAGCTACTCATCCTCCCCTAATAAACTCTACTTTTCCTGTCTCATCAACAAAATATACACCTAATTCAATCTTCCTAACGAACCACCGTAACTTTCTGATATCGTCTTTATATAACTGGAATTCTGGTAACCCCAAAGCAACCTCGAGTTTTTCATTCTGCGATTTTGCGTTTATAATCTCGAAGACGGCTTCTGCCAACCAGTGCTTTGCCTGTAATTTCGGATCGGTTCGTTTCTCTTCTCCCTTTTTGCCTCCAAGGCAATCCTGCGTGTATTTATCAGAAGGATAACCTTTGACTGCAACCTGCCTTAGTATTGTATTACGTTTTGCCAAAATATCAGGACCTCTTTCCCTTGCGCCAGTATTGGATTTTCTAATAATCACGAATTTTTCTTTTTTCTTCATGTAATTCACGATCTTTTCCTGTATATTTCCTTCCCAGAACCAATCTTGCGTTTTATCCCAAACCATTTTAATATTGGCCAATAGACATTTGAGAAATTTGTACTAAAAATTTAGTTTCTCTATTATAAAATAGCTACGAATTCTGCAACAACGTGAAACTCTAGTGCCGGAACATCTTCTAAGATAATGTCATCAAAGTCGTTATTGTCTGGGGAAAGAATAATTTTTTTGTGCCTCCATGTCCCATCATCAAAATATTCCTTTTCGCTTTTATACCGCTTTATTGTAAACTGTCTTGTCGTTTCAGGATCTGAAACTAAATGGCATTCCACAAGAACAATTAATCCGTTTCTAGTTCCTCCTTTGTCAAATCGAAATACACAATAGCTTCCATCTGGTATGGTCGGTTCCATTGATTTACCAACCACTTTTGCGGCAAACATATCCTTATTCAAAGCCCTAGGAATATCGGCTTTAATCCAACCAATCGGTTCTTGCTCAACCTGCGTTTCTTTGCCAAATGAAGTTGCAACCGCTTCAAGCGATAAAACAGGTAGATAATCTCTAAACTGTAGATTTTCTGGGATCGTTCGCGCTAGCTCTTTAGACTGTTTCTCATCCTCTTTAACAATATCAGAGAACATCAAAGCGCCATCTCTGCTTGCTATCTTAGATCTAAAAAACATTTCTGTTTCTTTATCCATGAAATACAAATAAACTCCCTTATGAGCTCGCGACATTAACACTCTATAAACATGCTTAAGATGATCAGTTAACATTTGATTTCCTCTTAAAACCTGGCTATCAAAAGAATTTTCAGGAATACTAACCCAACCTTTGTCTTTACGCCAAACGAGGTCATCTCCAAAAATTACACCTATATAGTCAAACTCAAAACCTTGAGCTGTATAGACAGTACCAACCTGTTCCATACCACTCTTATCTGTGGCCCATTTCCAAAATTCATCCTTCTTCTCCCAAGGCATTTGAAAGTCGCCTATTTGAACATCCTTCACTAATGAGCCGTCTCGGTTCGGTTCGCTCCACTTCCAACAAAAACCAGCAACAATTCTAGCTGAATTCTCCTTGTGTCTATTTTTATCATCAATTGCTTTCTTTAAATCTAGCGGAGTATCAAAGATTCTAAACTCCATTTTTGCATCGAAAACATCTATATCAGATTCTCTTATCTTCAGTAGTTTGTCTAACCACTGTAAATATGCATCCGAACCAGAACAACGGAACTGTGTTCTAAGCTCGAATTCTGCAATATCGTTATTCTTAACACCGAGTTTAAGAGCAGAATTCTTTATTAACTCAACACTACCGATCTCTTTCGGACGGACGATTTGAAACTCATCTATAAAGAAAATTGATAGCTTGGCTGGCCTTATAAGATCTTCTACTTGAGGTTTTTTTGATCGAAACTTAGAAGGTACTCTATAATCATTGCTATCCGACCTAATCCTATGGGCCTCATCACATATAAGAACGTCGACTTCATTATCTTCGTGCTGCGTAAAATTAAAAAAGAATTTGAAGAGATTTGATGCCCTACGTCCAACAATTTTTCTCAATGTATTTGTAAATGCGGATGAACCAGTAGCATGATATACAATCTTGCCCTGGCGCATGAGCTCACCCATAACTTCTAATGCAATTACCGACTTACCAGTGCCCGGACCGCCCTTGACAACAATAATAGATTTTGTACTAGTCTTGCTTAACTGCTTAGCTTTGCTCATAATTGCGTTATAAGCAGCAATTTGATCATCAATAAGAGTAAATATTTGCTGCTTGTGAATCATATCGCCCGTATGATCCAAAAGCCTTTTAGAAGGTCGAACAGGACTATTTAAAAAGCGATTAAAGACTTCTAGCCCGTCACTATTCTTTAGTCTCTCCTGTAAATAAAGACCTAATTCTCTAACGTCTTCTTTGAGAAACAACGGGAACGTCTTAGTGAATCTATGGAATTTTGGAAGCAAGAGTATGTTTTCTTTTTGCTTGGAATAATTATGACAATATGAACAAGAATTTAAATAAAGAGGTTCATCATCATTAAAAACGGTTAGAAAATCTTGTAAATCAAAATGATAGCCCTCAACTTGCAAACATGGATGAGCTACTTCCCTTTTTCCATAGAAATCTATTATTATATTTCCCTCATTTTCACAATCATAAACATGTTCATTAGACCATTGCTTTAACTCCATTAGTACAACTGAATCTTTACTTGCATTGCTCTTCCCAAATATCAATACGTCAATACGCCGTGTTGAATATGGCAATTCATACTCCACTATTATCTTATTATTCGTTAGGGCTGAATGCGTAAATGCATTATTTAGGAAATTGAGTGACTGCTGCCAAGAGCGAAATTCCGGATCTGATGGAATTCTTCTATAATAAGCAAGAAAATTATCTCTTAATATATCCGCAATACGATTGTGTATTACGTCTGCCGAAAATTCCTTAATTGACCCCTCGTAGAGTCTCATAGCTTATTGTATTTTGTATGCTTACCCTTAGCTTTTTCTATTGGATATTTCATTTCATTCTTTTTGAGTTTTTGATCCATCGCATCAATTAAGCTGATACCGAGATTGTCGGCTAATTCAAAAAGATACAAAGCGATATCAGCAATCTCATCTTTAATTTCCGTATGGTTCTGTCTCGCGTATTTCTCTACCTCTTCAGTAGTCTTCCATTGAAAATGCTCTAAAAGTTCGGAAGCCTCGAGAATTATTGAAACAGCCATATTTTTAGGATCATGAAATTGCATCCAGTCACGCTCATCCCTAAACTTTTTTATTTTTTCTGTTATTTGACGAATCTCACTCATATTCTCTCCTTTTACAAATGCGATTTTCTACCTACCAATGCATCTAGGCTGACACCAAAAGCATCTGCTAATTTAAGTAGCGTTTTCAAGGTTGGATGCTCAGCTGCTCCTTGCTCTATTTTTGTGATCGCATTAAAAGATAGCCCAGCCTTTTCAGCTAGCTTTTGCTGTGTCCAATCATGCTCTTTGCGTAACTCTTTAAGTCTCTTAGATAGCATTTTTCTCCTTGACTGAATAATAAAGTTTTAGTACTATATGTTTAGTGCTTAGCCTGAGGTACTGAACTCTTATTATTTTATCATATAAATACTATAATTTCATCAAAATCCTCCCCCTAAAAATTGCGGCAGTTTTTTGAAGAAATAGCGCTAGGCGGGGCGCGGGGTGGGGGCCGCGCCCCGCCTAAGCAGTTCTTTGAAGCACCGAACGCAAGGCACCCCGGCCTAAAGGATGGCCTAGGCACCCGGCCTTAAAGGATAGACCGGTGTCTTGCTTCTGCAAGATGTCCCGCCTGCTGCGGGAAGGCGGGGCATAGCGCCGTCCGGGTAGTTTTTAGCGTAGCTTAGGAGCTGCGGCCGAGCCGTTCTTTCCTAAAAAATTTTGTTTTTAAGGCAGGAGTTATTTCATTAGGGAATGAGCTTTGCTCCGGTATTAGAATTACTTCAGGTGAAAGAAGATATGATTAGGCACTTGCTGCGCCCTTCGGGCTCGCAAGGATCAATTTCCTAATTCGATAATATTCTTTAGGCACTTTCATTCGCGAGTTTCATTAATGAAACTCGCTCTTCAAGTGCCAAAATTTTTTTACAATAAAAAAATTTTGGGGTGGCTGACGGGGCTCGAACCCGCGACCTTTAGAGCCACAGTCTAATGCTCTAACCAGTTGAGCTACAGCCACCATAATTCATAATAAAAAGATCTATTAAGACAATTCCTACCCCCTCCTTCGCACTAGAGTAGACATATTAAAAAGTACGTGCTTCGGAGGGTCAATTCGGTCGCAAACTTACGTTCACTTGCCGCACAAGCGGCACACCGGCTGATCCGATAGAGCCGGGTGTACGTTCCGTAAGTTTAGGCCTCATTGAAGTTGAGCTACAGCCACCATGATTCATATAAAACAAATCTATTAAAACAATTCTAAGCTACAGCCACCATGATTTTATTAAAAAGAATTCTGTTTTTACGAACTTGGCCAATCTTTAGTTATTGCGTCTTTTCCGTTTCTTCTTCTTTTTCCTTTTTAAATGCGCCTTCTGCTGCCTTTTTTACTTCATTGCCCACGGCAAAGGTGCCGTCGATTACCGCTTTAGAAAGGTCAACCATGCTTCCTACAAAGGTCTGAAGAATTTTAGCCGGTAATCTCACAACATCCTCAGCCTTAATACCATTTTGGCCGCGCGCCTGGGCAAGCTTATTCTCAAAAGCCATCTTAATCTCTCCGAAACTAAACTCAGGCCTATCCATCTTTGTCCTGATAGTAAAATCTAACACTATCTTTCCCTCGTTCAGCGCCCTGAACATATCCAGGACTGCATCAGCAATCTTCTCTGCCTTCTCTTGCTGTTCTTCGGGAGACCGGGGTTTACGCACTATGTCAACCAATTCCAGGTGGCATTCAGCAGTGAGATTATTACTCAGGCCAGTTATATTGCTGGTAAAGTTTAACTTTGCCTTTTCGATGCGCGCCTTTTCCAAATCCACCCAATTTGAATAATATGGGTAAAGATAAACTCCATCTATGTCTTTGATATTTAAAACCGCCCTTATATCCCTCTTAAACAAATTCAACCAGCCTTCAACTTCAATTTTACCTTCTTCCTGCCCCTCTTGCCAAGGTATCTTTGCCTTCAGGTCAAAATTTGTTATCACCGGAACCGGCAGCATATAAAGATTAGTCAAATTAAAATTCAGGTCTTTGACGTTGATTTTGATGCCTGATTGTCCTGCGGTATGATCAGTGAAATCTATTTTCCCGTCCTTGATGGTCAAGCGCTTAAAAATTAACGGCCAGATGACGCGTTTCTTCTCTATCTTAGGCGCTGCTGATTTTTCAGGAGGCGCGGCAGCTTCTTTGGGTGCTTCTGCCTGCGGCTCGGCTATTTTTTCAGCCGTTTCAACAGGTTTGGGTATACCTTTTTCGAAAATAAACTCCGGCTTGGTAATTATAATCCTATTAAAAGCAATCCGCCCCAATATAACATATAATATACTTGGGGAAATTGACACGCTCTCTATTTTAGCCAAACCTTCGATATTCAGGTTTTTGATCCCTATATTAAAGGGAGGAGTTACGTTAAAATCAGCTATGCTGGTCTTTTTATGCGTGAATTCTTCAAGCTTATTTATGATAATGGCTTTGCCTTGAAAAATTAGAAATACGTAGGCGCAGGCAAAGAAAATCAGTAAAGCTGAAATGATGATAAATAGTGTTTTCTTCCAGGGTTTCATCATATAGATAACGTATGCACCTTACTGACTTACAAGCCAAGGGCACCTTAGTAAGGTGTGATTTCCTAACTTTCCATTACGATTGGAAATCATGCGCCTGGGCCGAATCGAACGGCCAACCCTCGGCTTAGAAGGCAGATGCTCTATCCATTTGAGCTACAGGCGCGTATATTGCTTAACACCGCCGTGTCCCCGAAGGGGACAGGCGCGCATCTATTGCTTCTTTTTCTTTGCCGCAGGATCCTGAACGGCGATGATAAAATTCTTCGGCTTCTTCTCGTCTAGCCTAAAAACTTGAGCCCAATATTCCAGGGATTCTAACCTGGTCCTGCGCATCTCATATATCAACCCAAGGTTCAACATAGCAGTAGAAAAATTAGGGTCTATTTTTAAAGCCTCATTAAAAGCTATCTCTGCATTTTTCAGGTCGCCGCGCTCTGCGTACATAATGCCGCGGTTGTTTAAAATAAACTTCTGCCAGTCTAAGTTATTCGGGTCCAAGATAAGCGTCTTCTGATAAAATGTATCCGCCTCAGAAAGGTCTCCTCCATTTTGAGCCTTTACGCCCTGGTTATAATAATTTTCCGCCTCCGGGGCAGTAAGTTCTCCGGCATAAGAAAAATTATAAAATAGCAATAGGAGAAGAGTAAGAAATAAGAAAGACTTTTTTTCAAACATCGCTTCCTCCTTTTTGATTTCAAGAGTCGGGGCGGTGCGACTTGAACGCACGACCTCTTGGTCCCAAACCAAGCGCTCTAGCCAAACTGAGCCACGCCCCGTGAGAAAAATTTATTATATCAACTTTACTTATGAGACTCAATATATTTCTGGATAATCTTTTTCGCCTTTTCTAAGGCGCGGAAGCGATGGCTCATCCTGTGCTTTATTACAAGGCCTAATTCAGCAAAGGTCTTTTTATATTTGGGGATAATAAATATCGGGTCATAGCCGAATCCAAAATGGCCTTTGGGTGAAAAAGCAATTCTACCCGAACACCTCCCTTCAACTACGCCTATGAGGCCTTCTTCATCTGCCAGGGCCACTGCGCACGCATAATAAGCACTTCTTTTTTTCAGAGGTAAACCTTCTAATAATCGAAGTATCTTAAGATTATTTTTTAAATCACTCTTATCTTTTCCCGCAAACCTTGCAGAATAAACTCCTGGGTTGCCTCCCAGGGCCTCTACACAAAGCCCCGAATCTTCTCCGAGAGTGAGTTTCCTGCTAAAATGAGAGATTTTTATAGCTTTCTTAACTGCATTTTCCCGGAAGGTTTTTCCGTTTTCAATGATGTGCGGGGTATTGTGATAATCGGCTAAAGAGGTTATTTTTAAATTTAGGGGCTTTAGAATCTCTTTTATCTCCTTGAGTTTCTTTTTATTCTTCGTGGCTACCAATAATTCTAACATGAATTAGGCAAGGAGTTATAAAATATCCTTTAAGAGATTTCTTTGCGTATCAATCAGCTCTGAAATGCCGTTTTTAGCCAGCGCTAGGAGCTGATTCATCTGTTTCTCGTTGAAGGTCTTTCTTTCTGCCGTTCCCTGTATCTCGATAAATTCACCGCTTCCCGTCATTACGATATTCATATCTACGTCTGCCTGGGAATCTTCCTCATAAGTCAAATCCAGAAGCAGTTCTTTGCCCAGAACCCCGACACTGGTAGCTGCCACAAAATCTTTTATGGGGATTTTGTTTACTATTGAGTCTTTTTTCAATTTGCTTAAGGCATCGACCAGGGCAATAAAGCTTCCGGTGATTGAGGCTGTGCGCGTGCCTCCGTCAGCCTGGATTACGTCGCAGTCAATCCAGATGGTGCGCTCGCCTATATCCTTCATCTGTGTAACCGCCCGAAGAGACCTGCCTACCAGCCGCTGTATCTCGTAAGTGCGGCCTGAATCTCTGCCGCGCTGGATACGTGTCTTGCAAGAACGCGGCAGCATCCCGTATTCTGCGGTTACCCAGCCTGTTCCTGTGCCTTTCAAAAATAAAGGCACAGATTCTTCAATTGTAGCCGTGCAGATAACTTTTGTGTTACCTAATTCTATCAGGCAGGAACCCTCTGCATATTTCATATTATTTTTTGTGATATTGACCTTTCTTATCTTTTCTAAACCTCTCCCGTCAGAACGAACCATTATGCCTCCTTAGACTTGCCTGCCTGCCGGCAGGTATACGCTTCTTCCATGAGAATCTATGCCTACAATCAGAGGAAAATCTTTTACCTCTAATTTATGAATTGCCTCCGGGCCCAAATCTTTATAGGCAAATACTGTTGCTTTCTTTATGTATTTTGATAATAACGCGCCGCATCCGGCGTAAGTCAGGAAATAAACCGCTTTATGTTTTTTTATTGCGGCAATTACTTCTTTTGAGCGGGCACCTTTGCCAATCATTCCTTTTACTCCTGAATTAAGCAGCAAAGGCGTAAATTTATCCATGCGCGAACTGGTAGTAGGGCCGCAGGAACCAATGGTTTTGCCTTTAGGCGTTTTGGCCGGCCCGCAATAATAAATAATTATACCCTTTAAGTCCAAAGGCAAGTGCTTACGCTGCTGAATCGCAGTGGCCAATCGTTTATGTGCCTGGTCCCTGGCAGTGTAGAGCGTGCCGGTGAAAAGGATTGCTTCTCCCGCCTTTAAGGTCCGATAATCGCTGAAGTTATTTAGACATTTCATCTTTGATTACCCGACAGTTGTTTTTTGCCAAATCTATCCCAATTAACCAGAATTGCTATGATCATCACGCAAGCAATAAAGGTTGCGTATAGATGCCCAATTACGAAGTGTCTCATTGCAGCAATAATTGTTTTAACAAGCAACGCTACTGAAAATACCAACCCCATAGCAGCAAAGATCTTATTCTTTCTCTTTAAAAAATAGCCGTAAACGCAAGACCCGACGCCACAGACAATAAACACCGCCCCAAATATTCTTGTGACTAACATGACTGGATGAGCTTGAAATTTTTCCTCAAATGTTCCTGGATAAATATAAAAAAAGCCGCCTAATACCACAGCTAAGATACCGATACCCCACGCCAAAAGCGAGGCGCATATCAAAAGAGCATCTTTTATTTTATCGCTCATCTCTCCTACTCCTTCTAATACACTGATTATAGCATAGCAGTAGCTGATCTAAGGGCATGACAACCAATGTTTACCGCCACCGGTAAACCTGCAATGTGCGTGGGAAAAGTCTCAATATTTACTGCCAAGGCCGTAGTCTTTCCGCTTAAGCCCATGGGCCCGATGTTTAGCTTGTTTATCTCGTACAATAATTCTCGTTCAAGTTCAGGGACAGTCCCCTTCGGGGACAGTCCCTGATGCCCAATCTTCCTTAACAATGCCTTCTTTGCCAGAAAACAAGCATAGTCAGCAGTACCGCCGATACCCACTCCCACAACAAACGGCGGGCAGGCATCAGGCCCGGCTGATTTGACCGCCTCAAGAATAAATTTCTTAATTTCGTTTATTTCAGCAGTCGGCCTGAACATCCTTAGCTGAGCCTTATTCTCGCACCCAAAACCCTTTGGCAGGACAGTAAGTTTTAACTTATTGCCTTTTACAAAATCAAAGTGGATCACCCCGGGAGAATATTTTGGTTTGCCGCGCAATAATGGGTTAATAATTACGGAATTCCTTAAATATCCTTTTTTGTATCCTGACTCTATGCCCTTATTTATCGCGGCTCTCAAATCACCGTTAATCTTTATTGCATTGCCTATTTCTACAAGCACGCAGGGTAATCCCGTATCCTGGCAGATGGCTAATTTTTCTTTCCTGGCGATTTTTGCATTTTCAATAATAGCCTGCAAAATCTTCTTTGCCCTTGAGTTTTTTTCTTTTAAATAAGCATTATGAAGCAGGCTCAAAACATCCTTCCTTAGAACCAGGTTAGCCCGGATACATAATTCTGCAACTATCTTCGTTATTTTGTTTGCCGATATCGTTTTCATTTTTTAACTCTTGGATAACCCACTTTCCCCTTTGAATTAGAAACAGTTTCTAAGGTGAAGGGGAAACTGTTTCCATTCCCAAGATATTCACGTGTAATGGTGGTTTTTATGCCGCCGCGGGGATTAAAGTCTCCCGTAATTCTTGCCCAGCGCGGATTACACGCCCTGACAAAATCATCCAGCATTTTATTAATCACGTGTTCATGAAAAATACCCAGATTCCTGTAGAATATGGTGTACATTTTAAAAGACTTTAGTTCTATGCAGAACTTGCGCGGAGAATATTCAATTTTAATTACGGCAAAATCAGGAAGCCCTGTCTTTGGGCAAATGCAGGTAAATTCCGGGATATCAAGACAAATTGTATACACTTTATCAGGATATTGACTCTCCCAGACTTCTATCTTGGGGGTTTTTAAATCCCTGATGCTCTTCTGTAAGCCTTCGTAACTTGATTTAGCCTTCATTTTAATCCCAGCGCTTTATGCACCTGCGGCATAACAGCCGCACTTACCCCTTCTGTCTGGCAAAGCTTTTGAAAATCTTCGGTCTTTCGCTTTAAAGCGAGGCTATTTTCACCGCTATTAGGCTGTAAAACCAAAATAGCCTTTGGATTGGTTTTTTTAATCAGGTTGATCGCCTCTTTTAAATCATCCTGCGTTGTAGATTCGCAGATGACCGCCTTTATGAAAACCTCTTTGCTGGAGGCAATTTCAAGAAACTTATGGTGCATCCACCAGAGGTTCCCCATACCCGTTGAACTGGGTAATTTCACATCCATAGCCACGATATCAACGTCGTCTATCACTTCTTTCAGGCTGAACGCCAGGGTGCCGTTTGTCTCCAGGTAATTTTTATACCCCTGTGCATGAGTCAGTTTTAATATTTCTTTCAAAAAATCATTCTGCAAAAGCGGCTCTCCGCCTGTGAAAGATACGGAATGATAATTGCCCTTGTATGATTTTATTTTTTCCAATAATTCTTCCAGCTCACACTCCATAAAACCATACTGTTTGGTATCGCAATATCGGCAGGAGAGATTACAGCCAAAGAAACGCACAAAGATCTGCTTTTCCCCCGTATAAATACCTTCTCCCTGAACACTCTCAAAAACTTCTGCTATTCTTGCTCTCATTTTAACGGGTCCTTTATTTTTGCTTCCTTAAATCCCTTCTGCCGGTAATAACAACTGTCACATCTCTTGCAAGGGTGCGTTCCTCCGCGGTAGCAGGACCAGGTCAGGCTAAAAGGGACTCCGAGCCTATCCCCTAATTTTATAATCTCGGCCTTACTTTTATCTATTAAGGGCGTCTCTATCTTTATTCCCCTTTTTTCAACTCCGGACTTTGTGCCACAGGCAGCCGCTTTTCTAAATGCGCGGTAAAACTGCGGCCGGCAATCGGGATAACCGGAGTAATCTATTGCATTGGCGCCGATAAATACTGCCTTTGCGCCGATTGTTTCTGCATAAAAAAGGGCAAAACTTAAAAAGATAATATTCCTTGCCGGAACATAAGTTTGCGGGATGCCGCTTCCGTGTTTTGGAACTTCTACGTTTCTATCCAGCAGTGCCGAGCCCTTGTGAAGAAAATTTAATTTTATGACCCGGTAATGACAATGCGCGGTTTCGGCAATTCTTTTTGCCGACTCTATTTCTCTATGATGGCGCTGGCCATAATCAAAGATGAGGCAGAAACAGCTAAACCCTGACTTTTTTGCAAGGTATAAAGTAGTGCTGGAATCCAAGCCTCCTGATAACAATACTACTGCCTGCTTTTTATTGCCGTTACCTGCGTTTCTATTGCCCATACGTGGCAGAACTGGTATTATTCTCCCAAACCGTTACTGATTTAATATCCGCTACTGCAGGCTTAAGGGAATCGTAAATATATTTAGCTATATTTTCAGAGGTGGGGTTTACTTTTTTAAAATAAGAAAGATTATTTAAATACTTGTGGTCAAGTTTTTCCAAGACGAAGTTTAATTTTATCTTCAGCTCTTTAAAATCTAAAAGCATCCCGCTTTTATCTAACTTTTGCCTTGCGCAAACTACTTCTATCTTCCAGTTATGGCCGTGCAGCTCTTCGCATTTACCTTTGTATCCCCTTAGATTATGCGCAGAGCTGAAATTTCCTTCTATTTTTATGCTATACATTGTTCACCTTGTGCGCCTCTTTTATCTGCCTGCCCAGGAACCTTTTTGCTAAACCGCTAAACCATTCCGGATTATCGCTTACATAAAATCTATGCCTGGCTTTTCGTACGTTACTAAGCTGGCCTTCTGCTGCCAGAATCTTTTTCACCTCAATAGCTACCTGCTGGGCAGAATCTATCAGGGTAACATTCTTTCCCAACACCTCTTTGATTACCGGCTTAAGTAAAGGATAGTGCGTGCAGCCTAAAATTACCGTATCCACTCCTGCTTGTTTCAGGGGTTTTAGATATGTCCTGGCAACGGTTAAAACTACGTCTCCTGACAACCATCCTTCCTCTACGAACGGCACAAACAAAGGACAGGCAACAGCAGTAACCTTAACGCGCGGGTCCAGCTCTTTGATTTCTAATTCGTAAGTGCGGCTTCTAATCGTCCCTTTTGTGCCGATAACGCCGATACGCTTATTCTGCGTGGCATAAACCGCTTCTCTTACTCCGGCGCTGATTACGCCTACAATGGGCACCTTAAAATGGTTTTTAATTACCGGCAGGGCAACGCTTGAGACTGTATTACAGGCCACGCAAATTAACTTTATATCATGCTTGAGCAAGAATAAAATATTTTCTATGGAGAAACGCACTACCGTTTCTTTTGATTTTATTCCGTATGGCACGCGCGCAGTATCCCCGAAATAGACTATATTTTCATGGGGCAGCTGCCGGATTAATTCCTTGACTACGGTAAGGCCTCCTACGCCCGAATCAAAAACGCCTATTGATTTCATTGCTCATTCCTTTACCAAAGTAAAATCTCTGGCATAATCCTCAATGCCCGCGGCTATTGATTCTGCTATCTTCTGGCGATAATAACTGTTTCTTAGCCTGCGCTCTTCATTAAAATTAGAGAGAAATCCTATCTCAACCAATACACCGGGCATGCGCACGCTTTTTAAGACCTCAAAGCGCGCGCCCTTAACCCCTAAGATTCTGGTGTCTAAATTCCGGCTGACAGACCTGCATATTAAACGGGATAATTGTATCGATTCTGCCCTGCTGTTGGTATAAACCATATCCCAGACTATTGCCTTGACATCCAAAGAGCGGTCTGCAAAATAAGCTCCGGCTAAATTCAGCGCCGCATCCTGCGCAGCTGCATATCCGCGTTTTGAGTCGCTGACACTGGGGGCAACATAGTAAACTTCAAAGCCGCTCAAGCTTCTTACGCGGTTTGCATTTGAGTGAACGCTCAGAAAAATATCTGCATGCGCATCATTGGCTATTTGGCTGCGCCTGGAAAGAGGTATAAACCTGTCCGTGGAACGGGTCATGATTACCTCAAACCCGTGGGATTTTAAAAGCTTAGCCAGCCTCTTGGCTATATCCAGATTTACGTCCTTTTCTCTCAAGCCGCTTCTTGCAATCGCTCCAGGGTCATTGCCGCCGTGGCCGGCATCAATGGCTATTGTTTTTATCTTTGAGGACGCCAAAACCGGCTTACCCGCAGCAGGGAGAGGCCTGAAATAAACATCCAGGATTTTTTCCTTGAATCTGTAAGGTACAACAACTATGCCCTGATAAATATCAACGGGAGAGTTTAAATGCAAGGGCTCGCCGTCAACAAGCGCCAGGCTCTGGCCTACGGTCAAATTTATCCTGTGGCTAGCTTTATTCAGGGCAAATGACCTGGTAACCGCATCATATTGCCAGCTTATATTCCTTGCATCGCAAAGAGAAAGCAGGGAAAAATAAGTTGTTCCGTTTATAGTATAAGTAGGCAACGATTCTCTCGATGGAACTGTAGCGCAACCGCTCAGGAAAAAACTTAATAGAAAACAACCGATAATCAGGAGAAAAAATTTTTTACTTTTCATTAATAGAAACAGTTTCCAATCCAATCGGGAAAGTGGGAATTAATGGTGGCGCCGAAACACATTGTTTCGGCATCCACCAACAATTTCATTGTCGGAACAGGTGGTGCGCCGCACTCGCTGCCTCGCTTGTCGCTCGGCTACGCTCGTTGCGGCATCCACCAAAATTTCCTTGTCGGAAATTTTGGTGGAGGTGGGCGGACTTGCACCGCCGTCCCTAAGTAATCGCATAAGAGTCGCTACATGCTTAGTTTGTCTTTTAAACTTAATCTTGCGCACTCCGGTAAACAGGATTGCGCAAGCCGCAGCCTTTTTTGAGTCTTGCTCCAGCTTCAAAGGCTAATCTGCTGAAGCCAGCCTAAATTACCCGCTCAAATCCCAATCCTTAGGCAGATTAGGTTGAGGCCTTCCTGTTTAGTGAGGAAGGACTGCGAACGTCGGTACACCAGCTGGGACCATTGCTGGTCTAAGTGATGTTACCGAAGCAGACGTTAGTCTGTTTGCGTTTAGTTTTGCAAGGATTGTTAACGCGGCAAACCTCGCATCCGCGGCATGCTACTCTTACCCGGCTTACCTAAGTCGAGCCTATTCACCCCCAAATTTTCTAAATATTACGTCCAGAAAATTTGCCCTAAGTCGCCAAACGGCGACGAAGGGCGTTCGTTTTACTTCCTTCTTCTTGCTTTTAGGGCCCTGCGCATCTCCATATCCATTTCGCGGCGCTTGATATCTTCTCTTTTATCGTAGAGCCTTTTACCTTTACAAAGAGCAAGTTCTATCTTGGCAAAGCCCCGATCATTAAAATATACCTTCAGGGGGATAAGTGTAAATCCCCTTTGCGTAAGCTCGCCGGTGATTTTCCTGATTTGATTTCTATGAAGAAGGAGCTTGCGCTGCCGCACAGGCTCAACATTTAAGTAACTTGCCTCTTCATAGGGGCTTATGTAAGTATTGTATAATATAATTTCGTTTTTTTCAAGACGGGCAAAACTATCGTTTAGGTTGACCTTGCCTTGCCTAAGTGACTTTACTTCGCTCCCCTTTAGCTCTATGCCGCATTCGAATGACTCTAAGACAATGTAATCCCGGTATGCTTTACGGTTGGTAGCAATAACCTTCATTTTATCACGGCTATCATAAAATATAAACTTAAAAATAAAGGCAGGGTGATGATGCTTATTAGATGGCCGAAGAATACCCCTTGGCTGATCAGCAGATCCTCTTTCTTATAATGCCTCATAATCAAAGATAAAGAGGTTGCAGGAGGCATTGCTAACTGGATAATGATCAACAGGCCGATTAATTCAGGAGGCCTGAATTTAAAAATCAAAAGAAGCCCTAGCGCAGGTAAAATTACGAGCTTTGCCAGGAGTATTAATAATACCCCTTTTGTTTCGATATGGCTGAGGCGTATCTGGGCGAGGCTGCCGCCTACTACAAGCATAGCCAAAGGCAGAGTGCAATCACCCACGGCCTTCAATGGCTTAATGATAAAGTCAGGCACAATTTTGTTTAATCCGAAAAAGATAAATACTAAACTGAATAACGTAGCAATCACCGGCGGGCTAAAAAGGCTGCCCAGCTCAAACCTCTTGGTCCTGGTAAAAGTAAGCAGATAAACGCCAAACGACCAGATCACCAGGTTAAAACCCAGGAGGAATAAAAATAAATAGATGAAGAGTGTATCTGTTTTTTCCGGGGATAATAATGAAGCCGCCAGCGCAAGCGGCAAATAACCTGCATTTTGGAAACTCACCAGGCTTAAAAACTGTAACTTGTGCGCAGGCCCTTTGATAAGCCCCATAAATATCATGCCCAATAACAGGCCGGCAATAGTAATGACGATGCTAATCAGGGGAAAAACCCACCAGTCCGGATATAAGTAAAACCTGAAGTCTTTAACCAACTGGCAGAAAATCATAAGCGGCAGCGTAATCTCGATAACAAGGCGGCTCAAAGAATTCATACCGTCTTCGCCTAAGATGTTCTTTTTAACCAAAAAATACCCTATCGCTGCCAGCAGGAAAATCTGGGCAACCGCCAATCCGGTAATCTTAAAAGATTCGCTAAACATAGGATAAATATTATAACAACAAAAAACTTCACCCGCAATTCTTTTGTAATTGACAGTTTGGAAGGGCTAAGATATGATATACTTAAATAATTTGCGGAAGTGGCGGAACTGGCATACGCGTACGCTTCAGGAGCGTATGGGGCAACCCTTGAGGGTTCAACTCCCTCCTTCCGCACCAAATCTTACCATTTCCCGCTGGCACCTCCTCCGGAAGAACTACCTCCCCCGAAGCCCTTGGACCTTTTCCCCTTGGAGAGCATTCTTATCAGAAACAACAGCAAAAATCCGGCCGCTGCAAAAAAAGCCCATCCCCACCCTTTCTTACCCGAACGCGTACAGGAGACGCCGGCAAAAATACAAACAATAACCAGCAGCGCTATTGCCAGGTGCCATTTATAAAAAGAAAACCAGGAGGCCTTCTTGGTTATATTTTCTATTACGCCTCGCGAACCCTCGTATATCCCGCGGCTATAATCTTCTGCCTTAAAATAAGGGACCATCTTCTCGTCAATCACTTGTTGCATAAGCGAGTTATACCTTCTGCCATAGCCTTTGCCTAGCTCGATACGGCATTCTCTGTCTTTGACAGAGACCAAAATCAAGACTCCGTTGTTTTCTTTCTTCTTTCCTACCCCCCAGGTATTAAAAAGATTGGTAGCAAAACTTTCAATAGTAGTATCTCCTGTACCGTAGCTTCCGATAGAGTTAATTGTAACTACTGTTGCCTCTATGCCGGTTTGATATTCAAGATCCTTAAACATCTTGCGAATTTGTTCGCTATCAGCGGAATTCAAAACACCCGCATAGTCATTGACATATTCATCCATGGCAGAGGGATATACTCCTTCTGCCTTGGCGGCAGGAGAAAATGATAAAACACACAGGACGGCAGCAAAAGAAAGAATTCTTTTCGCATGCTGTACAATATTAAATTCCATATAAACCTCCTTTTCTTTAGGCAATGCTTAATTTGGCATAACAGAAATTAAGGTGCTTTAGCGGTGAGGAGTCTGTTCTATATTTATATAATCGCTAAAGTCAATCTTTTCTCCTAATTCCTGCTTTACCTCGCGGATCCTGTCAGGCACATAAGGGTGAGTCTTAAAATAGTTGTAGGGCCTAAGCGGCTTTCTTTTGTTTATCTCCTGCAGCTTATCTAAAAATTTGATTATTCCGTGCGGGTCATAACCCGCTAATCTGGTATACCGTGCTCCCAGCTGGTCTGCCAGAAGCTCGTCTTCCCGCGAATAACCCAGCATTAACTGCGTAAAAGCCGCGTCTGCGGCGCCACCCACCTCTCCGGTCTGGGGCGTAACCGCCAACAAAAGCCTTAATATAGAATAACCCTGCATCGCCTGAAGTTTCTTGATACTGTGACGGGCAACAATATGGCCGACTTCGTGAGCCAGAACCCCGGCTAATTCATCGTCGCTGGCTACATTATCAATCAGCCCCTTGTTTACATATACGAAACCTCCGGGCAAAGATACTGCGTTTACCTCTTCATCATCAATAACATCAAAATGATAATCTATCTCTTTTCTATCGCTTACGGCAGCTATTTTCTGGCCTATATCTTCCACGCGTTTTCGTATTAAGGGGTCATCTGCCATCTTATATTCTTTTGCCACTTCTTTTGCAATGCTCTGGCCCATCTGTACTTCTTTATCGGTGCTGTAATAAAAGGTCTCTTCTTTGCCGGTAACTATACTATACTCTGTGGCGCATCCCGATAAAAATAGGCAAACCAGGATAAGTATTTTTACATCCAGTTTTCTAAGCATGCGGTACAATTTCCTTAAAGGCAAACCTACGACGTTATAGAAGCAACCCTCAATCCTTTTGATGAAAAAAGCCCCTCTTCCCTGTATATCAAAACTCCCTGCTTTATCCAAGGGGCAAGTATAACTAAAATAATCCTTTATTTCTTTATCTGTCAATTTATCCATATAAATCTTCGTTTTGTCATAATCAAGCAGCGTCTTGTCTTTATCTTTATCAATTACGGCTATGCCGGTATATAGCCACTGCGGCCTTGCGGATAATTGCCTGAGCATCTTACGCGCGCCTTTTAGGCTTTTTGGTTTTCCGAATATCTTTCCGTCCGCAACCACGATGGTATCCGCTCCAATTATAATACCAGATTTACAATTTCTTGCCACTCTTCTTGCTTTCTCTAAGGCATTTGTTTTGACCAATTCCGCATAAGATAAACTGCCGGTTTTTCTGCGTTCTTTAACAAGGCTGGGTAAAGCCTTAAATTTTAATCCGAAAATCTTAAAGAGTTCTCTCCTTGCTTTAGATTCAGTTGCCAAATATATTTTTTTCATTTTATCCAGGGACGGTTCTCAAGTTGTTCGAGAACCGTCCCTCATAAGGGGACACTTCTGCTTCAGGTTGAGAACCGTCCCTAGTTAAGGGCTGCCGCTTGGCCTGCAAGGTATCCCGTAGAAAAAGCCGCCTGCAGGTTAAATCCTCCGGTATCCGCATCCACGTCAATCATCTCTCCGGCAAAATATAATCCTTTGATGCGCCGTGATTCCATTGTCCTCGGGTTAATCTCCTTTAAAGAAACGCCTCCGCGTGTAACCATAGCTTCATCGATGGGCCTGGGCCTGATGATGTTTAAACGCAGCGATTTAAATAAAGAAATCAATGCCAGCCGCTCTTGGGCCGTAACCTGGCTTACTTTTTTATAGGGGTTAATCTTTGACAGCTCAAGAAAAACTGCGATTAATTTCTGCGGCAATAAATTCTTCAATGTATTTTTGAGCGTTTTTTTGGGATTCTCTTTAAACTCCCGCAACAGGCGGCCTTCTAACTGTTCCCTGGAGAGCCCGGGCTTTAAGTCTATCTCAACATAAACGCTTCTCTTCTGCGTCAGCCAATCAACAATCTTTGTGCTTGAACTTAAGACAAGCGGCCCTGAAATGCCAAAATCAGTAAATAATAATTCTCCTATTTCTGTGTTGGCCTGCTTTTGACCGTCGCTGAATTTAAGGCGGATATTTTTTAAGGTTAAGCCCCTTAATATCCCAGGATACTTCTCTCTCGTTTCTAAAGGCACCAGGCCCGCATGCAAAGGAGTAACAGAATGGCCTAATTTTCTGGCTATCTCCAAACCCTCTCCTGTCGAGCCTGTAAAACCGTAAGATATGCCTCCGGTAGCTAAAATAATCTTATCCGCAGGCATGAATAAGCCATCAGCCAAAAGCAAGCCCTTTATTTTATTATCCCGGGTAATTATATCTTTAAGCTGTGTTTTATAAAGAATCTTTACCTTATTTTTATCCAGCTCTTTTTTCAATACCTCAATAATGCTGTTTGATTTATCCGTTACCGGGAATACGCGCAGCTGCCTCTCCACTTTCAACTTAAGCCCTCTTTTTTCAAAGAAATTTATTAAATCCTGATTAAAAAAACTCTTAAAAGCATCCCTTAGGAATTCCCCGTTTTTAGAAAATCTTTCCAGGAATGTATTTAACTGGCAAGAATTTGTAAGATTACAGCGGCCTTTACCGCTTAAGAGAAGTTTTTTACCTAGGACTGGATTTTTTTCTAAGAGGGTTACACCCTGCTGGATTTCACTCGCCCTGATCGCTGCCATCATTCCGGCAGGCCCTGCTCCGACCACTACTATTCTTTTGAACTCCACTGAATAACCTTTTCCCGCATGCGGGATCCCGTTATTACGGTGAAAGACCGAAGTCCTTTATCCGAAAAATCGGCTCTAATTTCACTCCGACTTTCGCCAGATTCTCTTGTGCGCCTTCTTCTCTGTCCACAATCACCACTGCCTTATATACCTTTACTCCCAGTTTATCCAGTGCTTCTTTCGCCTCGACCAGCGCCTTACCGGTTGTCGCTACATCATCAACCAATACCGCTGTTTCCCCCTGGTTTAATACCGGGCCTTCAATTTGACGCTGAGTTCCGTGTTCTTTGGCAAGCTTACGCACAATAAAAGTTTTAATGGGTGCATGGTTAATGTGGCTTAGGGCTGCGATGGCTCCCACAATAGGGTCTGCGCCCAGGGTGGGCCCGCCTATCGCATCAATAACTTCACCTTTTAGGGAATATAAAATAATGCTGGCTACGAGAAATGCTCCCTCGGGCGTAAGGGTAATTATGCGTCCGTCCAGATAATAATTGCTTGTCTTTCCGGAAGACAAAACAAAATTTCCCGTTTGCAGGGCTTCTTTTTTGAGTAAAAACAATAATTGTGTCTTCATTTTCTTAATCTCATCCTCTATCGCAGAAGGGGTTTCAATGAGTAAGCGATTAATTTCCTCAAGAAGCTTATTCGCACTAAAAGGTTTAATCATGTAAACATCGGCTCCGATTACTTTACCGATGACCCTATCCGCATCGGTGCCTTTTGCAGTTAACATGATAATAGGGGTTCTGCTGAGAAGCACATCCTGGCGGATAATCCTGCATACTTCTTCTCCGGCAAGTTTAGGGAGCATTAAATCCAGGATGATAAGATCCGGCCTTTCCTGTTTTGCCTTATTTAACCCATCAAGGCCGTCATGGGCTACCATTAATTCAAATCCTCTTTTTTTAAATAGTAACCCCAGCATTTCACAGAGGTTAACCTCGTCTTCTACGATCAGGATTTTGTTCTTTTCCATAATATAAGTTTACCATTAAATAATTGCTCTTTCAATATTTATCACCATGTAAGGGACGGTTCTGATAAATAAGACTGTTTTTCAGAACCGTCCCTGTGCAATTCCTTGCGCAATTACTTTGACAAATCCTAAATTAGTTGTTATTATATTTTCATGTCATTGCGCTTTCTAAACAGTCTCCTGGATGTCATATTCCCAAAAAAGTGCCTGGCCTGTAAAGGCAGGTTCGACGAGCTGACAATTGACAATCTTATTTGCGCAGAATGCTGGGTGAAGATTAAAAGAAACCTGCCGCCCTTCTGCCACTCCTGCGGCAGGCGGCTGGAAAGAAAGAGTTTCTCAAAAAGTATCTGCCCAATGTGCCTAAAGCAAAGATTGCATTTTGACCGCGCCTTTTCCCCCTGCGTCTACGAAGGCGTGATTAAAGAATTAATCCATGAATTTAAATATAAGAGCAAGGATTACCTGGGGCAAACTTTAAGCAGGTTGATGATTGAATTTGTCAAAGAATACAGTTTACCCATTGACTGGATTGATTTCATAGTCCCCATACCATTGCATAAAACAAGGTTGCGGGAAAGAGAATTTAACCAGGCCCAAATTTTAAGCAAACATATTGCAACTGAATTCAAAAAGAGCGTTTTGAGCGACAGCCTGCGGCGCGACCGGTATACCAGGACTCAAACTGACTTAGAAACCGGGAGGCGCCTCGCAAACGTTAAAGATTGCTTCTGCGTAGCAAAGGGTGGGGAGGTACGCGGAAAGAATATCTTGCTGGTAGATGACGTATTAACCAGTGCGTCTACGTCATCCGAGGCTGCCTTGGCATTAAAAAATGCAGGTGCAGGAGTCGTGTTTGTCTTAACTGTAGCCAACTAAACATGAGGATTTTAAGGAATTATTTCTTGAGGGAATTCATCATGCCCCTGTTCTTATCGCTGGGGATACTCACCTTTGTCATGATTCTAGGCAACCTCATTAAGATAGCAGACCTGGTGATTAATAAAGGCGTGGATATCTTTAGCGTTTCCAAGATATTTCTTTTTATGATGCCGGCGCTGATTAAATATACGCTTCCTATTTCGGCATTGGCGGCAGTACTCCTCTCCTTGGGGAGATTATCAAGTGACAATGAGATTGTAGCCATAAAGGCAAGCGGGATAAACATTTTTACCCTCATACTCCCCTTACTTATTGTCGGCATAATATTAAGCCTGATCCTGGTGATATTTAATGACCGGGTGATACCTTATGCGCATTTTGCCTCCAGAAAAACATTGATAGAAGTGGGGATAAAAAACCCTACAGCAGCCCTGGAAGAAGGCGTATTTATCAATTCTTTCCAGAAATACATCTTATTTATTTACCGGGTAGACCAGAAAAAAAATAAATTGAGCAATGTACGCATATATGAGCCCCAGGGAGAAAACAAGCCCACCCGCACTATTATTGCAAAATCCGGAGAGTTTATCACTGAGCCGGGGAAAAGTAACATCAAATTGAAACTTATTGACGGGACATCGGATGAACCTGACCCGGAAAATCCCACTAATTTTTATAAACTGAATTTTAAAACTTATTTTATGAATTTGAATTTAGCGGATACACAGGGTAAAGACAAAATTGAAAAAAAACCGAAGGATATGACCATTCTGGAGCTGACAAGGGAAATTTCCAAGCTGGAAAAAGAGAAGATTGACCCCACCCCCCTGATTACTGAAATAAACGAAAAAATTGCCCTCGCCTTTTCTTCCTTCATTTTTATCTTGTTAGGCATACCCATGGCCATAATCACCCGTCGGCGCGAAAAATCGATTAATTTCGGGATTGCCTTTCTCATTGTAGGCGTATATTACCTTTTGTTGATGGGCTCGGAAGCATTAAGCCTGCAGAATCTCCTTGACCCTAAATTTGCCATGTGGATACCCAATATCATCATGGGCATGATAGGCTCGTTTTTAACCTATAGGTTATGCGTATATTAGACCGCTATATCCTCAAATCCGTACTTGAAATGTTCTTCGGCTGCCTGTTTATGTTCCTTTTGCTCTATTGTGTTATCGACGTATTCTCCAACCTGGAAGACATCTTAAAACAAAAAGTCAGCCTTCAGATATTAGCCGACTATTACCTCTCTTACATACCTATTATATTTACCCAGGTAACCCCTACTGCCTGCCTTTTAAGCACCTTATATACGTTCGCCAGGCTTAACCGCGATAATGAGATTATCGCGATGCGCTCATCAGGCTTAAGCATATTGAATATAAGCCAATCGGTAATTATATTCGGCATAATAGTAAGTGTATTGTATTCTGGGTTAACGATAGATTTGTCCCCAGTTCGCTGGTGAAGAATCAAAGAGTCAAAGAACAAATGGAAGAAGGAGCAAAAAAAACAAAAGAGAAAAAAGAAGAAATCATAACCAATCTTTCTATGTATGGCCTGAGAAACAGGCTTTTTTTTGTGAGTAAATTTTCTGTAGCTACGGATACCATGGAAGGCATCACCATTCTTGAACACGACGAACATCAAAACATCACTAAGAAAATTGTGGCAAATAAAGGTATCTATAAGGACAACTTGTGGGAATTCTATCAGTCTATCACTTATGATTTTGACCAAAACGGGCAGGTAATCCAGGAACCCAGGTATTCAGAAGAAGAAATCATGACCATACCGGAATCCCCCCATGATTTCGTAGCGCAAAGGCAAAGGCCTGACTTTATGACCATAGCGCAGCTGGAAGATTACATCTGGAAATTATCCAGAAGCGGGGCTACTACAGTGATAAGAAACCTTAAGATAGACCTTTACCAGCGCTTTGTCTCCCCGTTTACCAGCCTGATTATGATATTGATCGGAATTCCTTTTTCTTTAATGATAAAAAAACGCGCTGCCGCGCTTTCTTCTTTTGGGCTGTGTATTATGGTGGGTTTTTTATATTATGTATTGAATGCCGTAGCAATTGCCTTCGGTAAGGGCGGGGTCCTTCCGCCTGTTTTATCAGCGTCTTTAAGCCATATCGTTGCCTTCGTATTCAGTTTACGCATGATTTATACTTTGCCTTAAGTGAGTGCATAAGTTATGGAGATAGCTATTGATTAGCTAATCGACATAACTTATATGCACGAATTAATCCCGCCGTAGGCGGGATTAATTCGTAAGTTATGTACTCATTAAGTATATAGGCGTGGTATCCTGCTGCCTAAACCGCAAACAATTTCGTAGGGAATAGTTCCGGAAAGCGAAGCCAATTCTTCTGCAGTAATTTTATTTTTTCCTTGAGAACCGATGAGCACCACTTCATCTCCTATCTTAACGGGAAAATTACCCACATCTATCATCATCTGGTCCATGCAAATTTTTCCCGTTACCTTAAAACGCTTACCCTTTATTAATACAGGGGCTTGATTGGATAAGTTACGCGGGTATCCGTCACCGTAACCAATGGGCAGGGTAATTATCGTAGTCGCGCGTTTCGTAACATAGTCATGGCCATAGCTTATCCCGTATCCCTTAGGAACTCTTTTGACAAAAATGACTCTGGTTTTCAGAGTCAAAACAGGCTTTAAGTTTATTTTTAAATTTTGCTTGGGGTATAAACCGTAGATTACCAGGCCAGGCCTTACCATATTAAAATGGCTGTTCTTATAATCAATAACCGCCATGCTATTTGCGCTATGGACAAGCGGTATATTTATGCCTTCTCTGTTTAATTTAGAAACTAACTTATTAAAGAGGCCGATTTGATATAAGGTAAAATCTTTATTCATATCGGCAAAAGGAAAATGAGTAAATATTCCTTCTAAATTTAGGAATTTTAATTTATGAATGTGCCTTACCAGCTTCAAGGTATCCTGCGGCAATACGCCAATCCTGCCCATTCCGGTATCCACTTTAATATGCAGATTAACCTTCTTGCCTAAGCTGCGGGCTTTCTTATTTAAGGCATCGGCTAAATCTTCATCGCAGACAGTGGGGATAAGCCTATACGCGAATAATGGCGCGATGTCTTTTTTTAACACCAGGCCCAGAATTAAAATCGGCAGGCCAATGCCCTTTTTCCTTAAATTTATCCCTTCGTCTATAGAAGCAACGCCCAGAAAATCTACGCCGCAAGAAACTAGTTTCCTGCTTACTTGTATCAGGCCGTGGCCGTAAGCATCTGCCTTAACCGTAATCATAATCTTAGTTTGCGGGTTCAGCCTTTTTTTTATCTGTTCAAAGTTGTGCTTAAGATTGCCTAAATCAATTTCTGCCCAGGTAGGCCTGTAGAAACGCATATAACCCCTATCTTTTAATCTGGCATTCTTTGGGATAAAGATAAACCGGCTTAATCGAAAATGCACTGCTCCATCTTTTTTCCTTTATTCTTTCTAAAGCCAATTCAATAATATTGTGTGCTTTCGGATACCAATAATCCCTGTCTAGAAAAACAGGCTCTTTTAAATTGCGCATGAGTTTTTCTTTGTATAATTCCAGCGCATCTGCGAAGATTATGCTCCGGGCAGGGACGATCGCGATAAATTCTTCTTCATTCAAAAGCATATAAGGCTTCGTCCTTTTGAGCCGGCCATTTTTCTTCTTAAAAATACTGGTATAAATAAGGTTTCTTTTGGCGTCAACTACGGGGATAATCGGTTTATCGGTATCTTTTACATTTCCGGCCAGAATATCCAGGCTGCATATGCCTACCACGGGTTTATTTACTATCCAGCTCATTGCCTTTATTGTGGCAACACCAACCCGTATGCCGGTAAAAGAACCGGGGCCTAAACCGCAGGCAAAATAATCAATATCATCCACTCGCCAGCCTAATGTATCCAATACCCGCTTAATGCTGACAGTAAGTAAAGAAGAGAGTTTTCTGCCTGTTTCTAAATTATATTCGTAAATCTTTGAGCCATCAAGTAGCCCCAAACACATAAACCTGGTGCTGGTATCAAGAGCTAATATTTTCATTTATTTTGCCTAATAGCTGTTTATAATGCGCGCCTACACCGGTAAAAGAAATCCGTCTTTGTGAATCTGCCTTGAAAGATAAATTTATCTTCAAGAATTCTTTGGGTAAAGAGTTTTTTAAGCGGTCAGCCCATTCAATCACGGTTATGCCATCGCCATAAATGTATTCTTCCAGGCCTAAGACAAGGATATCTTTTGTTTTTTTAAGCCTGTAAAGGTCAAAATGGTACAAAGGGAGCCTTCCTTGTATGTAGAGGCGCATCAGCACAAAAGAAGGGCTGACAATGTTGTTTTTTTCAATGCCTAATCCTTTTGCTATCCCCTTAACAAGCACGGTCTTGCCTGAGCCCAATTCTCCGAATAAGCAAATAATATCGCCTTTTCGCAGGCGCTTAGAAATTCGTCTGCCAATTTTAAGAGTATCTCTTGTTGATTTAGAAAGTATTTCC
>Ga0265297_10003268_pt1 | contig 29832 bp, 36 predicted proteins | sample Munlanlwell13791_FD_192502 | JGI IMG/M metagenome (GOLD analysis project Ga0265297, IMG submission 192502) | Leachate microbial communities from a municipal landfill in Southern Ontario, Canada - Leachate well 137-91 | ecosystem: Engineered > Solid waste > Landfill > Unclassified | place...
GGACATAGTAAGGTGTTGGATCTTGATTAAGTGTTCAAGACCTCGCGGTTGCTTATCTCTAGACCATCGGAGATAAGCAACTGGTGAGACTTTGAATCCGAAAGAAACACATGGCGCTCGTGCTACTTAGGCACAAACGCACTAAGTATCTCGAAGATCCTCTAGGAAGCACACGACTTCAGCGTCTTCCCTCTCCTTCTCAGCTTCTACCTCTATAGCGAGGAGAGCTAGGCCGACACTCAAGTCACCGGCAAATGAGAATAGCTTATACTTGTTCATAGATTCTTATGAGATGAATGGGCTAATGAACCCGTGAGGGATACATGTGGGAGTGGCTAGAGAAGCTAGAGATACTTGAGTCGCATTGGGGCTAGATGGGTAGGGGGGAGTTCATTGATTTAGGGTTGGTTCTGATGAGGGAAGGAGGTAGGACTTGATCCCCCCCTACTTACGCCTCACTTTTTCCGCCTCAATGTTTAAACGCACCCCCCTCCTTCAGTTTCTTAGCTTCATAGAGCCAAAAAATCTTTGCTCCCATGTTCCAACGCTTCTATCGCTTCTCTCGCACCCCCCTACTTCAGTTTCTTAGCTTCATAGAGCCAAAAAATCTTTGCTCCTTTATTTCTTAGTCACAGCATACCTCCGAATACCTCCTGTTCCTGTGTTTCTTTCCATCTGTGCTCCTTTATAGACTTATCCCCATTTACCTCTTGACAAACTTTTAAATCTTTGTTATAATGTTTCTATAATCTTTTTCTCTATATGCCTCATGTTTATTGGTTAGGTGTTTTACTTGTCTTATTTGGAGGAATATCTTTAGGAGTGTGTTTAGCTTTAGATACTCTGTTACCAGATTTTAGGTTTTTTGGTGGAATTGTAGCTATTCTTATTGGTTTCTTTATTATTAGTTACAGTGCAGAATAATATGTTTATAGTAGCTTTACTTATGTATCTTGCTGGGGTTGCTTTGGGTATAGGGTTTTGTTTCTTAGATAGCTGGGAGTGGTTTATTTGTTTTTTTATGAGTGTTATTTTAGTTATTATAGCGGTTTTTCATTTTGCTGATGACGACCAGAAGTATGAGGCTTGGGCTAGACATTTTGAAGAAGATGATGAATAACCATTCTTTGCTGCTTTTGACACACTAATAAATTTATGATAAGATGGATATTAAATCGTATACCTAATGGAGATATGCTAAAAAAACTTGTAGGGAGGGAAGTTGAGAAGATCTTTTTTAACGAGAATAACCTGAAATTTGAGACGGATGATGGGAGCTTTTTGTTTGGAGTGACGGGGGATTGTTGTTCTAGGTCTATTTTTTATGATTTCTATGGGGTGAAAAAATTGCTTGAGAATGGGAAGGTGATTAGCGTGAGGGAGCTACCTATTGAGTATGGGAACGTTGAAGATAAGAATAAGGCATATGAGGATGAGAGTGTTAAGGCATATGGGTATGAGTTAGTGACAGAAGATCCTAAATTTGGTGATGTAACTTCAGTGTTCTCGTTTAGGAATTACTCGAATGGATATTATGGAGGGGAGATGTACGGGAATGATGGTTTGGATTTTGAAGTGTGGCCTCAGATCTTTGATGATGTCATAGGAGACTAAGATATGATAACTGATCCTATACTAGGCATAGAAAATATGAATGATCTTACATTTAAAGTTTTTGATGAGCGTGTTGGCAAATGGCTTAGTGGCCCTGAGATCCATAAGAGTATTGCTATCACTTCTTCACTTGAAGGCACATTTGGTTTATTCCCGGTCTCCCATTCACTCAAGATCATAAAGTCAACTGGATTCTCAGATAACACGGAAAATGGAATCTGGGAGGGAGATATTATTCGGTTCCATGATTTCTATAAAGAGATGGACATGGGTGATTATAAAGAGGAGATGGAATGTATTTATGCGCTTTTTGGAAAAGATTGGCCGCCAAAAGCAAAAGGGAGACATCTAGAAATCACAAAGGTTGAGTGGTTTTGTGACGGTTGGTATGTACGTCTAACAAAAGAAAATGGAATGAAATATTATTGTTCTCTAGGTAAGTTGGCACAGATGAACCTTGAAGTCATTGGGAATATGTTTGAAAATTCTAAATTAATTAAAAAATAATATGATTCAAAATATCGTTGTTGTTGCAGGTAGTCGTGCAGAGTTTATTGAATATACGAGATTTAAGTATATAAAGGACAATCTTGCCATTACACAGATAACCTTAGATCGGTGTCTATGTCTTGATGCCAGCGGCCATTCTAAGTATTTTATGTATGTTACAGCACCAGATCATATTCGTGGTATTTTTGTAGATGAAGCTGAATATATTGGGACATTTTATAAGCTTCCGAATCTTTTAGAGATAAAGAAAGCAATCAGTCAGCAATTTCGTTTTCAGCCGCGTCGAGCGAATCAGTGTTCCCGTATCAATCAGTGTTCCTGTATCCCGTGTGAGCCGATGGTCTGTACCTCTCGTGTCCCGTGTGAGCCGATGGTCTGTACCTCTCGTGTCCCGTGTTGTCAGATGAACCCCGGCTACACGCTTCACTCCGATATTGCCTTTATTAACACTGTAGCGCCTGATCCTGAAAAAATATCTATAGCGGTTAAAAAAGAAGTCAAAAAGATTCTTAGCGATTTATGCCAATCCCTTTAGTAAATCCCCCTCCGTTCTATCATGGAAAAACACGGGCTAAAAGAGTTGTAGCAGAATATGCGAAAACGATAAAAGATCACTCTATCACGAACCCTAAAACGTTCTTCGATCTTGTTGCAGCGAAACTTGGAACATCTCCAAAAACAGTTGAGCGATATTATTTCACAATGATCCAGGTGATTATAGAACTTCTCAGAAAAAATGGACTTGTGCGATTGAAGGGGCTTGGTGATTTTTTCCTTTATCTTTGGACCGCGTCAGCGCACGGGAAGGCTAAGATTGCTTTTGGTAAATATTTTGTTCCAAACCCAAAGAGCTTTTATGTCATTCGGTTTATGGCTAATAAGAAATTAAAGATATATTTCAAAGCAATATCAGAGACAATAAAAACTGAAAGGCATGTTAATGATGGAACTCCAATAGATGATAATAATTAATATCTATGACCACAAAAGAATTGATAGAAGTTCTGAGCGACAAAGATCCTGATGCCATTGTCGTATTAGCTGCTGATGAAGAAGGGAATAGTTACGGAGAACTTGATATTACAGGAATTGATACTGGGTTCTTTGATGGGGATAGTCTTTGTGACGAAGAGGAATACGATGGGACGGCGAGATATAAAAAAGCCGTTGTTCTTTATCCTTATTAAAAGTAAATTGGTTAAAAATGTGGTATAATAGATGTAGATGGCTGATCAAGTAACGAATTTAACCAAGCAAATCGAAGAATCAAAGAACCAACCACTAACTCTTGGTTCTGATTTGCGTTTAACCGACCTCAGAAAGAAACTCAACATCGCTCAGGCTGAAAGAGCCAAGCAACAATGGTATGGGAGTAATGAGGAGTCTGGGAATATACAAGTTGAAAAGCCAAAAACTCCTGTAATATCAAAAGTCATGACAGCTTTGACTGCTCCTCTCTATGGGGCTGTTGGAGCTGTTAAAAAGGCTACTGGAATGTCTCAGGGATCTTTGATGCAGGCGATAAATGATAATATTACTAAAGAGCAGGATACCTTTGGAACTGTGCTTCAAAAAGTTGGTGTCCCTCGTATCGTTTCGGCTCCATTAGGCTTCGCGCTTGATATGGGTGTCGGGGGTATTATAGATCCTTTTGTTGGTTTCGGCGCAGGATCAAGATACACCAGCACCATGAGGCGAGCGCTTGCAGGGGCTAAAGAGACAAAGACCGCTGAAGGCGCTTTATTGGGCTTGAAGTCTGGTCTGTTGGAGCGTGGTGCTAAGATTGCTGGCAAGACCCCGATTCTTAAGAAAACAGAATTCACGAAGAAGTTAGGTGAGCGGGCTATTCAGGCTACAGAGAATTTTGAAGAGAAGGTTGGTAAGACTATTTTTGATATTGCTGAAGAAAATAAAGCGAGAAATATTTTGGAAGGTAAGCCCCAGATAGGTGCAAACTTTGACGATCAAGTAAAAACGGGATTCACAAAATGGGCGAATAAAAATTATTACGAAAAAGGAAAGAAGTTTTTGTGGTTTGATGCGCCTGAAACGGCATGGGATTTTGTTTTTGGTGCTCGTCATGTAGATTGGCAAAAAGAGCGGGTGATGCTTGCAGATTTTAAAAGACTTGGATTAATAGAGGAATCTGGGAAGGCTATTAAAACCGAGGAATTTAGTCGACTTATTCAGAAAACAGGAGCAGAGCGACTTTTGGCAGCATCTAAAAAGGTTGGTCCGGGAGAGTCTTTATTGCCAGCGATGGATACAGCAGGTGAAGCGATCACGTATGCAGATAGTCAAGCATTAAAGGAAATGGAAAATGTTGCCAATGGAATGAAAGGCGGAGGAACTGTAGAAGGAATATTCCAAAACATCCAGAAGTACCCTGAACACATCAGAGATCCATTATTAAAATTGCAAGATATTTTTGAGGAAGGAATGAAAACTCCCGCGATGAAGAATGAAATCGTAACAGCTAAAGGGAGTGCTGATATTGTAAGTCGGATGATTGATGAAGCGGAAACGGATAACGTCATGAAGGAATTTATCAATCTTGTTAATGATGAATTAGCTAAAGTGAATAAATGGGATCCCATGGAGCAGGCGAGAAACTATTTAGGAAAAGTTAAGGTAGCAAATCCAGACGGACTCAAGGCGACATTGGCTGATATTGGTATTAAGATGACCAAGGTCAATGATGTTCTGAGGGGTCATTTTTCCACAGCGGTGACAGGAGCCTTAAATCCAGCAACATTTATTGGATCTGTTATTTCGAATCCTACAATGGCAAAAGCGATGGGGCTGAAATCTTGGGGGAATGAGCTGTATTGGAAGCGAGTTTTTGAAGCATCAAAGATTATTAGAGGCAAGTCAACAGTAGACGCCATTGATGAGTTAAAAAAGGTTCCAGAGATATCTATCTTCATGGATACATACCCCGAACTTTTTGAGAAGATGTTTGGCTTTCATCCGCTGCAACTTTCGGTCTCAAAGATGGTTGATGAAACTGTTTCTACTATGAAGGTATCTCGTAAGGATTTTTATGATGAGATGCTTAAGATTGCTGGAGACGAGGAAAAATTAAAAGTTGAACTTCATAAAATGGTAACTGGATTAACTGGAAAAAATAAAGAGGGGAAGAAGATGCTTGGTTCATTTACGACCATGTACCAAAAACAGGCTGATAAGGAAATGGCAGCGTGGAAGAATAATTTCTCACAGCGGTTGGGTCGCTCACCGAATGCCGATGAATTACCAGGGATTGATGAATTGATGAAGGACTATCAGGGTGGACTTGGTTTTTCTTCTGAGTTTATTAATTATGGGGAAATGGGGAAGTGGAAGCAAATGGTAGCAAGTAAGGCTGCAACGAATGGTGGACTTTGGAAAGCGTATGATTGGTATTTAACCAAGCCAATGGAGGCATATGATCTTTCGGATTCAATGTTTCGCTTGGGGACATGGATGCATTTGATTCAGGACGGTGTAGACGCATCAGAGGTCTCGCTGTTGTCACGTTTTATTCCGATGGGTAAAGAAGGCTTTACGGATCATGTTATAAAAAACGGACAGAAGTATTACCGAATGACGGCTGACAATGCGGCTAATGTTGTTGGTGATATGTATATGAATTATGCGACGATGCCTGGGTTTGTAAAAATGTCGCGATCATTGCCGTTGATTGGTAGTCCGTTTGCTGCTTTTTCCGTGGGTATGACAGGAAAGCTCATGAAGACATTACTTTATAACCCAGAAGGTTTGATGAAGATAAATGTCGCGATGAAGGAACTCGCATCGGCTGAGACTCCGGCAGAGAAACAGGCACTAGAGTCTAAATATTACTCATGGATACAGAATGATCCAATGATGATGAAGGTCGGACGAATGCCGTTTTTTAGAGATAATCCAGTCTTTGCTTCAATGCGCCCGATCAACCCATTCGTCTCTACAATATTTAGACCATCAGAGCGTACGTGGTCGGATACGTTGGAAGGAAATGTTGGTCAGATGATTGATTCGTCACCACTTTTCAAAACACCTGTTGGATCAATGTTACTAACAACGATGATTCTGCCGATGTTTATGGATGAAGATACTCCGGTCCAAGGATATTTTGGGCAACAACAATTCCCAACAGATGCTTCGTGGCTTGAGAAGGTTGGGTTAGCTACTCGTGATGTTGCCGCGTCCTTCGTCCCAAGTTCCGTAGGGGCTGCTGCTGGAGTTGCTACAACGGCATTACCGGCTGAATACGCTGAGGGAGCTATAAAAACATTGCCATCATATACGGGCAGAGGCGTTGGTTATGCTATGCGGGGGCGTGGAACATTGGGAACGGGGTCAGCTTCTACAATGGAACGCCGTGCTGAATTAGTGACTCGCCGACTAGCATCCATGTTGGGTGTCTCGTTGAATCCGGTTGATCTGCAGTCAGTTGAAAAATTAGGTAAGAAGCTTAATACGAAATAATTTTATGGAAATGAATATGCCTCCTACTCAAGATCCCTCTATGGGTCTTGGACTCTCTCAGGATCAAATGAGATCTAATCTTTCGGGGTTAATGGATTCTCTACAAAATAAATACAGAGATCTTTCAGCGGCCAGATTTAGATCAGACAATGATACGGAGTCGCTGAGAAAACAGACGCTCACGAAGGTTTTAAAAATGTTTCAAGACGCAGGCATTGATGTAACGGATTCCAATGCTGTCCAGGAATTTTTGAATCAATTACAGCAGACGAACCCAGATATGTATGATCTATTTGCTAACGCTTTTACAATTCTATTATCTGGTGAGCCTGAGGCACAGTTGCCAGCAGAGATGACGCAGCTTCCAATGCAGGGCGATACCCCAATGCCAGAAGTACCACAGTCTCCAGTGTTCCCTGTTTCTGGTGGTGTTTAAAAAGCAAAATAAAAACAAATATGAATAAAAATGAAACGGACTTTTTTGATGATGAAGATGAAAAAGACATAAAGAAGATTTTGAAAGATAATAAGATTTCTTTAAAATTTTTGGTGCAAGAACTCAAGAAAGTTATAGATACCTCATTAGATGGTCGTACAAAATTAGCAGCCGTTCAAGCCATGCTTTCACTTCTTGGGATAGATAAGAAAGGAAAGAAATCAGAGGATAGTGAAAAGGGATGGGAGGAAATTTTGATTGAGCAACTACAACAATCTGGAGGTCTTGTAGATACTGGTACGAATGCAGTCGTGTATGATGTGAAACCGCCAAAGGTGCCTGCAGAAATCGCAGAGCGTAAGAAGCATGAAACAGAAGTAGGTAAAGAGCTTCATTATAACCCTAGAAAGGGCTAATGGGCTAAACTATGGAACTTAATTTTAATAATGAAGAACTTGTAGCGAGGATGCGCAATGATCCTAAATTTTATCTTGAGAATTTTTGTAAGATAAAGACAAAGGATCGGGGGTTGCAGAAGTGGACCTGGAATGAGGCACAAAAAGATATTGCAAACACTGTCGCTCAAAACTCAAGAATGATTTTCGGAAAAAGTCGGCAGATTGGTGGCTCGACCGTTGTCACTGGACTTTGGTATCATTTTTCTATTTTTAATTACGGGGTAAACGCTTGTCTTATTGGGTATAACTCTGAACTCACCAAAGAATTCATGGAGAAGGTGAAAATTTTTTATAGTACGACTCCTGATAAGCTAAAGCCCACATTGGAATATAATACAAAATCAGAAATTACTTTTGGACAATCTAAATCTAAATTGTTCCTTCTTTCGGCAAGTGAGAATGTGGGGAAAGGATGGACACTTCATCGGGCTTTGTGTGTTAGCGGAAATACGGTGGTATATAAATTTAATAAGTTAGATTCCATTGGTGCATTCCCTAATTTATTCACCACAAAAGCGCTTGAGAAAGATAATCCACCGGACACTCTATTTCCAGATGGGTGTTCTAAGCAATATACTGAAGATTCATTTACCCCTGTGTTTGTAAAGGATATTGTCCCTGGTGATATTATTATGAATGGAGAGGGTTTTTTATCAACAGTCAAAAAAGTTGTTAGACGAAGAAACAAGAAGGAACTTTTGACGATTAAGACATTCAATGGACTCCCGGTTACTGTGACTTCAGACCATAGGATCTTGGCGCTAGGACCGGATAGCGAGGATCGGAAAAGTTGGCACCCAGCAAAAGATTTGACGCTTCAGGACTACATTGGCTATCCACTTTTATCACCTGGTTTTGTTCCTAATATTTCTGATTATCTCGTGACTCCAGGAATGTATTGGGACCGTGTTGAGTCGATCTCTAATGCGGATTTTGAATATTTTGTATATGACATTGTATTAGATTCTGAGCCACACAGTTTTTTGACTCAGGGTGGCGTTGTTCATAATTGTTCCGAGCTTCCGTATTGGGATAAGGCTGAAGAAAAGATGCAGTCGCTTGAATCGTCTGTTCCAATTCAAGGAAAACTTGTTATTGAATCTACTCCTGGGACACTGACGGATCTTTTTTATCGGATGTTTATTGCTGAGGATAACGGATACGCGAAACGAGAGTATGGCTGGTGGTGGGTTTATTCTCCAGAAGAGGCCAATCTTATCAAGAAGCGCATGAACGATCCTTTGAAATTCGCTCAGGAATATGAATTAGCCTTTGCTTCAACTGGTAGAAACGTCTTTGATATGGATCTTGTGGGGCGACACCGTAAGAATCAATTGAAAGTTGGTGATGAAGTGATTTTGGATGAGTTCGGGACTCGACATTTAGTCTATGAGCGACCAGATAGGCTAAGAATATTTAGACCACCTGAGAAGAATCAGACATATGTTCTGAGTGCTGATGTTGCTGAGGGGTTATATGGCGGAGACTATTCTGTGGCGACTATATTCAACCGAAAAACTGGAGAAGAGGTTGCTTTTTTCCGAGCGCACATTCCGCCTGATCAGTTTGCGACTTTATTGAATGAATGGGGCAGAATTTATAATGAGGCGCTCGTTGTTCCTGAAGTAAATGGATCTGGTATAGCTGTTGTTTCGGCCCTTAAACTTCTTTATTACCCAAACCTTTATTATCGCCCATCGAAGTTTGAATCCATGCAGATGTCCTATTCAGATAAATTCGGATGGAGAACAACGCAACTTACGAGACCCCTGATGCTGGATGATTTTAGAAAGGCTATGCGTGAGGGATCAATAGTGGTCCATAGCAAAGAAACCATTGATGAGCTTTTGACCTTTATCTTCGATTCTAATGGCGATATGAGGTGTGAAAAGGGGACTCATGACGACTGTATCTTTTCGGTTGCTATTGCTTTACAGGGATTCAAATGTCTTTGGGTCAATAATCTTGATCAAATTAATACTGAAAATATCTTACCAGAGCATTTTGTTTATTAAAAATATCAAAAAGTGTGGTATAATATAAGGAGAAAATAAACATGTCTACGATTTTTAAACGGGATCTTAATGTTAGATACAACTATAGAGATTTCGGTAAGAAAGAAGAAGAGTTACAGATGAAATATCAGGCTCAGGTATCAGACGGCAAGAACTATTTTTTGTCTATTTTGAGACCTCGATATGATGGATTTTATAAGCTCTACAATTCTTATAATGGAGATAGAGCAAAAGAAATAAAGAAATGGAATAGCAATGTCTTTGTCCCCTACGTTCATGGGGTTGTTGAAACTCTTATCCCTAGAATTATTGACGCGAGACCTGAATTCTCTGTATTGCCACGAAGAGAGGATCTCGCAGAGCGTGGAGAAAAACAGCAGCAGTTGGCTAATTTTTTCTGGGAAAAGTCTCAAATGGATGCTGTTAATGAAGATCACGTTCGGACGGGTTTGATTTTTGGTACAGCATTTTTACAGAATTCATGGAAAAAGGAAGTCAGGACGGCAAAGTACTTGAGCACAAAAGATTTATCTCAAAAGAAACTAAAGTGGGTTCCGCGAGATGAGGTTATCTATGACGCCCCTTTTACAGAGAATGTAGATATCTATTCACTATTATATGACTGGAGAAACTGTGAACGCAGGCTGAAGAGATTTTGGATGAAACGGATGGTCCTTCATGACGATGAGATTATTCGTAGATATCCAATGGCTGATCCGTTGCGTTTAAACATGGCCCTGAACACAACTGGAGACATTGAAGATTATGGATCAGTAAGGCTTGATATTAAAGGCTCTAACAGTAAAATTTCAAGAAAAGCATTATCAAATTATGCTTATTCTCCATCTTTCCCCATTGATTATGTAGATGTAGACGGTAAGAAGCTTCATGAAGTTATTGAGTGGACAATGCCATATGATGACTCTTATGCCGTCATGGTCAATGAGGTTCCTATTTTCCCAAATGGCGAGATGCCAATTTTGTATGATTTCAAAGAAGCTCCTTTTATTGAAACAACATATTTGAAGCTTCCAAATGAATTTGAGGGCGTTGGAATTCCAGCCGTTCTTGAGAATCCTCAGATCATGTTGAATACCATTAAGAATCAGCGTATTGATACGGCAACGCTTTCGATCCATAAAATGTGGGCGGTGAATCCAATGGCAAATATCAATAAAGAAGATTTGATTACGAGACCATTTGGGATTATTTACACGATGGAAATTAATGGGATTAAGCCTATTGAATTCTCAGATGTTAAGCCATCAAGCTACAAAGAAGAAGACGCTTTGAAGTCTGACATGCGTTATGCGTCAGGCGTTGATGATGCTTCAATGGGTGGTGGTGGAGGTGCATCTTCAGCAACCGAAGTGAGACATCTGAGAGAATCGACACTTGAACGTGTAAGACTTTTTGTAAATCATTTGGGAGCAACTTATTCTAATGTATTGAGGCATTGGATGTCGTTGCAGAGACAATTTTTTACAGAGTCAATGACCATCCGTGTTTTGGGTGAGGGCGGTGAGAATGTTTATCCATTGATTGAGAAGGATGATTTGTTCGGTGAATATGACTATCGCGCCTTGGTTCTTCCGTCTATTGCAGGAGCTAATGATGTTGAGAAGAAGCAGAATATGGATCTCTTCAGTCTTCTTGTAACATTGCCATTTGTAGATGCTGAGAAATTGACGGCTAAAACTTTGAGACCTTTTAACTTCTCATTGGCGTCTATTAAGAAAGATGAAACAGAAATGCAAAGCGCTGAAATGTCGCCAGAAGGTATGCCACCAGAAGAAGGTGCAATGCCAATGGACGCGATGGGCGCTATGCCACCTGAAGTCATGGGACAGGGGAATGCTCAGCTTCCGGGTAACATTATTCCCCCGCAGGTTCTTTCAGACGCATTAGCGATGATTAGAGGAGGTTCGGTACAGCAGGGATCTCAATTCTCAGCCGCTGCAAGCCCAATCAATCTATTACAAAATCCATCAGCCATGCCACCAACGGCTAAAGGAATACCACCTGGGGGGACAACTAATCCAAGAGGCAATAGTAGAAAGCTTGGTGGAAAAGTTAATACCAATATACCAATGAGGCCGACAGATATTGGAGCAAGCGAGCAACGCAAAGTGAGTAATATCCAACGATAACTATGAATAATGATATTGTTTCAAAAGAGACATTGATTTCTATACAAGAGATGAATGAGAAGAACCAAAATAATTTGATCCTTGATCTCCAAGAATCAGAATATTGGCCAGCCGTTTGTCGTTTCTTGTTCTCAAGATGCTCGATGGTCCAATCTGTTCTTTTTTCGGAAGATCCATCTCAGAATCCTCACGCGATCTCAAAAGCTCAAGGGACGCTTAGTGGGCTTCAAGATCTTATTATACATGCAAAAATGTTAAGAGACTCTAAAAAATCTAAAAAAAATAAAGTCACTTCAGACGATGAATAGGAGTAATATGGACACCTATAAGTACAAAAAGCTGATCCCGAAGAAAGATACCGAGAAATTTGGTAAACTTCATTTAGTCTGGATCTAAATAATTTTTAATATGACAAATGAAATAAAAAAGTCTGTTCTCAAAAAGATAATTAGCAATATCAAGATGAACGATATGGGGCATAAAATTGAAGACTGTTGTGCTCCTATGTCCGCGAAGGACAACAAAAATCGAAAATACTATCCCAGCGTCTATCTTTCGTCTCAGGAAGCTGGATTTTTGAAGGATCAAGATGTTGGAGAGAAGAAGAGATTCATTATTGATGGGATTATTAAGTCAAAAACACTTAATTCGAGATCAAATGGCAAAGATTCTGCATCATTTGACATAGAGATCCGTTCAATGGGGGTTGAGTAGATATGCAAAAATACGAAAAGTGGCATAGAGATTATAAAGACGATGATTTGAATGAGCATTTGAGCATGAATGACCAAAAGCGTGAACATCTAAGGTCTAAAATGATGAAGAAGTTTAAGAATCATATGAAGCGCGAGGAACGAAACGACGAAAGTAACTAAAAATATGGCATCAACAATAAAAACACAAAAAAGAGGCATATTATCTAGTCTTTTTGACAAAATTACTGGTGGAAAAGAAAAAGCTGAGAAATATTCATACATTATAAGCGTTCTCGGGAAGACTCCAAAGGATGTCACGAACAAAGATATTAAAAATCTTGATACAGCATCCTCGACTTTTCAGGAATATCAGAAAAAGATACAAAAAGATAGTGAAGTAGCAAAGAAAAAGAGGAATATCATAAAATCTCGAATGAAGTATGGTGGTGGTAGCAGCTGGTAATATTCAGGGAGCCAGATCCTCTGACATATATGATTCTGAGAATAGAATGGTAAGGGATGCTAGTGGTCTTAAAGTAAAATTAATCAATAAAATGAAAAAACATAAAAAATATGACAAAAAGTAAACGATTGAGTGCCAAAAAGCCGCTTTCTACAACTAGCTCTATCAGCACATTGAAGAAAAAGTTGGTTTCTAGGAAGAACAGTGAGAAGAAGGCGCAAAAATCATCTAAAAATCCATTCGCTCAAATGGTTTTAAAGCCAAAAAAGTAAAAAAGTGTGGTATAATAGATGTATATGAAAAGTAAAATTGACCCTGAAATTTTAAAAAAGATAGTTAAATCACCAATTACGATCAAAGAAGCATTGAAAAATGTTCCTGAAACATCTAAAGAACCTACAACGGTAGATTCTTTAGTCGAAAAACTGGTAGAAAAACGTCTAAAAACCTTAAAATAAAAATGAAAATATGCCAAATGAAGAAATACAAAATGCGTCCGTAGAAACGGGTAGCGCGACGGCTCCTGAGACTGGTGCGGGGCAGGCCGAAACAACGCCAGATTACGAGAAGCTCTATAAAGAACTTGAAGTAAAGTTAGGAGAACAAGGAACAGAACTAGGTCAACTTCGCACATTTGTCAACGATGTATACCCAACTCTAGAAAAACTTGGTGATCTTCCTAAAGAATTTATTGATGCCATTCAAAATGGTAATATAAATGCCGAGGTTGCAAAATCAATCTTAGAAGGAAAAGTCACGCCTACAGAGACGGCAGAAGTTGTCACTGCTGTAGTAAAAGAAGTTAAAGCAGAGAATAAAGGTAATACAACTATGACACAAGAAGACATTGATAAGATTGTTGAAGCACGTGTCGCTGAGTCTATGAAGAAATTAGAGACCAGTGTAGGAACACGACTTGCTCAAGAAGAAGATTTAAGAAAATTTGAAAAAGACATTGAAACTTTTATCAATGAAACTTCAGATTTTGATGAATACTTAAAAGATATTGATGTCTGGCTTGATGAGCATGATTCAACAGATCTCCGCGTCGCTTATTATGCCGTGAAAGGTGAATTAAGCGAAAAGGAAGCGAAGAAGCAGGCTGAGATTGCAGCCGCTGAGGAAGCTAAAAAAATAGCTTCTAATGCAGGTGGAGGAGGTGGCGGGCATGAAGGTATAGTAACAAAGGGTGGAGGTTTTTCAGACTTCGTTACAAGAGTCGTGTCTGCAAATGATCTATAGGTTCTTAAGATATCTTGTCCCTTAAAATTAAATAGAAAATAAAAATAAAATTATAATATATGGGTAATACTTTTCCTTATGCATCAGAACCAACTCACGTTACAGGAACTGGAACCACAGGATCACGCGATAGCGGAACCTATGGATCAAGTTACGAAAACCGGTTAGTTGTAGATGCAAGCGACGAGATTGCAATGCTTTCTCCTCGCAAAAACCCTCTCATGGCACTCTTTACGAATGTAGGGAAGACGTAAACAATACTGCGTCTCTTTGGCAGCAATGTCATTGGGGAAAAAAAAATTAGCTATATGCTGGAAACTCCTGGTAAATTTCATAATACTAACATTGTAACAATTTATGGATAGGGACAATCAGCAGAAAACTCTTTCTGAATCTGAATTAGGATGGCTTGGCGGAATAATAGATGGTGAAGGTACAATAAGTATCCACCGTATGTTCTCACATGGTAAGAATATAACACTTTCTCCGCGCATCTCAATTCCAAATACAAATATAATAATTTTTTCTAAAGTTTGTTCTATACTCGATTCGTTAGACATTGGTAGACATGTAGAAAAGAGGGATAATAAGAAAAATAATAAATGGAAAGATTGTTATATAGCCCAGATTAGTAATATAACTGGGACAAAAAAGTTTTTAGACAAAATGATGCAATATTTTTTCGGTAAAAAAGATCAGGCTGAACTAGTACTCTCATTCTGTAACAGCAGAATTAATACATATGAGAATACTCATTGTAAAAGATCTCCATACACCGAAGAAGAAAAAAATATGTATTTTCAGTCTATAGAACTAAATAGAAAAGGCAAGAAAGAGGATTCTCAACGACTACACGCTAATCTCCCTTAATTGGGATGAAGATATAGTCTGAACTCTATGGAGACATAGAGAGATGAGGCGAAAGCGCTCATCCTTCTAAATAAAAATTTAGAAAGTAACAAATTTGGGGATGGAAAGTCATACGTTGGTAAATCAACACGCAAAAAGCCGTGTCATCAGTACAAGTTTGATGAATTTGAAGATCAGTTGGGTACTCGCTATGCGAAAGTTTCAGCGGATTATGCCTCTCAGTCTTCAAGCACAAATATCTATGTTACTGGTGCTGGCACAAACTCTGGTTACATTTTCACGGTAGGTGATATCGTTTTCAACATTCGGACAAGCGAAAAACTTCGTGTCACGGCTGTTGCAACGACTTACATTACGTGTGATCGTCAGTATGGATCAGCAGCCTATGCTGCTGGTTTGGCTGGTGATGAACTTTTGAAAATTGGTTCAGTTTCTGAGGAAGGCGCAACTTCTCGAAACGTAAACTCGACGTTGGTAGAAAATAACTACAACTATACTCAGATCTTTAGAAACTCAGTCTCTTTGACGGGTTCGGCTAAGGCATCGAAGGTGTATGGCGGTAGTGACATGAAGCTTCAGCGTGCGAAGGTTGGCACGGAACATGCTTTCGATATCGAACACTCAATGTGGTTTGGTGAAAAGAAATCAACGACTGGAACGAATGGTAAGAGACTGACGGCAACTGGTGGTATTGATGAGCACCTTAATGCTGGTAATTCTTACGTTCACAGCCAGGGTGGAATGATCACTGCACCTGACTTCAATGTGTTCCTTAGAGAATCTTTCTACTATGGAAAGGATAATGCTTCTAAGACTTTGTTCTCTGGATCCATCATCATCTCAGCGTTGAATGAAATTGCTCTTGGTCAAATTCAGATGCGTCCGAATGAATCGTCTTATGGAATGAAGATTTCTACATGGGTAACACCATTTGGAGAAATTAATTTGATCCATAACCCATTGTTCATTGGGGAGCTTGCAGGTCGTGGCTATCTGTTGAATCTTGATAACTATGAGTATCGCTATCTTGCTGATAATGGTGAGAATCGTGATACAAAGTTGAAGATGAACATTCAGGCCAATGATGCTGACGGTGAGATTGACGAATGGATCACGGAATGTGGTCTTGACAGAAAGCTTGCTGCTGAGTCTTCGATCATCATGGATGTAACTGGTTAATTGAATTGGACAATAAAAACAAAAACAAAAATGCCTTACGAGGGGTGGGGCAGTAAAGAAAACACCCCTTTCAGATATTTAACATCTGACGCGACAAACTCCGCGTATAGTAGAGTAAAAATAAAAATATGTCAGAAAATGCTTTTTATAAAGATCGCATTAATCTCTCAAAGGGGATAATGGATCATGTCAGAACGGACACCCCAGTGGCTATTCGTCTTCGTTACATTGGCTCCGGGACTGTTACGTCTGTTACAACGACAACGGCTACGAATATTGTGATGATTACATCAGACGGTGGAACGGATACATATACCTTTGAGGCATATGCAACTGTTGGTGCACTTGTTGATGCAATTAATGCTGATGGAATCTTTGAAGCAAGAGTCCATTCGACGCTGCGCTCATACGCTACGGCTTCTCAGTTCGTTACGGGTGCCATAACAAAGTCTACTTTCTTAGAGGCTGGTGGATCTGTTGGATATGATATTTGGGATGTACTTGTTGATACGAGTGCCGCTCTTTACTTCGCCGCCTCTCTTGATCCTGCTGAAAAGGGGTTCTTTGGAGTAGAAAGATCAAAGCGCCACCGGATTCATGTTCAGGAAATTAAATATGTTGTGAACATGGGGACTGCCGCTGCTGATAGTGTTCAGCTCTGGCAGCGTGCTCCTGCGTCAAAAGGGAGCATAGAAACACAGCTCAACGGTTGGCTCTCGGTTGATACGACTGAAACAACTATAAGCTGGGCTTCTGGAAACGCGAAAATTACGCTTCCTGAAGGCTATCAGGCCATTGCTATCGTTAAAGACGCCGCGACGCTTGCCGACGCGACATCAAACTACTTGGATATCGTTGGTATCTTAGAGTAGTAAAATCACATAAGAGGGGTAGCGCCAAAGCCACCCCTCTTATGGGAGAAAAATGAATAATTAAAATTAAAAATAAAATGAATATGCGATTTTTTTCTAAGAATCCTAATTTGGGGATCATATTAAAGAGCGGGTTAAGAGAGAATAGAATGGCAGGCGTTCCTGGTCGTGCTCCGGTTTACATCAAATTTGAAGATGGTCAAGTTGAGGTGAACGATGAAGAGAGCATCGCCTTGATGAAATCTCATGCAGCCTTTGGTAGAAAATTTTACCTTACAGACGAAGATCCTTTCGTTGAGTCTCGTAGATCTGTAGAGCCACGACACGCGATTCAAGAGGTGGTACATGGAGCAGCGGGTAAGACAATGGTGTCTGAGGGCAATAAAACAGAAACCGAGAAGATGATATTGGAGAAAGCGACTCAAATCGCAAAGGCCATGTTACCCTCATTGGTTGCTGAAATATTAGCGGCTCAGGGTATAAAAACTGATGCTGGAGTCTCCGTTCCAACGTCTGCAGTTTCAACAGAGACTAGCGCGACAAGAGCGTCTCAACCTCAAGTAAAATTATATTCCGCTAATGGGAAAGAACTTCCTATGAAGGATTGGAGCAACGAATTAGGCGTCTCATCTTCAGTGATTAGTGGACACTTAGGAACAGGGAAGACAATGCAGGAGATCGTTGAAATCTTAGCCAAATAGTTCTTTGAAGCCTGTCCCCCATTCTTAGATGAGAGATAGGGACAGCATTTAGAGAAATAAAGGTATAAAAAATAAAGTATGTTTTATAGAAATAATTTAATAACAAAATACTTTGATCCTGCCAGAGATGGATTGGATTCTTCTCGTTGGGAAACACTTGGTGGAACCCCTACGGTCACAGGATCTACAATTACCTTAAATCAGGCATCAATAATAGAAAAATCAGATATCTCGCGTGGAGCTGTACGGTTTAAACTTACAATCCCTGTCGCTCCTACAGCAGGACAGTCTCGGACATTTGGATTTAAAAATAATGTCAATAAGACGGAAGCGGTCTTCATCGTAAGTGGAACAGCATTTACTGCTAAAGTCACAGATGAAGATGGAAATACAGATTCAGAAACGCTTACATTCAGCGATGATTGGGTTGGTGATGATAAGATATTCGAGATTAGAGTTTCACCATCTCAAGCGCGTTTCTATATTGAAGGTGTCCCTGTAGCGGCATTTGGAGCTTGGAATGATACAGCCGAAACAGGCGGAGCGCCTAGATCAGCGATGAGTATTTATTTGGATAATAGTTGCGATGATGATTTGGAGCTTTGGGGATACCATCTCAATGGGGCAGAGATTTATGAAATGTCAAGCATCCCGAGTGATATTACGGTTACAACGGTCACGGATCCTGGCACTGGTACTTCATATGCTCATTATCAGAATAATTCCTTTACAACGACGAACATTAAAGCGTCTCCAGGAAGAGTTTATAGCGCGACAATTACGAATACGACTGCAGAAGATAGATATTTTCAATTGTTCAATACAGCAACAACCCCGACGGGTGGAGCTACAGCAACCTATAAGTGCCTCGTGCCTGCTAATGGCGCTGTCGTATTGGGACAAGACTTCTTTGGGTTAAATGGTATGGAGTTTGATGTTGGTATAGCTGTCGCAAACTCAACAACTGCTGCCACATATACGGCAGGGTCAGCGGGAGATCTTTTGGTTGATGTTATGGTTGACGGATACTCTGGCTCTACCGGATATATGCTTCTTCAGACTGGATCGGCCATACTGCTTCAGGATAATGGACGAATACTACTTCATGACTAAAATAAAAACTAAAAACTAAAATATGGCTAGTGAAAAAAAAGTAACTGATTTAACATCCAAAGCAGCTCCGCTCTCTACGGACGTACTGTATATTGTTGATTTGGATGATAATTCAGACAAAAAGTGTACCATTGCAGAGTTTCTTACGGGGACTGCTTTGACAATTGGTGCAACGGCTACGACGACAACTTTTGCAGGGACAATAACCGTTGCAGAAGGAATTACTTGCTCAGATGGTCAAGTTGCTATTACGGATAACTCGAACGCGGCAGCTGGACTGATTATACAAAATGATACAATAACGACTTTTGGTAATGGTACGACAGAAGATGCCGGTATGGTTGTATTTTCTTCTGACACTCTTACGACTGGAGATCTTTTGAGGCTTCAGCTTGATGAGTCGGCATTAAATGGTGGAGCTTTTTTGAAGTGTGTTCAGACTGATGCTCCAGCCGCTGTATTTACAGTAGCTGAAAACGGTGCAACGACAATCGCGGGTGTTGCAGGAAGTACAGTATTTACAATCACAGCAGGAGACGCGGTTTTATCAGATGCTTCTGTAGCGATTACGGATGCTGATAATGCGGCCACCTTCTCGGTAACGAATAACACAGCAACAACGGCATCGGTCATTGTTCTTGCTGGATCTGGTGTATTTACTGGATCTACAACGACATCCTTCATGACGATCACTCCTTCTGGACTCACAACTGGCACGGGAGTTTATCTTCCGTTAGCAGCATTGACGACAGGATATGGTGCACATGTCACATCTGGAGCAACTCTCACAACGGGATCTCTCCTTTATGTTCAAGATACTGGTGCGAATTGTGCTGTGACATCTGGGAGAGCGGCGACATTTGACCTTACAGCGACAGCGATCACGGGGACAGTTAACAAGATTGGCTCTGGAGTTTCCGTAACATCAAATCGAACGACAACGACGGGTACCGTAGCGGATGATTGGGATTTATTGTCCATTGTCAGAACGGATATTATTAATGGAGCCGGTTCCATGTCAGCGGCTGGTTCGGTTCTTTACATTGAAAATGCTGTCACGAATACTTCTGGGACAGTTACGGATACAGCGAATGGAATCGAAGTTGTGATGGATTCTCTTGGAACAGGCGATGGTATTAAAGTCACTCATGCCTCCGCTACTGGGAAAGCACTTAACGTTGTTACATCAGTTACAACGGGGACCTCTGGTCTGTTTACGGCAGCTGCTCTTACACAGGGTAAGGTCTTGCATCTGACTTCTGGCGCTACGCAAACAACTGGCTCCCTCCTTTACGTTCAGAACACTGGAGCCGATGCCGCACTGACCTCTGGAACAGTCGCAACATTCGATCACACGGCTACCGCAATCGCGGCCTCTGTCAATAAGATTGGATCAGTTGTCTCAATCACATCAAATCGTACAGTCAACACCGGTGGAACAACGGCTGACGATTTTGATCTTCTCTCTGTTATTAAGGCGACGACGCGGACAGCTGGAACGGCAGCGACGGCGGGTTCAGCGGTTTATGTCGAAGTTCAAGCGACGGGGACGGTCACGGAAACTTCAAATGGTATTGAAGTCGTTATGGATGCAGGTGGAACTGGAGATGGTATAAAGATTACGCACAGCGCTGTCGCGGGGAAAGCTCTCAATATCGTCTCATCTGCGACAACGGCTGCTGGAGTTATTCTGGTGACGGCAGACGCATTAACAACCGGTCAGGTGATCAACTTGGCTTCTTCAGCGACAGCGATCACTGGTGCTGGAAGAATGTTCCTCTCTAACCACTCTGGTGCTACTGGTGGATCTGCTACGCTCAATGAATTTGCGACAGCAGCGACGGATGAAACGGTTCTTCTACAGGCAACCGCATCTGCTGCGCTTGCTGCTGGTAAAATCGTTAATGTCAGCGGCGTTGCAATGACAACTGGAACAGCGCTTTCGATTGCAGATTTGAACGCGCTTACAACGGGTCAGGGTATCAATGTTACTTCCAACTCAGCGGACGCAACGGCTCGTGCTCTCGTATACATTAAAAATGATCACGCGAGTGCGGCTGGTGCCATGCCTCTTCAGGTTGTTAATGACTCTACGGCTGCTCCGATCAATACGACAGGAGCTGCTCAGAGTACGCATTTCTTTAAGGTTCTTACTGGAAATGGTGTTACAATTTGGATGTCGGATGGGACAACAGCGAACTCGGCTCTCGCGGCAACGACTGGAGATATCTGTTTGAATGCTGGGTCGAATAAACCAGAATATTGTACAAATGGAGCTGGTTCTGCATGGTCAGCCTTAGTTTAAGATTATTAATTAAAGAGGGGGCAGTGTTAGTGCTACCCCCTCTGGACTAAATGAATATATAATATGATAAATATCTCACTCAATACACTTCAGCGCGTTTCTGTTCTTGGTGCACTTAATTCACATCAGATCAATGATGTTACAACATTTAACAGAGCATCAAAGATACTAGAGCGCATAGAAATAACAGAGGACGAAAAAGAAAAACTCAATCTTAAGATCAACCCAAACGGTACTATATCTTGGGGATTAGATGATGATGGTAAACAGATTGACAATTTTGAAGATATCGTAAAAGATATCAAGTTATCAGATGAAATGTCGGATCTATTGAAGGTAATTATTGATAAAAAGATCTCTGATGGTGTAAAGCTTTCTACGATTGTGGATAGAGCACTTGTCGATGTTTATGGTCAATTAACTGATCCGGCTAGAAATGTTGAATAAAAATTATGGTTAAAAAAAGTATTTTAGTTACTGTATTATTAGCGGCTGGAGCGCTTCTTGCATCTGGCGCTGCTATAGTTCTAAATAGCATAGGTGCCACTAATGACCTACAACTCGGGAGCACGTTTATCCGCCCGACGACACGAATCACATGGACGAGTGCTACTGGAACGAATCTCTATGTAACATTATTGACGCATGGGATAGTTTATGAGGATCACAATGTTTCATTAATATCCGCCCGTGTTAACCCCGTGACATCTAAACCTGATTATGGGGTTATTAGAGATGGGCGATTCGGTTATCTCTTTGATGCCTCATCTACTGAGACGGCTTCATTTTCTTTAGAGATGCCTCATGCTTATGCAAGGGGTTCGGCTTTTCAATTCCATGCTCATGCATATCCGAAAGATGGGTCAACTTCTACACGGGTCGTCTTGTCTTTATCATGCGTAAGTTCCACTCCTGACGGCGTAATGGATGCATTGTCTACAACGTCTACAATCACTGAATATGTTTCTGGAACAGCGTTCAAAGGATCAATGATGAATTTCGCGACGAATACGGCTACAGGCATTGTAGAGAGCCAACAATTCTCTTGCTCACTTTCTAGGCAGGGCGACCATGAGAATGATACATACGGTGATGATCTTTGGATAACGACGGTTGGTATTCATTACCCAACTAACAAATTTGGTACATTAAATCTTCTTGGCCATTAATAGGCCGCATTTGCACGTTCAAAGGAGAGTCATGAATGGCACAAAAAGAAGCATCGGAGTTCAGTGTTCTTTTTCATTCCTCGGAGAAGATGAAGACGAAGAAGATGAAGACGAAGAAGATGAAGACGAAGAAGATAATGAGAAGATACCGGACACCCTGCCGAGTCAATCATCACAAGATTGGGCTGAAAAAGCCCCTGAATCTGATGGTTCGCCTACTGACCGTTTCGTGACCAAGAGACTCCTGTGGTGTGAATAACACCTCCTCGGTCCTACATAATAAAATGTGTAGGACAACTAAAAATTTATGTCACAAATACTGAAAAAAAATATGACATTAGGATCTACTACAGTGCTACCCACAGCAGACAAGTGGTGGTTTGATTCCTTGACGGTGAAGGCGAAGCTTTTAACCATCCTTCCTATCATTACGTTAGTACTAAATCTGTTGCACGTCCCAATCGTCAATGATGATATCACTGCAATTATTGATGCTCTTGCAGCATTAGCTGGTGCAACGGGTATTATTATTGGTTTGATTAATCGCATGAAATCTCCTCTTGGTGGAATTATTTGGAGTATGAAGCGACCACAATAATCTATTATGACTAATCCAGAGGGGAAGCAGATTAATCTTAATAAGGCAGTGCTTTCTGTTGGTGCCGTCGTCGCTATTTTATTAGGCTCGGCATCAGTTATCGTCTATGCCGCAAATCTACGCAGTGATGTCAATTATCTGCAAAATAGAGTGGCTGTTTTAGAAAATAAAGCAGATTCATTCCAGGATACAGATAAGGCCGCGAGTGATCGGATTTTAGTGCTTGAGGCTCAGTTTGAAACGATTTTAGAAACTTTAAATGATATTAAGAATACATTAAAATCTAAATAATATGAGCTGTAAACCTAAGCCAGGAGGAAAAAAGAAATAATTCATTTATATTAAAACTATGGAAGATGAAAATACACAAGTAGCCGAAGAGACTGTTGAAACAACAGGGGCTCAGGAGGCTACAGAAACCGTAGAGGTCGCTGCTGAAGATACTGTTGAAACAACAGTAACCCAAGAAGCGGAGGCTGAAGCTGTTTAAATTTTTTACATTGTATCTTAGTCACTAGGATACAATAATAAACAATTTACTTGAACCTTATGGAATATAAAAATACAGGATTCATTTATACACCCGTGCCTCCAAAGACGTGGGTATTTGGTGGTACATCTGGAGTTTTAGACAAAAAAGTACTCCAAGATGATGGCCAGTGGTTAGATTTTCTTCCCGCGTTTGAATCACAGCATAATAAATATATAGACGCCATGAATTGTGTTTCAATGTCAGCAAATAACGCTGTAGAAACCATCGCAAGACGGCTCGGTGTGACAATGAATCGTTCAGATCGGTTTACAGCAAAAATGAGTGGTACAACTCATAGTGGAAATACATTCTATAAAGTTTGGGATTCCATTGCTTTAAATGATGGGTCTGTACCAGAAGAGAGATGGCCGTTTCCTGAGTCAATAAAAACATGGGAAGATTTTTATTCTACGATACCACAAGAAATTATAGATGAGGGCCGCGCGAGTCTGGATGATCAGAAGGTTAGATATGAGTTTGTACCTTATACGGCTTCTTCGCTCATGGACGCTCTACGCTATGCTCCAGTTCAGGTCGCTATTTTTGCTTATCCGGCACAAAACTCTGATGGAGTCTATATAAGATCTCTTTGTACTGGGAACCATGCTGTATTGCTTGTGGGGTATGTAAGGAATCAATACTGGTTAATCTTTGATTCTTACATTGATGGAGCTAATGAGCATGGAAAAGTCAAAAAATTAGCTTGGAACTCTATTTTCTGGGGTGCTGTTTTACCAACAATTGTCTCATTAACTGAATCTAATCCTACTATGAATTTAAAAGAAAAAGTAATTTATCAGCTCGTTGAGGGTCCTGGTGGCTTCTTCTCCCGCATAGGTGACTCTGTATTTAAACTTTCATCAGCAGAGGACTTTGAAGCCATCCGACTAAGATTCAAGAGCATTAAAGTCAAAGATACAAGTGGAATTATCCAGACGATCCAGGCTCCTGAGTATAGTACGGTAACTTTAGCGGATATGTCAGGCATCCAGTACCGAAATATGAAGGGTGAAGTTATCGGAGAGTTTGCAGCGACTGAAAATGAATAAAAAGTTGCTTAAAAAATAGAGACAAAAAGACTCAAATATGGTATAATATAAGCTATGTTAAGCATTTGTATACCATCAAAGAACGAGAGATTCCTTCAAAGAACAATCCAAGACGTGTTAGAAAAAGCGACCGGAGAGATTGAAGTCTTTCCGGTTTTAGATGGTTACTCAATCCCAGATGAAGAAGTCGTTAAAGACCCTAGAGTGACTTATGTGACGCTGGAGAAGACGGGTTACATGAAGAAACGTCACGGAATAAATAAGATCTTTAATGAATATGCCAAAGGAGAGTTTTTTTGCTGGTTAGACGCTCATATCATGTTGTCTTTTGGCTTTGATGAGGAATTAATAAGAAATAGTGCATGGAATAAAATACAAATCCCTCGCCGATATAGGCTAGATCCATTGAACTGGTGTATTCAAAAGCAGCATGGGAAACCTGATTTTATTGATTATGAGCACTTCTTAATTAGTGGCCTTGTAAAACACGAATTACATGGTTTTCGTAGCGACGATCTTACACTGAGCAGATTAGATCTTTTAGAAGATGATATCCAAACCTGTCAGGGATCCTTCTTTTTCCTGGAGCGTACTTGGTTTAAACAGATGAATTTTATGGATTTGGGGTATCAGGGTCTAGGAGAAGAAGCGGAAGAAGTAGTTTTAAATACTGTATATAATGGAGGTTTAGCCAAAGTGAATAAAAAATGTTGGTACGCTCATCTACATAAATCTAAAGGATCTGGAGGAAGAGGATATCACAAGGATCAAACTGAAGCACAAAGAAGTTATAATTATGCTTGGCAGAAATTAGTTGTAGATAACAAACAGAAATTTATTGATCATATAAAAAAGTTTCCAGTTGATCCTACATATCCAAATAATTGGGAAACGTTAATCTAATTATGAATAAAATACAATACATAAAATCTAAGTATAATATTCCTCAAGAAACAAAAGGAGAAATAAGACTACCAATATCTCGATGGAAAGAGTGGCCATTGCTACTAAATGAACTTGAAGTCAAAATCAGCGTTGAAGTTGGCACTTATAAAGGAAAATTTGCAGAGTGTCTTTGTGACAAGATGCCAAGTGTTGATTTAACTGTTGTGGACAAGTGGGAAGCATATAAAGGATATAAGGATTTTGAAGCACACGACTTAGAAACTATTGCCTATAATCAGACTGTAGAGCGTTCAAAGACGTGTGGATTTAAAATTATAAAAGAATGGAGCCTTGATGCTGTTGAAATGTTTGCAGATGAAAGTTTAGATTTTATATTTATTGATGGAAATCACGCTTTTAGACACGTGGTTGATGACATAGACTCTTGGTACCCTAAATTAAGGGCTAACGGGATTATAGCATCACATGACTTTTATCGCAATAGATATAAGAAATTTGGTGTCAGAGAAGCTGTCCCTGCGTATCTTGATTATTTAGCCATTGACACATACTTTGTCGTTGCAGGAGATAAGTGCCCAAGCGTTTTTTGGATCAAGCCTTAACTATGCCTTACGCCTTAAGCATCTTAATACCAGCTAGGAACGAAGAATTCTTAGGTATTACTATAGAAGATGTTTTAAAAAATACTTCTGACAAGACTGAGGTGATTGCTGTTTTAGATGGTTATACAACTGATGTTCCTCAAATACCAGATGATCCAAGAGTAACAATAATACATAATGCTACTTCAGTCGGTCAACGCGCGGCAACGAATCAAGCCGCTAGACTTTCTCAATCGAAGTATGTTATGAAACTTGATGCACATTGTAGTTTTGATAAGGACTTAGATACTAAAATGCTAGAAGCTATAAAAGGACATGACAGCTGGACGATGGCTCCATTAATGAGGAATCTACATGCCTTTGATTGGGTTTGTAATAATGGTCATAGAAGATATCAGGGTCCAAGCGGTCCATGTTTAGAATGTGGAGAAGAAACAAAAAAAGATATCATATGGATTGGTAAAAAAAGTCCACAAAGCACATCGTTTTGTTTCGATCAAGAGCCTCACTTCCAGTACTTCAATGAATTCAAAAAGAGGCCAGAGGGACAGGGGGATATAACGGAAACCATGTCACTTCAGGGATCTTGTTTCATGCTTACGAGAGACAAATATTTTGAATTAAACATATGTGATGAAAGTTTAGGGTCTTGGGGGAATCAAGGCATAGAGGTAGCTTGTAAAACGTGGCTGACCGGAGGTAGCGTTATGGTAAATCAAAAGACTTGGTTCGCTCATATGTTCCGTACTCAAGGTGGAGATTTTGGTTTTCCATATGATAATCCAGGGAAGCGAGTACAAGAATGTAAAAAGAAAATAAGAGACACGATTCTTGATAACAAAATCCCAAATCAAACAAGACCTCTTTCTTGGCTTATAGAGCGTTTTTGGCCCGTCCCCGGCTGGAGTGAGGAGATGCGACAGAAGATTAAGAACTGGCCTATTTTATCAATACCTCAGCCCTCAGTTTCTCTAGTCATTCCAGCGTCATCTGAAGCGCCTTCACATCCTACAGACGCCAAGGAGAGTCTAAAAGTCGGGTGTCTCTATTACACGGATAATGAACTCCCGGATCCTTTAGCGACAACAGTGAGAAATCAGATCCTTAAAGTCATTGGAGATAAGCCACTCGTTTCCGTGTCATTAAAACCTTTGGACTTTGGCAAAAATATTGCACTGCCGCTAGAGAGGGGAAAGTTGACAATGCATAAACAGATCCTTCGGGGGCTTTATGAGCTGAGAGATATGGGAATAGATGTTGTATACTTTTTGGAGCATGACATTTTATACGGTGGGGGATATACAGATTTTGTGCCTCCAGATCCTAATATTTTTTACTATAACTCTAATCTTTGGCGAGTAAGACAATCAGATGGCTTCAGCGTCAAATATGATCACAAGTCGCTTTCTCAGCTTTGCGCCTATATAAAAAAGTTAATACCAGAATATGAGAATAGAGTTAAGGTTATGGAAGATGAAAATGATGGAAGACATTTTACAAGGGGCTATGAACCGGGGACTCGATCTTTACGGAGAGGAGGATTCAGTGATGAGAAATCTTTAATATGGGAAGCGGAAATCCCAAATATAGACGTTCGACATGAAACAAATTTATCTCGATCAAAGTGGCATCCGTCAGAATTTCGTAGTCATCGTTCATGTAGAAATTGGCAGGAGAGTGATGTTGAGTCAATACTGGGTTGGGAGAATCTTAGAGCATTGATAAAATAGTTTTATAACATGATTTTTGGGGTTAATTATTTTGAAAAACATCAGGCGACCTTGCTAAAAGTCGCTAATTCGCGTTGGGCAAAATGGCTCCTCGGGCTGAATCGGCTCCCGGAGCGTCTCAAAACATGGAAGATCACGAAGATCGCGCCGAACAGGATCGAGCGCACCTTCATTGACCCGGACGACGGATGGAAGGTGAAACACGAGGCGGCAGTCTTCACGCGCAACAGGTTTGGTGAGGCGCTTGCATTCAATCTCTCACCTTTTGCCTACTTCCAGTCTGTTGACTTTCGTTCGTGGCAGTGGCGGTTCTCTCCCGTAGGCGCTCTTGGTGCGCTTGTGGCACTTCTCATTCCAAAGGTGGGGTTCCTTGGGTTCATTGGGACGGTCGATACCATCTATCCCACGGCTGGCAGTTATGGCGGATTCGAATCTCCCGCAGGCAACTGGGCGACGGCACATGATGCGACGGCAGCGGCGATACTTTACACTGGGGGAAGCCAAGGCTTCGCCGGATGCCAGTATTATTCTGGAAATATCTATATTTATAGGTGGTTCATCAATTTTGATTTGAGTGAAATTGCTGAAACGGCGGAAGTCTCAGCCGTGTCGATCAACACGACCGGAGCCTATCGAAGCAATCAGACGGGAACGATTGGTGTCTACGGTTCGACAGCCCAGGATACGATCACGACGGCGGATTTCGATCAGGGAGGAACGACGCCATACTCGGACTCAGGCTATTCTTGCACCGGCTACAACACGGACGACTCGACATACAACACGCTCAACTTCAATGCGACAGGCATTGCGGCAATCGAAGCCGCGCTTGGTGGTCTTTTCAAGATGTGCTTCCGGGAGCAGGGGCATGACGTTGCGAACTCGACGAGCGGTACGGCGATATATCAGATCAACATGAATACGGCGGCGTACACGGGTACGGATCACGATCCGTACGTAAGCGTGACGTATACGACTGGATCAGCCTCTTCTTCGAACTCCCCATCTCTCTCACCTTCAAGCTCTGCTTCTCCTTCTCTCTCTCCAAGCTCCTCAGATTCACCTTCTGAGTCTCCTTCAGCCTCTCCGTCTGAGAGTTCTTCGAACTCCCCCTCTCTATCACCTAGTTCCTCGGCTTCTCCTTCTCTCTCTCCAAGCTCCTCAAATTCTCCATCTTTATCACCCAGCTCATCACCATCTCCATCTGAACCAGAGCCACAGACTGATACTTTCACATCTTCGGGGACTTGGACTTGCCCAGCTGGTGTCACTTCTGTTGATGTTGAATGTTGGGGCGGTGGCTCTGGAGGTTCAGCAGCTAGTACAGAAATTGGTGGTAGAGGTGGTGGTGGCGGTGCTTATTCAAAAAAATCTTCAATTGAAGTCACGCCCGGTAATGGCTATTCTGTCGTTGTAGGAGCTGGCGGTACTGGCAATGGAGGAGATTCATCTTTTAATGATGGCGTTGTTTTGGCTAAGGGGGGTATTATAGCTACGGGTGCTGGTGGTGCTGCTGCATCTGGTGTGGGTGATACAAAATACTCTGGAGGTACTGCGACCAGTGCTTCTTCAGGGGCTGGAAACGGTGGAGGCGGTGGCGCTGGCACAAGTGAAAACGGAGGCAACGCTGAATCTACTTCAAGCGGTGGCGCTGGTGGAAGTAGCTATGGAGGGAACGGCGGGAGCGGCGGTGGTACAGGCGGTCAAGCCGGGGGGGCTGGAGGCACATTGGGTGGAGCTGGCGGTGGTGGTGGTGCCAACGGTGGTGCTGGAGGCGCTGGTGCCCGTGGAGAGGTGAGAGTCACTTATATAATTTACGGTTCTTCATCTGATTCTCCATCTCTATCACCAAGCTCCTCAGATTCACCTTCTGAGTCTCCTTCTGAATCTCCGTCTGAGAGTCCTTCAGAATCTCCATCTCTATCACCAAGCTCCTCAGATTCACCTTCTGAGTCTCCTTCAGCCTCTCCGTCTGAGAGTTCTTCGAACTCCCCCTCTCTATCACCTAGTTCCTCGGCTTCTCCTTGTCTCTCTCCAAGCTCCTCAAATTCTCCATCTTTATCACCCAGCTCATCACCATCTCCATCTGAACCAGAGCCACAGACTGATACTTTCACATCTTCGGGGACTTGGACTTGCCCAGCTGGTGTCAC
>Ga0265297_10003269_pt1 | contig 29823 bp, 28 predicted proteins | sample Munlanlwell13791_FD_192502 | JGI IMG/M metagenome (GOLD analysis project Ga0265297, IMG submission 192502) | Leachate microbial communities from a municipal landfill in Southern Ontario, Canada - Leachate well 137-91 | ecosystem: Engineered > Solid waste > Landfill > Unclassified | place...
CTCAATCCCTTCAAACTCAAAAGGACAATTGATGAGAAAATCGCTAAAATCCATCAACTCGCACGGTTACCATGATCTTGAGGCAACGATTCAACCCCAAAGTTACCTTCTATCTTGAGTCAACGCGCCAAAGCGTCTTTTCTTCTCCATCCACAGAAAGCACGGCACGGTCTTTCAGGATCTTAACGACTGTCATGTCCCCTGCGGCCTCCCCCATTCGGATCGGTCTTTCCATTCAGAATGGCCATCGAGGGATTCACCCTCGCCCATTCCTTCTGCACGCTTTTGTAAGTAGAGCGAGCCCTGAGATAGTCCCCGTAGAAAAAAAACGTCAGGAGAAGAAAAAGCACCCCGGCCAGAATGACCAGAGAACTATATGGAATGCGCATCGCATTCATCTTCTCTTTCCGGAGCTCCTGGGGCAAAAGGTTGATCCGGATCATCTTTCGCGAAGTCCCAGCCCCAATAGCGCGGGCAAAAGCGCCGCATGGGTTTTGAGAAGTTCGGAATCAACGTCCGGAGCCCATTTTATCTTCGTCAGGATTTCCATACTCACCACCGGGATCTGTAATCCTTCGCTTAACGCCTTCAAAACAGCGGGATGAGATATCCCGCCGCTCAGAAAAAGCTTTTTGACAGGTTTCGATTGCCCGGATTGATCATGGTAGTAGTGAAAAGAAACGCGCAGATCCCCGATCAGTCCTTCAAGACTCTCCCTGACAGCTTGTATCTCCTCGGGCGTCAGAACTTCATTCTTCTCGAAAAGCTTTTCGATCTTTTCGCCCATAAGACTGGAACGAGTTTTGACCTGTCTGTGAAGATCGCAGGTCCCGTAAGGAATATCACGGACAAAACGGGGCTTTCCGTCCCGGACGATCCCGAGGGTCGAGATCTCGGCACCGAGGTCTAAAAGGCCGGTGTGACCCGCAAAATCTTCCGGATGGAAATATTCCAAAGCAGTCATTACCGCAAGAATGTTGACATCCACCACCGACAAGCGGCATTCCAGATTGTGAAAGATCTCAAGCAACGGTTCAAGTTCCTGTCGTTTGATGACGACCAGCATCACTTCCATCTTCTCGCCGTCATCGGTCTTGAGGTCATCCTCCACCACTCCAAAATCGAACACCACATTGTTCAACTCAAACGGGATATATTGCTCGGCTTCGCGTTTTATGGCGTCACGGAGATTTTCGATCTTCATCCTTGGAAAATGGATGAAACGGATCACAACTCCGTGTCCCCTGAGGGCCACCCGGACCCCGTCCTTCCGGAACTTCTTTCCATCCAGGAACGGCTTGAGGGCCAAAGACAGTTTCTGATCCCTGGAAGCATTTTTGACAATATTAATACGATGAACAAAAAGATGGTCGAAGCGCTTTTCAAGTTCAAGCAGCACCGTCTGCGTGCGGTCAAGATCACACACGGTGATCTTGAGAGCGGTCATTTTTTTTGGCAGGAACCTCGATGAAAAACCGACGAAAAGACCGGTGATCTGTTGATTCAACGAAAGCGGCTTGCCGGGATCGTTACTCATAAGAGGAACCTTAGCAGAAAATCTTCAAAAAAACAGCCAAAAAAAACCCATCCTGCCCTGAAAGAGCAGGATGGGTTTAAAAAACACTTCTTCCGATTCCCTATCGTCGTTTATCCACCGATTGGAGTACCTGTACAACCATCCACAGTAGCGCTCACCGCACCGGTAACAATAACGCCGCTCTGATCAATGCAAAAATCACTAATCGACGAATTGGTGATGTGCGTCGCCAGCAAGGAAAACGTATTGGCGGTCCCAAGGTAGGTCATGTTATACCCATGCTTCGGATTGGTGTTCCATGAAATGTCAAGATATGCAGGTTGACCTGCCGCCGGCGCTGTCAATAGAGCGATCGTCGCCGGGTAGGCCGGAGTCGTCTGTGCTGCGCGGTAACTTTCGCACGCGGAGCTGAAAGTCCTCAGATCCGCCTTAACGGCAGCTTCATTGGCATTGATACGCGCCCGTAAGAGATTGGGAATGGCGATAGCGGCCAAAAGCCCGATGATCGCAATGACAATCATGATCTCCACCAGTGTAAAACCTTTTTTATTCAATTGAATAAACATGTTATGCCTCCTGTTTCTACGTTTGCCACTGCCCACTGCTAGCTTAAACTACTGCAAATGATACGACAATACCATCGATAACTAAACTAGTTTTTTTGATATTCGTTCATCCAAAACAGAAATGTCCGGTTTTCGGATTTGCGTTGTTAAAAATTCTTCTGACTTCTCATCCCCAGAAAGAATTTTGTACTGTTTATCTGTCCCTTATCAGAAAAACCGCCGAAGCGGACATTTTTCACAACGGGGAATTTTCCGGCAATGGTCCTTCCCCGTCCGGACGATCTGGGCGTGAAAATCGTTATAGAGATCCCTGTTTTCCGGCAACGCCCGTGTAAAAATCTCCCGCCATCGTTCGTAAGTTTCGTGGTCCTTGGCCAATCCGTGTCTTGAAAAAATCCTTTTGGTATAAGCGTCGATCACAAACGAAGTCTTGTTCAGCGCATAGAGAAGGATGGAATCCGCGGTCTCGGGGCCAACCCCTTTTACGCGGAGGAGTTTTTCACGAAGCACGGGCATCGTTTTTCGTTTTAGTTTCGAAAAATCGCCACGACATTCCCGATCCAGAAAATCCATGAAACATTTGAGCCGGTCCGCTTTAACATTGAAGTATCCGGCCGGCCGGATCAGTTGCGAAAGCTCCTTTGACGGAACCCGGCGCAAGGCCTCAAACGAAAGCTTTCCGGCTTTTTTGAGATTCAAGATAGCTTTTTCAACATTGGCCCAGGCAGTATTCTGCGTAAGAATCGTACCGATCATGACTTCAAAGGGCGTATCCCCCGGCCACCACCTCTGATGTCCAAAAGTTTTCCGCAGTGCCGTGTAAACACCGCGCAGCTGCGAGGCCTTAAGTTTACGCTTTTTTTGACAAGGGATAGGTTTTAAGGACTTCATAACAAACGCCTTCCGGACGGCAGTGGCTTTGATAGAGAACAATATGATCTGCGGTTTTTGCCGGGCTCGGCAATTCGAATCGGACCTTCGCCAAGAGTGGCCCTAAATCCCCCGTCCTTCTTTTGACGCGGCCGATCGTCGCATGTGGATGGAACGGCCTTGTTTCGATCTTAAATCCGAGCGTCCGGACCTCGCCCTGAATGGCCCTCTGCAAAGAAAGAAGCCGGCCGGCATACTCCACGATCCCAAGCCAAATAACGTCCGGTCTTTCGAGACTTGGAAATCCGCCGATCCGGTCTATGTTCAACTCAAGAGGCGAAAAAAGCGACGCTACTTTTTTTGAAAAGAGATGGATTAATTCGATCTCTTTTGCTGGAACCGGACCGAAGAAATGAAGTGTCAGATGGACTTGCCGGGGCTCGACCCATCGAACACCGGAAATCTCGCGGCAAAACGGACGAAGGACGTTTTCTATTTCTTGATGGAAGATTTCATAAAGAGGAATCGCAAGAAATACCCGCGCCGCGGTCTGCTTTAACGGATCTTCCGCCATAAGTATTCAAGGGCTTTCACTACGGCCTTGTCCCGGATCTGATGACGTTCTCCCCAGAAAACATGCTTCCATGCACGGGCCGTTCCGCCGGGGGACGCAAGACCGATATAAACGAGACCGACTGGCTTTCTGGAACTGCCGCCGCCGGGCCCGGCAATTCCCGTGATACCGATACCGAAACTCGATCCCATCCGGATACGAACCGATTTCGCGAGCTGGGCAGCAACTTGGGCTGAAACCTCCCCGTACTCCTTGATGAATTTTCCCGGAACGCCAAGATCCACTTTCACACTCGAATGGTACGTAACTACTCCCCCGCGAAAATAGACACTGGCCCCGGGACAAGCCGTAATGCGTGAAGACAAAAGCCCACCCGTACAGCTTTCCGCAACGGCAAACGTTTGCTTTTTTTTTGTCAGGATCTTTCCGATCACCGCAGAGAGAGGCGTTTCATCCCAGCCGTAGATCCAATTTCTGAGCCGGACCGCGATCTTCTTTTCGAGCCGCCTGAAAACATCCGTTTTGTCCGCAAGAATGCGGATCGCGATCTCGCCTGCCAAGGGATAGATCCCAAAATCAAACCGGTCGTCAAAAAAATCTTTCCCAAGCTTTTTCATCACATCCGGTTCCGAGATACCGGCCATTTTCACGATCAGTTTCCGGCTTTTGAAAAGGTCCCCGTATTTCTTCTTCAGGAGCGGCAGAACCACGTCAAAGTACATGTTTTCAAGTTCCGACGGAACGCCGGGAAGCGCAATCACGGTCTTTTGTCCGGTCTCGATCGAAAATCCAAGCGCGATCCCGAAACGGTTGGCGAGGGGGTTTGCGTTCTCGGGATAAAAAGCCTCACGTTTCACGAGGAGAGGTACACGTTTGCCGTAACGCTTATAGACCTTTTGGAGACGGCTGTACTGCCGGGCCGAAAAAACGAGAGGCACTTTGAAGTGTGCAGCAATGCCCTCGCGGGTCACATCATCGGGCGTCGGCCCGAGCCCCCCCATCATAATGACCAGATCCACGCGTCGGAGCACCTCGCCAAGCCGGAAACGGATCGCTTCCAGCGAATCCGCACAAACGCCGTGAGAGATGACCTCAAACCCCAAATCGGAAAGTTCACGGCCGAGGAACGCGGCATTCGTGTTGACCACGCTCCCGCGTAAAACCTCATTGCCGACAGCAAGTACAGCAACGGTAGGCTTCATTTAAAGATCACGAACAGAATGATCCAGGCATAGAGCCCGGCACCCAGATCGTCGGCCATGATGCCCCAGTAACGCGGGATGCGCTCAAGCGACCGCACGGGGAAAGGTTTAAACACGTCAAAAATGCGGAACAATACGAAACCCAGAATCGCGGAAAACCAGGTCATCGGGATCATCATGAACGTCACGAAAATGCCGCAGACCTCGTCGATCACGATATATTGCGGGTCCGGAGCCGGGTCTGTGACTCGTTCATAAGCCAAAGCGCCCCACACAACCAAAAACACAAAAACCACCCCGTAAAGCCCGCCGTTCCACCGGGTCAGAAAAACAAGCAAAACCCCGAGCAAACTTCCCCATGTCCCGGGAGCTTTCGGGAATAGCCCTACGCCCATCGCGAGAACGAACTTGTTGAACGCCTCGGATCCAAAGTGAGCCCGCTGGTTCCAGAGAAACATACCGCCGGAGACAATCGTCAGCGCAACCGTCGTGATCAAAAAGACCGGCAGAAGATAATGGAAAATACCCGTCACCCAATCAAAGACGGAATAAGGGTTCAGAAGTAAATACACAAATGCGATCCACACCGTGACAGTCTGAAAACCGAATTTCAGTTTGCCCATCATTTCCGCACCCAGGGACTTCCCCCCCAAGAGCCACCCCGTCCGGCAGAACGTCACCAGGATCTCGCGGATAAAGATCGGAACCACCCACCAGATGGAATAAAAATGGAGGGTTGCGAAGGCGGCCATCGGCGCCAGGATCAGGATCTTGTCGCTAAAAGGATCAACCCATCGTCCGAAGTCCGATTCGAGTTTGTACTGGCGGGCGATCCAGCCATCGAAATAATCGGTGATCGCGCCCACCATAAACAGAATAAAGGCCCAAAGATGCCCCGACGGGCTTGGCCGCAGGATCAGGAACGGCAGGGAAAGCCCGATCAGGCCCCGCGCGATGCTGAGCACGTTCGGATTCAGGAAGGAGTATTTATATTTGGCCCACGAGGTCATAGTCTTGAGTGTCCGTGATCTTGACCGTGCAAAACTTTCCGGCTGTTATTTCTTTTTGCGTTCGAATAAGGACGCTACCGTCCACTTCCGGCGCATCCATAAACGAACGCCCGGTCCACAAGCCGGGGTCTTTTTCGTCCTGTGTTTCGACCAACACCCGGAGCTCCCTGCCAAGATAACGGCGATTGACTTCCCGCACGATCTTCTGTTGCAGCTGCATGGCCCGGTGATAGCGCTCTTCTTTGATCTTTTCGGGAACTTGCATGGGAAACTCCGTGGCCGCGGAACCCTCCTCCCGGGAGTACCGGAAGATCCCGAGACGCTCGAATTTTGTATCACGCATGAACGCCAGAAGTTCCTCAAAATCTTCGTCCGTCTCGCCGGGAAATCCCACAATAAAACTTGTCCGGAGCACAACCCCGGGAATCATGACCCGCAATTTTCGGATGAGCTCTACGATCTGTTTCTTCGTGCTTCCCCGCCGCATCGCCTTGAGTATCTTATCACTAATATGCTGGAGCGGTAAGTCTATGTAGCGACAGATCTGTTTTGACTTTGCGACGGCCCGGATGATCTCATCCGTCAGCGTCGAAGGATAAGTGTAGAGAAGACGCACCCACTTAACACCCCGCACCGTCCCCAAAGCTTCCAGGAGTTGGGGCAAAAGAGACTTGCCGGCGTAATCCCATCCGAATTTCGTGATGTCCTGGCCGATCACAACAAGTTCCCTGGCGCCCTCGCCGGCCAATTGCTTCGCTTCCAGGACAAGATCGGCGATGTGACGGGAACGGTAGCGTCCGCGAAGCCTGGGAATCACGCAAAAGGAGCACGCATGATCGCATCCTTCAGAGATCTTGAGATAGCGGAAATGTTTGGGCGTCAGGGAGATGCGCGCTTCGTCGGCCCCGGCAAGATAACCGGCCTTGTGAATACTGACAAATTTCTGCCCGTCCGTAACCTTCTTCAAGACCTCGGCAATCCGCATATAATCCCCGGAACCGATGAAGGCGTCGACTTCTGGAAATTCTTTCTGGAGTTCTTCCGCGTATCGCTGGACCAGGCATCCCACCACAACTACCCCGAGCAGTTTCTTTTCCTTCTTCAACTCGAGCAGTTTCAGGATGGCATCGATCGATTCCTCTTTGGCATCTTTAATGAAACCGCAGGTGTTCAAGAACACCACATCGCTTTTCCCAATGTCTTGTGTGATCGAATACCGGGCACCCCGGACCTTTCCCAGAATGACCTCGCTATCGACGAGCGTCTTGGGACACCCCAGGGACACGATCCCCACTCTGATCTTTTTTTCATTCACCATAACAAACCCCAAAAAAAAGGGCGGGGAGAGATCCCCGCCCTTTGAATCCGTTTAAAAAAAATCCTACTGTGCCACGTGTTCGCCGAAGAAGAAACCTCGGAGCGGATCTTCTTGCGCTCGGCCTTGTTTTTGTCTTTCCTCTGTTGCCGGAAACCCGAACAACGGACTTTGGGCTCCCCTTTCAAAAAAAAACGACCCCGATGTGATTCTCCGCCAAAGGACGGATCCGCCCACGCTGTGTGGCGGAGAACACGAATATTAAAACGACAAAAAAAGCGACCCCGGGCAGATTCGAACTGCCGACCCCCTGCTTAGAAGGCAGGTGCTCTATCCACCTGAGCTACGGGGTCATTGATGATAATGACCTCTGAACTGACGTCCCACGCCCATTGACCACCTGTCCTGCCCTCTTTCAAAATCCAATGATTGGCAGGACTGGCCCTGATAACCTTTAATTCTTAAATCAAATCAGGGCCTGTCCGCCTCGCGTTCCGCGAGGACGGATCCGTCTCCGCCACCATTATTGGCGGAGGCGGAAGCTACGGGGTCTTGCATGTGGATAATAAAGTCCAAGTTCAAATCATCGGGACCGTTGAGGTCGAAAAAAATAAACCTCAACCGGCAAAAGCTGTTCTGTCCTTGCCTTTCCTTCATTTCCTCAAGGTTGGCAAGGACTGCCCCAATTTCCACTTCGTGGAAATTAATGAGTATTGGGACTGATCGGACTCTGGGACACGTCCCGGAACACCTTGACCACTTTAAGTGCGCCGCGCGGCTTATCAAGATCGTTGGGCAGAACCAGCTTGTTTTTTATCACCAACGCTCCGACCACGCCTTCCATCGCCTGCCGGAGCATCCAACCCGCGGCCCCGGTGTATCCGTGCCAGATCATCCGGCCCGGTTCGAAGGTGGTCAAAATGTCCGCCGACTGCTTGTTCGGCTGACCGCCGTAGATCTCAACCTCATGCATATGTGCGATCGCAGAGACCTTGAGCCACAGCCGGTACGCAGTCTCGCGGTATTTTTCCGCATTCGCCGTATCCCCGCGTTTTTCGAATTCTTCAGCCAGGAGACGCGCCGCCCTGACGAGCCACTGCACGCCGTGACAGTACATGCCATTTTCCCGCACGCCTTCCGGATATTTACTGCTGCGTCCGAGATAAGGTTTCGTGTCTTCGCGCAAAGCCGGCCACCCGAGCAGGATCGCGTTATCCTTCTCAAGGACCTGCAAGGCTGTGTTGAAGACCGTCACGCCGCGCTCGAAATTGATGCCGGACATGACCGACCAGGCCGCAGTCAGAGCGTCAATCTCCCACACCCCGCTGCCCTTGATGCCGATCTCGGTACCGTCATCATGGAAGGCTCGCAGATACCGGTCGCCCCGCCACGTTTTTTCAAGGGCCGTTTTCAGCGCCTCCATTTTCTGCACGTAATACGTTTTTTTGGCGTCGCCCTCTTTCTGGCCGATAATATCAACCATCCCCTTCAAGATGTAGTAGAGGAAGAAACCGAGCCACACGCTTTCTCCATGGCCCTCGCTCCCGATCTCATCCAATCCGTCATTCCAGTCGCCGACCCCCATGAGCGGCAGGCCGTTCTTTCCGGTGCGCTGTTTGATCACAAGATCGATCGACTTCATGCAATGTTTGTACAGCGTGTCCGCGCGCGTCGTCCGGTGATACAAATGCCCCCACCCCTGTTTGTTTTTCGGCAAGGGTGCAAACGGGAACTCGGAAACAAGATACGCGGCCATTTCGTCCAGGATCGTATGGTCCCCCGTCGCCCGGACATATTCTGCCGTGCCCCAGGCCAGCCAGAGCGGATTGTCGGAAGCATGTGAACGGCATGAGAACGCCGCACGTCCGTCAGTCAGCGTAAAGAACCAATGGGTCACGTCTCCTTCAATGAATTGCTGGGACGCATGCAAAAGGATCTGTTTGCGTGCTAAAGCCGGATCTACCCAGATCAGATTCACGGTATCCTGGAGTTGGTCGCGGAAACCGTAAGCGCCGCTCGTCTGATAGAACCCGCGCCGCGCCCAAACGCGCTCGGCAAGGGCCTGGTACTTGAGCCAGTTCTGGTACCGGTCAAACTCCGGCTGGTTGGTTTTGACCTCGACTGTTCCCATCAGCTTGAGCCACCATTGGCGTGTGCCGTCAAGTTCCTTGCGGACAGTCTCGAGGTTTTTGTATTTCTGTACCAGCGCAACCGCTTTTTTGTGATCCTCGGCCTGGCCGAGCACGATCGCAACCGTGCGTTCACCGTGGGCCGGGATCTCAACGGTACCCACAAAACCCGCGATCTGTCCGTCATCGGTCAGTTGCGTTGCATCGGATGCGGCATTCTCCACCATGAACGGGCGCTTGACGCCGCGGTTCGATCCGAAGAAACGGCCGCGCTTTGTCTCCGCACAGTCCGCCGGGATCGACATGGAAGCGAATGCCCACCCGGAGCGGAAAATGTTGCGACAATTCGAAAAGTAAAGCGCATCGGAAGCTTTGTCATGGCGCACCTCAAGCGGGCCCGACCTCTCCGGCTGGAAGGCCAGCACCATCTGAAAATAGGGCGCGATCCTCATACGCCGCGGCTTGTCCTCGTCGTTTTTCAAGGTCAACAAATACACACCGAGCGGGTCCGCGGGCGGCACATAAACGGTCAGCTGCGATGAAAGACTCCCGTCCTTCATGCGGAAGATCGCCGTCCCGTCCACGCCGAACTCCGATTCGTGCTTGGCGCTATTGTCATTCAAAGGCTGATACGTCGGCGAATACCACTCGTCACGGTCCGGATCATAAAGATAGATCGCTTCCGTCGGCGTTTCCTTTGTCACCGTATCCGGCCAATCCGGAGTGAGACGGTTCTGCTGGGAATTACCGTTACACGACGTATGAAGCCCCCGGTTCGTCACCATCGTTGAGTGGATCGCATTCGACATCGCGTGATCGTAGGGACGCGGCGTATAAGGCGTCAGGACCCTCAATTTGTTTCCGTTATCCAGATATTCGTAATAAGGCTGAGGCGTTCCCGGCGGGATCTCTCCGTGACCGATCAAAAGCGCACAGCGCTTCTTTTCGGGAAGCACTACGCCGGACATCGGGTTCGGCTTGAGATACTCCGCAATCGTTTCGAGTGCCGCCTTCTTGTTCTTGGAGTAGCCGATCATGAGATGAACGGTCAAGGACGACTTAGATTCCACGAGCGCATTCACCATCAAACTGCCGATCGGGTCGAATGTCGGATAGGCCGCTGTATCCTTAGCCGGCAGAAAATCCAGCGTCTCGAGACTGCGCGGTGCCCAAATGCTCTGGCCGCGGCCGATGAAATCCACGCGGCCGGTATGAAAACCTTCCGGCGCGATGTCCGAGGCCAGAAACCCCATGGATTTCGTACTTCCATGCCATGCCAGGATCGCGTTCGCACCGGCCACATATTCCATCTGTGGATAGAGCCGCGCATATTGCGTGTGAAAACGGTCATGCAGGCCGCCGTTCAGGACCCACTCGAGATAAGGAACGACCTTCAGTTGACGCGATTTTCCGGTCAGGTTTTCAATCGTGATCTTCCAGAGCTCCGCCGTACTCTCCACATCCGGAAGGCTGATCTCGATCGTGGTCTTCACCCCATGGTTTGTGTTGGTGACTTTCAGAATATCCTCAGAGCGCTCGACACGGGACGCCTCAAATTGTTCAGCCGGGAAATTTCCCGTGACCGGCCAAACCTGCGGCTTGCCATCCGCCCCCGCGACAGTGTCCACAAGATAGAGGACCCGGCCGCAAGGATCGATCTGGTCATAAGAACGGCGGCTGACATCGCATTCTTTGCTGAGAAGTTCGCTATAAATTTCACCGTTTTCCTTGGCCACCACCTTGTATTCCAGGTTCGACATTTCCAAACTCTTGATACAGCGTGCGCGGGACCGGCGACGCAGTAAACGGATCACGAATGAAAATCCAGTACAGACCAGGATGCACAGAATAATGAGGACAAGCATCTGTGGCATCGAAAGAGACTGCAGGAAAGGGACCAACCCCTTCCCCCTCGCGGCATTCTGAATCTTCTCCGCCGAACTCCATACTTCATCCCACTGTTCGCCGCGCGGGATGTAGAAGGGAATCAAAAGCGGGGCCCATGTCGCGAACCGCTTCACACCTTCAGGGATATACCGTTGTGCTACCGCCGGGCCGATGAATTTCGAGATCTTCTCATCCAGCTTGTCCATGCCGAGGAAGCTCAAATTCACGAGCGTTGCGACGCGCAATCCCATGTGATCCATCCAGATCAGGATCCGGAAGAAATCGAACGCCAGGATCCAGACGAACATCTTCATGCTCCATGCCACGAACGCGGAGGAAGACATCGTCAGTTCGTTGTAAATGGCAAAGAGTGTCCGGATTGCGCCGTCCTGGTTGTACCAGGTCGGGTTCGGCATCATGCGGAGGAACGTATAGATGATCGGTGACATCCACAAACCCCACCGCAATACATAGATCATCAGCTCGCTTAACTGGGCCAGGCCTGCCTTCGAAAAGAAGAATTTGATCGGCGTCTTGTCCTTATCAAAGAACGCCTGCATGAACACCTTGTTCACGGCAAAGAGCCATGTGGCCACCGACCATTTGATTACGCCGTCCAGCGACTCGGTGAAAAGTAATTTAACGCCGCCCGGACAATACCCCAGGTCCATTTGCCCCCATTTACTGATCAAGACCGGCTGTACGTAATGACCCACGGAGTTCAGATAGGGATAGGTCGTATGCGACATTTCCCCAAGGGAGTTGAATTCGGGATACGCCGCATATTGCGCCGCGGAAAAATGCGTGGTGACGTAAAGCTTGAATTTGTAAAGGATGACCGCAACCTGCTGGGTATCCAGATAAAAAGCAATGGCACTTCCGAGAAAAATGCCGAGAAGAGAATCGACAAAATAAAGCCGCCAGGACTGGACCTTCCCGCAGCCCTTCGAGGCATAGTACACATCCCTCAGAAAACTCATGCCGCCCGAGGCCAGAAGACCGATCAGAAGACCAAACAGGACCCTCTCCGACATCGCCCTTCCGATGTACCCTTGAGCGATCATGTACGCGAGTCCGAATCCGGCCACAGCTCCCCGCGCATAAAGCGTTTTGCTGCGATAGCTGTAGCGCACCCGTTCAAAGAACGGAAGACTGCCATCGAAGGTTTCGATAATAGTCTTCACGAACGGGAACACCAAAGCGCCGACAAGGATCCCGATCGCATAAGGAAATGAGGCCATGAACTTTTGCGCCGCAGGCGCCGCAAAGACCATGGAAAGCGCGTAGAGGATCGCCATCAGGATACCGCTGTAGGCCATACCTTTTTTCATACCGGTCGTGACATTTTTGAAAATGTTGTCCGCCGAAGGCGCGATGCGTTTGCCGCCGTCCAGCAGGATTCCGGTGATGAGATAAATTTCTCCCCACAAGCCGCCAAAGGAAAGCACGGTGGCCAGGATAGAAGCAAGAGCCCTCAATATCTCCGGCAATCCGGCCAGCACCGGAAGCGATCCCAAATTCGCGATGGACGGCGCTATCACGACCCCTAAAGAAACCAGAACAAGGAACAAGTGCGCTTTGACCGTCCGGAGCAGTTTCCCTTTCGTTACGTACCCGATCCCGGCGGCAAGAAGTTCGTTGAAGACGAACACGACCAGAAGCCGGCCTATCCCCTCGAGAAGCGCGGGACACGCGGCCAGGAGCCCGAACGTGGCGCTGTAGGTCATGGTCTGCAAGAGAGTCACGTTTTCCAGCAGGAGCAGCCAACCGATCAGATACGGCGTCCCGATGATCAAAGCTCCGGGAACAGGTTTTACGCTTTTTCCGAAAGAAGCCAACGCATGGGCATTGAAGATCTGATAGATCAAAAAGGCGACCGCGGCCGTGAGCTTGTTGATCATGACGAGATGGCTCCACATCGTGGGAGCCTGCAAAAGTTCCAGGCGGCTTGAAGACGCCGCGAGAAGCCCTGTCACCAGAACATTCTGGAAAACCTCGGCCGGTGTCAGATGTTTTCCGGTGAACTGGTGCTTCAAGCACTCCGCGATCAAGGCCCCCATCGCTCCCGCGACGAGAATGGCCGCTATAGAGCCCGCGCCAAAAACTTCCAGAGCCCCTAATGCATAGATCCCCACCGCAGTTCCCAGGACCAACACGATGATGGCTCCGTAAAGGAGATCTTTTTTAAGCCTCGAGAAGATCGAAGTTCCGTTCGGGGAGACAATGTCCGGGCCTTTTTTATTTGCCGGCCGGGACTGCACCCCGTCATGATTTTGACCGAAGAGCTTGCCCGCAAAAGCAGCCAAGAGCGCCAGGAGTAACGCGAGGATAAGGACCGATCCGAATTTTATAGCGACAAGGTACTTCTTGAAAAATGTTGCCTTGCAGAAATCAAACCCCAGATACAAGGTACCTTTGATGGAACCGACGCCCCCCTTGGGGCTGATAATAAAGTTCACTTCCCTCAGATCACCGATCTCTTTCCAGTGAATTGATTTCTGGATGGCATTCCAGCCCGGCTTCAAACGGAGCGGGATCATTTGCGTGTTCGCCGTTCCGATGACCTCCGCCTTGATCAAGAGCTGAGTGAGTTGGGATGCCTCGAGCGTCCTGAGACCGAACTCGAGAGTGTTCACTTGCGCGCCGGTCAGGTCCGCGGGGAATTTTTTCGTCCAGACGGTGATCGAAGATCCCTCCGACAATGTATATCCAAAGTCATAAACATCTTTTTTCGATCCTTCATCAAAGGAAAAAGTGATGACACCCTTGGCGGATCCATTATTGGACACCCCCCTGTCCCCGGCATCCAAAAGACCGAACGAGGACCGGGCGGGTTCTGCCTTCGCGACCACGGGAACTTTGACTGCGGCGGCCGTTGCGGGCGTTGCGGCTGCCCGGGGGGCAAACATTGCACCGGTTTTTACGACGCCGGATACGGCGGCGGGAGGCGTCACGGGTTTGACCACGGCCGCTTGCTGGACGAACTCCAAGGAAAAGGACAGGGTCCCTTTAACGACTGGAACGGCACTCTTCGGACTGACCACGAAGGCGACCTCTTTCAAAGCCCCGACCTTGGCCCAATCGAGTTTTTCCTGCAGAGAACACCAACCGCTCTTCAGACGGAGAGGGATCGGTTGAACGCCTTGATCTCCGCGCACTTCCATCGTTACGGAAACTTCATTCATCTGGGCCGCAACGAATGTCTTGATGCCGATCTTGGCCCCGTTGACTGCTGAGGACGTAAGCTCTGCCGGAAAATTTTTGACCCAGGCGGTGACCGTAGCACTTTGCGGGATTGAGTAATCGAATTCCAGAACATCCTTTTTGATCGCTTCATCAAAGGACGCCGTCAGCGTGCCCTTGGCCGCACCGGTAACCGTCGTTCCCCGCTCGCGTGCATCCAGCAGATTGAACGTGGAAGCCGCCCAGGCACTGGCTGTGATCGTGAAACTCAGAAGGAGGGCCGCCAGGATTCCGTGGGCCGGAATTTTGTAATTCCGGCACGCTCGCGAAACCTTGTGGGTTTCGTTTCCGCAGACCGGGAGTGCAACGAAGGACCGAAGGGTTTTGAAATTAGAGGGCATTTCGTCCGTCCTATTTTTTATGGGTTTAAAAATTTTCCAAAATTTTTTTGCGTTTCTGAATCACTGGGTGATTATAAAAAGACAAAACCGCTTTCACGAGGAGGGCGTATTATAACCAAATTATCGTTTTTCCCCAAGTTTTTGTTTAAGCCGTACACATTCCATTCTAACTATCATTTTTGAAGCAATCCCAATGCGAGGAGACACGCTCGTAAGACGGAACGGGCAGGGTGGCGGACAGGAATCGCCTCTCGACACCGGCTGTGCACCCGCTCCTGCGGCGAGCGCCAGCCTGCGCTCTCGCTGATGGGATCCGTTCTCGAGTGAACGGAACCGAGCTCCCATCGGCTCCGAGAGCTGTCTCGCGACGATTCCTGTCCGACGAGTGGAGTCGAACGCGCGAGCGAAGATCGCCTCGCTGGGGCGATCTGAGCATTGACGAAGCGCATTGGGATTGCTTTTAAAATGACACAGTTTGAAGCGGAATGCGTACGCCGTGCCGGGCTATTAATTCCCCAGCACATTCAGGATCGCGGGCATCATCAGCCCGGCCTGCCAACGCATCATGCCGCTTACCTCCATGACCTTTTCGATTGAGCGGGGTTCATGCCGGGCCACGGCCGTTAACGTAGCGCGTGAAGCCAGAAAGCAAGGCTCGATCCTGAGCTCCCCCGCAATCGTCCTGCACGCAGCAAGCAGGGCCTCCACTTTCTCCGGAGAAGGCGGCCTCTCCCTCGATCGGATCCTCTCCGGAATCGTCGGCCATTCTGATAAGGGAAGATTCTCCGCAAACCGGACTGCGCTTTCCAAACGCGCAAGATTGTCCCCCGTGATCCTTTTCATAAATTTCAGCTCCGGGTGAAGTGATTCGTGCGGACTTCCCGCCCGCCGGCGGGCAAGCTCGATCAGGTCCTCGTTCCGCAGGATCATAAAAGGCGGGCGATCTCTTCGCCGGGCTTCCTCATCCCGCCATTTCCAAAGCTCCCGCACAAAAACAAGTTCCTTCGGGGCCAACCCTGAGGAACCCTTGATGCGCCAGGCCTCTTTCGTGTCATTTTTTCCCTCAAGCCCGGAGGTCTCGACCACACGCTCGCAGCACTCCCGGTGCCAATCTGCCCGTCCTGATTCCTGAAGATTCCGTGTCAGAGCGTCGGCGATCGCTTCCAGATATCTTGTATCATCCGAGGCATAGTCGAGTTGTTTGGCGGACAAAGGCCGCTTTGCCCAATCAGATTTTTGACCCGCCTTCGAAAGCATGACCCCGCAAAACTTTTCGGCCAACGCAGCAAGGCCGATCCTTTCATACCCCAACACTTGGGCGGCCAGCATGGTGTCAAAGACTGGCGCTTTCGGCCGGAACTCGAAAGATTTTTTCAACATGCGGAGATCATAGTCCGCACCCTGCAGGATCAACTCCTTCCGGGATAATACTTCCAGGAACTCCGCGAGCGAAAAACCGGCGAGAGGATCGATCATGTAGTTCGATCCCGAAAAGCTTAATTGGATGAGACAGACCTTCTCGAAATAATGATGCAGGCTGTCGGCCTCCGTATCCAGGCCCACCCGTGAAGCGGCGGAGAGCACCCCGGTGAGCTGCGCGAGACTTTCCGCGCTGTCCACGTAGGTATATTTCAAACCGTCTTTCGTGTTCACTTCTTTTTTCTGGCCGTTTTTTGTTTCTTGCTCTTGCTTTTTTTGCTTTGGGAAACAACGGCAGCCTTGTCTTCCCCGCCGGGAGCGGTTTTTGTCTCTCTCAGGTGCTGCGGCACGACAACATGAGCGGTCGGATCTTTAGGAACATGACCAGCCTTCCGGATCGCGAAGCATTCCGGGCAATAGACCGGCCGGTTTTCGCTGGGCTTGAAAGGAACTTTGCAGCTTTTGCAGCAATCCGCGCAAACCGCGTCATACAGGATCCTCTCCCGGGGATTGTGGTTTTGTTGAGAGACGTGGGCGGGACGCTGGAGCGTCTGCGTGTGAGAAGACAGTTCCGGAAGACGAACAGCCGTCTGACTGATCACCAGATTTGTTTTCTTCTCCAGAGCCTCGAGCCGTTCTGCGATTTTTGTCATGATAGCCACAAGTTCCGGCAGTTCATTCTTCACCGGCCCGGAAGGATCTTTTGATTTTTTTTCTTTTACGCGTTTTTTCATATCACTCCTTTTGATGTTTTTATCCTATTACTTCGCGACAAGCCGCGTGATCTTGGCCTGGCCGTCTGGGGTCACGTTGATCGCGGCACTCAGTTTCTTTTTTTCTCGCAACAACTCCAGCCTTTTTCCCTCCCCCTCAGGAACAAAGTAACTTTCAATACCATACTGGATCCCATACGTCACTTGGTATTTTTCTTTTTGAACTTCGCTGATTCTTCCCTGAAGGAAAAGACCTCGCGCAGGCTTCTTAAGAGCGATCTCATCGATCACCCAGTTCTGCCCGTCCAATTTCAGAGAAACATTGACCGTTTGACCGCTCTCTAAATTTAATTTCCTGTAAAGAGGCGCCCGGTAACGTGAGATCTCATAACGAAGCACCACATAATCCCCACGGAACAGATCCCGCGGATCCACCGGAAGGGTCGGCAGAAGGATCTCCCGGCCGTGCGTGGCAAGGTACTCTTCATGCGCCCACATACCACCGATAGCACTTGTCCAAACAAGAACTGTAAGCCAAATCCCGATCAAAGGCCGGATAGTCATGACGTCACCTCCTTTGATCTTGAAAAAGATCTCTTCTTCCGGTCAATGAAAACAGCCCACGCGATCAAAAAAAGCCCCCCTCCGATAAAAAAGAAGGAACGCGGCAGATAAGCCAGGAACGTGTCAAAATAACGGCAGAGGATCAACCCCACAAAGATCGCCATTCCCCAATTGTAGAAAGCGATCCTTTGCTCCCTCTGTCCCTTGACCATAAAAACAAGACCTTGGGCAAAAACGACCAGATTAAAAAGCAACACATGGATCATCCAGGAAGGTTTTGCCAGCATTGTGACGGCCAGGGTCAGGACCACAAGCCCCAGCACGATCAATTCGCCGCCCCGTCCCGCGTCTTTTTTAATATCCCCCAGCAAAACAGGGACCGCGAAACGGCATCCCCCGTACACCTCGGCCGCCACCACAAAGAGATAAAGCGGTGAACGAAAGAAACCTCCCAAGGCGTCGTAGAAACGGAAGGAAAAAACCGCCACCATCAGGGAAGCCAGGAGAATCCCCCCGTAACAAAAAAACCGGAACAAAGGCTCCCAGACCGCCTTCCCGCGCAAACGCAGCCCGATCCCGTAACATAAGATCCCCAAACTGAGCAGACTCAAGAGGATCTCCGAACCGTCGGGACGTGCGAAAGAAAAACTTTTTTGCAACTGCCAGAGAAAAGTGTACAGCCAGAAAATAGCATTGAGGCTGTTCGTAAGGATCAGATTGTTGTCTTTCTCCCGGATCCCCTTCCAGAAAAAATATCCTAACGGAAGAAGGTAGAAAAGATCGGGAAAAGATTCGAATTTCTGAAGGAAAGCAATATGCCAGATAGCCCACCCCGCGAGGACGAGATAATCGTAAAGCTTTTCACGTTTGACGGACCAAAGCACTAGGATCGCCGCCAGCCAGATATTGGCAAAAATAAAATTTTCCGGAAAAGCAGTCCGCGCGGCCATGGCCATGAGAAAGCACAGTTGGGTACGGAAGAGACCGGTTTGTTTCTTAACCAGGCTGTAGGGGATCAAAAATCCCAACAGGAGGCAGGGGTACCACCACGACGGAGCGTGATAAGTGCTCTGATAAAAAAACTCCCCCAGGAACCATAAACTGCTCGTGAAGAAAAAAGCGGGATAAAATCCAAGCCCAAACGCGACCGGCAATGCCAAAACGCCCCACAAAAGCATTAACCCGTGGGAGTTGGCCTGGACATGATAGATCTGCCCGATAAGACAGATCGTTCCGCCGATACCGAAGAGCGAAATGAGGTAGGCAGGTGTTGCGTATTTTTTACAACCGGTCTTTACGAACTGGAAATAATACCCCAAATACAGAACTGCCAACGTGATCGCTGTGGAACCAAGGATCTTTACGGGATCCGGAAATTTTTTCCAATGGGCCGCGATAAAGAGGATGATCCCCAACCCCACCAGAACGGCCCCAATCACCAAAATAGTACGCACAAGCGACTGTGGATCTTTTTTTTGTTCTCCGGGAAGAGCCGGAAGTTCCGATTGCAGCCCGTAATTTTCAAGAAGCGCTCTGAAAGTATACGGAAAAATGAACCCGCGTTTCACCCATTTCCTTGCCTCCTCGAGAAACCACCCTTTCCGGGATTCCTCGATACCCATGGGCTCCATCTCCGCGTCGATCTTCCGGTCTTTCAAGAACGCGAGCATCTCCGAAGCCTTGGCCTCTTCGAGATCATTTAGATAAAGAAAATCCCGGACCCGGGCATTTTTTTTAATCCCATTGGCGTCCACGGAGGTCTTTTCTGCCAAATAGCGGACGATTTCCTCCCGCCGCAGCCATTTGCTTGTCCCGTGAAGCACAAGACGATATTTCATTTTCCGCCCTCCTTTGAGTCTTGTCTACTCACCTGCCGGTGAATGGCACCGTTTTACCGGCTCGTCAATTTCTCGAACTCTTTCATCAGAATGCTCTCTTCGCGGGAAACGCGGCTTTTGATCATGTCCGATATCCTGCGGAATTCAGCGGGGATATCTTTACCCATCGGATCGTTTTCCTCTTTCCGGAAGAACGCCAGAACCTCCGCGGTGATCTTTCCCATGTCCGTGGCAAAGAGGAACAGTTTTCGTCTGAGATCAGTATCGGTTTCCGCGGCTTTTTTCAGGATAGGATAAAAATGCCGGTCTTCACTTTCGAGATGGGCCTCGAGAGTTCTTTTGAGCTCCTGCAACTTCATCTGCCCCGCTCTACTGAAAATATCAAGCTGGAGAACCTGCAAAAGGAGCTCAAGTATCTGCCCGTGTTCTTTGTGCCACGTTTTGATGTAGTCGGACATAGATCGCCTTTTATCCGGATGTAGGTCCATCGAGCCTTTTCAAACAAATTGTACCACAACAGCCATTTCCAGCTCTGGATCGGGCTGGAACATCAAGTTCCTGCCGAAGCTATGCCACGCTACAGCGCATTCAAGCAGTCCCGTGGGATTGGAGCTTGGTGATAGCCGATTGTCTTCAACTAGGGGCTATCAGTTATTGGCTATTCGTGGTTTTCAGTCCCGCTTTTTGTCTTCAATCAGATTTCTTGCATGACTGACCCGTACAGCAACACCAGCCAATCAATTCCTTGAGAATAATGACGACGCCCAGAACAGTCAGAGCAATCGCGCCCCAGGTGACCTTCCACCAGGCGAACAGGATCACAAGGGCCCCGGCAATCGCCGTACAACAGCAAGGTTTATTTTTCATCTCCTGTTTTGTGTTATTTTCCATCATCCCCTCCTTTATTTTGATCCTGTCCTGCGCAGAACATCCTGTTACTTTATCCGTTTTTTAAGTCTATCGGTCAATCTTCTTAGTCTTTCGGAACAGTCGTATTTGTCAAGCCGGACATCGATAAGGGTGGGAGAGGAAACGTTCTCCTTCGCGGCTTCCAGCGCGGCCAGGAATTCGTCTTCCGTCGAAACCGTGAACCCTTTACCGCCGCCGATGACCCGGACGATGTCCGCGTACTGCCACGGCTGGATATCGTTAAAAGGTCCGTCGATCATGGGACGAAATGTCCCGTACCCGCCGTTATTCAGAACTACTACGATCGGGTTGAGACCATAGCGAACACTCACCGAAAGCTCCATCCCGCTCATCTGGAAAGATCCGTCCCCGACAAGAACGAGCGGACGCCGGTTGGGCGCGGCAAGCTGGACTCCCACAGACGCGGGGACCGCAAAACCCAGAGAGGCATAATAGGCCGGGGACATGAACTCGCTCATCCCATGCACCCGCAGATCAAGCGAACCAAAGAGCGCGTCTCCGGGTTCGGCGATCACTGTCGTATTATCGTCCAGGAAAGTATTGACGCACGCAACGAGACGGTCCACCGTTATCTTAGTACCCGCTTGCGGAACAAACGGCGAAAGCTCGTGCTTCTTCGGCTGTACCACGCTCTTTTCACCCGCCGGCATTGCCGCGATCAAAGACTCGAGAAAATATTTCATGCCGACGTCCGGATAAGTATGGTGCCTGACCAAAATATTGTCCGGCGCCATCACAACGCTCTGGCCGGGATCTATGTGGTGAGTAAAGATACCGGTAGCAAGATCGGTGAGATAGGGGCCTACCGCGATAACGCAATCGGACCCCTCCACCGCCTCCCGCACATCGTCGGGGCTCATCCCGCCGACATAGACACCGACGTACTGCGGATGATTTTCCGCCGCAATTGATTTTCCGAGGATCCCGGTCACGAACGGAAGTCCGGAACGTTCGAGAAATTTCAGGAAGAGCGATTGCAGGCCGAAGCGATGGATTTCGACGCCGGCCATGACGATCGGGCGCTTCGCCGCGGCCAGCATATCCATCACCTCGCGCAACGCCTCGTCGACTGCGGTCTGGTCCACCTCCGGAGGTTCCGGGGCCGTTATTTCTGATTCGTCTATTTTTATGTCCGCCTGGACCATGTCCCGCGGCAGTTCGATATAACCCGGCCGTTTTGTTTCCTTGATGGCGTTGATCACGCGATGGATCTCCGCGGCCGCAGTCTTACCATCGCCCAGTACGGCCTGCGCCACGGTCATTTCCCGGAACACGTTCAACTGCGTTTCAAAAGAACGGACCTTGTGGTGAAGCAGCGGATCATGTTTACGCTCGGCCATACCGGGAGCGCCGCTGATAACAAGCACCGGCGAGAGCTCGGCAAAAGCCTGTGCCGTGCTGTTGGCAAGCTTCAGGCCGCCCACTCCGTACGTAACGCACAGGACGCCGAACCCCGTCATCCGCGCATAAGCGTCTGCGGCAAAACCGGCCCCTTGTTCATCACAGGTGTTAATGACCTTGAGCGGACTCGCGCAAAGCTGGGCGTAAAAATTCAGCACGTAATCGCCCTGGATCCCGAATACGTGCCGCGTTCCCGTCGCCTGCACTCGCTGGATCAGGTATTCTCCGATCTTCACGATCTACCTCCAGGGTTAGGACATTTTATTTACTACATGCTCATTTAAAATCGGAAAATGTTTTGCTGAAACTGCAAGGATCGTCTTGCGCCATTTCAACGGGATTTCCGCCAGAATGGCCTTTACCCGTTCCCTTTCTTTCGGATCTTTGAAAAGGAACTCCAGAACGCCGACCGCTGCAGCAAGATCTTTTTCCCGCTTGTCTTTTTTGGTCCGTCTCGAACTGACGATCAACTTATGAAGTGCAAAAGCAGCCGGTTCCGGGACATGGACCGTAAGATCATGATATATAATTGTTATCACACGAAGAAAGAAAATTGAGATAGCGAATCCCTTGTGCCTTCACTTGCAGCCCGCGAATGGCGACCGGCTCTGAGGATCCCCTCCCGATCTCGGGCACCAAAAATTCCAATCGAAGCTCCGGATGGTCATAAACCGCGAGACCGCTCATTCCGTGAAAAGTCGGAGCAAATCCGAGTTCCTCAAGGATCGCCGGAACATCGGTCACTTTTTCGAATCGAAACGGCCGCGGCACAAGAAAATCAATATCGGTCGTGCGAGGCGTAGGAAGACCTCCCAGAAGCGCTGACCCGTAGCGATAGAAATACAAACACCAACTCCCGACCAAAACCAGCTTATCGAGGACCCCGGCCGCTTGGAAACGCTTTAGAATTTCAAAAATGATCTCGAATTGGACGGATTTAGTCACGGATCATTCTCTTCATTTCTTTTAAGTTTACCCGCACCTCCCGAAGTTTCTTCTCATAACGTTGCCGAAGCTCGATTTTTTTCTTTAGTTCCTTCAGCTCCTCCGGTTTGAGATCGCCGACATATTCATACACCACACGTTCCCCTCTGCGATAAGCGCGATAGGCGTAGTCCCGTTCCTTGATCCGCTTGAGCTGGACACTACCCTTGGGAAGTTTGGCGATCTCACGTTCGTAACTCCCCACAGCTTCTTTTAAACGCTCCTCTTCTTCTTTCAGAATGCCCTTCAAGACTTTCATGGTTCCTCCGTTACCCAACAAATCTATTAGTTATATATCATGTTAGGTAACTCCTGTCAAGAGTTAACCAACAAAATTATAAAAACAGGAAAATTTGGTTAACTGAAGAAATGCACCTTAAGCGATGGACTTACCACGGAATTGTTATGCCGGCCTCGACTGCTGTCTCTTTCAATGATTCCCGGAACCGGACAAACGTCTGGACGTTGCCTTCAAAGAGGTCCTTGGTAAGCACAATTTCGACGCCGAGAGGATCGCCTTCACGGCTTGTGAGATTCACGGAGACTTTGTCGGGAAGCAGAGGACAGCTCTCCTGGAACTTTTCCAGATCAAGCTCCACACCTACACTGATCGCGGCCTTCCGGCCGTCCGCGCATTCGAGCTCAAAAGAAAGCGCGAGGTCGTCCGAAAGCTTCCATTTCCCGAAAAGCGTGATCGTTTGGGTCATGCGCTTAAACCCGCCGGTCTTGAGCTCGTACTCAACACCGACCTGGTAGCGAATCTCCCCTTCCTTCGCGAGAATGCTCTTCGTCCCAAATGTTCCCTTGAAACGGAATGAAGATTCGCTATCCACTCCGATCAGATACGTCAGACAATTCTTCTCCGAAATGTCCCAGCGGCCTTCGAAGACAAGCTCCTGGGTAACTTTGGTGACGCGTCGACGCTCCTTCCCAGAACTTTCCACGACTTGCCGTGTCTCGAAGGTGTAAGTCACCTGGAAATTATCATTGACCTCCCAGACGCCCTGGAACGTGAGTTTGTCGTAGCGGTCGAGGCCGCGTTTTACGGAGAAGGTAATGCGGTTCTTTTCGTCAAGCTCCCATTTACCCGAAAGTTTTACGAGACCTGCGACAAAGTGCTTCTCATCTTCCTGGACCGTGACCGAGATCACCAGCAGGTCCGGTTTCGCGGCCACGAGCGAACCCGTGAACACAGCCTTTTTATCCCCGCCCTGTTCGCGGTAAATCACCTTGTGTTCCGGTGTTAATTCCAACTTACAATCAAGGCCTTCGATGCCCTTTTGAAGATCCGCCAGCTTCCGGTATTTCATAGATAATCTCTCCTCTCGCCTATAGCTTATAGACCTTGGCTTAAAAATTATGAGCCCGGATCGGACGGGAACGTCCGGTTCCCGCTGAAGCCGCGCAGAATCGTTGAGGTCCGGTAATTGTCTATCGCCCCGATTTATTAGAACTTCTTCAGCCTAAAAACTTCGTCGCTCTGCAGCCTGTCGACTTGAATGTCGAGAAAGAGAGTGGCGTTAGGCACAAGAAAGGTATTGTCCTTAGCGCCGGCGGCAACAATATGACCTTGCGGGTTATTATAAAAAATTCGTTCGCTCTTCGCCGCCACTGCAATACTCAAATCCAATTCCCCGCCCTTGCTCAAAACTTTGTCTTTTAGGTCGGTAATATCAAAAAAGAAAGACCGGTAACTTGCATCCCCGGAATAACAGTGAACCTTTTCAAGAATTTCTTTCCGGACATCCCTCATAACACGATCGGCAGAATCGTCTTTTTCCTGGAAAAACTCGAGGAAATAGTCCGGTATCATTTCCCGAAATTGGTCATGCACCCGCACTGTTGCGTTTTGGTACTCATGATACCTTTCATTAAGCGGATTCCCTTTTGCCTGTCCTTTTTGAAAAGTTGTCTGTGTCAATTTTTGCAGTAAGCCAATATGATCCTGATAGGCGCCCGAAGCATCAATATTCAAACCGTCCAAAATCAATGTCCCCAAATCGCTGGCATCTTCCCTTGGTTTAGTGGTGGGGTTCACTATGTTCCCATGGTTATAGCCGTATAAAACACCGAACGCGATCGGATCATATTGCGGCATATTCTCCCGCAAAGAAATTGCCTTGGAAGGTTCAAAAACCAAAGAAAACGACTTGGCATTTAAATTTGCCGTAGAAACCCGGACCGTCCCATCCGAACCATTTTCGTGCGCCAGTTCTTTTAATCCTCCGTAAGATTCTGAACCTATTAAAATTGTCGTAAAAAGATTGTTTGTTCTAAATAACTGATTATTGGGATCAAAAAGATCACGATGCGCCAATTCCCAGCTGATTGGAGAAGCCAGTTCAAGGGATTGTAAAATGCGGGTCCCCGTTTGAAACATATGGTCCCAATCCCACCCCTTAAAAAGCCGCCCGACCATGGACTTCCCGAGGGCCGCGAGAGGAGAACCGAAATTGGCCGGCGCCAAAAGAACAAGATGTTCGATAGGACATTGCTCAGGACGTCCGTAAAAGTAACGAGAGAGATAAGCACGAACCACAAGTCCGCCCGTACTATGGGCAATAACATTAAAACTTTTGGGTATTTGAGGGACTTTTTGATCTTCAAGCGCCTTTCCCATCGCTTGCCCCAAATCATAGATCGTCAATTCATCATTCATCGACAAATAATCTGCCAGCCAGATCTCAACAACTTCGAAGCCGTGTCCTTTTAAAAATTGCGCAAGCGGTTTGAAGGACTCCGAATGGTCGCTATAGCCATGCAAAATAATTACGGGTTTCCGAGTACGATTTTTTTTGTTCATATGAATCTCCCGTTTTGCTGTTTTTTATTTCGTTAGAAAAACCGGAATTGCCCGGAATCCCCTGGCAATTCCAATTTTTCCTATAGCAAAGACCGCAAAATTTCTCAGAGATTCCTCGCCGACGTTCATCCCGCCGCCAGCGAGGCGGGATTCACCCGCGCGTTCGGCTTTGCTCGCCCATGAGGCCTTGGCGGAGAGATTGTCATTCGCTTTCCTCATTTGGACCTGTGCATTGTACATGATACACGGTACGAAATCCGTCAGATTTACGGCATTGATCTTACATTAAAGTATACCGTTTTACACACCCCGGAACTGCTCCCAAAGCCGTTGGAAACGGGGTCCGTAGATGAGGTCGTAGAGGTGTGCCTTGTCCGGGAAAAGACTTTGGATCAGTTCTCTGAACTTCGCTTTTTCGATTTCGATATCTACAGCCCCGCTGTCGGTGTTTATGATAAGGAACACGATCCGGTCCTGTGCTCTTTTGATCTCGGATAATTTTTCCTCTTCGATCGCAAGGTCATATTGCCGGCAGACCTCGGCAAGTTGGCCGAGGACTTCCTCGTGCCCGAACCCGAGCTTTACACCGCATTCGCAAACGATCTCGCGGCCGGTCTCAAAAAGCGACGCGTCGTACTCCCGTTGGCATTTCGGACACTTGATCGACATAGCTCCTCCGCATCAACCCTGGCTTGGCTGCAAAGTCAGTACGTCCGGGGAATGGCATCGGGCACCCTCAAATCATCCTTTAACGACTCCGAGCGGGGACAGTTCCACCAGAATATCGACAAGGTCCGATTGTTGTTTCATTACCTCGGCAATATCCTTGTAGGCTCCGGGCGCTTCATCCAGCTCACGGACGCCCCGGATGCCGTGCACGATGCCCTGCGCGTCCATTTTCCGGATTTCTTCCTGGAGATCCAGGGCCCTTTGCGCCTGTTTTCTTCCCATTTTCCGGCCGGCTCCGTGGGAACAGGACTGAAAGCTTTCCGGGTCCCCTTTGCCGCTCACGATGTAGCTTTTCGTCCCCTGGGAACCCGGGATGATCCCGATCTCCCTTTCTTTTGCGGAAGTCGCCCCCTTCCGGTGGACCCACACTTCCTGCCCGAAATGATGTTCTTTTCTCGCGTAGTTGTGGGCAATATTGATCATGGGCTCAAAGGAGCAACTGATGTTTCTCGAAAAGCATTCAGCAATCCTGTCGATCATGAGCTTCCGGTTCAGGAAGGCGAATTCGACACAATAGTTCATCTCGCGGATATAAGCCCGTCCTTCATCGCTTTCTTCCGGAAGGTACGCGAGCTGGTGTTCCGGCGGAACGGGCGAACGCCATTTTTCATTCAGCCGGACCGCGATCCTGTTGTAGTGGTCCGCAACCTGTTTCCCGAGGTTCCGGCTCCCGCTGTGGACCATGACCCAGATAAACCCGTCCGAACCTTTCTGGACCTCGATGAAATGGTTCCCGCCCCCGAGTGTTCCGATCTGGAAAATCGCGTGCCGGTATTCCCGCTCGCAGACGATGCCTTTTTCAAATCGTTTGTCCGGCATGTAAGCCCCATCCTGCGGGTCCTTGTGATGGTTAAAACCGACGGGCACGGCGGCCTTGATCTGCCCCAGGATCTTTCGGAGGGGTTCCCGGTCAAGACTTTCAAGGCTCGATTTCATGACGCACATGCCGCACCCGATATCCACACCCACCGCGTTGGGGATGATCATGTCTTTCGTCGCAAGAACTCCGCCGATGGGCATTCCGTATCCCTGGTGACAATCCGGCATCACGGCAATGTGTTTGAAGGCAAAGGGAAGGTTGGCGAGATTCCGGAGCTGGCTCATGGCGCCCTCTTCGATATCTTCGAGCCACATTTTTATCGGGATCTTTTCAGTGCGGCAAACCTGCATGCATCCCTCCTGATTTATTTCTCCCGGAAGCAACGTTCTGTTCCGGCCGGAGGAGGCTGTTTCACGTTCTATCCCCCGCGGCTCAGGACCTCTTCTTTTTCCCACCGGTCCATGATCGCCAGGACCTCTCCGTCCGGCACGTCGTACCAATTCCGGTAAACTTGCGCCACAGCCCGGAAAAAGACCGGCATCTCGAGCACTACGAGCTCGTCGACTATTTCCCGGATCTCAACTGCTGTATCTTCACCGGCCACAGTCGCCGCAACCACGACCTTTTTTGCTTTCTTTCCCCTGCAAAGCATGATCGCGGCCCGCATCGTCACCCCCATGGCAATCCCGTCATCCACAAGGATCACGGTCCTGCCCTTCAGATCCGGCAAAGGCCGGCCCCTGCGAAGCGTCTTGACCCTCCGAACGATCTCAAGCTTTTGCGCCTCTTTGATCGCATCGATCTCTTCACCCGGGACCTGCCGGGCGATACGCTCGATCAGAAATGTGCTGCCGTCTTCGGCAATGGCGCCGAATCCCGTTTCCGGGTTGTCCGGCAAAGGCAATTTCCGCGAGACCACCATGGAAAAACGGGCATGAAGGGACTTGGCGACGTAATAACCCACCTCTACCCCGCCCCGGGGGATACCGAGGACTATCACGTCCTGCTCTTTATATTTCGAGAGTGCCCGGGCCAGTTTTTGCCCGGCGTCTTTCCTGTCTTCGAACATACGTCCTCATTGTCAGTGAACGTTTACGGAACGCCCGTTACCTAGCAGTCTACCGTCTCCGGTCTTTAGTCGCTAGGAAATTCCGGTTCGGGCAAGTCCAATTCTCCATCAAAAAATGAAACGGTTAATTGGGCTAGTCCCAATGCCAATCAATTTCCACACCATGGAAATTGGGGCAATCCTGACTACCATAAGGGAAAAGAAAATAAAAGTCAGGATAGTCCTGGCAACCTTCAGTCAAAAGAAAATAGATGCCAGGGCAAGTCCAATTCTCCATCAAAAAATGAAAAGGTTAATTGGGCTAGTCCCAGCTTCATCCGGATCGCCCGGAATTTCTTGCTCTTCACAAAACCCTTCCTTAATAAGAACAGAGTACGCTATAAGCATAGCAGCATCAAGATTGTGTTTATTGAGCCATCTCTGCGCCGGGAGCGCTATGGGGATCAGGCAAAAGCAGCTTTTAACCACACGTGGGTAGTAGCTGTTTTTTCTCTTGGACGCTTTGGATGGATCACGATCTCGACATCTTTATCCAGGGTATTCAGCATTTCAAAAAGATAATCGAGAGAAAACATGCTCAGCTTGCCGTGCATGAGACACGACACTTTGGATTGCGGGACCCCGAGCAGTTTTGCCGCCTGTTTTTGAGTGAGCCCCCGTCTGCGGATGATCTCTGCAATCCTGAACATCACTTGGGCGCGGACTTGAACACGTTCCGGATATTCCGCTCCGATATCCGCAAAGACATTGCCGCTTCCCCGTTGTATTTTTTCTTTTTCCTTCATGGCTGCTTCCCTGTCAAGTGATGACCCCACTGATCCTCTTCCACGACCTTTAATCGCTGCCGGATCAATTCCATCTCGTTTTTCGGCGTTTTGATACCGCGCCGGGATTTTTTCTGAAAACAGTGCAGGACATAAACCACTTCCGAGAACCGTACCGTATAAACCCCCCGGTAAGTCCCGTCACGGTGATCCTCGATGATCTCAAGAACACTTGCACCGCCAAAGCCTTTTAACGGTTTAGCCGATAGCGGCTTCCTGCCCTGCTGCGCCTCAAAGAGCGAATACCCGATATCTTGCTTCATTTCGTCCGGGAATTCCCGTAGATCCTCCAGCGCGGAGCCTACAAAATCCAAAGGTTTCAGTTTCCTGGTCTCATTCATAATATACCATATTTGGTATAACCGTGCAAGGCTTCAGTCCCTCGGAGAGACTATCATAATATTAATCAACCACAATATAGATATGATTTAAAGGAAAGTTCCGACGAACCTTTTAGCTGGTGCGCTCAGAGCGTAGCGGCAAAAAATGAACCGTACCGAGGCGGGCCGTGCGGCTCGGGTATTGATTTTTGAGTTTTCAGTTTTAAACTACAGGGAAACTACCGGGGGTCGCCCACGACCGCGACATGATTGTAGGAACTTTCAAAGCCCCACTAGGTGGTTTGATCTTTGATCGCGGATTCGTTTTGGTAGGATAACTCGGAAGCTAAAGCGTTTTGCGGGTCGTAACAGCTTCTAGTGGTTGCTAAGCGGCTATAATTTGTTTCATCGATTATCAACCTGAGTGACCGAGGCGTTTCATTTTACTTGCGACTAGAGTTTGTGCCCGGCCTTTCCCGGATTCGAGAACGGCCTGAAGGGATTGATCTCCAACGCGTTCCTCTGAAACGGATGGCAAAATAAAAAAAGCAGGGAGGATCTGTTTATGAAAAAATCGGTTGTCGTGCTGATCATCGCAGTATTTTTTACATGGGGCGCTCCCGCGAATGCAGAGGAGGGGCCTTTTGAAAAGCTCGGCGCAGCATGCGGGGAGGAGATCGAAAATCTGTGTCCGGAGATTACGATCGGCCAGGGCCGCATCCTCATCTGTCTTGA
>Ga0265297_10003270_pt1 | contig 29822 bp, 24 predicted proteins | sample Munlanlwell13791_FD_192502 | JGI IMG/M metagenome (GOLD analysis project Ga0265297, IMG submission 192502) | Leachate microbial communities from a municipal landfill in Southern Ontario, Canada - Leachate well 137-91 | ecosystem: Engineered > Solid waste > Landfill > Unclassified | place...
CAGGCAATCTACGAATTTACCAAAAACGCGGTTGACTTTTTAGTGGAAAAAAACTGCAAATTGATAATTTTTGCCTGCAATACTGTAACCATAACTTCTTTGCGTAAGATTCAACAGGAATATTTGCCAAAAAAATATTCTCATATTAAAATCCTTGGTGTGGTTAGGCCGGCAGTGGAAGAAATAAGAAGTCTTAACGCCAAAAAAGTTGGCATAATCGGCACGACAGCGACCATTGATAGTAAACAATATATTAAGGAAATCAAGGCAATATTACCCGAAGCAACGGTTTATCAGAAAGCCTGCCCGCTTTTTGTACCGATTATTGAGGAAGGCAAAATGAACTGGCGGGGTTTGGATTTGATACTAAAAGAGTACCTGCGACCGCTCAAGCAAAAGCGGATTGATTCACTTATCCTCGGCTGTACTCATTATATCTGGATTGAAGGTAAGATAAAAAAATATCTAGGCGATGCAGTAAAGGTGATATCTCAGGACGGAATAACCGCAACCAAACTAAAGAATTATCTATCAAGACATCCGGAGATTGAGTCAAATCTGGATAAGAATAATCAAAGGACTTATTATTTCAGCGATCTGAATAATAGATACGATAAATTGATTAAGACTTTTTTGGGTAGTTATTTGAGAGATAAAGACCGGGTTATACAGGCATAAATTTTACTGAACTAGAATTTAAAAGCAGTAGGAGTATTTTATTGTGCGGAGACTAGATAAACAGTTGAAAAACAATAATGGGTATTATATACTATAGGCTTCTATGACAGCACTAATGGTTGAATTAAACAGGAAAACTTATTGTTACGAATCCGATCCTGGACTGAATAGAGCATTATCAGCTACAGCAAAGGTCTTAAATACAGTAGGAGAGACGGTAAAGAGTGGTACCTTAGATGCAGTCTATTTTATTAGGAATAAAGCTACAAGATTATTACTAGCCGCTTGCTTGGTTGGAATAGTAGCTCTTGAGGCAGGATGTATGGATAAAGCCGTTTTAAAAATAGCAGCTGATAGTAACGCAACCGCTGTTGCTGTGGCAACCGCAAGACAGGACTTCAGAAATGCGACAGTTCCTCCACCTACCCCAGCTGCAACCCCAACGCCAAAGTCAGTATGTGTTAATACATCTATTGATGTAGGCGACGGTGACAGAGATACCGTATCAGAGGCGGTTTATGATTTATGGAGCGGTGGGCAACACTCAGGTGACGGGAGAGTTTCCTACCCAAACACAACATGTATTGCTGTTTTTATTGGAGGATCCTGGGTGACTCTCACGTCTGATGATGGTGGAAGCGCTATAAACAAGATGTTTGGAGATGGTCGTTTAGAAGATGTGCCAGACAATGCGGCAATAGTCGTTGGTTTTAATGGGTGTGCATGTCCGACCGGACCTGCTCACGACGTTAGCCAAGGTCAGTAAAAAATTTTTCGACAAAATCGGGTATAAGATTGAATGGTGTTGCATTTACCTAATCCTATAGTATAATAACAATTATGAGTAAAAATCCTCTTTTTCAGGTACGGACAAGTGAAAAAATAGGTTGTGTTGGGCTCGGTTTACTGTTAGCTTTATTTGGCTTTGGTCTGATAGCAGACAAATGTTCAAATCAAGGCCTTTTTTCTCCAACAGGAATGAATGAAAAAAATCCTGTTGTGGAACCGATGTCATTAAGAGTTCCTCAGTCAACTTCTCAATTAATGAGCGTGGGGAGATAATCAGATTTCTTTATACTTGTGCTTCATCCAACTTTTTTAATCTCCTTATATATTTTTCCTCAATCTTTGGTTCAGAATTAAGAAATATATCTGTAAATGATTTTGCCTGTTCAAAATCAAAGTAGTCACTGGCGATGCTGAGGATATTTACATGATCGTTTTCCCTCGCATGTTTAATTTGACCGACATCAAAACCAAGACAGCATCTGACTCCGGAATAACGATTGGCAGCGATTGTGACTCCGACGCCTGATCCGCAGATTAAAATCCCCACCGAGTCACCGGGATTTTTCTTAACTGCATCAGCCACTTTTCTTGCATAATCAGGGTAATCATCAACCGGGTCATACTCAAAGTTACCCATATCAATGACGCGGATATTTTTTTCCTGGAGATACTCGATGAGTTTGTTTTTCAGCTCAAAACCTCTGTGGTCAGCACCGACAAAGATGGCCATACAAATCATTATATACAATAAATATCTCAAATCTCAAATGTTAAACCTGCCTGCCGGCAAGGCAGGTGTCAAAACTATAGATAAGTTCGTTTAATATCTACCAGTGTCATCCTGAACTTGTGCTCCGATTCGGAGGACTTGTTTCAGGATCTGATTATTATAACGAGATTCCGAAACGAGTTCGGAATGACAAAACTACCAGATTTCTATTGAATTTCTCTATAATTTATTACCAAGAGCGGTAAAGAAACATTGTATTGCACATTAGATATCTTGGTGTGATACTATCATAGTATATTTGAGTTATTTGAAACTTAGATCTGACATTTGAGCTTTAACATTTGAAATATCATTATGTTCGACACCCATTGTCATCTTAACTTTAAAGCCTATGAGGGGAAGGTTGATGAAGTGATAAAAAGAGCCAATAATGTTGATATTGGTCATATTTTAGTACCTGGAACAGATATTGAAACATCAATAAAAGCTGTCGAGATAGCCGGGCAACACGATGGAGTTTACGCTGCGGTTGGGATACATCCGCACCATGTAAGTACAGTTAAAAGTGAGAAGTTAAGAGTGAGCAATGAGAAAAACAGTCAATTTTCTGAACTTAAAAAACTACTCGGTAATAAAAAGGTTTTGGCAATTGGGGAGGTGGGGTTGGATTACTTTATTTATACAAAGACAAAATACGGATTATGTTGTGTTGATGAAAAGACAAAGGGAATACAGAAAGGTTTGTTTGAAGCCATGATTAGATTAGCACTGGAATATGATAAAAGCCTTATACTTCATAACCGTGAAGCAAAGGACGATTTTCTGAAGATGATAAAAGATAACTGGGATGAGAAGCTGCGGGGCAGAACTGTTTTCCATTGTTGCGAACCTGATCGAGAACTGCTCGATTTTGCCATAGAACATAACATTTTTCTTGGTTTTGACGGCGATATTACTTACCGTATAGAAAAGCAGGAGTTTGTAAAAAAAGTACCCTTGGAGTTGATAGTTCTTGAAACAGACTCTCCTTATCTTGTGCCCGAACCCTTACGTTCGCAAAAAATATTCCCCAACGAGCCGAAAAATATCGTACTTATTGCTGATTTTATTAGCCGGCTAACAAATACTTCAATTAATCGATTAATTAGAGTGGCGATGGAAAATAGTAAAAGATTGTTTAGGATTACTTAATTAAGCTCAGATATACAAAACAATAAAATCGTTTATATATAGACTATTCCAACAGGTTGAAAAACAACCGAAGCGGTTGGTCTTAGGGTAAATGAACTTGGCCGATGCCTTTGATTCCGTCGACAGCCAATCTGAATGGAATTATCGTATGCCATAGTTTAGGATTATGCCTTTCAGGAATCTTATAATCATCTAGTATTTGTGTATTAATATCGCTCATTGACTGAACGCAGACAACAGGTATATTCTGGCTGATAAAAAATTCAGCCCAATGAGCTCCTAATGGAATATTACCGCCGATTAAAATAACCGCCTTAATCCTTTTTCCATATTCCATTAATTGTGAACATGAAAGATCAAAATGATCTTTTGTTAAGACAGTAAGTGGTATAACAGCAATACAATCACCATATTGAGTATTTTGATAACTACTCATATCATCGTATGTGTTATAAGATTTTAAAGGCAGTAGAACTTCTCCATGACCTGACGTTATTTCTGTTTGGGTGACCAGTCTATTATGCGGAACTTCTTCGATTTTAACAGGATTTTTCTTTGCCTGCTCGTAAAACTGATCGTAGGACAATAATCTAAGCTGATAAATATTAAGTTCTCCTTTCCAGTCTATTGACCATTCAAGTTCAATAGGCACACCGTAATGAGATTTTAGAAACTGGGCAATCTCAAATAATTTCCGCATGTATTTTTTTTCAAAACCCCGGTTGTCTGGATTAAGGCCTTGCATTATCAGGTATTCTCTAATATATGGGAATCCATCAAAACTATTTGCCCATATTCCATATTTATTCAGAACTTGATGTTGACCGTAACTTTCTTCTCTTGCGTCGGATCCATATCCTGTTCCTGCCAAAGAATGTCCTTGGGTTGTGCTATACGCGGATCTCCAATCATATTGACCTTGCACCGTTTTTGTATTAAGGCCAATGTTAATTTCACTAATGACGGTCTGCGGTTGATAAGGGGTATGCAGGGTTACCCCTGATACAGCCGGAGTCCAGAAATCGCCATATGGATTGTCAAAACCGCGTCCAACAACAGGCATTATCACTAAAGCCATTTTGTCATCGCCAAGACCGTGTTGTTCTCGATAATCTATCGCCCGTTGAGAATATATACTGCCAAAAACCTTTTTTACAGCTTTTAAAAAGTTTTCAAAACCCATATTCATAAATGTATCTGATGAATTGGGATATAGGAATTCTGAATGGTATATTCCTTTGAACTGATGGTCATCCTGATCTTCAAGAACGCTTGATGATCTAATTACAAGCGGCTGGTATGGGTCATAAACATCTTCATAGATTTTTTGCAGCATCTTTTTTTCTGGTTCAGGAAACTCAACCCTCTCCGCCAGATACGAAAAATTATTAAAATTATGTCCATAACGTTGTGAATAGGCAGTCATGAATGCGTCAAAAAAACACGTGCTTATTAATGAAAACGGAGGAACAGTATACCCAAGCGCATTTTCATGAGATTTCAATCTAACTAATCCAAGGGCTTTTCCTCCATATTGTTGTCGGAACAACCGCTCTTCTGATAGAGCAGATTCTCGAGCCGTATGATTATCAAAAACAGCTGAAGAATATCCTTCGCTCATATGAGGTAAATTATATCAAATGACTGTTAAATAGATTGTTTTAACAAGCCGAAAAACAACCGAAGCGGTTAGATGGTTTCTTTTAATTAACAATGCTGGAATCTTTGCTAAAAAGCAAACTAGAGCTCTTAGACCTTTCTGACAACCTAAACAATTGAGTCAATTAGAGAGGGCGCTACCAAAAGATAAGTGAAAGGATGACCGAGAGGATGAAGCCGGTTTCAAATGAATGGAACTGCCAGCCGATAAATCCGCCGAAAACAAAAATCCCAATCATCAGGAAAATATTAAACTGGTCTTTTATCGCAATCGCAAAATGAATGGTCATGATGTAAACTGCTGAGAAGACGATGTATAAGAGAATGTCCATATTTAGTTATAAAGTTTTAATAAGGAAACAACGATTCTGGATGCTCCTTCGACTCGCTACGCTCGCTCAGGATTACCAGAATGACAAACAACTATTTAATAACTTTTTGCCAACCAGTAATAAATTTTTCCTGACTAAAATATTTCGTCCGTTCGTATGATTTATTTCCGTGGTCTTGTCTTAATTTATCGTTTCCGTAAAACTCGAGTATCTTATTGGCGATATCATTACAATCATCATGGTTGGCAAACAAGGCAGTATTTTCAGCTGTTTCATGGAAAATATCAGTGTTAGAAAGTACAGACGGACATTTCTGACTTGCAGCTTCAAGGTAGGAAAAACCAAAACCTTCATCGCGAGAAATCAAAATATTAGCAATAGCTTTTTGATATAGACTAATCAATTCTTTATCGGTAACATAACCAAGAAGAATAAAACGTTTATCATTGTTGATTTCTCTTTTGAAATCATTCAGTTCGATTTCCCAAGTGTTGATTTGTGAAGAATTTACGGGTTGACGGGTTAGCAGGTTGAAAACCCGTCCGGCAAAAATACAAGTTACATTAGCAAGTTTTATGGCCTTGGCAAGATTAACAAGATTTTTGTTCCAGGTAGCATCACCGACATAAATAATAAATTTTGAGTTAAGAGTTAAGAGTGAAGAGTTTAATTGAGAATTTAGAGTTTTAAATTCTGAATTGAGAAATATTTCCGACAATGTAGGGTAGACAATTTTGACTCTGTTCGGATTGACTTTCAATATAGAAACAATATCTTTCTTAGCGTGTTCGGAGTCGGTAACGATCAGGTCATAATTTTTTAACGCTAGTTTATTAACAAAAACATTCAGCTTACCTTTGATACCAATCGGGAAATGACCGGGATATTTAAAAGGAATTAGATCATAAATAATGGCAACCTGTTTTTTTGCAATTCTTTTTGTTATTAACGGCGGTTGAAGAAAATTATAAAAAGGATTAATAAAAACCGAATCAACCGGAATGTTATCAAGTTTGTCAGTGAAAGAAAATTGTTCTGCCAAGTTTTCTTTCAATAACGATAAATACCTGCCGACTCCGCGTGTTTTACTCTGCTTATCTTTTACAGTCGGATCATAAACAAAGACTTTCTTCATATTATTATTTTAACATAAACAACGATTCTGGCCTATGGCCAGAATGACAGAAAAAGATTGTATAATTTCTTTATGAAAAAAATGGTTCTTAACAAAAATCAAATAAATAGTTTAGTTCTTGAAAACCGTTATCCGGTTGATGAAGGTTTCCGGTATATCAGCCGTTGTATTGATGGTAGATATGAAAATAACCGTAATCTTCCAGCGCTGGCTTTGCCGGGGGCTGATATTGGCGAGCTGGCCGGACTGTTTGCAACCTCCAGAACCTACGGGTTTGAACTTAATCAAGATGCAGCCTTTGAAGGATTACTGGGATTAATTAATGGAGCTGCCAACTTTCATTTTCATATTGGTTGTGGTTATCTTGGTCAAATAGAACATGATCCGCAAGTTTACAATCTTAACACTGATGAGACTACTTTTATTAAGAAACAGCTTGATAATCTTAAAGTTCAAGGCGCAAAAGAAATCATTCTTAACGGTGAACATAACGAGAGTGCTATAATAATGATTAACGGTAACTTTGGACTATTACCGCGCTTCGTCGTTGATAAAGACACAACAAGCGTTTATGTTTATCATACTAGCTTGATCAGCAACAGACATAAAAAACTGGCACAAAAGCTGATGGAAAAGAAAGCGGTGGAATTATTCGCAGGATTAGATGATGAATATCTTCGTCATGCCCTCTCGGAAACAATGGAAAACCATTTTTATGAAACATTAAAAAGATTGGCTCCGGGCTTACCGTTATACAACGTTACATTCAGCGATGATGGTAATTTTAAAATCGTCGAGATGGGGAATGTATAAGTTTGTCAAGTTATAAAGTTAGTAAAGTTCATAAAGTTTTAAAGCAACTTCTCGACTCTCAACCAATCGGAGGACCTACCAAAATGATGAATTATATTAGAAATTAGGAATTCGTCGTTTTCCCCTTGCAAAACTTACTTTTTGTTATTAAGATATAACCGGTTTTTATGAAATACACAGACAACGAAAAAAAAATTCTGCAAAAATACTTCACTAATACCGACGCTGATGTTTTCGCCCTCATTAATCTCCCCGAGGTGATCAAGGGCAGTTTATTTTCCCGCTATTCAAGATCTGCCAAAGATCTGCGCCGACTATTCCTTGATGAGTTTGTCAAAGAAAAAGAACTGAATTTTATTTTTAACCAGGAAAAAAACAATCACCAGGCACTAGATCTCCAAAGAGCAGAAGCTTTTTACGAACGGATGCTAATCGGTTATGGCGATGATTCGGTGGCTGAGCTTGGCGGAGCACACATTGCATTAGAAAATATTTCGGTTTTGGCCACCAAAAGCATTGAAGAGCACAGACTTGGTCTATCACCGCTTGAAAAATCAACCCGTTACGTCTATTTCGATAAAAAAATCAACGGCGAATATCTTTTTTACCACGACCAGAAAATCATGAAATCAAAATACAGAGACTTATTCATCACAACAAATAATTTTCTTTTTGATACTTATTCAAAAATTGTAAGAGAGATTCAGCCGATTCTTAAGAAGATTTATCCGGGTGATGATAGTGATCCGGCCTATAAATTCTCAATCCGGGCCAAAGCCTGTGATCTTGCCCGCGGTTTGCTTCCGATTGGCGTTAAAACCAATATGGGTGTCTTTGGCAACGGACGGGCATATGAATATCTGTTGACCAATCTGATGAATGATCCGTTGGACGAAGTCAAAGAGATTGCCCAATCATTAAACGAGAATCTAAAGCCGGTAATTCCATCTTTTATCAAAAGAGCCACTAACGAACGGGGAGTTACTTATAGGGATTATGTTAATAAACGGGATAAATCCTTAAACTATTTAATGAAATTAAGCCGAAAAAAACCGCAGCCGATTACCGGCCTGAAAGTTGATCTGGTAGATTATGACAAACGGGCAATCGAAAAAATTATTGCGGTTATGCTTTATGAAAGAACGAATCTTACTTATAAAGAAACCATGAATAAAACTATGAAAATGGGCCCAAGAACCAAAGAAAAAATTTTCAAATCCTATTTAGCGGGACGGAAAAACCGTTATTTTAAACCGGGCCGACCGACAGAAGAGCCGTATTTTTCATTTGAAGTCAGTGCTGACTGGGGTGTTTATAAAGACCTGATGAGGCATAGAATACTGACACGTTACCGTCAGCTTTTTACCAACGAATACGGTTATTGGATACCTAATGAAATAGAGATGGTCGGTTATGGGAAAATATATCGGGATGCAGCCGATCGGGCAACAGCTGCTTACTGCAAAATTAAAAAAAACTTTCCTTATGAAGCTCAGTACCTGGTTCTTCACGGCGCATATAACCGATTTTATATGAAAATGAACCTGCGCGAATTAATCCACTTCACCGAGTTAAGAAGCATTCCGCACGGCCACCCGACCTACAGGAAAACTGCCCAGGAAATGGCAAAAACAGTAAGCAAAAAACTTCCGCTGCTGGGGAAATATGCATACCAATTCGTTGATTATAAGGATTATGGTTTGGAAAGACTGTCTTCTTTTAGAAAAATTCAGGCTAAAGCCAAAAAGCTTGGGATAGAAGCGTTTAAGGAATAAACCCAAACAAAATCAATTGACATTACCCAAAATATTATTTATCATCAAATCATGAATACACCCAAATCCCAATCAACCAATTCCGCTGATCCTAAGGCTTCACTTAGACAGTTAGAGGAGCTTTTGGATACTTATTTAGTTAAAAAAGCGCCTTTTGTGCTGCCTTCAGGTATTAAGGAAGCAATTGTGAACTTCAGTCCCTGGATATCATTAGTGGTATTGATCGTGGCTTTACCGGCTTTGTTGGCTTTTTTAGGTATCGGCGCAGTCTTTATGCCTTTTAGTTATTTGGGCGGTCTGAGATATGGTTTTACTTATACCATTTCAATGATTCTTACTGCGATTGCCGTTGTGATCGAAGCAATAGCAATCCCCGGACTTTTTAAAAGAGCTAAAAGCGCCTGGTACCTTATGTACTATGCAGCCTTAATCAACATTGTTCACAGCTTAATCAGCTTTGATCTGGGAGGGATGATTATCGGAGGTTTAATTTCTTTATATATTCTTTTCCAGGTAAAAGAGTACTATAAATAAAATCTTAAATCTCAAATCTCAAATATCAAATCAAGAAACAATATCTTTCGTATAATAGAGATTCTATGATCGATGTTAATAAGTATGATTTTGATTTACCGGCTGAGTTAATCGCTGACAAACCGGCTGTTCCAAGAGACCATTCACGTCTGCTTGTTTATAATACAAGAACCGATGCAATATCATTTGACTACTTTTATCATCTTGACAAATATTTACCCGCAAACTCATTTGTAGTTTTAAATAATACAAAAGTAATCCCAGCAAGAATATTACTAAGAAAAAAAACCGGCGGAAAAGTAATTACTCTACTTTTGGTCAATGAGATTGAAGGGAATATTATCAAAGCTTTCGCTGACAGAAAAGTTGTTTTAGGCGACAAACTTTATATTAATCCTAAATATTTTCTGACAGTTATCGATCAGGATGAAAAAATATTTTATTTGAAATTTGATTTTAGCAAAGAAAAATTAATCGATTTATTAATAAAAAAAGGCAGAATGCCGGTTCCTTTGTATCTACGAAAAACTCCTCTAAAAGAATCACAGCTCAGGAGAAAATACCAGACGATCTTTGCAGAAAAAGACGCTTCAGCTGCTGCGCCAACCGCATCGTTACATTTTAGCCAAAGAGTTTTTTCACGTTTGGACGAAAAAGGCATAAAAAAACTGTTTATCACGCTGAATGTCGGTTTGGGGACTTTCGCACCGATTAATATCACTAATATTATGGAAAAAAAACTCCACAAAGAATATTTCAATATTCCCGAGGAGACAGCAGATAAGATTCGTGTGCAAAAAAGCCAGGGGAGAAAATGTATTGCAATCGGGACAACAGTTGTCAGAACTTTGGAATCATGCAAACAGCCGGGAATTTCAAGTACAGATCTTTTTATTTTTCCGCCTTATGAATTCAAAACAGTAGACTGTTTGATAACTAATTTTCATATTCCGAAATCATCATTAATGCTACTGGTTGATGCTTTCTTGAAATTTAAAAAGGCAAAAAGAAATGTGATTGAACTATATAAAATAGCCGTCCGTGAGAGATTTAGGTTTTATTCTTTTGGAGATGCGATGTTGATATTATAGTAAAGAGTTATAAATAAAAAAACATGTCATCCTGGCAAGTGAGCCTGCGAACGCGTCCAGGAGCGTTGTCTAATTTATTAACAACGATTTTGGACTCATCCGCCAAGATGCGGAATCGCCAGAATGACAGATTAGATGATAAAATAAACAATGGCAACTAATTTTTATCAGAAAATCTACCAATCCAAAAAATCAAGTGCGCGACTGGGAATAATTACCACAAGCCACGGCAAAATAAACACCCCTGCTTTTGTACCTGTTGCGACCAAAGGAACGATTAAAGCTTTGCTACCAGAACTATTAAAGACAATTAAGACTCAGATCGCAATTGTAAATACATATCATTTGGTCACTCACCCCGGAACAGATATTATAAAAAAGGCCGGAGGAATTCATAATTTTTCAAAGCTGAATTTACCATTAATGAGCGACTCAGGCGGATTTCAGGTGTTCTCACTGCAAATGAAAAGTGAGAAGTTAAAGGTGAAAAGTATAAAGACAAATAAACCAATCGCCAATGTGAGAAGTGAGGAGCATCCGCTGGTTGTTAAGATATCTGATGACGGAGTCAAATTCCGGTCGGCTTATGACGGGCAATTGATTGAATTCACTCCTGAGAAATCAATCGAATACCAATTGGCAATAGGGGCTGATATTATGATGGCTTTTGATGAGTGTACATATTATCCGGCAACCTATAAATATGCCGATAAGGCAATGAAAAGAACGCATCAATGGCTTAAGAGATGTCTTAAACAAGTTGACAGTGAAAAGTTAAAAGTTAAAAGTTTAAAGTTACAAAACATAAGTTACACGAGGTATTTGTACGGCGTCATACAAGGAGGGACCTATGAGGATTTGAGAAAAAAATCAGCTGAATTTGTTTGTGGTCTGAATACTGATGGAATTGCCATAGGTGGGGTTTCGGTCGGTGAAACAAAAAAAGAAATGCGGGACCAGGTAAAGTGGGTAGCTTCGTATTTACCAGCGGATAAACCGGTGCATTTACTTGGAGTCGGGCAGTTTGACGATATTATTGACCTGGTAAAATACGGAGTTGATACTTTTGATTGTGTAGAACCAACAAGATTGGCGAGAATGGGGACGCTATATCAAGTTAAAAATGAGCAGTTAAGAATTAGCAGTTCAGAGAGTATTGATATTAATAAGGCAATCTATAAATATAATTTGACACTGGTTGATGAAAACTGCGATTGTTATGTCTGCAAAAATTTTACGAAAGCTTATCTGCATCATCTTTTCAAGCAAAAGGAAATCCTTGGATATACGCTGGCTACTTATCATAACCTATATGTTATGGAAAGGTTTTTTGCCATGATGAGAAAAATAATTAAGGAAGATAAGATATAAAGAAATTGAATAGATCCTGACTTTCGTCAGGATGACAGTGGTATAATTTTAAAGAATTTATCTATATTATTATTCTATGACACGAGTTGATCAAGCCAGGGAAGGATTCCTGAATAAAAATATTACAGAAATAAAAAAAGCTCATAAACGGGCTTTTGTTCATCAATCAATACATCATGGTGAGTCACATAGTTCCAACTTTAATCTGCCTGAAATAATTTTAGGCGGACAAGACGGTTTGGTTAATGTTCTTGGTGTTATTTTGGGAGTGGCCGCTGCCACCGCTTCATCTCAGCTGGTAATTGTTGCCGGTTTGGCTGCGACGTTTGCAGAAAGCGTATCAATGGCAGCAGTTGCCTATACTTCGAAATTGGCGGAAGCTGATTATTATCAGTCAGAGTATGAGCGGGAGAAATGGGAAATCGAGAATATTCCTGAAGGTGAAAAGGAAGAAATTAAAGCCCTGTATGAAAATTACGGTTTTAAAGGCAAAATCCTTGGCGATATTGTTAATACTATAACCGGAAACAGGGAAAACTGGTTAAAGGTAATGATGGAACAGGAGTTGAAGCTGGAAGCGGTTAACAGGAATCAGGCATTGCCTGCAGCGGGAATCGTTGGTATATCGGCATTAATCGGATCTTTTGTACCGTTACTGCCTTTTTTCTTCCTACCGATTAAAATAAGTATGTATTTGTCTATCGTCATAACATCATTCGTGTTGTTCGGTATTGGTTATTATAAGGCAAAATCAACTATTGGTAATAACTTCATTAAGCACGGATTGGAAATGATGGTTATTGGGATTATTTCAGCTTTGGTTGGCTATTTTGTTGGGTCGATTTTTAAGGTAGAAATGTTTTGAAATGAATATTGTTAAATAATGGACGAGTCCTACTGAAATATCTTGTAGGCTTTATCAAAAGTTTTAAAATCGACCTCTTTTTTTCCTTCAAGCTGGACTTTTTTGAGAATCAATTGTTCATCGATTAAATCAAGATCAATAATCTTAAGGCGTTTTTCCTGACTTTTTACTTTAATAATAGTCCAGATACCGGGCCAGGGATATAGACCGCGAAAGAGATTAAAGACAATGTTGGGAGCTTGTAGCGTGTAGCTTGTTGTCTGAGAATTGTAAGACTTTATTATTTCCGGTACTTCATCTTCGGTTAATAACTCATTTTTCATGGCTTTGATTAATATTTTTAGGGGCAGATAACCATGTTGTTTGTTCATAAACTTGGTATTAGTAGCGAGGCTATTATTTTGCGGTTTTAAATTTAGCGAGTTTGGCGGGTTTTGCGAGCTTAATGAATTAAGGGTTTTTTTAAGGACACTAAAGGCAAGATCAGTTAACTTGGTTTCCAGATCCGGCCGTTTGTCTTTTAATCCAATATCAATTTTTTCCTGGGCAATGATTGGCCCGGCGTCAACTTGATCAGTCATTTTAATTAAACTGACTCCGGTTACCTGGTCACTTAGAATTAAAGGGTAAGCAATGGGGGAAGAACCGCGGTATTTTGGCAGGAGCGATGGGTGGATGTTCCAGAAACCGTATTTCGGGAGAGCCAGAATATTCGGAGGAATTATTTTGCCGTAAGCATAGAGAAGGGATAAGTCGGTGATCTGTAGCTCAGAAGATGTGGTTTGCAATTCATCAAAACAGGAAATATGATATTTTTTGGCTAAGATTTTAACCGGCGTTGGAGTCAGGGCTTGTTTTCGACCGGCCGGTTTATCAGGCTGGGTGATAACGAGCTTAATTTCAATCGGTAAAGAATTATCCTTAATGAGTTTTTCAAGAAAAACAGCGCTGAAATAAGATGATCCAAAATAAGCCAGCGTTAATTTTTTCATGATGTTACGATTATAACATTTTCAGGCTGGCGGAAAAAAGAGGGTAGAACTCCTTAAGTATTTTCACAACAAGATATTGTTTGGTAATTGGATGAGTGAGAATAAATAAATAATACTCGTTCGATTTGTCTTTAACTATATTCGCGGTGATCGTTTGGTTAACAACACTGAGTTTTATTTGTTTTTCAGTCACGGCGTTAAACGAATCTCCTTTTGGTAAAGATCGAAAACAGGTAATACTGATTGCTTCGGTATTATTTTTTTTGAACAAGGCAGAATCGGTTGCCGAGATTAGCGTAAGATCTTTTGGATAAACAAACCTGAATTTACAAATATTATTTATATAATCGTCATAGGTAATCATTGTTGGTATTATGGTTGGAGCGACAGTGGGAGGCAAACTTACTATTTTATTGATTTTTTCAACTTTTTGTCCGTAGCGGACTCCGCCAATAAAAACAATTGACAATACCAGGCATAAGATAAGAAAATAAGGGCCTAATTTGATTGAGTTTTTCACTAAAATATAGTATATGTTATTTTATAGTGAAAGAGTACCCGATAAAACTAACAATCTTTAAGACTACTTCTGAGGCTGATAACTATGTCAGTGAACAGATATTGAATCAAATCACTTCCAAAGAGAATTCAGTTATCAGTTTGCCAACAGGAGCAACTCAGATTGGTATGTATCGGCAATTAGTGGACAAGATCAATAAAAAACGGGTAAATCTCAACGCAGTAAAAATCTTCAACCTCGATGAATACTGGCCGATAAAACAAAGCCATCCTTCAAGCTATTTTTCGTATATGAAAAAAAACCTGATAGATTTGATCGATTTTCCTTCTGTAAATTGGTTTATTCCCAATAGTGAGGCTTTTAATCCCGATCAGGCAGCAGAAGAATATCAGCTGAATCTTGACAGGAATACTCCGCGAGATATGGTAATACTTGGTCTTGGTCCTGGCAAAACCTGTCACATTGCATTTAATGAAAGAGGTTCGGCGGCTGATTCTAAAACACGCTATATCAGGAATTTGGATAATGAAACCATCAACGTAAACTCAGGTTTTTTTTCAAATAACGAATCCATGCCAAAAGGGGCAATTACCCAAGGGATATCAGATATCCTTAATTCAAGAAAAATCATCCTTCTGGCAAAAGGCGAAACCAAGGCTTGGGGTATAAACAGGATGTTAACCGGTGATGTAAATTCTGATGCTCCGGCTTCTTTCTTGCGCCTGCATTCTGGGGTTGAGATCGTAATTGACGAATTAGCTGGAATTTATCTTCCACTTGACAAACGAAAACAGCGTGTTGTAAAATAGGGTTGATCCTCCAAATGAGGTCGAGCAAATTGAAAACTTTTTCTTTACGCTATCAATTACAAGGGTAATCCCAACAAGATTGGGATATCAGAATGTTTTCTTCTTATCCGTGGATAAGAAGAGGCAATCTTCCCCTCTATGCTCAAGGAAAAAGTTGATAACCACCTTATTACGGAGGATCAGTTAATTTTCTTTGGTTGATTGCTTCGTAAAAAAACTTTCCAATGATTCATAACTTGTTATGAATAGCTAAAAACCAGTCATTTTGAAGATATAACAAAAGATATTAAAACACATGCATCGTATTATAATTTTTATTCATTTAATTAATTTTTATGGTTCCACCTATAAAAAAAACAGAGTCTGCTAACGAATCTCTGGATGTTTCTTCTATTTTAGAAAACATTGAAGCTAAACCGATTGTTCCGGTTGAAGAAAAAAAAGTAGCGATTGAGCCGGTAAAACCACCTAAAACCAGGGGTACAGCTCAGACTGAAGTACCGGTTGAAGAAAGATTGAAGGAAGACTTGAAGATGAGCTATACGGCTAAAGGGATATTGGATATTACTTTTGGCGGTTATGGGTTTTTAAGACAGAATTATACCCTTAATCCTGACAGGGATATCTATGTGTCAACATCACAGATCCGCCGGTTTTGGTTAAGGCGTGGCGATGAAGTCGAAGGTTTGGCCCGTCCTCCTAAAGAAGGTGAACGTTTCCACAGCCTGCTTTTGATAAAAAAGATTAATGGTTTGGAGATGACTGAAGAAGACAGTCGGCAGAGAAAAAACTTTGACCAGTTGACGTCATTGCATCCAAACAGACAGATAATGCTGGAGACAGATAAAGACGTATTATCGACAAGGATTATTGATCTGATTGCACCGGTTGGCTTTGGGCAGAGGGCTTTAATTGTTTCTCAGCCAAAAGCAGGCAAGACAACTTTCCTGAAAGAGATGGCAGAAGCGATTGCAAGAAACTATCCAAAAGCCAAACTGATGGCCGTTTTGATCGGTGAAAGGCCGGAAGAGGTGACAGAGATTCAAAGATTTATTAAAGGTGAGACAGCTGCTTCCAACTTTGACGAATCACCAAGACAACAAGTGAAAGTCGCCAATCTGGCGCTTGACAGAGCAAAAAGACTGGTTGAGGTCGGTTATGATGTAATCATACTTCTGGATTCAGTTACCCGTTTAGCCCGAGCCCTTAATTTATCGGTGACTAACGGCGGATCAGGTAGGAGTTTATCAGGAGGATTTGATCCCTCAGCATTATATCCTGCCAAAAAATTCCTGGGCGCAGCCAGAAACTGTGAAGAAGGCGGTAGTTTGACCATTATTGGAACCGCACTGGTTGGGACCGAGTCAAGAATGGATGATCTTATCTATGAAGAATTTAAAGGAACCGGTAATATGGAGATCCATCTTGACCGTAATTTTGCCAATAAAAGAATTTATCCGGCAATTGATGTCGAAAAATCAGGTACGCGTCACGAAGAGCTGCTTTTCGACGCCGAGAGACAGAAAAGAGTCAATACTTTACGCAGGGCTTTATCGCTCTTGACGCCGGAGGAAAGATTAAACGGAATGATTGACAAGCTTAATAAAACGAAAAATAACGATGAATTTCTCAAGTCATTAAATAAGTAATGATAAAAATAATCGTTTGAATGGTGATCTTTATTACAAACCAATCTTACTCATACTTCTGAGGTATATGGTTGTTAATAAATCTTCCTAAAAAACTGGATCATATTACTTACATAATATATCGTTTTAGGACAAGAGCAGACAAAAAAAGATTGCCCAACTTTTTAGATAAACCACAATAGAAATGGACGGAGAAGTATCTGGTTCTTTGTCTGTGCTCAGGAGGCAGTAAGTGAAGTTAGGGTAGAGAGTTTATAAAGTCAGTTAAGTTTGAAAAGCTCAAAAAGTTTCAAAAGTTAAAAAAGTCCTTCGACTTGGGATGTTATGCGTCCCTTCGTTCAGAATTACCAGAATAACGAATTATATGGAGAATTAAGCCAATTAGAAATCAGGTATTTTATTAGTATTTTTAGTACTATACTCTATAGTAGTACCAAGTATAAATGAATTAAAAGTTAAGAATGAAAAGTGAAAAGTTATTATTTATAATTAGCCTATGGATATTAAAGCCAGAGTGAGTCGGATAGTTGGGCAAATGAAAGGGATCGAGAAAATGGCCGGTAAAAAAAGGGACTGCAGTGATATACTCCAGCAAGTCTCAGCAGTTAAAAAAGCAATTGATGGTTTATCAAAGGAGCTGGTGATTACGGAAATCTGCCAGTATGTCCCGGAAAAAGAGGTGAAAAAAGTGGAAAAAGCGCTGGAGAGAGCGATAAATCTGTAAAAAAAGTTCAAAAAGTTTACAAGTTTGAAAGGTTATTGTTCGAGCGATTAGTCGAGAACAATTCTTCTCGACGTTGCTCGAAGAATAAAAAATGATACAGGAGTTATGGCCACAATTGAAAATGTAGTGATTATCGGTGGCGGAGTAGCTGGATTATCAGCTGCGCTTTATAACGCAAGAGCAGGATTGAATCCGCTTATTATCGCCGGTTCTCCTCCGGGAGGACAGCTGAGCTTGACTTCTGAGGTCGAGAATTTTCCCAGTCAGGAGTCAATTATGGGGGCTGAATTAGTACAGAAGATAAGAGCTCAGGCAGAAAAATTCAAAGCGAGAATTATTGATGAAAATGTAATCAAAGTAGATTTTTCAAAAAGACCATTCAGAATATATTTACAAAGACATACGCAAACAACAGATTCTATAACGGCTAAAACAGTTATTGTGGCAACCGGCGCTAAGGCCGTATGGTTAGGATTGGAGTCAGAAAAAAGACTGATCGGCCACGGAGTATCAGCCTGTGCTACCTGTGATGCGTTTTTCTTCCGGGGGAAAACCGTAGCTATAGTTGGCGGCGGCGATGCTGCTTTGGAAGAAGCGGATTTTTTAACGAGGTTTGCTCAAAAAGTCTACATAATCCATAGACGTAATGAATTTCGTGCCTCCAAAGCCATGCAGGATAAAATTTTCAACAATAAAAAAATCGAGATTATTTGGGAGACTGTTATTGAGGAAGTTTTGGGAGAAAAGAAGGTAGAAGGGGTTAGGTTAAAATTAGTTGGAATTGGTCAGAGTTGGTCAGGAGTTAGTACAAAAAAAACTAGTTCAATCAGTAAACCAATTCAACAAGTTCAACCAACTTCGACCAATTCAACATTAAAACTGGATGGTTTATTTGTGGCGATTGGTCGCAGGCCGGAGACGGAAATTTTTCAAGGTCAGCTTGAGATGGATGAGAAAGGATACATTATCACAGTTGAAAGAGCAGCACTTGAGTTACTAAAAATTCTAAGTACGAAGCACGAAACTCGAAACAATAATCAAAACACTAATACTCAAAATAGTTTTGGAAATTTAGATTTAGGTCATTTTGATTTATTTCGGATTTCGAATTTCGGATTTCAAAATTCGCAAAAAGAATACAAGAATATGACTTCGGTATCCGGAATTTTTGCTGCCGGTGACTGCGCTGATAATCTCTATCGTCAAGCAAGCGTAGCTGCGGGCTCTGGCGTAGTGGCTTCTTTGGAGGTTGGGAGATGGTTAGAGGACAATTCTGGTAAAATATAAGTCACCCATGAAAGAAATAAACGAGTTTATTCTTTTTTTCATAAACTATCTCAAAAACAAGTTTTTCAATTACGGGGTTAGATTTGAGAAAGTTAAGGATTTTATTGTGGCCTTTCTGATAGTTAAAAGAGGTAAATATTCCAGCTCTTTCCTTAATACTTCGTTCGTGATTTTGGTTATTGCAGCCGTAGTCGGCGGTCCAATTATTATCGAGAATAATCCGTTTATCGGATCCTTGGAGCAAAAACCTTCAAAATACCAAGCAGCGGTTGTTTCCTATAATCCTTATGAAAGTTCGCTTTCAACCGTGATATCGGTTAAACCAAGAGACAGGATCATTGATTATACGGTTATTGGCGGAGACACGATTTCCTCGATTGCCAGAAAGTTTGATGTTTCGATTGATACTGTAAAATGGGCAAATAATCTGAAAACAGACACAATTAAACCAGGTCAGACGTTAAAAATACCCCCAATTACAGGTATTGCTCACAAAGTAGTTTCCGGAGATAATGTTTACTCGATTGCTAAAAAATATAAGACCGATGCTCAAAAGATAGCCAACTTTCCTTTTAATGATTTTTCCGACTTAGATACTTTCGCATTGAACATTGGGCAGATGCTTTATGTGCCTGACGGAGTGATCGAAGAGGAAAAGCCAATCGTTCCTCAGAATTTCATTGCCAGTATTCAAGCAGGAGTAAAAGGGTCATCCAGTTTTATCTGGCCGACTTCAGGCGGTATTACCCAGTATCCGGTTTGGTATCATATGGCTCTAGACATAGCAAATCCAGGTTTGCCGGCAGTGTTGGCATCGGATACCGGAACCGTAATTTTTTCCGGCTGTCTGGACTGGGGTTATGGTTGTCATATCATTGTTGACCATGGTAATGGTTTTCAGACGCTTTACGGCCATCTTTCGAGTATCTCAGTATCACCGGGACAAGCAGTTAATCAAGGTCAGCAAATCGGCGCTATGGGATCAACCGGAAGATCAACCGGTCCCCATCTTCATTTTGAAGTCAGGGCAGGCGGAGCACTACAAAATCCACTGGCATATTTACAATAATAGTCAAAGTTGGTCAGGAGTTGGTTAAATTAGTTTAATTAGTTATTAAGAGACCTGGAGAAAGAAGAAATCTGTTTTGCTAATATTTGGTACTCGTTCTGTAAAAGATCTGTTTTTAGATGATAAATTAACTCAATAATTTTTAAAATCGTGATAAGTTCATTAGTTGAACCAGTAGCTATTTTAAGATAACTTTTAAAGTGTTTTATCCCTCTTCCATAACCTTCAGCAATATTTAAAGGAATTGAAATGGCCGATCTTTTCAGTTGATCACAAAGCGAGTAATCCTTTTTTAATTCGAAGTTATTTCTTATTAACGAATAAATGTTGGCAATTAAATCAAGAGATTTTTTATAAATTATTAGCTTTTCCATTCTTGGAATCCGCCAGTTCTTACTAACTCGACCAATTCAACTAACTCCGACTATTTTTGACTAACTTTCGTCTAACTTGACTAATTCAACTATCTCGCTTCCGGACTGGCTTCTTTGGGTAGTTTGATCTTCGGTTCCAAAGTGGCGGCCGGCGGATTGGGTAGACTCAACTGATTTGGTTGCTGTTCGGCTGACGGAGATGTCTCAAGACTTTCCTGAGGCAGTTTCTTTTTAAACTCCTCAAGATCTTTCTGGGCTTTTTCATAGTCAGCCCTATTATCCTTGATATTTATCAGGGAAAGAGTGCTTTGCATCTCAGCTACGGCATTTTGATAGTTGCCTTTCTGGAATGCTGCCCATGCAAGATTATAATGGGCGTTTGACCAGTCTGGTTTTAGCGCTGCCGCGGTTTCAAAAAACCTAATTGCTTCGTCAAAATTACGCAGCGAGTAATAAACACCGCCAAGATTAAGTCGATAGGTAGGATTCTGCGGATCAAGCGTAATTGCCCGTTGGTATGAAGATACTGTCCAGGCATCAGCTCCTTGGGCAACATAGAGCAAATTACGATAAATTTCTGCCAGATTCGCCCAGGAGTTGGCCTTTTGCGGATTTAAGGTAACAACTGCTTTGCCTTCGGCAATCGCCGCCTGAATTGCCTGAGCAATATTTTGTTTATCCTGATCGGTTATCTTGTCTTGAGGTTTGGAAGCCAGATTGTTGGCGATCATGATATTGGTCTGGGCAAAGTTAAGGCGATATTTTTCTAAATACGGATTATAGGTAATAGCAACTCTTTGATTGTCATATACTTCTTTAGCGCTGTTGTTAATATAACCGTCAAGGGATTTTTTAAAATAATATTCTGCCAGATAAACCCTGCTGAGAAAATAGCAGGAAATACCAATAAAAATGAAAGAAATAGTAATCATACCGATATATATCGGCAATAGATTAGAAACATCAAAACCATAGTCTTTGACATCTGTTTTATTCTCCGAAGCAACTAATGCCAGTAAAACGAAAAACAAAAAGAAAGTAACCAATGATGGAGGGAAGAATAACACTATTAAAATAATGTAGATAACGTTAAGACATAAAGGGTTTTTTACCAAACATGACTGATTATGATCGGTTTTTTTATTTAATGCTCTGCGGATTAATTCTAGCACCAGAATAACAAAAGCGGCAATACCGAATAAACCGGCTTCAGTCATAATGTGCAGCAGAGTAGAACGTGAAATAATAAATGATGAGATAGTCCAAACATTAGTCTGGTTATAAGCCAGATCTTTCATTCGTGAAAAAACCGAGGCAAAATTATCAATACCAGTACCGAACAAGGCTGAGACCGGATTCTTTAAGATCTCGACCGCAGAAAACCAGGAAATATTGTAAGGTGTAAGGTAAAATGGGCCATGCTTTATAAAATAGTAAATACTGAGTACCAGGGCTACCAGATTAAAAACAGAGTAGATTACGTTAAGCATTAAATGATTGGTGGATTTTTTATTTTTATCGAAAAAGAAACGGGAGAGGTTAAAGACAGCAAAAAAACCTAAAAATATTATTAGGTCAAGTTGTCCTCCGAATGTGTTAAAACCGGGATTTTTCAAAAAAGCCAGATTGGTTGGTAAATTGGTATTTTTAAACGGGTCAAAGAAAAAAATAATGGTAATGAACGAAACGATTAGTGAAGCCACCTGCATGATATTAATAGTCATCAAAGTATTCTTGGCTCTGAGAATATAGTATGCCAAAATGGTTAGTGAGAAAATCGCCAGCAAACCAAAGTTTTGGTTAAGAATGGCTTGAACCTTGTTTGGCGATGCAATAACAACGGAAAGAGCTACAGTAATGGGAAAAAGTACTAAAATATTGTCCAATGGATTTTTTTCCCAAACAATTTTCTTTGTGACGATAAACTCAATTGTTGAAATAAGTAGTAGTGCTAAAGCTCCAAAAGCAAGAAAATAAAGCTTGTTAGTGACAAAAAACTCCTGAGTAGCAGTAAGAAAAAATAAAGGGAAGAGAAAAATTACGGCATTAATTAAAATAGTTTTGATTAAGAGAATGGGATTTTTCATAGTTTAATTAGTTTAGTAGGCCTTTTAATTATTGTCAAATGATTATTTTTCGTAAAAACATATTTATTAGGGGCAGGCTCCAGTTCCAGGATTATCGCAGTAACAAGCCAGCCAACTGGTGTAAAACTTTATACAATTACCAGGAGCAGCCATACAGTCATAAATTGATTTTGGAGGTTCACCTGGTACCTGTGGAGCGCAGACATTGCACACATGGCCATCATAACAAACAGGTGGGCTATATGATTCAAGATTGACATTTTGACTGCTGACACCAAATCCATAGCCATAAGGGTAAGGCGAAACAACAACGCTTGCCGGTAGAGTATTTGGGGCCAGACCACAACCTTTAAACTCACAATGATAATCACGCGCTTGGCTATCGTAGTCATCCATATCAGAATAAATCCTATACCAGGAAGGACAGCTGTGGGTTGGATCAATAGCACTGCTACACTCTATGCTGTTATCCGGATTGGCCTGGACTTCGTAGAGGTATTGTTTTTTTGCATGTTGCGGATCGCAAGGCAATTGAGCAAGATAAGGAGAAAAAGACGGTGAATTGTTTTCTGTTCCGCAGATATGGCAGATCTGACCTCTTATTGTACAGTGAGAACCGCAACCATTTTTATTGCAGGTAGGAATCGGGCTATCATAACATAATTCCGATGGTTTAGGATAACAGCCGTGATCATTATAATATTCCTCAAGTGATTTTTTAAGCACTTCAAGTTCTTGTTTACGTCGCGCATCTCTAGCTTTTGATATTTGCTTCATGGGATTGATCAAAGCCAGTGTACCAACTACCAGCAGCGAAATAATACTAATAACGATTAATACTTCCATGATGGTAAATGCAGATCGATCGGATTTAATAGCCATTTAGTTAATAATATAACTGATGTCTGAGTCAGTATCAAGTATTAAGTATGAAGTATTAAGCATTAGTTTCTAATTGACCTAATTAACCTAATTTCTAAGTAAATTCTAATTTCGAAAAATAGTTCTTGATTTCCCCCGCCATAGCGGGGTTCGATCGAACAATAAATACTATTCTTCGAGCGAGTGTAACGAGTCGAGAAGCAAGTATATTTTAAACTTTTAAAACTTCGGTAACTTTTTATAAAACTGGTTGCAATTGCGAGACATTTTTTCTATATTAATTAGCATGAAGAGATATTTGGTTATTGTCGTATTTATAATAGTGGCAGTATTGGTACTAAGAGGGAAAATATTAAAAAGAGAAGAAATATCTTTGACAGAGAAAATGAAGATTAATGAAGCTAAGAATTATTATGCGGTTTCTGGTACTGTTGTTGTTTTTACTCCGACACCAACTCCAAAGAAGAAAAAGGATAAGTCGTCACCAGGTAAGCAAGAATATACTATTATGGCCGGTGAAAACGTTCATCATTCTCCGGAATTTACGAAAGTAATTATTAATCCTGAAAATGTTAAGGTAGGCCAGTTGCAAACGATGACAGCTTATGTTAAAGATGAAGATATAGAGATCCAAAATGTTTCCGCCATGATTGAAACAGATAACGATGAAGTGCTTATTAATTTTAAACTGATCAAAGGATCTAAGAGGGACGGAGTATGGGAAGGATCATGGATGGTTAGAGATACTCATAATGATGTTTATACAACCTTGTTTAGTGCGCAAAATAGATTGGGCGAATCAGGATTTGCCAGGTTATCATGGACTGATCCGAACTGTTGTTATACGACATCCACCGGAAGTACAGACTGTACGGTTTCGGGTAACTGTACTGCCTCAAGCATTGATGGCGCAGATGGCGGAACACTTACGGTAAGTGGTGGAACGATGACAGTTGGAGCAGGAACAACAATAGTTTTCCAGACTTTAATTGTTAGCACAGGATATGTAAATGTGAATTCTACCGGTGTACTAATGGCAGGCTATCTATGCGCAGGGAATACTGATGCTGACTCCTATTGTTCGTCTACGTTTAGTTATTCAGCTAGCTCATCATGTTCGTCTGGGACTCGTGTCAACACTTGTGCAGCAGGAGATTGGGATTGTTGTGATAGTCTTAATACTGTTTATCCTGGTAATACTACTTATTACTCAAGTGCCCATGCTGCCTGTGCAGGCTATGACGATTTTGATTATAATTGTGATAGTGCGGTTACTCGAGAATATACTGGTGGTTATGTAAAATGTGGATTGCGGTCAAAAGATTATAACCATTATAGTAATAGCTCTTGTTTAACAGACAGGTATTGTTATACGTGTATTCCAGGTGTAACAATTGCTTGCGGTACGGCCGGTAATTATATATGTGGGGGGTCAGCCACTGATGCAAGATCTACATGTGATCTTAAATCTAGTTATTATCAAAAAGAAAGATCTGCTTGTGGAGACACAGGGACTACCTGTTCTTTAGCGACCCAAGAGTGTTGTAGTACTCTGCCTAATATAACAACAACTGTAAAATGCAGATAATAATTTTAGTTATGTGTTTTACTCAAGTTCCTGAATTTTTTTTTCAATCATTAGTATTTTTTGATTAAGCAGATAATTCTCTTTCTTCAGATTTTCTATTTCATCCCGGTGTCTTTTGAGTTCCGGTAACATAAGGACGCCAAGTTTTTCATAGTCGACATTTGATATCTGAGTACCATCGGATATTGCCAGTTCAGGAATGGTTTTATATACTTCTTCGGCAATCAGACCAAAGTCCTGGCCTCCGCCGATGATTTTACCCATATGCTTATATTCTTTTTTGAAATCGAACGTGACCGGACGCAAGCGATATAGTTTTTCCGGATCGATTTTCAAATCGGTTATATTTTCTTTATATCTTTTTGAGCTGCCTCCGGCATAAAGTGTGCCCGACACATTTAACTTATATGTGCCATAGGATGACGTGCCAACTCCGAGTTGTCCGGAATAAACCGTACCACTGGCCATGATAGAACTATTTCCATAAACACTTAAGGTATATTTACTGTAAACAGAATTTCCAACTCCAAGCGTACGGGTAAACTGGGTTCCGCTAATAGCTGAGTTACCGGTGACATAAAGTTTGTAGCCGTTATAGACAGAGTTACCAATCCCAAGCGTACCGGCAACAGCTGTTCCGCTTGCCAGGACGGAGTTACCGGTGACATAAAGTTTGTAGCCGTTGTATACAGAATTACCAACCCCTAGCGTGCCGGTATAATTTGTGCCAGCACTCATAATCGAGTTATTACCATATACGCTCATGGCATAAGCGCTGTAAACAGAATTACCGACTCCAAGCGTACGGGTAAACTGGGTTCCACCAATGGCTGAATTGCCTGTTACATAAAGTTTGTAGCCGTTGTATACAGAATTACCAACCCCTAGCGTGCCGGTAAACTGGGTTCCACTGTTGGCTGAGTTGCCAGCTACATAAAGTTTATAGCCATTATATACGGAATTTCCAATTCCCAGTGTGCCGGCAACAGCTGTTCCGCTGCTGATAACCGAATTACCAGTTACATAAAGCTTATAACCATTGGGATTTGATATGCCAATTCCGAGAGCAGAGGCAAAATAGGCAGTACCGGAAGTTTTGGTATCGCCAGCTACTTCAAGTTCATAGCCGACTTGAGGATTAGATGTACCAACAAAAAGAGCTCCTTTAATATAGGCAGTACCGGAAGTTTTAAGACTACCTGAAATATCAAGAATGTAACCGCTTTGAAGATTGGTTGTGCCAATGCCAAGCGAACCAAAAGCGCCATTAATAGAACTGCCTCCTCCGATAACAAGTTTATTAACATCGGCATCAATATTTTTTGGACCATTATAAAGCTGAAAAAATATGATGCTGAGTGAAAAAATGAGTAAAAAAATTGATAGTAAAGACAATAATGGTAGGCTTTGAGGCTTATTTACAATCTGGTTTTTTTGCATGCGATGCATAGTATATATATACAGTAGTAGGAAACAGACAGAAAGTCAAGATCAAAATAGTTTAAAAAGTTAGAAAAGTTTTAAAAGTTTGAGGATACTTGCTTCTCGACTCGTTATACTCGCTCGAAGAATATATTGTTCGAGCGAACCCCGCCATGGCGGGGGAAGTCGAGAACATAATAATGTTAGATACTATTTAAGCTAATTTAACCAATTAGTTTATTATCAGCCAATTGAATTTGATTTCTTGATGAATATTAGTACCCATTGAAACCTTGAATGACGGTTGGCAGTCAATATTGTCGTTCGTGCATGAATGCTTTGAAACAACGGATAATTGTCCGTTAGGAATATTTTCGACCGGAGTAAGATAAATTAACGAACCTTCTTTAATACTGTCGTTAAAAATAGTTATTTCAGAAGTATTTTCAGGAAGAATTCCCACTCCAGCTGTTTCTGCTTTTGTTTGAATTGATGGAGCATAATGACCATTATTATCATATGAGGCAATAATTGCTGATGAGGAAGTAGCGTCGAGATATTTATCAACACTCAGTTGTTTTGCGGTAACAGATGAGAATTTGGCTGAACCTGAGGCATCGATAGAAGCAACTTGATTGCCTATTTCGTTAGTAATTTTTAATTTGGAATTTTGTTTATCCTGGGTTGAGCCTAGTTTAATATTAATGTCTTCTCCTTTGTTAACAGCCTGAATTGTATTAGTTTTGATACCTCCTTGAGCAATTAATGTGCCTTGTGTTGTAATAGTACCATCTTTCGTAATAATAACCGTGTCATCGAAAAGATTAATAGTTGACAATGATGATAGTCTGAGTTCAGGTGCCAGAGAGAGAATTTTATTGTTTTCGATGACTATGTTACCGGCAAGAATCGAATCTGCAACAGACAGGTTATACAAATTGGTTTGTCCGGTAACTGTCAGATCTGTAAACGGAAGATTATTAGTGGTACCGGTTAATAATTGATTAGTGTTGGTTAAATTTTGATAATATTGGGTATCGGGAAGAGATTGACTCTTTAATTGAGCAAGTTCATCTTGGATTGAATTAATTTCGTTTACTAGATCAGAACTTTCATAACTGTTGGCGATATTTATTTCGGCTTCTGAGGTAGATGAATTTATCTTATCAATAATATTGCTGATCCTTTTTTCCATACTTTGGATATTCTCTGATTGGACTTCCTTGGCGATTAATTTGCCTGAGAGGCTAGCTTCGGATGCTGCCAGGGTTCCTGAAATAGTTGCATTATTCGTGTAGAGCTCGTTAGACGCCAAAGTTCCTGAGAAAGAAGCATTGCCGCTGTTATCAATACTGGCAACTGTTTTTCCTTCAAGGCCTTTAATGATAAGTTTAGCGAGCTTGCCTTTACTGGTCGAGCTGGTCGAGAATTGGTCAGAGTTAGTTGAATTAGTTTCATTTGATAGATCGATAGTTAGGTCATTATCTTTTGGTTTGATTTCTGAGGTATTGATCTTGGCGATATCAGCTGAGCCGGTAGCGATGATATCTTTAGTTTCAACAACAGGGGAAACTATTTTAGTATTAACTATTAAGTATTGAGTATTAAGTATGTCGGTCGTTATTTTCTTGGCAATGATGTTTGTTGATGTTATGTTATCAGAAATAATACTTTTGGCTATTAAGAGGCCGTTAATAATTGCGTCTTCCGTTTCAATAAGACCGGACTGGATTTTGGCAACGACCACATTGGCAAAACTGGCTGCTTCTTCAATAATTTCATTAGTATTGGTTATTGTCTGATATTTATTATTTAATAACTGGTTTTTTGTATCGTCAATATTGCCGTTATATATCACTTCTTTATCAATGGTTTTAACAACCTGAGTAATGTTTGAACTGTCAATATTTCCGTCAGCATCTACCAGCAGAGGAGAAATTACGTCCGGATCATTTATAATAAATCCATCGCCACCTTCATCTCTGGTATTTTTCCACTGCCCTGAGTCAAATCGTGAAGCAGTTAAACGATAGGAAATGGTCGTTGGACGTGAACTATAGAAGTATAATTTGTTATTATTTTTATCGACTTTGTACCAGGTTCTTGTGTCAGATGACGCTGACATGAGGACGATCATTTTTTCAAGATTATTTTTCAGGCTGGTAGTTTTTGAGAAGAGCCAGAGATCAGATCCTTCTTCAACACTGTTAAAATCAATCACATTTTCAAAATAATTTGAACCGGATTTCCTTTGGCTGAGATTAATTGCTCCGGTTGTTTCTTCCTTGACACCGGTCATCGAACTGAAGTATGTGGCATATTTTTTCCCATTAATTGTATAGGGAGGATCGACTGTACCGGCATCGATTTTACCGGAACAGGAAGAACCGACACAAACATCAACCGAACTACCGGCATAACCGCTTAAATATAATGTACCGCTCGATTCAGTAATAGAGGCAGGATTAGCATCAGCACCGTCACTGATGTCTAGTTGATAGATAGTACTTGTTCCTGCCGGATCGAGTTTATAAGTATGGGTTGCGTCACTAGTATCATAAATGTCAGCTACCTCAATACTGCCGTTAACATAAAGCATCCGGTGAGGATTTGTCGTTCCTATTCCAACATAACTCATGAATGCAGCCGTACCTGAAGTATAACTATCTCCGCTAATATTAAGCTTATAGTTGCCAGGATTTGAGTTACCAATACCAACATTCGTACCATCATCAAAAATAACCGAGTTTCCAAGATTGGTTCCGCCTGTTAAGAATTTTGCAACGAAATTAGGATTGCCAGATCCACCAACACCGCCTCCAGATGCGGCATCAATCCAGTCAACACCGCTGACAGTTGAGGAGAGCACCTGGCCGCTTCCTCCTGCCTCTCCATCTTTATCAAGGACAATACCTGGTTTAGTTGAAATAAAGAATCCTGTGCCACCAACGTTGAGATTGCCATTAACGTCAAGCTTCTGGGAAGGGCCTGTCGTTCCAATACCAACACTTCCAGAAACAAGAGTCATTGTTTCGGTGGTAGCATTATAAAGTCTAATCTTGGAGCCTGATACGTTACCTGAAATCATAGTAATAGTTCCTGGAGTAGTACCTTCATTTCCATAAAGTCCTAATTGTGACCCCCGATTAATACTAGTAGAACCTCCAGCGACAAATTGAAGGAGGCCATCATCACTACCGTCAGCAGTGTCAAGAGTAATAATTGATTTATCGGTTGAGAAACTAAGACCTGATTTAGGATCGGTTGTCCCAATCCCCACATTACCTGTCGTAAACAAATTATTGAATGAAGCTGTTCCTCCTACATTAAGTAAATAGAGACTACTGGTTGATCCTATTCCAACATTAGCTGAATATATACCAAGGTTATTTGAAGCAAATGACAGTTGTGGATCAGTTGCTCCGGCATTAAATGTCCATGTGTAGGCAGAACCTG
>Ga0265297_10003271_pt1 | contig 29806 bp, 31 predicted proteins | sample Munlanlwell13791_FD_192502 | JGI IMG/M metagenome (GOLD analysis project Ga0265297, IMG submission 192502) | Leachate microbial communities from a municipal landfill in Southern Ontario, Canada - Leachate well 137-91 | ecosystem: Engineered > Solid waste > Landfill > Unclassified | place...
AAACGGAGCTTCTGGAATAGCTTATAGAAGATCATTACTTACAGGATTAAATACTAATGCTGCTACAGTGGGTGATCCTGTATATTTAAGTGATACTGTAGCGGGCTCCTGGACATTAACAAAACCAACAACTGCTGGAACTATAGCTCAAGTAATAGGACGAGTAAAAGTAAAAGACATAGCAGCAGGTATTATAGATTTCTTACTTCCTGGTGATTTAGAATTCATAGGTACTTCCAGTGCATTTAGTGTGAATTTTACTGATTTACGTAGAACTGGAGATTGTGCTTTAATACTTCCAAATGCAGGGGATAATACAAACTTAGGTATTACCACAGGTGCTAGTGGGGCTGCTAATATATCATTAACTTCGTCTAATCCAACAGGTGCAACAAAGACAGAAAAAGCAAGATTCCAATTTATTATTCCAGCGAATTATATAGCAGCATCTGATTTAACATTAACTGCAAGCGCTCGAGTAGCCGTAGCTTTACAGGTCAGCGCTACTCTTGATTTTACAGCTTTTGAATCAAATAAAGAATTAGGGGTAGGTGCTGATATTTGTGCTACTGCTGCACAGAGTATTAATACAAATGTATGGGCTAATTATGCTTATACTATTACAGGAGCGGCTTTACTTCCAGGCGATGTAATAGATATAGAAATGACCATAGCATTAGATGATACAGCAGGAGCACATGCAGGTTTTGGGCAAATTGGTAATATAACAATTACAGTTCCCTGTGTATAATAACAGTGGATGCCTAAAGTAATAAAAATTCCTCCTTCTTCCCTCTCAATTCCGGTAAATCAAAGGCAATGGCAAAAAAATTTCATGTGGGTAGATGGTGGTGAACGAGTCAAAGCTTTTGATAATTTTATCAGGCAGCATGGACAGGATATAATAATTAATAAAATAATTACCTGTCCATGCTGTTTACGTAATGATACAGGACAGCCAGATCCTAGCTGTATTTTTTGTAAGGGTAGTGGAAGAAAATATGATAAAAATGATGTAAATACTCGAGCTGTAATAATGGGATTAAATAAAGAAACTGAGACTAATTTACCGACAGGAATAACATTAGATGTAGGTACTGTGCAGATAACTTTTTATGCTGCTATTCGAGTAACTTTGTGGGATAAAATAATAGGATTAAATAATAATATTACTATGCAAGATGTAATTAATTCCTATGAAACAGATGTAGAATTACAGACTGAGATATTAGAAATAGAGCAAGCATATATATATGTATCCTCAACAGAGCAGCGAGACATAACAAAAACCATAAAAATAAATACTGATAAAAAAAGAAATATAATAATAAATAAGAAATATTTAAAAACTCCAATTTCAATACGATATAAAGCGAGACCTTATTTTTATGTAATGCGGATGTTAAATGAATATCGAGGGGTAAATATTAAGTTAGCTTTACCCGCTGAAGAATGGGTTGATATGCCTTTTTCAGTTATTGCGCAACGAGGTGATTTAATTAAATAATTAAGGACAAAGTTACTAAGTCTTTAGTAACTTTTGCCTTTAAAATATAAGGATTATACATGTATCAGAAAGAGTTAAATATTGATTTAAGAAAAGAATTTAAAATTAAATGGTACAATATAGCAGAATTACTAAAAATAAGAAAATACAAAAATTATATATATAAAGCATTAAGAAAGCAGATAATGAAGAAATTAGTAATAAAAAAATCAAATATAAGAGATTCTTATGTTCGGGGTTTGCAAATTCAAAAAACCACCTGGGGAGTAAAAGTAAATTATACCCAAAAATTAGCTTCTATGTTTGATTTTGGATTTACAGGATTTGATATGAAACCGGGATTAATTTTTGCAAAAAATTCAAAAATAAGTAAAAAAGGATTTAGATATGTACGAATCCCAATAAATGCACCTGCTGAATTTAGAACTTTATCTCAAAGAAAATGGATGGGATGGATTCATCCAGGATTTAAGGGATATGGATTTACACAAAAAGCAGTTACTGAATTAGTACGAGAGCTAAAAAAAGGTGGTAAATAATGGCAATTCATATACCTGAATTTTTCTGGCATACGAGGATAAAAGATATATTAGAAAAATTATTTACTAAGGATTTTTATAAGGAATTTTATTCCTATGGTAATGATCCTGGGAAGAAGAAATTAAATGATATATTTGATAAAGTTCCTGAAGCTCAATTAAAAGAATTTATAACATATATTAAAGGGATTAATCCCGAAAAGAAAAAGAAAAGTAATCCCTGGAATGTTTTAATAGGCTTTCCATCTACTCCACAGAATTTACCCTGTATTATTATAATTGAAGAGGGAGTAACTCCTGTTGAACGTGTAATAGGGGATGAATTAGAAGAAGAAGCAATTAATTATGAAACTAAGACTGAATCTTTTAGCGGTACTATCACGACGGCTACTTTAACTTTTGAACCACTTCATCAAACTGTAGTAGTAACTGATGTTGATGATACATTGTATGAATTAGGACAAAATTTTACAATATCAAATAAAACCTTAACTTTTACTATTCCAGTAATAGATCCCGTAATAGAGTATGAATATTATATATCAAAAGGTGGGGAGCATTATGGAGATTTAAATGGATATACCGTACGAATTATAATAGAAACTGAAAATCATTTAGCTACTATTTTTATAACAGCATTAATATATGCATATTTAAAGCTTATTCGAGATGATTTAGAAATAGATGGGATACAGAATTTAACCATGAGTCGTGAGCAAATTTCAATAATAGATGATTTAGAATCTACTCCTATTCGAGGATTTAGAAGGCATATAGTATTAGATTATATGGCAGAAGAGTCAGTATTTAAAGGGGAGGATTTTGTTAATATATTAAATATTATATTAGAAGATCCTGATAAAGATGTGCTATTTGAAAGTGAAACTCACTTGTAATATGATATTTAAATGATATAATAAAAATAAAGAGGTGAAAAATGACACTTAGTGTACGATTTGGTGGTTCAACTTTATATAGACCAGGAATTTTTTCAAAAATAAATGTATCTGAGTTAGAAGATACTGGAGCTAATGCTTTAGATTCTATGATTATTGTTGGTGAAGCATTAGCAGGTGAATCTCAGACTATTTATAGATTTACAGATTATAGAGATATGCAAGCAACTTTTATTGAAGGGAATTTAGCAGATGCTGCTTTAATTAGCTTTTTTGCAGGTAAAGGGGAAGTTGATGGTATTCCTGTTACAGGAGCTAAAACAGTATATTGCATAAAAACTAATCCTTCGACACAGTCAACATATACAGCATTAGATGGGGCGGCTGGACAAAGTATTAAATTTTCAGATATATTATGGGGGCCTCGTGGGAATTATAGCTGGATTAAATTCGTAGCAGGAGTTGCGGCTGGATTAATTCTTACGGTAGGACGAGATTCAGATCCAGATCAGGGAGAAATAACTTCTCCAGAATTAGGAGCAACAGGAGCTGAATGGTTACAGATAAAATATGTAGGAGCAGCGATAGCTGCTACAGTTTCAGTCAATACTCATTTAGCCACACCAACATTAACTACAACTACAACAGGAGCTGTAGATGATTTAGCAATAGATTTAACATATTTTAGTACTTTAGAAAATTTAGCCTCTTATATTGATAGTTTAGCCGCTTATGAATGTACTATTATTAGAACGGATCGAAAAAGTTTTGACCCAAAAAATATGGATAAAGTAGTAACTCAGAATATAAAAGGTGTTTTTTATAAATGTAAAGGTATGATTTATGATATTATTACCTGGTGTAATGCTAATGCGTCTCAATATGTTGAAGCAACCTATCCAGCAGCAAAAACAATGGTACAGCCTGCAGTTGTAGTAAAAACATATTTAACAGGTGGTGTATTAGGTATAACTCTTAGTACTGGAATAGATAGTGCTTATGTATTAGCTAAAAAAATACCTGCAAGAACTATAGCATCCGCTTTTGATCGGGATATTTCAGGCCCTATCACTATAGCAACGATAAATGGAAAGCTTTCAACTCATGTTACTGAATGTAATGCAATAACAGGAACTCAGGAACGTATAGGATTTGCAGCTATACGAACAACTACAAAAGCTTTAACTATAGCAGCCGCCGCTGCTTTAAATAATGAACATGTAGTATTAACATGTCAGGATATATATAAAGAAGATGTATATGGAGTACAGAAATGGTTAGGAGAATGGGCAAAAGCAGTTATTGATGCATCAATAAAAGCAGGAACTCCAGTAGGAACTCCATTAACGAATCGATATTTAAATGTTTATGATATAACACAACTACCAACAGATTGGACACCTGAAGATGATGCTGATGATATGATTCAAGCGGGCATTACCATAGCACAAAGTTACACTGGTGATGGGATTATAATAGTTAGAGGTCTAACAACCTGGATTAGTACTGATAATTTAGGTTATCGAGCTATTGAAACAGTAGAAGCAAAAGATCATTTAAGACGATTACTCAGAACAGGTTTAAAATCATATCTGGGTAATAAAAGTAGAGGAGTTGTTTCAGTAAATAGAATAAAATCAAAAATAGATGAGATATTAACTTTAGCGGCTGATCAGAATACAGAAGATTTTGTATTAATTTCAGGTACTGATGCCACGGGAGCTATTATTCCACCGTATAGAAATATAACAGTTACAATGGATCAGAATGTATTTAGATTGAGAGGAGACTGTACATTAATTACGGGGATAGATTTTATCCTTAATGAATTATATGCAAAACCATCAAGTGCAGTGTTATAGGGAATAAAAGGAGATATATAAAATGCCAGGTGAAGTATTAACAGGGGCGAGAGCAAAATTTAGTATTAATGGCTTAATGTTAGGATATACGACTAGCATAAGGCTTAATGAAGAATTCACACAAGAACCCGTAAAAGTTTTAGGTCAATTAGAAGCTATAGAAAATGTAGAAACAGCCTATAATGTAAGTTTTACAGCAACAGGAGTAAGGGTAAGAAATAAGACTTTAAAAAGTTTAGGTATATCTCCTTTGGCGGGTTCAACTCCAGAAGCTTTATTAGCTAATGTATTAAATCATGCAGAAATGACTGCTATAATAGAAGATAAAAAAACTGGAACTATTATTTATCAGATAGAGAGAGTTAAAGTTGCCACTATTAGTCTTAATATTCCTGCACAGGGAGTGGCTACTCTCGATATGACCTTTACTGCTATTAAATTAAAAGACGAAGGTGATGCTTTCTAGATTATTTCAGTAAATCGTAATGCAAAATCTTTTATATCTAATGCTTCTTCACGATGAAATTTATTCTGTATAAAGCATAAATCTTCTTCTGGTATAGTAAGTCCTCTTCTATTTTCAGGGTGCTCATCAATGAAATCTTCAAGATAATCATTTATTATTTTTAAATCTTGTTCTGAAATATTTCCTAAAAAACCCGAATTATTAAATTATTTCTTGAATTACTCGACATTTTTTACACCTAATTTTACCCTCTTGGCAGGTAATTATATCTTCTAGGGCGACTTCACATTGTAATAGTGCATCCCCTTCTTTAAAAAAATCAGGGTGTGATAAATGTAATCCAGAACTACATGAAGCATCTGATAACTCAGGAGATTCTACCTCTGCAATCTTTCCTATTTTATATTCAAAATTAGGATCATATAAAGAAAAATATCTTACTCCTATCTTATGTACTTTTTTATATAATATATATTTTTTATTCTCGTTAGGATAAATATTTAAACTTCCTTTAATTATATTACGTAAATTTAACTGGTTACAATTTATTCTATATTGTATAAAAATATCTTTTGATATTTTTATATTCCTATTTATTGGAACATCCCCACATATTTTTGCATGTCCACATATTTCAGCATGCCCAAATATTTGAGCATTTTCATATATTTCAGAAAATCCATAAATTAGGGCATGCTCAAATATCCATGCATCCCCATAAATTAAAGCATTCCCAAACACTTGAGCATAATTAAACACTTGAGCATTTTTAGATATTTGTGCATTTCCTTTTATTTGTGCATTGCCTGATATTTCTGCATTCCCAAATACGACCGCATTTTCATATATTTGTGCATTGCCTAATATTTTTGCATTCCCAAATACTTGAGCATTCCCAAATATGACCGCATCATCATAAACAAAAGCGTCTCCCTGTTGAGACAGATTTTCATCTTCTTCAATCCATCCCCCTAATTTTTTATCGCTAATTCTCTGTATTTGAAATACAGATACCCCATTAATCTTTTTTGTGTTCTTTGTTTTTATATATTTCATTTTTAAACTCTTAATTTTTAAACTCTTAATTTTTAAAATGCCAAACTAGACTAGTAGAATCTACTATAACATCTATTTCAGTTGATTCATCATTATTAAAATAAGCAATTCCTGTAAAATTTTTAGAATCTTTCTGGGTTAAAATAACATTTCTACATATAATCTCATTAATACCATTTTTTTGGAAAGTCTCATTAATAGAATTTTTAACATTTTCCTGTATATTTTCTTTATTCACATAAAAATAAGTAAAATATACATAAGATATAGAAATTAAAATAAATAGCCCAAATAACCCTTTTTTAAACTTTTCCATTTTATTCCTCCTTCCATATTACCTGGTCATTAATTTCTGTTTTATTTATACTTAAAATTACAATATTATTCTTAGTTTTATTATATAAAATAATAGGATATGTATCTTCAGGATACATCTCTATTATTATATCTGAGCATACAAATAATTCTAAAGCTGCAATAAATTTATCCTTCCAAATATATTTTGTAAAATTATCCGTTGTATTTTGTAAAATATTAAAATAGGTAAAATCTAATTTTTTATTACTTTCATCAGAGATATTTAATTTTTTATCTATAATATTAAACTGTATACAATTCTGTATTAAATTTAACTCTTTTATATTTTTTGTATTAAATGAAAATTTAACTTTTTTATTATCTTCTTTACGAATAGTTCTATCAAAGATAAATTTAATATAAAAATCAATAGGTTTAGCTACTGTATTAATTTTTATTTTTTCTATATTATGATCATCTAAAATTTTTAAGGATTTATAATCTTCAATAATAATAGAAGTATTAAATAAATATTTAGTATTATAATAATCTATAAATTTATATGTAGAAATAGCATCAGTAGCAGTAGAAATACTATTATTAATATAGACAAAAAATTCATTATAAATAATAGTTAAAAACTTATTGTTTTTCTGAATAAAAGAGATAAACGTTTTATCTTCCGTACAATACATAGAGTGAATTGTTTCAATTATATTTGAGTTAATCATTTTTTTACCATATATAAAATTATATATAACATTTTAAAATAAAAATTAACTTTTTTGACATTACTTTTAAAAGTGTATATAATGAGTAATAATTTTAAAAAAGAAGGAGAAATAAGATGAAAAATGAAACTACATTAACTGTAACAGTAGAGATTGATGGAATTGAGTACACTGGTGATTTTACTTTTCGTAGATTAAAAGTAATCGATTATGCAGAGATTGAAAGCATAAAATCGATGTTATTAAAAGGTATGCCTTCTGTAGATGCTGCATTATCGAATGTAACTAATATGGTATCTGAATTAAAAGTGGCTACTAAAGCATCCCCTGAATGGTGGGATATTGATAATTTATATGATGTACAGGCATTAAAGACAGTATATGATAAGTATGTAAACTGGGCTGATACCTTTTTTCGTAAATCAGGGAAGGAGGTCAAAACTCCAAAAGAAACTATCGCTTAAATATATACTTTCAACAGAAGAAGGATTTTATCATCCTGATTTTATTCATTATGTTAATGAAATTAAGAAAAGTAATTTTTTAGAGTCATATATATGCAGAAAATATAATATGCCTAAAACTGATCCTAGAGTAAGGGATTATACATATTTAGATATGATTGTTGAATTTTTAAGTGATGCTTTAGATTCTGAAATAATTACTATTGATGAAAATGGTAAAATAAACTATAAAATAGGTAAAGATGGTAAAATTATATATAAAACGAATGATCCTGAAATAGATAAATTAGAGGAAGAATTAGCAGAAGGTAATGATGAAGATATATTACGAGAGTTACAGAAATCCTGTCAAAAAATAAATCAATAATTGCAAAATTAATAAAATCTAATATAATATTATAAAAGAGAGGTAAATTATGCCAGGAGCAATTGATAAAATAAACCTGCAAATAGGGGGTGCTTTTAAACAGGCTGATCAGGTAGATTATTTAACTTCTGCTAATGATTTAACTCAATTTTCTAATAAATTAAAAGATTTAACATCTATATTACAAGCAGGTACTAATGAACTTGGAAAATTTACAGAGGGTATAAAAACCCTCTCCTCCACTTTAAAACAATTTGGAACTAATAATAATGGGGGCACTGGAATAGGTGGTAATGGTGGAGCTGGTAATATGGGTATAGGTGGTGGATTATTAAATAATATACCAGGGCGATTAATTAGGGGTGCTGCTGGAGCATATTTATTATATGATGCTTCTAATCAAGCGCCTGGGACTAGACGTAATGTAGAAACAGTAGCAGGAGCTACAGGAATTGGTTCTGTGTTTGGATTACCAGGAGCGTTAGCAACAGGAATATTTACAGCAATCGGAACAGGATTAAAGCAATTAACAGGGGGCTCAAGTTCTGGTCATGGTTTAGGTTTTGATATGGGTGATATTCAGGATATAATTGAATATTTCAGACCAAGTAGTAGATCAAGTGGTAGAGGCCGTGGACGTAGTACAGCTCAAAGAGAGGTAGGATTAACAACAGAAGGAGCAGTCCCTCTAATGGGTGCAGCTCAGAATGCTTCAGGTGGTCTTCAGGCTATGTTTACAGGCATGGTTAGTAATTTAATGACTGCAAATATAGGTAATAGAATAGCGCCTGGGTATGGCTCTTCTATGGCTCTTGGAACAAATATAATAGGGCAATTATCACCTCGATTAGGACAATTAACTCAGGTATTGCCAGGATTTATTTCAGGCCTTTTAAATCAATCACAACAATATTTAGATACAGCATTAAGGGGTAATGCTCAGATAGCATCTGTAGCTCAATTTGGGGGCAATAGACGTGATGTAATGAGGATAGGATTACCATTAGGTTTTGGCCCGTCAGAATCCAGCCAGGTAATCTCAGGCATTAATCAATCGATGGGTGGTGAAGTTTCAACAGGAACTACAAAAATGTTAATGCAGATGCAAAGACGATATGGAGTAGATACTGGAACATTAGGTGGTGGAATAGGGCAATTACTACAGATGGGTGGTACAAGTATGATGAGAAATGAAAACAGGGATCAAATGGCAATTAAGATAGTAACAGAAGGAGTAGCTGCTGGATTTGGTCGTAGAATGCCTGAATTTATGAATGCTATTAGTACTTCTATGAGAAGTACTTTTGAACCTTTTATCATGACAGATGAAGAGTTGTCAAAAAATATATTAGGAATGACTTCTTTAATCGGGGCTACAACACGAGGTACAGGATTAGGTGTATCTCAGACTCAACGAATGATACAGCCTTTTATAGGGGCTCCTGGACAAGCGTACCAGAATTTTATGCGGGGTGGAGGAGATCCGTATACTATGTCTCAATTATGGCATTCTTATCGTGAAGAGCATCAAGGTGATCCCTGGAGAATGATTCAGATAATGAGAGATACATCGACTAATATGGTTACTCCACAGGGTCAGATTAGTGAGCAAGGGACTGGATTTTGGAATAGAATGTTAGGGAATGCTCAGCAAAATTCAGGTGGTAATAGATCGGTAGGTTTATTAAATACTTTAAGAACATTGCAAGGATTCGGGTATTCACCAGATAGTCGAGTAGTAGAAAATGTATATGATCGGTATACACAAGCGGTACAACAGGCAGGAGGAAATACTCTAACCCCAGAAGCTATGCAGCAGGTATTAACAGGAGTTAATGCTGAAAGTCTTAATACACAGAGAGATACTAATGAAATATTAGGTACATTACAGTCAGAAACGACTCGATTAATGACAGATCAATTAGGAGCTTTACAGGCATTAGCGGGGAATGAAGCTGCTTTATTAGCGGCTGCAAATAAAATGTTGCCTCTGGCACAGGCAATGTTTACAGTACAGAATGCAGGGACAATGTTCTTAGGGCAAATGATGGCAAAATTAGGGGGAACTACAATTACAAGAGAAACTTCTCGTGAAATGAGAAGTATGCTAACTAATTTAAATAATATTGATTTATCTTCTTCGGGGGGTATGAATCAATTAGTAAATATGTTAACTTCTTCTTTTAATGCCTTAGGAAATACAGCAGGAGGAGGGAATATTGTGCCGCCACAGCATCAGGTACAAACACAACCAACAATAGTACAGCAGACACAGCATGAAGAATTAATGAATGTCCTTCCAGCAGGAAGATTTACTAATGTAGTAATACAGCCTGCTGGCAGGGGTGGGAATCAAAATAAAAGGTAGGTAAAACGATGTCATATTCATATCCACGAGCAACACAGGGAGCTTTAATAGGTAATTTTGGCTCTTCTCTTACTATATGTATTTTAAGTACTGATATAGTATTAGATAATTTCCCAGATGGAAATATAGATGCAACATCATATCAGTGGACAATTATTTCAAAACCAAATGGTTCAGCAGCTACTCTTGTTAATGCTCAAACTGCAATAGCTACATTAACTCCTATAGATATGGCAGGAACATATTTAATTGAATTAAATGTAGATGGTAATGTAAAACCTATATTGTTAGGAGTTCCCTTATTGGAAATACAGGATGGTCTGGGGAAATGGAGAATACCTGGATATAAAGAAACTGCGGAGGATAATCAAGTTCAGACAGGATGGTCTGCCGCATTACAGACTATTATATCTGATACTCATACATTATTAGAATTTAATCAAAATTTATTCAATGGTACTTATAATTATTTCTATGATGATTTTTTAGGTATTGGAATAATGCCACAGTGGAATTTAGTAAATGCAGCATTATTAGTGAATGAAATTAATGGTATTATGCAATTAAGTACTATAGGATTAGCCACATTAGAGTTAGATACTAATTTTGATAATGCTTTAGTATGTACAGCACAGAGTAGAGCCCGATTTGATGCTGGGAATTTAGGTACTTTAGCTACACATTATTTTGGATTTGATGATTTAGGGGGTAATTATGCTTATTTTAAAATTGAATTAAATGACGGTGGGGGTACTTTAAATAAAATATATGCTGAAGGTGATGGTGGAGCTGGAGGGCCATATAGTGAGGTATTAACATCTGATATAGATGCAAATTGGCATATATATAAAATTGAATGTTTTGCAAATGGGGCTATTAATTTTTATATAGATAATATGTTAACAGCGGTAAAAATAGCACCAGTTACTACTTTACCTGCTACAGCCATTATGAATTTAGGCTGGTATATTAATTCAACAGGCCCTGCTCAGTTATTAGATATAGATTATGTAAAAGTATGGCAAAATAGAACATAAAAAGAAGGAGTAATAAAATGATAAATACAGGTAAAGAGGGGGTAGCAAAATTAAGTGATTTAGGAAAATTACGAGAAACAATAGAAGAAAGAATAGAACATAAATTAGATAAAGTAGATAATAATATAACAGAGATAAAAATGAAAATAGCAACAATTGAAGCTATTTTAAATTGTAATAAAGAATTTAATAGTGTAACAGATCAGAATAAAACAGGTCAATTTAATTCATTAAATGTAGAAGTAGCAACATTAAAAAATGATATGATAAGTCAGAAGATAGAATTAAATAAAGCATTAATAAAATTTGGGGCTATTTATGGGGTATCTTTTATAATAATAAGTGCTTTAATATATAAATTAGTAAATACTTATCTTTAAAAAATTAATAAAACAATTTAAAAATGATATATAGATAATTGCAGAACATTTATAGTATTCGGATCTTCACCAGCAGGTAATTTAATATATCCTATTTTTTTGTCTGTAATTATTCCTACAGTGAGTGCATAAGATAATGAATCTATCCAGGCATCACCATCCAGGCAGAAAATTAATTCTTTCGTATTTGCTAAAGTTAGTTTCTGTAATTGAATTTCTGTTAAATTTTTTCCTAAACCTGCTACTGTAATTTTATACCCCACTCCGATTAAATCAAAAATACCTTCTACTATATATACTCTATCTGTTATATTTTGTAATACATCTTCATTAAAAAAATAAAATTTACGAGGAAGTCCTATAGTATGAAGATAAGGTATATTATTATTCATTATTGATCTTCCTGTGTATCCTAAAATACGAGAAGAAACTGTAAAAGGAAATAATATACGATTATTAAATGCAGGTTGTATGGAATTAATATATACACGAGGAGAGAAATAACTGAAGGCCTCTTTACTCATATTACGATTTCTTAGGTATGCTGTAAATATATTTTTTGATTCATATCCTGTTATTCGACTACCTTTCCATAATTCTGATAATTGATTATTAGGTATTTCAGAGGATTCAGATTCTTGTATATTTTCTATATTTATATCATGTTCATTGAGTAATTTTAATAAAGAGTCAGTTACTTTTCCTTTCGATTGACAACGAAAACAATAATAAATTTTCTTTTTAAAATCAATAGATAAGTTAGGTCTACTCCCAATATTACCTGTTTTAGTAAGACAGAAAGGGCATTTATATCTTTTTTTATAGATTAAATTTTCAGCCATAACTAATATTATATAGCAGATTAAAAAAAAGTTATATTTAGTTTTAAAATAAAATGCTACATAGAATTTTATATGGAAAGAAATAAAAAAATTAATAGTAAAAAAAAGGGTGATAGTGGAGAAAGAGAAGTAGTAAAACTACTTCAGAATTGGTGGGGAAAAGCAAAAATAGAGTTTAAAAGAACACCGAATAGTGGGGCTTGGGATAATTCGGGAAAATGGAAAATGAAAGGGGACATTATATGTAATGATATTACATTTAAATATAGTGTAGAAGTCAAAAGGCCTAAAAATTTTAATATATATAATGTTATTATGAGTGATAAATATATATTTTGGTCTTGGTGGAGTCAAACCTTGCAACAAGCAATAAAAAATAAGATGTATCCGTTATTAGCTATACGAGCTAATGGTCAACAGTGGTTATTTATAACAGAAAAAGTCTGTTTAAAACCAGAATGTAATTATTATTATTTTAAAAATTTTTTAAATCCTATTCAGGATTTTTATTTAATTAATAATTTAGAATATTTAAAAAAGGAGTATTAAAAATGATAAGAAAAAATTTAAAACTAATAGAAGGGAATTTAAATTATTTTATTTCTTCAGTAGAAGTGGAATCTAATATAGTAGGGGTAGAACTTACAGGAATTATATATACAGAAGTGGGAAATTATGAATTAAAATTTAACTTAGGGGATATTTCTAATAAGGTAAAAGATTTACCCTTAGTATTTAAAACTGAGGTTACAGATAAAAAAAGAACTGATGAAAAAAGAACTGATGAAAAAAGAACTGATGAAAAAAGAACTGATGAACAATTTCCTGTTATGATAACACAATTTTCAGAAGAAACAACTGAAGATCAAGCTCCTGCTATGATAGCACAATTTTCAGAACCTAAATTAGAACCAATAAGAAAAATTCTTAAAAAAGAAACAAAAAAAATAGTAAAAAAAGAGGAACAACAGAAAGAGGAGCAACAAAAATTTGATATAAAAACTTCAAAAGAAGAGTTTTTAAAAGAAGCAATTCCTATAACTACTTCTGAATCTTTTATAAATACTATAAATGATAAAATATCTGAAGAAGTAATTGATTTAGCACTTCCTGATGATTTACCCTTTTAATTATGTCAATTTATTGTGATAGTTGTAGTAAAAATAAAAGATGGAATATAAAGCATCCTAATATTCCTACTAAATTCATAATTAATAATCCTAATATTCCTGATAAAATTGATTTATTTATTATTGGAGATAATCCATCAAATTATGAGGATCAGACAGGAAGTTATTTATCTGATCCTTTAGGGAAATCTATTGAAAAATTTTTAACTCAATATGGTAATGGTATTAATATAGGAATAACTAATATTATCCGATGCTATGATACTTCTTTCACACCTAAAAATATTACAGCGTGTAAGCAGTATTTATTAGAAGAAATCAATAAATATAAACCTAGTGTTATAGTTATTACAGGAAATATAGGGATAAAAGAATTATTAGGTATTCAGAATAATATTATGGATATATATTCAGGGATATTATGGTTTAATAACATTCCTATTATTACTTCTTTATCTTTATCATATTGTAAAAAATATCCAGCGGGAAAGCATATATTAATCCAGGATTTATTATTCGCCATAAAAGTAACAAAAAAAGAAATAGATATATCCATATTTAATCCTAATTATAGTAATAAATATAAATATATAACTGAAGATAATAAAAAAGAAATATTTACATTATTATTATCCACTAAATATATAGCTATAGATTTTGAAACATATGGATTAAACATTTTTTCTAACTCCTTTAAAATTTTATGCTGTTCTTTATGTATTAATCAGGATGTTTTTATAATAGATTTACAACAGAATAATAAGTTATTAATTGAATTTATTCAATTATTAAATAATACTAATATATATTTAATTGTTCATAATGTTTATTTTGAAGGACATATTCTTAATAGATATTATGGATTAAATATGTTTATGCGGGATAGATTTATTGATACTATGCTGATTTATCCTTTAATTAATCAACATACTAAATTAAATTTAGATGCAATATCTTATTCGGTTGGGATGTTAAATTTTAAAGCAGAAAGTGAAATAGAATTAGATAAAATAAAAGGCATTAAAAAAACTAAATTTATATATCTTCCTGATAATATATTACATAATCGGTGTGCTATGGATGCTATAGCAGCTTATCGAGTTTTTAAAAAAGTACAATATCAAGCAGAAATAATTAAAGAATTATATAATGTAGATATATCTTATTTAATTAATACTATAATTATTCCTTTAATTTCAGCTTTATTATTTATGACTTATAGAGGGGTACAAATAAATTTTGAAACTGTAAAAGAGATAAAAAATAATTTAATGAATCAAGAGAACATAATTATTGATAAAATATATCAAAATAAGGATATTAGTAATTATATTCAGCAGAAAGGGGAATTAAATTTTAACTCAACTAAGCAGTTACAAGATTTTTATTTTAAATTTTTAAATTTATCCTGTAATATAAGAACTAAAACAGGTGATTATTCAGTTTCTAGTGAGACTTTAAAAGATTTAGAATTTCTTCATGAAACAATACCTTTAATTTTACAATTAAGAAAAATCAGGAAATTAATTTCTACTTATTTAATTTTATCCAGTTCTGAAAATATTATTCATACTACATATAAATTTACGAATACTTTACGATTACGTAGTGCAGAGCCTAATTTACAGAATATTCCATCGCATGGGAATGGTAAAATAATAAAAAGTATATATGAAGCTCGTCCTGGATATTATTATGTAGAAGCTGATTATTCACAGGTAGAATTAAGAGTAGCAGCATCTATTATGAATGATCCAATTATGAAAGATATATATAAGAAAAATGGGGATATTCATAAATCGACTGCTTCTATTATATTAAATATTCCAGAAAATCAGATACAAACAGAAGATAGATATAAAGCTAAATCAGCTAATTTTGGATTATTATATGGACAAACTCCAGAAGGATTTAGAAAATATGCTAAATCTAATTATAATTTAATATTATCTTCAAATGAAGCAGAATTATTCCATACTCGATTTTTTAATACTTATATTGGAGTAAAAGAATATAATAATAAAACTAGAAATAAGCTGCAAAGACAAGGTATTGCTCCTATATTATATGAAAATATATTAGTATATATTCGATATTTACATAGTATCGGGAGTGAAAATAAAAATCATGAGGGATTAAATTCAGGTATTAATACTACCATACAGGGGAGTGCTTCTTTATTTACCTTAAAATCTGTAGCTATATTTTTTAAACTCTATAGGACTAAAAAAATTCTTTTCTATCCTCTTTTAACTATCCATGATTCTATAATATTTGAAGTTCCTGAATCCTGTAAAATAGAAATAGTAAAAATGCAAATAAAATATATTATGGAAAGTTATAAATTAAAAAATGAAGTGCAATTAAAAGTAGATTTTAAATCAGGTAAAACATGGGGTGATTTAAAAGATTGTTAAAACTCGATTGATTTAAAAAATTATTTTTGTATAATATAAATTATGTTAAATTTACAGCAACTAAATAAAATAAAAATAGTAATATTATCTCATAATACAGAATCCATAATTTTAGATAACCAATATATCTCATCATATTATATATCAAAACAGGAGCAAATTGGTCAATCATGGACTGTAGCTTTAAAACCTATTATTTCTATTTATAAAGAAAGGGGTAAATATATATATGAATTATTAAAAGAAGATGATTATGTATTTATATTTACTACTACAGGAGATGGAGAAGATTGGTATTGTGCTGGCGGAGGATTAATAGATGGAGTTACTCATACTATTACTATGAGTGATCGAGGATTTTTAGAAGAAGAGGTTATTATTTCAGGATCAGGCTGGGAGAAATCATTTAAAAAAACAGCATTATTAACAGATCCCTGGTTAGCAGATGGATTATTAGAGGGGCAAACTACAACAGGCACTCGAATAAATTTAGGCAATATTCGCCAAATTATAAATACATTACCAATATTTAATATTCAGGCAAAAATTGCAATTAAAAGAATTACTGAAGAAATTATGTCCTCTAGTGATACTACTCGAGTAAAACAGTATTTATTACCATATTTAAATAATGTTAGTATATATGATTATATTCATTCAGAAGTAGATGATGATTTTGCTAGGACTTATATGTATATAGATGTACCCCAATGGCAAAGTCAAATACAAAATAATTTAATGAATTTTGTATTAGACTTTTCTAATACTGACATAAATTGTGTTGTATTTGATATCCAAAATTCAGCAACTGCCAATATTCCATATGCTAATACTACTACTTTATTTGATACTAACTCTTCTCAAGTTTCCACAAATTTATCAACAGCGTTGCCTTCATTAGGGAATTTATTAGAGAATGTTACTCCTGTAATGTATATATATAAAAGACCTGTATTTTTAGAAGAATATATTAATATTCCTAATAAAAATAATAATATTTTAGATATTAAACAGTATAATTTTAAATATGAGTTCACAAAAAAACCAATAGAAAATAATATAGTATATTTAGAACCTACCAATTTATCAGGTATGGCCCCTCCTGGAAGAGTACTTTTAGCCCGATTAACCCAAGAATATTCAGATGATATGCTAAAAAATATAAATATACATGGGATGCGGGTAAAAGTATATAGAATGCCGTTTTGGCAAACTGAGTCAAATTCTCCAGGTATTGACTATACAGATAGTGGATCGCCTATTATGAACCCAACACAGCTCGAATATTGGGCACATCGATTATTAGAATTAGGTATTTATGCGGATCAATTATATAGTGTTAATATTTCTTTATTAGGTATTCATAAATTTTTTATTGGTAATCCTATAAAAGTTCATACATTAACTAAAAGTTACTATGGGTTAGTAGAATCAGTATCTTACAGGTGGCAAATAAATGGAGCTCCTGTTACACAGTTAGGAATAAATTATGTTTGGGAGAATTCTAATGAACTGTGAAGAAGGATTAATTACTGCTATATATTTACCATCAGATCAGGGTAATATAAGTAAAATATTCGTAGAAGCGGATGTTTTATTACTATCTTTATGGCATATAATAAAAAATATACGAGTAGCTACAGGATTTACTGGGTTAAATAATGGAATATTTATGCTACCAAAACCTGCTACAGACTGGATGGCTTTATTAGAAATGACTGATAGTATTGAAGCATATGATAGAGCTATGCAATCAGATGGTGATTTTGTAATAGTTGATTATGTGAATGGTAATCGCCCTGTTATTCGGGATGTCATATTAAGAAGCACACAAATAGCACCTAGATATTATATGGAATCTAATAAGGATAATTTTAAATTATACATTAATGGTAGTTATTTAGAAATAGATAATACAGGGAATATAAATATATTACATGCTAATAATAAAGAAATAAATATTAAAAATAGTGGTGGAACTTCAGAAGTAGTAATTAAATCAGATGGTAGTGTAGAAATAGCAACAGGGGCGACAGAATATGCGGCAAAATATGAATCATTAAAAAATGAATATGATAATCATATTCATCCAGCAGGATTATTATTAGATTCTCTAGCAGCTCCGTGTACGGGTACTACTGGAGCTCCTGCAATTGCCTTAACAAATGCAGTTAAAGCCACAAAATTAAAAATCACATAAAAATTTTATACATAATTTTTTAGATATGATATACTAAATAATATGTTAAAAATATTAAATCATCAGGTAGAATTAAATCCGAGTATAAGAAAAGAATTATTCGTATTAGCGATAACTAATGGATTAACTGCCTATGAAGATTATGTATTTCCTTTTGCCCCTACCGATTTAACGGATCAGGAACAATATGCTGTAACTATATCACCTATGTATACTACAGCGCCTCATGCTTATATTTCAGAAATAGGAATAGCTTCTAAAGTAATTTCTTTACGAGGAAATACTGGGGTTAAGCCAAAAATGTCAGTATATGAGGAGGTATTTGGCAGGACTTTTATTCCTGATAAATATAAATCACCAACAGGGATGCAATTATTTTTAAATTTACAAGATTTTTTACATGGGTATTTTCAACAATTAGAAGATATAAAAGAAAGAAATGAGGATATTTCTCAATTACAGATGCATTTATTTAATTATCGTTTAGGTGAATTTTACTTAATAAAACCCCTATCTTTTGTTAAAACTCAATCTGGGACACATCCATTGCAATATTTTTATCAATTAGATTTATCTGTGATTGGAGAATCAAATATATGGGAGACTTATAAAACTAAATATATTACTTATGGGGTTAATTATGATACGATAGTAAATAGTATGAGTGATTGGAAGCAGAGAGTAATTGAAGCTATTAACTCCTTAGCAAAATTCACATCATTAGCAACAGTAACTGCAAGACAATTATATAATAATATTGAAAATTCTTTAGATCAGATAACTTTAGTTTTAGAATCTTCAATTCAATCTGCGAAAGCTTTAGAGAAATATTATAAATATATGGGATCAGGGGTAAAAAATTCATTAAATGCTTTAAATAATGCCTTGAATCAAGCTTATATAAATAATGATTCTGAAATTACTATATCAATAGATAAAGGAGCTACATATAATTATAACTATACTACGGCGATAGCCTCAGGGGCTGTAAATAATGTATTAGAGAATTTAAATTCTTTAAATACTTTTGAAGCCACCTCTTCTTTTAATCGCCCTATTCAAAATATGTTAATGTTAAATGAGGGGTATAGTGATGCTATAGATTTAATTCTTAATATGTATAATGTAGTATCTTCACCGATCGCATCAGATAGTATTAATCAGCAGTTAGAAAATTATAATAAATATCAGGATATAATAGATTCCTTAAATATTACTGATGTTAATACTACTTCTACCTCTATTAATACAGACATAGAAATATTAAATCGAATATCAAATACTGATACTATATCTAAACCGAATAGATTAAGTATAATTCAAAATAATAATAAATATAAGCATATAAATATTACTTCTTTCGATACTATATATTCTTTAGCACAGAAGTATTTAGGGGATTGGAATCGTTGGCAGGAATTAGTTTTAATTAATAATCTTGAATATCCTTATTTTTCAAAAGATGGTAAAATAGGAACTGTAAAATATGGGGGATCAATATTAATTCCAGTTAATACTGATATTAGTATTAATGATTTATATCATTTAGAAGAGATTTTAAAAAAACATACATTATTAAATATTACAGATACTTATCTTGGGTTTGATATAAGAAGTAAAAATAATGATATAGTATTAAATCATCAGTTAGATTTTGAATTTATAGCAGGAATTAATGCTTTTATGCAGGCTATTGACCTATTATTAACTACTCATTTAGGGGCTAAAATAACAATGCCTCTATATGGGAATCCTATTGAAATAGGTTCAAAAGCTCCAAATATTTTTGATTTAAAACTGTATCAAGAATATATACGCAAGACATTATTAAAAGATGATCGAGTAAAAGAAATTAAAGAATTACGATTATCTATTGAAAATAATATATACCGAGTACGGTTATCAATAGAGGTAAAAACTTTAGATAATACATTAACTTTAGGTGGAGAAATATGAGATTAAATATTCCAACATATACACAGTTATTAGAATTATTTAAAAATATATTAAGAAGTAAATTAGGAGTATATTTACCTTTTCATGAACATGATTTATCAACAGCATTAGCAGAAGCTATTGTTTTAGAGGATTTGGAACAACATATTAATATTGGTAAAATATTACAAATGCTTACATTATATAGTACCACAGGTGAATTCCTAGATTTATATGGTTCATCATTAGGCTTAGCCAGACAACAAGCAACAAATGCAATAATAAAAGGTAAATTTCATACTACTACTCCTCCTGGATCACCAATTTTTATACCTTCTGGAATAACAGTATATGTCCCTGCAACTACTACAGAAGGAAGTAAAAAATTTACTACTTTAGAATCTACTTTTATTAATATTGGTGATTCTTTAAGTGCAGAAATAGAAGCTGAAGCAGAATTAACAGGAAGTTTATATAATGGAATATCAGGGAATTTAACTTTACAGGGTGCTATTCCTACCGTCGATTATTTTCAAGTTACAGTAGTTAGTACTGGAGGATTAGAGTTAGAAACTGATTCAACATACAGGCAGGAATTGAAAGATTATATACAAGAACAGGGTAAATCTACAGAAACCGCCATTGAAAATTATTCTAAAAGATATATATATGGAAATACTAAATTAACTTCTGCAAAATTATTTTTTAGAAGTACAGAACCTTTAGGATTACGTAATGTATTAATTTGTAATGATGGTATGGGAATGCAGGGGACAGAAGATGCTACATATGCTGTAGCTACTCCATATAGTTATACAGCATTAGGAGGAGAGTTATATATTTCTCTACCCTATTATCCTATTGTATCCTCTCTTCCCATTATCATAGATAATAATGCTGTAGTATTAACTCAGAATATAGATTATTATGTAGATTATGGAAGAGGTAAAATAGAGTTTATGACTCCATTAGTAGTGACTCATATTATTCGAGTATGGTATACTTTTTATGGTGATATTATATATCAATTGCAAAAAGAATTAAATACTAATTATATAGCGGCGGGCTCATCTATATTAGTACGACCTCCTGAAAGCACCTGGAATACTACAGTTAATATTACAGCAGTATTAACTGTAAAAGATGAAACATTATTAGCAGCCACGATAACTCAGATTAAATCTGCGATAACGGAATATATAAGAACATTAGCAATCGGGGATAAATTAAGTTATAATAATTTAATAGAAATTATGTTAAATCCTATTAATGTTATTGATGTTAATATTTCAGCTCCCACTACTGATGTTTATCCTGCTAATAATCTAGGTGTGATAGTATTAGGAACTTTAGCTATAGGATGAAATATGATAAATATATTAGATTATATAGATAGTGAAAAGATAGTAAAATTAAAAAGTAATATAGCTAAAATAGGGCATTTAAATACTACTAATTCTAATTTACAGAAATTATTAGAAACAACAGGATTATTAGATACTATATTATTAGGAAATATAAATAAGAATTTAAGTATAAATGCAGATATAGAATCTGTAGTAAAAGAGGGCAGTTTTGGAGAATTAGAGTTTGGAAAGGAATTCTATGGAGGACGTATTACAGAAACAGAAAATATTATATTTAATCAGCCCCCAATAGCATTATCTTTTGCACATCGTATTCAAAATAAATTTAGTAATAATTTTTTACGACTTCCCACTACACTATATACAGGACAATATATTGTTGATAATGGTACTGAAAATAAAGTTGTATCTGGAGCTGGATTTCCTTTAACGCTGTCATGGGTAAATGTAACTACTTATCCTCCTTATTTGCCAAAAAGTGCATATGGATGGTGGGATATATTAACTAATATTACAGGTACTATAAATGAAATAAATTGGATTAATTTTGAGGCGGAGCAAGATTGGAGTACTTATACTAATTTACGAGCCTGGGTTGCTCCAGGTAGTGTTGCTACAGATATTAATGCAGGTGATTTCCGTTTCGTTATAATTGATCCTATTAGTGGGACTTTTTATATAGATATTCCACAAATTTTAACTACAGATACTAATTATTTCCTAATGGATTTAGATATTACTCCTGTACTTTTAGCTAATGTACAGGGATGGGGTATTCAGAAAAAAAGAGATGATTTTTTAGAATTCTTTTTAGATGATTTAATATTATATAATCCCGCTATGTTAATTTATCCTGTTATTATTTCTACCTTACGTGGGATATTAATAGAGGATATTGATTATTTAACTTCTTTTATAAATAAGGGATATTTAGAATTAATGTATACCCCTAAAGAAAATGAGCAGTTTATAGTTATTTATTGCCCTAAAAAAAATATGATTAGAATTAATAATGAATATATATGTTATGATGAATTAATTCAGACAGGCATTAATTTTACTGCTAAAATTACAGGTCGGGGTATGTTAAAATCTGAAATAAAAAGTCATACTATAAAAGATAATGTTGAATTAATATATACGCCGAATCATACTATAGCAGCGAAATATCAAACGGTTGGAATATCATCTTCAGATGTTTATTTAGATACAATAACACAAAAGGTAGGGATAAAAAGACCATCCCCTGCTTATTGTGACTATTGGCAGAGAGATATAATAGAATATACAACAATTAAAGGTAAAAATACTTTAGAACGGGTAGAAGAAAGTTTATTACGAATATATCCATTTTTACGAGGACGTAGTACTATTACTACTAGCCCTCGGTATCCAGGAGCTATATTAATATGGTTTGAAAAAAGTAAGGAATATGAAAAATTAATATATGATGTATGGGAATATTATGCTAATAATCAGATAGCATTACCAGGAGATATATTATTGAATTCATACTGGTGGGATATAGCTATACCACCATTGCCAACATCATATTTCTGGGATAACCCGATTATTCTAAATAGCCAAAATTATAATAGCTGGATATGGTCAGGGGTATCTTATGGAGGATTAGGACTATTATTAACTTCTTTACCCCCTGTGGATGGTCATTATGATTATATGATATTTCCAGAAGAGGTTAAATGGATATTACCAGCTAATACTGGTATATTATTTTTAGATCAGGAGGAGATTTTATGAAACAGGTATTAATAAATGCAGGGGAGGCTGGTATATTAACAGATGGGAATAGATTTAATTCTTATCCTAAAGAATTTTTAAAATTCCTTATGCACAGGATATTTGGATCTCGATTATTAAATGGAACTATAGTCTCAGATAGAACAGGCGGTATAGTTTTTTCATATCCCTGGATAGCACCTACAGGAGCTCCTGGAATATATCGAGTATATCGACATTATGATGATACTGCAGGGGTAACAGGAACTACCCATGACTTATTTGCAATAGATCGTGATGGTGATTTTATCTGTGACACTCAGTATCCTACAGTTTTTAAAGATGTTACAATAGCGGGGGTATTAGGTACAGACTATTATATCTTTATATGTCATGTAGCTAGTAATTACCAGGAAAATAGAGCTGTATGGGATTCTATTACACAGACTGAAATTATTCAATTATTAAATACAATAGCATATGATGATTATGAAGTAACCTATGATACGGTAGCTAATTTAAATATAAAATTAGATGCAGGCTGGTTACCAGTTGCACAGGCTAGTTTAAGTGGTGTAGGAGTATGGAGTTTAGAGAATTGGGCAGATTTTACAGCAGGAGCTACGAAAGCATTAGAATTTCAACCCTGGGGTAGTTCTGATTATATTACTCCCTTTACGAGTAATGTATTAGTTAATCATGATGAAGCATTAGATGTTCATAGTATAGGTGATGGTATAAAGGCAATTTGTGATATAATTAAAGAATTACGAGGTACTGGAATAAACTGGCAAGAGCAGCAGTTAACTGATGGCAGTCATATAAATAAATCTCGTATGACATGTAGGCATCCTACATTAGGAGGGTCAAATTTATATGGATTTAGATATATGAATAACGTTACAGATGATCCTGTTACACGATATTATAATATAGTACCAGGTTCTTATCATTTACTGTCAGGGACTGCTCCTACAAGTATTACTAATATAGGTACGTTAGCTTTAAATTGGGCAGGAGTTGCAACTACTTATTTATTTTATAATTTAAATTTTTTAGTAGATAATCAATTAATGACTAATATTGGGGTGTATCTTAATAATGCTAATGTAAATGCTAATGATTATATAACGGTAACATTAGAGAAGATTAGTAGATTAGGAGTAATAACGCCTACTATACATTCAACCGCATTAGTAAATGGAGCTCAAGTTGTAGTTTCCCCTATTGGGAATTTAAATGATCCTCAATATTCTTATGAAATAAAAATAACCATACACAATGATAATGCTAATAATTTAGACGTACAGATAAATAATATATATTTAGAAGTTCAGCATAATGAGGCATCTCTTTATTATATTCCATAAAATGCTACATATATTCTTATATGATACTGGGGAATAAACTTTATATACCACCACATTTAAGAGCAACATCTTTTTTAAATATTCAAATTAAATCAGCAGAATCCATACATAAAAAAATATTAACAATATTAGATAGAATTAAAATTAAAATCTCTAAAACTACATTAGAATATATAATTATTACATTAACTAAAAATAATGCGTATCCTCCTGAATTTTTAGACTGGATATTAACTCGATTTACCTTTATAGAATTTTTAAAATTATTAAAAGATAAAAATAAGTTACAATTTTATATTACTATTTATACGCAAATTAAAAGAAATTAAAGGAGAAAAAAATGCAAGCTGGAATTACTTATGGAATTAATAAAGAGATATATTATATATTATTATATACAATATTTACTAATAAAATAAAAGGGAAAAAGATCTTAAATGCTATAGAAATTCAACATCTAGATGATTTATCAGATATAAAAGAATTATTTATATTATTAAAATTATATATAGAGAAATATGGATTTATTATAGCTCCTGAAGGAATTAACCAGTTAGTTGAGAATAAAAATTGGTTAGGAAAATTAACACCCGAAAAAAAACAAGAAATATTAACTCTATTAGAACATATAATAACTATATCCCCGACAGAAACAGCTTTAGACGTTGCTTATAAAACAGTAAAAGAAAAAGTTAATCAAATAGCATTAATGCAGGGTGCTGTAGATGCAGTTCAATATATACGAACTCAGGAATTTGAAGAAGTAAAAAAAATAATGATTGCTGCTACGCAAAAGAGTAATTGTTTCAATTTAGGCTCTGTTATTTTGGATGTAATAAATAAAGAAGCGGTAGAAGAATTATTTAAAAATAATACAGAACGAATTCCAACAGGGATACTTCCTTTAGATGCTAAAATTCAAGGATTAGGAAGAGGGGAATTAGGTACTATAATAGGAGTGCCTAAAGCAGGAAAGTCTTTCTGCCTACAACAGATGGCAATAGAATCCATGAAAGCAGGATATACTGTTATTTTATACTCATTTGAATTGCGAGAATATCAGATAATGAAAAGAATAATATCATATGTATTGAATATAAGTTTAAAGCAGTTAGTAACTAATGCAATGGTAAAAGAACATATTCAGGAAGCTTTACAAGTAATGCAGGGGTATAAAGGAAAATTATTGATAAAAGCATATAGCCCTCGATCTGCTAATGTTCAAGATATGATATATAATATAAGAGATCAATTATTAGTGAGTAATGATCCCGATGTAATAATAATTGATTATGGGGATGAAGTGGGAGGATCAAAGTTAAGAAAATTCCAAAGTAGATATGAAGAGTTAGGAGAGATATATTCAGAGTTACGTGGATTAGCGGGAGAATTTGACTGTGCAGTTTGGACAGCATCTCAAGCTACGAGAAAAAGTATTAAAAAAGATATATTAGATGAATCTGATACCTCTGATAGCTTTCGTAAAATAGCAGTTGCAGATATTATTTTAACTTTAACAGCGAATGAAGAAAAGAAAAAAAATGGTGAGAATCAAATATTTATAGCAGCATCGAGATTTTGTGAAAGTAAAGAATTAACTGAACAGTTTAAAAGTAATTTTGAGTTTTCTAAATTTTATGATAATGATGATGATATAAAAAATATAACAAAAGATACTAACCAGGATAAATTGCCTTTTTAAATATACCTTAACTATGCAAAATTTTCACAATTTAACTCTTTTTTTAACAATAAAGCCCGTAGAACAGCAAATGATAAATATGTAAAATTTAGTCAAATATGTAAAATTTGCATAATTATTATAAAAACTACCTAATTTAGGGTATAAGTTTTAAATGCTAAAAATACAAAATCCTGGTAAAAACCAGTATGGAATAAAGGTGTAAAAAAAACATGTTTGGCATGACTGTTGCGACTATAGAAATTGAAAAGGAGGTAACTTATGATTTTATATGAGGTACAGAACAACCAACGTTGTTCTGTAGAAATCAGTCAGAAAGAATGGGATACTTTGAGAAAAAATTTTCTCAAAGCATTCCAAGCCCCTAAATATATAAGATTTCTGGGGGCTTACGGAGTCGCTGAGACACTAAGCGACTCATTAGAATATGAATTTTCTAATGAGTCAGAAAAATCAGCGACTTGCGTAGATTTTTCAAATTCATTTCTACAGTGTCAAGTCGCTGTAGAATTTGAAAAAAAATCAATAAAAAATTTATTCCCCTGTGATGCCTGGACAGAAAAGGCAGAGACAGGGGAACTTGAATCTTATAACTTCGGGAGATTTAACTATCCCGAAGTAATAGTAACAGGACTCCCTGTTGCTATAATTATAAGAAAGTCTTTTGCAAATTCACAACAATATGAAAATGTTGTTGAGTTTGCAAAAGAGAAAGGAATAGAAATAAAGATCATGGATTAATTTTTATATTTCTATTCCGCTGTGAAGACAAAAGCGGGTGTCTCACAGTGGAAATAACTACCCGCAAGAGGAGAAAGAAAATGACAAAAAAGGAAATGAAAGGATTATTAAAAAATGAAAAACAACTAATAATTGTTGCAGGGGTGTCTCACATTCAGACACCATATCGTTATTTTCCTCAATTCGTAATTTCAGATCCCCAAAAAATATTAACTGATGAAAAAGAAGTTTATAAATTTCTTGAATCTTCAGGTATAAAACCGTTTGCCTGGGGAATAATGGGGAATTATGATGGCTGGGCTAATCTAGCCATAGGATTTTATAACCAAAAGAACGTAAAAGACTGGAATGTATACATATTAAATGCATACAAACCAGAAGAACAAGATCCAGATTATATTTCTGCATCTTGAAATTGAAATTAATTATTAATTTCTTTCCTTGTGAAGACAAAAGCGGGTGTCTCACAGTGGAAATAACTACCCGCAAGAGGAGAAAGAAAATGAAAAAAATATTAAATTTAAGTGGTAAAAAATTATGCAAAATAGAAGGGCTTGATAATCTTGTTAATTTGAAGGAGCTTTATTTAGATTACAATCAGATAAATAAAATTGAAAGACTCAATAAGCTAATTAATTTGGATAAACTTTATCTGGATCATAATTACATAAGTAGAATAGAAGGGCTTGATAATCTTGTTAATTTGAAAAAACTTAATTTAAACCATAATCCAATAAGCAAAATAGAAAGGCTTAATAAACTTGTTAATTTGAAAACTCTTTATATTGATAAAAATGAAATAAGTAAAATAGAAGGACTGGATAAACTTATTAATTTAAATATTCTTAGTTTGAGTGATAACCAAATAAGTAAAATAGAAGGACTGGATAGACTGATTAACTTAAAAATACTTTATTTAAGTTATAATCAAATAAGCAAAATAGAAGGGCTCGATGAACTCATAGAAAAGTTACCTAAATTAAAAGAAATTTATTTACATGATAATCCATTAAGTAAAGAATCAGTGGAAGAAATTGAACGGATACAGGAAAAGTATCCTGAAATTATTATGTATTACTAAAAGGATAAAAAAAATGTATACAAAAAAAATGACTAGTAGTATGAAGCTGCTATTACTTTCTCTTGCGGGTGGAGAAAAAACAATAATTGAATTAATGATAGAAACGGAGCTCTCCCGTAGAACAATTATTTACTCCTTAAAAGATTTAATTTTTTCAGAAAAGGTTGGGGTTATATCTAGAAAAAATCCCCATAAACCTGGATTAGGGGTAAATAGTTATTATTTACGAGAAAAGGAGATATAACATGAATTATAATCATTATCAAGACGGATTTAATTGGCATAATGATATTATCTGTAATTGTGGGCATAGATTAGAAGAACCATTTTATTATAATGATGGAAAATGGCATTGTGAAAAATGTTTAAAAATTTTTACAAATAAACAAATTTTTAAACATTTACCTGAATATAAAAAAGAAAAATTTAAAAATATAATGGGATTATATCCACCTTCCTATTATAGAAATATACAAAAGTATTATTACTTTAGTATTAAAATTTTTAAATAAGAAAAAAGAGAGGGAAAAAATGGAAGAAGAAATTTTTAAAAGATATGAAAAATTAATTAACTGGGGGGGTTACGAATTATACCGTCGTAAATTAGCTCCATCAAAACAGGATGGTATACATGATATTTACCTTTATTTATTGCAACAAAGTCATATTGATAATGCTGCTCATGTACATAAAATGATTGAAGGATTTTTATTTTGGGCCTGGTTAAATAATACTACATTAGGAGATTTAAGATTATTAAGAATCGTAAAACAGTATAAATTAACATCCGAATCTTCTTATGTAGAAATTAGGATAGCGGTTGAGCACTTCCTTTCTTCATTTTATAAAAATAAAGAAAAGACAAGAGAAAGAAGAAGTACCGCAAAAATAACCTGGGTTAGACGGATACAGATATTTCTAAATCAGCATTATTGGATTTATGAAAATATTGATAAAGATCCAGATACTGAGAAAAAAGTTTTTAATATTCCAAAAGAGTTATGGAATACTTTAACTCCTGAGGAAATAGTTTTAAAAAAAGAATTAAAGAAAAAATATTTAACCCTAATAAAAAAGGATAATAATATTGAAAAAATAGTTACTGATTCGGGTAAAATAAAAGATAAATATCTGAAACAGAGTAATGAAATAAAAAAAGAAATGCAAAATTATTATGAAATTGGGGTTAAGTTATAAAAAAGCAAAAAAAAGTTTATATATAATTAAATAAAGAGTTTTAACCTCACTAGAATCAATTTTAAGACATTTTTATTTTAAATATAGGCAACTATCAGGTTTAAATTTAAATTA
>Ga0265297_10003272_pt1 | contig 29803 bp, 27 predicted proteins | sample Munlanlwell13791_FD_192502 | JGI IMG/M metagenome (GOLD analysis project Ga0265297, IMG submission 192502) | Leachate microbial communities from a municipal landfill in Southern Ontario, Canada - Leachate well 137-91 | ecosystem: Engineered > Solid waste > Landfill > Unclassified | place...
GCGGGGGGGGCGGGAGGAAAAAGGGGGGGGGGGGGGGGGGGGGTAGTTGAGTTTGGGTCCCATCGGGGACGTGGGGGAGGTCTTACCCGAGGGGTGGTGCTCTGTCAGTTTCGATGTTGGTATGCAGGGAGGAGGCGTTCGGGATGTCGGGAGGCAATGGTGAGGGGGAGGGGAAGGACAGGGCGGGTGAGATGCTGGTGCGGAGTCGGGAGTTGGCGGGTCGGGACATGGGGTTGGTGGAGAGGGACATCCGGTTGCGGGAGAGGTTGTTGGAGATGCAGGAGGAGGGTTTGGACGTTCTGGAGGACATGGCGTTTGGAGAGGGTTCGAAGTCGGAGAGTGGTCGGGTTCGGTTACGAGCGGTTCAGACGCTGTTCACGGTGGCGAACCAGATGGGTCGGAGGGTGGGAGAGGCCCAGGCGGAGATGGCTCGTAGGGCGCAGCGGTTGCGCAGTGCGGAGCGTGGGATGGAGGACGGTTATGTGGAGGAGTTCGACCTGGGGTTGGTGGAGGAAGCGAAGGCGACGCTGGCGAAGCTACGTGAGAGGGAGGAGTAGTTCATGAGACCGGCGGTGGCGGAGTGGCTCGGGAAGCTCCAGGCGCAGGTGCCCGACCTCACCCTGCGCCACCTCGCCGAACCCGCCCGCCTGCCCCTCGACGTGCGCACCCTGATGCGCGGCTGGGCCGAGGAGTCCCTGCACTTCTTCACCGTCATGGTCCTGGGCTACGACCTCCTCGGCGGAGAGGGCTCCTTCCACTGGGAGATGTGCCGCTGGCTGGAGGACGCCCGCCGGCCGCAACTGCTCCTGTGCTACCGCGGCGGCTACAAGTCCACGGTCGGCACCATCTCCTACCCCATCTGGCGGGCCGCGAAGGACCCCGAGGAGTACTCCCACCTGGAGCTGGTCTCGGACGCCAACCTGGGCAAGGCGATGATGAACAACCTGCGCTCCCGGGTGACGAAGCGGGCCCCGATGCTGCAGGCGCTCTTCCCGGGGATGGTCCCGGCCAACAAGGGCAACGAGCGCCAGTGGTCCGGGGAGGTGGCGTCCCTGGCGACGCGGACCGGGGACGGCCCGACCTGGGAGGTCCGCACCATGGGGATGGGCCGCGCCGGGCGGCACCCGACCACCGTGGGCATGGACGACATCACCAACGAGGTGAACTACGGCTCGCGCTCCGTGCAGGACGACCTCAAGCGGCAACTGGACTTCATCTGGCCGCTGCTCACCGGCCACGACGACGGCGACCCCGTGGAGATCATCGTCGGGAAGGGCACCCGCTACAACGACTTCGACTTCTGGGGCTACATGATCGAGCACCTCTACCCCGACCAGCTCGACCTGTGGGCCGTGCCGGTGCGGGGCACCTGCGCCCTGGACGCCGAGGGTAACGTCACCTGGACGGACAGCCCAGTCTACGCCCACCCCGAACAGTGGAACGACGAGAAGCTCGACGCCATGCGGCGGAAGATTCGGGACCCGCACGTCTTCCACTGCCAGATGTTCCTCGACACCTCGCAGTCGGGCGATAAGCTCATCCCGCAGGACTGGGTGAAGTACACCGGGATGGGGGAGCTGCCCGAGCACGTGACCTACTTCATGGCCTGCGACCCGGCCTCCGGCAAGGGGGAGTCGAACCCCGCCATCGTGGTGGTCGCCATCGACCAGGAGCGCACGATCCACGTGGTTCACGCCGACGACAGCTTCCAGTCCGAGGCCGACTTCATCGAGGGCATCTTCGCCCTCTACCGCCAGTTCCTCCCGTCCGTGGTGGCGGTGGAGGCCTACGCCCAGGCGGGCAAGTCCATGCAGGAGCAACTGGCCGCGCGCTGCCTGCACGAGAACGAGTGGCTGCCCGTGGAGTACGTCACACACGGGCACCTCGACAAGGCGACCCACATCCGCCGGGCTATCCAGCCGCCCTACCAGTGGGGCAAGGTCCGGCACCTGATTACCCTGCGCCAGACCGAGTTCGAGACGCAGTTGTTCTCGTTCCCACATGGGAAGATGCTTGACATGCTTGACGCGCTTGCGTATGCTGTGGGCATCGCACAGAAGTACGGCCCGGACTACGTGCCGGCACCGGGCGACGCCAGGAACCGCGTCGTCGCGTCGCGGGACTTCCCGGTGGCCTACTCGCTGGAGACGCTCCTCTCCGTGGCCGACCTGCCGGAGGACGAGGAGCATGAGCACGCCGGAGTGTGGTAGCCATGAGACTCGGAAGCTGGGACCTGTGGCCCACCACCCCGACCCGCACCTCGAAGAGGGAGCGGGCCGTTGACGACCTCGCCGACCTCCGCAAGCGCATCGACGACGCCGACTCCTTCCACCAGCAGTACTACGACGACATGGACAAGTGGGAGCGGTACTACACCGGCGAGGAGCAGCACGACGAACTGTACACCCTCATGTGCGAGGCCGGGCAGAGCCGCCTGACCTCGGACATCGTGACCGTGAACTACCTCTACAGCACCGTCGAGCACTACATCGCGCAGATCGCGCAGTCCATGCCGGTGCCCTACGTGGCCGGCAACGACGCCTCGCAGGACGAAGCCTCCCAGGCTATCACCGACTACCTGCACGCCTACGGGCGGGCCACCAACATCGGGGGCGAGCAGGAGATGGCCTACCGCTCGGCGCTGGTGCGGGGCACCGGGGCCCTGAAGGTCTACTGGTGCCCGCGGCGGCAGGACGTGGTGGTGCGCAACCTCCCCGTGAACTGCATCGTGCCGGACCCCGGCGCCGCCCGCATCGAGGACTGCTCCTTCATCGCCCTGCGCAACGAGTACTCCGAGGACCTCGCCGTGGCCCTCTGGCCGAAGCTGGACCTGGAGCACGTCGAGGAGGTGGACCCCACCCGATCGGTGGGCGTGGACACCTCCTCCACCACAGAGGTCGTGAAGGTCCTGGTGTGGGAGTGCTACCGGGAGTTCGGAAAGCGCCTGACCATCTTCACCTCCGACCAGGTGCTGTACGACGGGGAGAACCCCACGCCCGGCGGGCGCTACCCGCTGACCTGCTTTCGCCTCGCCGACCGCGAGGACTGCTTCTGGGGGCAGGGGCTGGTCGAGCGACTGCAGGTGCTGCAGACGGACATGAACAAGCTGCACACGCGCATGCGGATACACCACCGCTTCACCACCAACCCCGTGGTGGTCACCTCGTCGAAGAAGGAGATCAACGTCACGCCGGGCGAGGTGATCCGCACCGAGACCCCGGACATCAGGGTGGACTTCCTGCGCCCCGAGCGCATCCCGCCCCAGGTCTACGACACCCTCGAACTCGACGCCCGCGCCATAGACTCCATCTCCGGCGTCCACGACATCACGCGCGGTATCCGCCCCAAGGGCGTGACCGCAGGCATCTCCCTCGACATCCTGCAGCAGGCCGCGGCGGTGCGCCTCAACGGCCCGGCCCGCAACTGGTCCTTCCGCATGGCGGGCATGTGGCAGGCGGTGTTGGAACTGTCGCAGAAGTACGCCGCCGGGGACCTGGTGGCGGCGGGGATGATGGAGGGCCACGCCGGAATGGCGGTGGTCCCGCGCGAGATGCTCTCCGAGGCGACCGTGAAGTACGACGAGGACGGGATGCCGGTGGTGGACCCCGAGACGGGGCAGCCCGAGCTGGACTTCCTCCCGCTCCCGTATCACATAGTCATGCAGCAGCAGGGCGAGCTTCCGCTGAACGCGGCGGCCTTCGCGCAGACGGCAATCCAACTCGCGCAGATACGGCCGGAGATTGATCTCCAGGCCATTCTGGAGGCCGTGAAGTACCCCGGCCGCGAGCGACTGCTGCAGCGCCTCGCCGCCAACAAGCAGGCGGAACTCGCCGGCTACATGGCCGCCCAGGGCCAGATGCCCGGCGGCGCCACACCACCACAGGCCGGGATGACCCCGGCACTACAGGAGGCCTGACCCGATGCGCAAGGAAGACGTGGACGCCGTGGCGGATATGGTAAGCGACCCCGTGGACTGGGACGCGGCCGATGAGGCGCCGGACGTGGACCTCACCGCAACCGACGACCTGGACACGGACACGCCCCTGTTCCCAACCGACGCGCCCGACGACGATGCGCCGGAGTTCATCTACGACGATGGCCCGGTGGACACAGTGGTCCTGCCGGATGAGGAAGCGCCGGTCGCACCGGCCCCGACGCGCGACGACGCGCAGGAGCCCTGGGGCGACAGCCCCGAGACCTTCGACTTCCGCAGCATCAAGGACCTCAACGACCGTCAGGCAGCCTTCGTGAGGTTCGCGCAACAGCACCCGGACCTCGCGACGAACCGCGCCATGCTGTATGAGGGATTCCAAACCAAAGCACAGGAGGCTGCAACAGCCAACCGGCAACTGCAGGACCTGGAGAAGCAAGTGGCCGAACTGAAGGGCCGCCTCGACGAGCGGCAGCATATGCCGGACGAAGAGGCCGACTCACTGGACGAGTCCACCCAGCAGCTCTACGGGTGGGCCGAGAGGTTCGCCACCAAGCACGGGCGCAACCCCAGCTACGCGGAGCTGGCGTCCTACGCGGCGCAGGCGAAGCTGGAACCCGTGCTGGCGAAGATCACCGAGCTGGAGGGGGAGCGCGAGGCGACCAAGCAGCGCGCGCTCGCCGAGCAGGAGCGCATCGTTCATGAGGAGTGGGCAGAGGTGCTTGCCACCTACCCGAACTTCGGCACGCCCGAGGCGGAGGCGGAGGTCGTGGCCGTGCTGGGCGGGATCATCGCCAAGCGCGGCGGGGCTGTCGCCAAGGGCGATGTGAAGAACGCGGTGCGGATCGCCTTCGGGGAGGAACTCGCCGCCACGCGCGAGGCGCAGGCCCGCCAGGCCGTCGCCACCCGCGCTACGGCGGTGCCCTCCGTGCAGCCCGGCGGGACCGGGCGCGCCCCGGAGGCAGGCCCTAAGACCACCAGCCTCGATGACGTGTTCGCCCACCAGCGCAAGCGCGGCATCGCCGGGCTGCTCCAGGATGCACGCAACCGCATGAGCCGGTAGGCACGCAGCCTCCACAAGGAGGCGGCCACTATGGCCGAGACCTACGCCAACACGTTCGAAGCCCTAACCCTTGCCCTGACGCCCAAGGTGCTCGTTGACAACATCTTCAGCGAGCGCCCGACCCTGAAGTACCTGCGGCGTCGGATGAAGCCCGTCTCGGGCAAGGTCTACCAGCCACTCGTGGAGTATGACAAGCTGACGGGCGGCTTCTACGTCCGCGGCGGCCCCCTGACCAACAGCGTGTCCGGTGACATCGCGACGCGCGCCGAGTTCTCCCTGAAGTACTACCAGATGCCCGTGCTCCTCTACGCGCAGGACGTGGACCTGCAGGGGAGCCTCGGTCTGGTGGACCTGATGCAGGCGTACATCCGCAATGCCATCAAGTCCTCGACCTCGGAGCTGAATGGCTACGTCTTCACCGGGAACCCGTCCGCGTCCCCGGCGCAGATGGACAGCCTCAACGTGGCGGTTGACGACACGGCGACCTGGGGGCTCGACCCTGCGACGCGCTCCGAGTGGAAGGCCCACATCATGGAGTCCACGGACGGCGTTTCTCCCTCCAAGGAGAACATCGGCTACATGATCACCAAGATCATGGAGACCTGCGCCGAGCGGCCGGACCTCGTGATCGTGGACCCGGACTACTGGCAGTCGCTGTATGCCCAGCTCGACAGCGGCATCCAGTACACGGCGCAGGCACATGCCAGCAACCCCGTGGTGAAGTGGGGCTTCGACACCTTCTTCATCAAGGGCGTCCCCGTGGTGTCGGACAGCGACTGCCAGGGCGAGGCCTTCGTCTCCGGGCAGGGCACCCGCGCCAACGCCAAGGGCTACCAGGCGTACTTCCTGAACTTCAGACACCTGGAGCTGGTGTACAACGCCAAGCGCGCGTGGAAGTGGGACCCGGCGGGATGGCGGCGCCCGGAGAACCTGGACGCCTACATGAACCGCTGGTTCTGCTGGATGACGCTGGCCGGTGACATGCGTCGCTCGCTGGGGCGCATCTACAACGTGGACCTGACCCAGGACCTGGCCGACTTCGAGCTGGGCACCGTCGTCGCGCCGTCGTAGCCGTGCCCTCGTACCCATCGCGAAATGAAGTGAGGTGAAGACAGATGGAAGTCCCCCTGTACGAGGTGCAGAAGGGCGAGAGTCTCGCCGCGCGCCGCACCATCTACATCCCCATGTACGCGGCGGCGGACTACGTGACGCCCGGAACCGTCGTGGCCGGCAAGGCCAAGCTCTCGGTGAACGGCGGGACCAGCACCAACTCGGTGAACAGCATGGCCGCCGTGACGGGCCACAACGGAGTGGCGAAGCTGGTCCTGGACACGACCGAGATCACGACCTACGGGAACATCGTGGTGACCGCGCCGATGGGCGCCTCCTTCGGGCAGGCGCTGGTGCGCGTGGTGCAGTTCGACCCCTTCACGGAGGGCGCACTGTCGGAGACGGCCCGGGCCTACAAGGCCGGCAAGTGAACGCACCGGGGGAGGTCCTCACGGGCCTCCCCCACACATCAGACCCCGGAGGTTGGCATGGCCCTCGTAGAAGCAGGCGCGAAGCAGGTGGACACCGTGCATCTCAACCACGTCCCCCTCATGGACGACGTGGTGGCGCCGATGCATCCCTCCTTCCGCCAGTGGAAGCGCAACGGCGAAACCCCGCTGGTCGTGAACGTCTCGACACGCAACATCTGCGAGATACCCTCCCAACTGGCGGAGGGCTTCCTGCGCTACACCGACTGGTCCTACTGGGCGGTGGCCACCTGGGTCTCCTCCTGGTTGCACGAGCGCATGTGGTGGCAGGTGGACTACGAGGACCCCGACAGGCGCGAGCAGCAGATACTCCGCGACCTGCTCCGGCAGGCCGACTACATCCACCTGAACGGCTACCACACCTGGGACTTCCTCCGGGACATGCGGGAGGAACTCACCGGCAAGCGCATGGTCATCCACCACCACGGCTGCGAACTGCGCGACGACCCGATGAAGCATCGGTGCGAGGCGGACGCGGGCTACATGCGCGTGGTCTCGACGCCGGACCTGCTACTGTCCGACTACGGCCTGCACTGGCTGCCCTCGCCCGTGCCCATCGTGGAGATCGAGCGCAACTACCCGCGGTGGACGAAACACCCCGGCGAGCCCTGCGTCATCGGGCACGCCTACACGGTCAAGGAGAACAAGGGCAGCGACACGATTGAGGTGTTCGTGGAGCGGGCCCGGCAGCGGGCGGCCATCTGGTACATGCCCTGGCACGGCGTCCAGCGCCGGCAGTCCATCTGGCTGCTGTCGCAGTGCGACGTGTTCTTCTCGACGATGTTCTTCGGGCCGGGCCTGGCCTCGTATGAGGCGATGGCCATGGGCATCCCGGTGGTGCTGTCCTGCACGGAGGCGGAGTACGAAAAGCAGTGCGAGTGCTACGGAGGCGAGACGCCCTTCTGGCGGGTGACGTATGAGGACGCGGAGGACGTGCTGGTAGAGCTTGCGAAGAACCCGACGTTGCGCGCCGAACGAGGGGCGCGCGGGAAGGAGATCATGCGCGCATACCACGACCTGCCTGCGGTCGTCGAGCGGATGAAGGGCTACTACGAGGAGGCACAGCCATGTCGGACAGTCCTCTTCCACGAGTAGTCATCATCCTGCGCGGGACCATGTGTTCCGGGAAGACGGTGTTGCAGGGCCTGATGGAGCGGGAGGACATGCACCTGGTCGAGGTGCCGCTGCTGTGCGAGGCCGTGGCCGAAGGCTACAACTACGTGCCGGTGGACCTGGTGCATGCGTTCCGGGCGACGGGTCGGAACATGCGGGAACTGAACTACGGGATGGAGGACCGGCCCTACCTGGTGGTGGACGCCTGTGTGTCGGCTAAGGAGGTGGCGGCGGCCTTCGCGGAGACGCGCGTGGTGCAGGTGGTGCTGGTGGCGCCCTGGTATCTGGTGGCGGCCCGGCGGCGCCTGCGCCTGGTCATGGACGGGATACCGCTGGCCGCTATCGACAACCACCCGCGCTACGTGGCCTGGGCCAACACCTACTACTCCCACAACTACCGGGAGCAGATGGTGCTGGAGGGAGTGGAGGAGGTGTGGGTGAACACCGCCGATTGCCCGTGGCGGGTGGAGGAGGACCCGGACACGGTGCTGCGGCCGATGTTCGCGTGGCCCTACATTGACGACCCGACGCAGCTCTACCAGCAGGCCCTGCACATCGGGGAGGGCTGGTACGGCAACCGCGCGCGGGTGGGCTTCGAGCAGGCGCGGCTGGACGCGGTGCTTCCGGCGGACTGCGCCGGTCTGACGGTGCTTGACGTGGGCTCCTCCGAGGGGGGCTTCTGCTTCGAGGCCCTGAACCGGGGGGCGGTCTACACCATGGGGCTGGAACTGCGGCAGCCGCAGGTGGACCTGATGGTGACGCTGCGCTCGCAGACCTTCCAGGCCCTGTCTGTGGCGCAGTATGACGTGAACAAGCTGCCCCTGCCGGTGCTGTACGACAGGTACGGCGAGGCGCGCCTGTGGGGCCTGACGCTGCTGCTGAACGTGTTGCACCGGGTCGAGGACCCCGGCAAGCTCCTGCGGGAGGCGTTGGTGAAGAGCGAGCGCGTGGTGGTGGAGGCGCCGTTCTGCATGGGCACCGAGCCCGGCAAGCCGGAGGACGCGAAGTACCCGGGGACCTGGCACCTGCCGCCCGCCTGGGTGACGCAGGTAGCCCACGCCCACGGGTTCGGGATGAAGCGCATCGAGGTCGGGCCATACGTGCCGGAGCAGAGGCTCATCTTCGAGATGTCAAGGGAGGCCTTCGGTGGGACCGCAAAGCTTGTGGGAACCCAACTGCGTGATTGACGGCGTGACGCCAGGGACCGAGGCGGACGTGCTGCCCGAGTTCGAGGAGGGGGTGCGCCTGTGGAACTGGGTGCGGGTGCGGGCGGGGGCGTTCCTCGGGTCGGGCACCATCTGCGGCGACATGGTGCACATCGGCCCGAACGTGACGGTGGGCCGGGGCTGCCGGATCGGCAACGGGGCGCAACTGCACGAGCCGGCGGTGGTGGGCGACCGTGTGTTCATCGGGCCGCAGGCGTTCCTGGGGAACGACCGGACGCCGATGGTGGGGAAGACCTGGATGGCGCAGCCGGTGGTGGTGGGCGATGATGTGGTGATCGGGGCGGGGGCGCGGATCATGGGCGGGGTGACCATCGGGGCGGGCGCGGTGGTGGGCATGGCCGCGGTGGTGCTGCGGGACGTGGCGGAGGGGATGATAGTGTGCGGGCTGCCGGGCAAGTCGATACGGCGGAGGCGGATGCACTATCCGGGGACGGCGGTGGAGCACTGGGCGCCGGTGGGCGAGGAGGACGGGTGTCCGCTGTGCAAGATGTTCGGGGTGGAGCAGCCGCCGTGGGAGCCGTCCGAGGTGATTGAGGATGCCGGGCAAGGTTGACGAGGAGAAGTGGGAGCGGGCGAAGGCCGCCGTGCGCAGGCAGTATCCTGAGCTGTCGGAGGACGGGGAAAGGTTTTGGAGACTGGTGCAGAGCATCTACCAGAAGATGACGAGGAAGAAGTAGGGCGGCCCCCGGTGTTCCGGGACCCGTTCGACTTCGGGCTGTGGTTGTGCATCGTGGTCGTCAGCCTGGTGTTGCTGTGGGACGCGGCCAAGGGGGCGGCGGGATGACGGAGGACGACAAGCAGCGGATGGGCGTGGTGTTCGTGGTGTTGTCTGCGGTGGTGCTGGTGGTGGCGATGTTCGTGCAGTGCCCGCAGGTGAGGTTGCCGGAGGAAGAGGCGGGGGTGAGTAGCTGCCCGCCGCCGGTAGTGCAGGAGGAGGTGCAGGAGATGCCGCACCCGACGACAGCGAAGTGGGGCTATGATGCAGCCAATGACAGCAGCGAACCACTCGCCAATCAGTGGGGTGGCATGGTGCTGCCGTTTCGCACCGGCGCGCCTACCGACCAGTTCCTCGCCAGCGCCCCCATCTGGCCGGTTCCCGCAAGTCTGTCGTGGGCACCGGGCTCTGGTTTCCTGTGGGCCTGCTATGGGCTGATAGACCCGTCCAGCGACACCCTGATCAGCATCGCGGCTTCGGTGGATTGCACCGGGAGCGAAACTGACATACCGCGCCTCGTAGCCGCCCTCTACGATGCAGGGGGGAACCTGCTGGGCAACACCGCACAAGAGGAACTGCCGTTGACCTACGCAGGTTGGTGGACGCTCGATTTACTGGTCCCCGTGGCCTTGACGCCGGGCGCGGAGTATGCGCTGGCAGTCGGGGGCAGGGACCTGTCGCTCGACTACGCTTCGAGCGGTGTCTATGCGCACCCCGATTACGGCTTCTACGACCCGGGCGAGTCCTACGTCTACTGCGAGTACGTCTGGCACAACGGCGTCCTCTACCATGCCACCGGGCCCGCCGGACCCGGCGACGCGCCGCCTGACCCGCCCTGGGAGGTCGTCGGCGGGGCCGCCGTCCTGCCGCTCCTGAAGACCAACTCACTGACCTCGGGCAGCATGATCAGCGGAGGTGCGCGATGAAGTGGGCACTCGGGGACACCATCTACTTCCACTTCGCCTCCAACGACACCGGCGGCTCCGGCGATGACGGCGCCACGCCGGTCTTCGACGTGCGCGAGGCCGGGGCCGCCGCCTCCGCCGCACCCGTCCTCTCGGGCTCGGCTACCCTCCTCACCCACGCCAACTACCCGGCGGGCTGCCACGAGGTAGCCATCGCCGCCACCGCCGGCAACGGCTTCGCCGCCGGGAAGCACTACGCGGTCTTCTCTACCCTCCTCGTGGACAGCGAGAACCCCACCGGCTGGCTCGGGACCTTCTACCTGACGGCCGCCGGGGAGAACCCGCTGACCAACGCCATCATCGCCGCCTACATTGACGACATCCTCTCCGGCGTCCACGGGTCCGGGTCGTGGGAGGACGCGGGCACCGGGTCCGGCGGCAACGTGGTCACCCTCAACATGAAGGACGACTCCGGCGACCCCGTGCCGGGCGTCCGCGTCGTGGTGCGCAACGTCACCGAGACCACGCTCGTCGCCGTGGGGATCACCGACGCGGACGGCGACGCGGAACTCAACCTCGACGAGGGCACCTACAAGGTGCGCTACGGCCCGGCCTACGCGGCGGGCGGCCCGGAGGGGCGCGGCCTCGGCGGCGGCTACTGGTTCGACGGGAACCCCTACACCCTCACCGTCTCGGGGGCCACCACGCAGGACTTCACCTGCGACGCCATCGCCACCGCCAACGCGGGCCTCACCTACGGCGACCTGAAGAGCATGGTCCACCAGGCGGTGCTCCGCACCTGGCCGCAGTGGGAACGCCTCATCCCGCAGGCCTTCGTCGAGAAGTGGGTCAACAGCGCCTACCAGGAGCTTGACCGCAAGCTGCGGCACTCCCGCACCAACGTCACCTTCACCACCACCGCCGGCACCGAGGAGTACGCCCTGTCCTCGGTGGTGCGCGAGGTCGAGGCCGTGGTCTGGGCCGACGCCTCAGACGGTGACCGCCAGACGGAACTCGACGGCCTCTCCCTCTCGGAGTGGCTGAAGAAGAAGCACGACAGCACCGACAGCGGGAACCCGGAGTACTACCTGCAGCATGGCGACGTGCTCTACCTCTACCCGCCGCCGGACACCACCAGCGACACCATCTACGTGTGGGGCGTCATGGAGCCGACGAACCTCTCCGGCGACGAAGAAATGCCGGGCTTCGCGGCGAACCTGCACATCCTCATCGTGGACCTGGCGGTGGCCTACGCGGCCCAGCACGTCGGGGACCTCGCCATCGCGCAGTCCCTGCGGCGGAACCTCTACGAGGTCCTGCACGCGGAACGCTACGAGCCGCAGGTGAAGCGCACCGGCCCCGACCGGATGATCAACGACGGGATCTAGGAGGCGACTGACATGCCAGCAGGAGACATCTCGAAGACCCTCATGTCCCGGGTCCGGTCGCGGGTAGGACAGAGGACCCAGCAGGGCATCCTGGACGTGCATCTCTACCTGTTCCTGAACCGGGCGCAGCAAGACCTCATGTGGCGCCTGCACGACGCGGCCATGCCGGAGATGACGGACATCGCCGCCGGGACCCTGACTAACTCCCGGGTGGGCCTGCCGGCCGACTTCATGCGCGAGCGCCTGTGTCTGGTGGGCAGCGGCACGGTGCAGGCTCGGCGCATCGGCCTCACCGACCTGGACAGCCTCACCCGCGACACCCTCATGGCGGCGTCGGCGGACAACCCCTACTACTACATCTGGGAAAACGCCACCGACAACGCGAAGCGCCTGCACCTGGAGATCGGGGCGCCCACCTCCACCGCCGCCTACCAGCTCTACTACATCAAGCAGCCCACGGACATGGACGACTTGACGGACCCCATCCTGGGCAGCGACAAGTACAACCTCCTGGTGGACTTCGCGGTGAAGCGCGTCCGGGAGATGCAGGGCGAGTACGAGGAGGCGGGGGGCATCTGGAAGCAGTACGTGGGGGGCATCGGTAAGATCAACTCGCGGTACATGATGCAGGGGGCGCGGCAGGAGCGCGAGCCGGGCACTCGGAGAGAGGTGAGCTGACATGCCGGGCGCAATCTCACAGGGAATGGTGGCGGTGGTCCGGGCGCGGGTGGCGGACCTGGCCGGGGCGCACTGGACGGACGCTGAGTTGTACGCCTTCCTGAACGCGGGCTTCCTGGAGCTTGCCCACTCGCTGCCGGACGCGGCCCTGGTGGGCCTCACGGAGGCGACCACCGGCGCACTGGTGGGGGCGCAGAACGAGTATGACCTGCCCTCGGACTTCCTGCGCGAGCGCCTGGTGCTCTACAAGGGCAAGGTGGCGGTGCGGTGGATGGTGCGCGAGACCGGGGCGCTCATCTCCGACAGCCTCATCGCGGGGGCCATCTCGGAGGCGAACCCGTTCTACCGCATCTGGGACAACGACGTCATCTTCAAGGTGGGGACGGTGACGCAGGCGGGTGCGGAGGTCTACGAGGTGCGCTACATCAGGGAGCCGACCACCATCTCGTCCACGGTGGACCCGGACCTGTCCTCGGCCTACTTCAACCCGGTGGAGGACTACGCGGTGGCGTTGTGTCTGGCGGAGGCCGGGCAGGCGGGCGCGGGGGCGGTGCAGCGGGCGCACTTCGACGAGTTCTGCCAACTCGTGACGGCGCAGTACTCGAACCCGGATTTCGTCTACGACGGGATCCCCAAGGACCCACTACTCGGAGGGCAACAGTGAGCCACAGACAGGCGGCAGAGGACACGGTGAAGCTGCGGGAGGCCCTGAAGCAGGACCGGGCCGCCCGCGACGAGAAGCTCAAGCGGGCGCGGGGGTATGACGAGCGGCTGGAGATACTGCGGGAGGCGCGGGCGAAGATGAAGACCCGGCAGGACGAGGCGACCCATCTGATCGAGCAGGAGGTGGACCGTGGCTGACGGCGGCCCGGAGGAACTGGTCCTGGAGCGGTGGACGCTGGGATGGAACCCCATCAACCAGGTGCCCGACTACCTCTACCCGCGGGAGCTGCGGCAGGGGCAGGCGCTGGAGGCCCGCAACGTGCGCTTCACTCCGGGTGGCCGGATGGAGTGGCGGCGTAACCAGTTCTCGATAGACGCGCCGACCGGGGCCAACGTCGGGGCGGTGAAGTCCCTGGCGGAGTTCGTGACCGAGGACTACAACCAGATACTCGCGCTGGTGCGGTACGGGGCGGGGGCGCCCTACGCGGGGCGGCTCTACTACCAGAACGTGACCTGGGACGGCGCGACGCCGACGCAGACCACGTACGGGTACGAGCTGTTCAACGGTGGGACGTGGACGAACATCACGACGGACGCGGACGCGGTGGCGCTGCTCGCTGCCGATGGCTTCTCGGCGGCGTTGCAGGTGAAGCAGTACCTCTACATCGCCCCGAAGCCCTACTCGGCGACGCGGAAGCTGCTGTCAAACCCGCTGCTGCGGTGGGATGGTGCAACGCTGCGGATCGTGGGCCTGGACCCGCCGGGTGTGGAACCCACCGCGAGCGCCCTTGCCACCGGCGTCCTGTCGGCGGGCACCTACTCCTACCGCTACACCTTCTACGACCCCACTTCGGGGTTTGAGTCCATGCCCTCGCCGGTGGAGGACGTGCATGTGCCGGCGGACGGCTACCTGGTGAACCTCACGGGGATCACGGACTACGGCGACAACTACTACAAGCGCCTGTACCGGGCGTTCACCACCGACACGGCCAACGACGCGCGTGGGGCGGAGTGGTATCTTCTGGCCGAACTGCCGCCCGGCACGGGTGCGGGCACCCAGGAGACCCTGACGGGCTGGAGCGAGACGGACACGGAGGGCCGCCTGACGGTGGGGGCCAACAGCGCGGCCTACGTCAACCTCGAAGGCGACGACACGGTGCATCTGAGCGAGGACCAGGGCGCGGGCACGGTGACGGACTTCGAGCACCGCTTTGCGCTGGCCTACACCTCCGGGGACTCGGGCGCAACGGCGGTGGCCTTCGGCGTGTCGGACGGGGCCGCGCCCGGCGTGTTCAGCGCCTGGAGCAACGGTGTGGGCGTGGAACTCGTGGCACAGAGCGGGGCGGCGCTCGTCTACCTAACCGTCCGCACCGATGCGCCCTACGCGGGCGGTGCCATGCTGTCGGCGGCCATCCCCAACGGCGCCACCCGCTACTTCCGCCTCATCCGGCAGGGCACGACGCACTGGCTCTACATGTACCAGTCCTCGGACTACTCGGACGCGCCGGTGGTGTGCACGAAGACGCGCACGGACGGCGACACCGCCTACCGCTACGCTTACGCGGGCTGCTCGGCGGGGACAGTCGCCACCACCAAGATGAGCTTCACCATCTCGAACGTGGTCCTGGACGCGGCGGCGTCCTACACGGACAACGTGCCCGCCTATGGCCTCTCGCAGCTGTGGAGCTTTGACCGGGCCAAGCCGCCGGACGGGCGCCTGCTGGAGTGGCACAAGGACCGGATGTTCATGGCGGGCTGTTCGCGGGGGTCGGAGTCCTACCCGGACGACAGGGCCTACTACGGCAATGTCCTCTTCTGCAGCGCCCTTGATGAGCCGGACTACTGGCCCGGGGACAACCTGTTCGTGGTCGGCGACGACACGCCCATCGTGGGCCTCGCCTCCTGGGGCGAGTATCTCGTCATCTTCAAGGAGAACGGGGTATGGACTCTGACCGGCTACGGGGACACGGACTTCCGCCTGGCGCAGTTGACCTCGGCGGTGGGGAGTGTCAATGCGAACGTCCACTGTGCCGCCCCGCCCGGCGTCCTCTGGATGGCGCCCGATGGCTACTACTTCTGGGACGCGGACCGTATCGAGCGCGTCCTGCCCCTGGACGAACAGGTGCCGTGGACCCGCCCGGCCGCCCGCGACCTGAAGCCGCGCATCTGCTTCCACGAGGGCCGCTTCTACGTCTTGCAGGAGGACGCCTGGCTGGAGTTCGCCCCGGCCACAAAGACGTGGGCCTGCCATGACGCGGACTACTTGGACGCGCAGGACGACACGCCGGGCCTGCGGGCGTACAACCGGGGCGGGGCCCAGTCCCACGTCCTCACGGCGATGGCGTGGGCCTCGTCTCAGTCACCGCTTATCACGGTGCTGGATCAGGCCGGGCCGCTGGCGAACTACGCTACCGCGGGCACGGTGTACTCGGACTACCGAGCGCCGGTCTACCTGACCCTCGGCCCCATCGAGGCCCCGGTGGGCGAGGAGCTCGTGCCGCTGTCCATCCACGTTGACGGCTCCTGGACCCGCGACGTGAGCCACCTGCTCTACGTCTACCTGACGCCGGACCCCGAGTACTCCGCGACGGCGGGTGACAACGCCTGGGCGACAACGCCGGAGTGCCCGCAGGGCGACAACATCATCGGGGTGCCGGGCGGCTACTCCTACGTGGACGGCACCACCAAGTACGTGACCAACGCGGCGCGGCGCTGGTATGTGCAGATCGGCGGGGGCTCGGGCGCGGACTTCGTGCTCGACGCGGTGCGGGTCATCTGCCTGCGGAGGAGGGCGAGGGGCGCATGAGCAGCGACATCCGGCGCAGGGAGACGAAGACGGTCCCCTACAACGTGGCGCTGGAGCGTATCACGGACCCCACGGTGCGGGCGGTGTTCCGGCACGTCTACGACCACCTGCCGAAGGACCTTATCACCTTCGAGGACCTGGAGGGCCTCGGGGGCACCGTGTCGGAGGCCCTGGTGAACCCGCAGTACTACGACCGGGGGGACCCGGCGGTTGCGGATTGGGAGGAGTCCGACCTCACCTGTGACGGGAACTGGCACACGCTGGACCTCACCACCGTCAACAGCGCCATCGCCCAGGCCACGGAGGTCAAGCTCCGGGTGGTGTTCGGCGGGGGCAGCGGATGGCTCTACGTGCGCGAGAACGGCAACAGCAACGAAGTGAACATGGACGGGCAGATATACGAGAGCGGGGACCCGCAGAGCGCCTTCACGCTGCTGGTGACACCGGACGAGAACGGCTACATCGCGTACAAAGCGTCCGCGGCGGGGACCATCGACCTGTCGGTGGCGGGGTGGTGGGGCGGCTACGGCTCCTCGGGCACGGGGGCCTCGTCGGAGATCGCCCTGAACAGCGCCCACCGCCTGGGCGACGGGTCCGACCATGCGGACGTGGCGACGCACGACGGCTATCTGAACCAGGCGGTGAAGACGACCAGCAGCCCGACGTTCGGGGGCCTCACGCTGACCCCACTAAGCGGAGTGCTCAAGGCGACGGCGGGGGTAGTGGGTGGTAGCGCGGACAGCGACGACGTGGACGAGGGCGCGACGAACCTCTACTTCACGGAGGCGCGGGCGAACGCGGCCTCGGACGTGGTGGCGGCGAAGGCCCACATCACGGCGGACGGGAGCAGCCACAGCCACATCGCGAGCAACCACCCGCATCAGGCGGTGGACACGGCTGACGCCCCGACCTTCGGGGGCGTGACCTCGAATGGGCAGCTCGTGGTGCAGACGGCCACGAACCTGCCGCTCTCGTCCTACGGTGAGGCGGCGGGCGGCAACGTTGGCTACTACTACATGAACAACGCGGCTGTGGCGGCAGCGAACTCCGTGGGCTACAGCCTGCGGGTGCGGTCGTCCACAGCGATGCGCACGGCGGCCACCCTCGTCGCGTCGTTGCCGACCACTACGGACGCCTCCCGCACCGGGCGCTTGGAGATGCAGGTGCCCGACAACGGCGGCATCGCGAGCCGCCTGGCGGTGGAGGGGAAGATCGTGCGGGCGGAGAACGGCGGGCTGGTCACGGTGCTGCCCAGCAACGGGGCGCCGTCCACGACGCCGGAGGCGGGCAGTCTCTACTTCGACACTGGCACGAGCAAGCTCATGGTGTATACTGGTGCCAGTTGGGTAGCCGTACACTGAGGAGTGAGGGCTATGCCGCTACCGTGGGCAGCAATCGGTCTCGGCGTGAACCTGCTGGGTAGCCTCTTCGGCGGGGGTAGCAGGACTACGCAGAGCACAGCGGGGATGAGTCCCCTGCAGCAGTACATGTTGCAGGAGTCGTTCCTGCGCGGGATGCAGCGTGCGCAGCAGGAGGCCATGCCGGAGTCGTTCAGGCTTCGGACAGGCGAGGGAGAGCAGCAACAGCAACCGGCGGGGGCGGGACTGCTTCAGTTGACCCAGAACGCCACGCAGGCCGGGGGCCAATCGTCGCCGGGCTCAGGAGGGGCACCCAAGATGCTGAACATGCAGGGCTTTCTGACGACACAGCCGGCGGCGAGCCAGACAGGTACGCCGCCGACGAGCGAGCTGTACAACGCCTACCTGCGGCGGGCGCTGTCGGGCAACGACGTGCTCCCGGCGGGTCAGATGCAGGGGGCGCTGGCGACCGGGATGGACGTGATCAACCGGCAGGCGGCGGGTTCGGCGGCGGGGCTGCAGGAGAGCCTCGGGTCGCGGGGCCTGCTGCACAGTGGGGTGCTGTCTCGGGGCCTGGCGGACGTGGAGCGGGCGCGTCTGGGTCAGGTGGGTTCACTGACGCAGGACATGCTGGCGCGGCAGTTGGAGGCGGCGCGGCTGTCGCAGCGGTCTGGGGCGGAGTTGTATGCGGCGGGCGCGCGGCAGGACGCGGCGATTGAGGGGAGCAGGCCGTCAGTGTGGGACCAGATAGCGGGTCTGGTGGGGGCGGGGGCGCAGTGGTACTACGGGCGGCCCACGGGCGGCGGGACCAGCCCCACGACGGTGTATGCGCCGCCGTCCACGAGTAGCCTGACGAACACGACGCCGCTGTTCCCCTACTGAAAGGGGTGAGGGACGATGCCGGTGACACTGCGAGACGTGTTGGGCGGGCTGGCGCAGGCGGGCGGGCGCTACTTCGGTGGACGCCTGGCGGGGGAGACGGCTGTGGACCAGCGGCGGCGGCAGATGGCGCAGGAGGCGCTTGACGCGGAGCGCATCCGACAGGCCATGCAGCTTGCCTCGGCGGCGGACACGCGGGCCGGTGAACAGCACACGGCCCTGCTTCCGGGCTGGCAGGCCCAATCTGGCATCCTACAGGAGGACTTCCTCCATCCGGGGGAGCGGGATGTGCGGGCCGCGCTGCCGATGGAGGCCCACCTGCGAGAGCTGGCCAAGAAGTCCGTGGGGCAGGCCAACCTGCTCGAACTGATGCAGGGGCCGGACCTAGCGATGGCGATGGGCGCGGGGACCTGGCAGCGGCCCGTGCGGCCCGAGGCCCCGTTCCCCGGAGAGGTGCCGCCGCTGGCCCTGCCGCAAGCGTGGCAGGCCCCACAGGTGAGCGTGACGCCAGAGCAGGCACCCTACATGCCGCCGTGGGGCGAGGTGGCCCCACTGGCCCTGAAGCAGCCGATGCCACAGGAGGTCATGGGGCCGGTCCCGGTGTCCACGGCGGCGCAGGAGACCGTGGAGCCATGGGTGCGGCAGCCGGGCGTGTACGATCGGGACGCCACGGTGGCGGCCCTGCAGGGACTGTCGCCGGAGCAGTTGGTGGACCCGGTGGCCCTCATGCAGTTGACGCGCTACGCGGGCGGCGCGATGGCCCCTGGGCCGGGCGACTTCCCGCAGCTCACCGTGCCGACCGAGGCCGAGCGCGCGGCGGCAGCGGCGGCGGAGGCGCAGGGCCTTATGGACATGCGGGAGCAGCTGGCCACCATCGGTAATATCGAGGCCCAGGCCGGGCAGCGGGCTGCCCAGGGCGAACTCTACGGCGAGCAGGCGGCGGGTCAGTACCTCGACAATGTGATCACTGCCGCCAAGGCGGCAGACGCCCCCGCGATGCAGGCCCTGGCCCTCCAGATCGAACAGGCCAAGGCGAACATCGAGACGATCAAGGCCCAGGTGGCGGCGAAGACGCAGAACGCGGAGGTGGCCCAGGCGTTCGCCGACCTCATCCTGACCCGGTACGAAGCGCAGATCAAGCAGTACATCGCCGAGACCGGCTCCTACCCGACCTCGCGCTCCATCAGCCAGAGCACGTCATTCTCGCAGAGCCAGAGCTTCATGGACCCGGCGTGGTTGCAGTTGCAGGCGCAGAAGTTCCAGGCCGACTTGCAGCAGTACGGGCCGGATTATGCCCTGCGAGCGATGGCGTTGGGCATTGACCAGTACGATGCGGAGACGAGGCGCATGTATCCGGGCGGTCGGGACCCGAGCGGCAGCACGGGGCAGGGGGTGCCCCCTTTCCCGAAGGCGGACAACCTGGAGGGGGGCCAGGAGGTGCCGTAAGTCCCCAGGGGGCCAACCCGCGCGCCCTGCGCGTCCTGCAGGCGGCGGCAGCAGGCCAGCGGGGGCCAAGCCATGGGCGCAGTTCGTGCCAGCAGTCGCTGACCGACTGGCTTGGTATCGAGGGCGGCTTCGGGGACGCCCATGTGAGCGGGCCTGGATGGGCGCGACGCGGGTGGGTCGCACAGGACCCCGCCAAGGGCTTGGCCGAAGGCGACATCATCATCTACCACGACGGGGACAGCTACAACGGTGTGGTGCGAGGGAAGCCCCGCGGCCATGTGGGCATCGCGGGGATGCACAATGGCCGCATGATGTTGTGGTCCCACATGGGAACGCGGTGGCAGTGGACAGAGATAGGGCGGTTCTCAGAGGTCTACCGGCAGCCGGGTCCGGGCGGCCAGACACAGCCCTACGGGCCGCCCTCTCCTTCGGGCACACCTGCGCCCGGCGCCCCCGTGCAGATGGGTTCCACCGCCCAGGCCATAGACCAGGCCCGGCAGGGCCAACGGCAAGCCGCCGTGACCTACGAACGGCGCGTGGCACACGGCCCCCGTGGCGAGAGCATGACGGTCACGGTGCCGCAGGGGCAGAGCGGATCACACACCATTAAGGTCGGCGGCATAACGTTCCTCGTGCGCTTCTGGGCGGACGGCCGCACAGTCATCGAGGGGCGGTGATCTGATGTCCTACGAGTACGACCCTGGAACCGGGCAAGTCCGCAGGGTGGGTTCCTCTACCCGCCCGCCTGTGATCGTGACGCCGGGCGGCGAGACCATAGACCCTCGGGCCACCGCACCGCTCACGGCGCCGGCGCCGGGTAGCGCCCGGGCCTATCGCGAGGAACTACTCCGTGGCGCCACCGGCCAGACGCGCAGCCCCGAGTTGGGCATCATGTCCAGCGTCCTCGGTCTGGTGGCGGCCCCTCTGCGGCCCTTCGATGTGCCGGGGGCGCTTGCTGGTGAGTACCTGCGGTCGCGGCGCGAGGGGACCCCCGCCGCGTACGGCGAGGCCGCGCGTCGGGCGCTGGCCCCGGAGTTGGTGGGCGGGCCCCGGACTTCGCTGGCGCACGAGACGTATGTGCGGGTGAACTCCGAGGGCCAGGAGGGCAGTCTGGGGCGGAGGGCGTTGGGTTCGGCGGCGGGCGTGGCGGCTACGTTGGCGGCGGACCCCCTGATGTGGCTGATGCCGCTGTCGCGGCTCCCGGCGGCGGGGCGGATGTTGCCGAGGGCGATGGGTGACGCGGGCCGCGCTGCCGGGCGCGTGGTGGCGGACGCCCTGCGGGCGGAGCGGGCTGCGGCGGGCGGACGGGCGGCAGCCGGAGCCGAGCGCGAGGCCGCCCGGGCGGTGCAGGTCACCGAAGAGGCCTTCCGGGAGATCGCCGCGCCGCGCCTGCCGCTGTTCCGGCGCCTGGGCGTGGAGGATGTCAACCGGATGCAGCAGCGCCTCTACCCGCCTGCGGTAGCTGCCGGCAACCGGGGCGAGTGGGCGCGCCTGGGCGGGGCCATGCAGGAGACGGCGGCCCGCCTGGAGCGGGAGGGCCTGCTACCGGACACGATGCGGGCGCTGCTGAGTGGTGCCGCAGAGGAGCAGGCGTGGACCCCGGCGACGCGGGCCTTCACACAGACGGTCTTCGATGGGGTCATGCACGCGGGGTTGCCCAGCTACCGCTGGTATGGTATCCCGTTCCAGCCCTACCGGGGGCGGCTGCCGGGTGCGGCCGGGAGGATGCAGGCGGAGTTCGTGGACACGCTCGGAGAGGTGGCCGGGCGCAACCAGTTCCAGGTGGCGACACGGCTGCACCAGCTCGACGAGTTCGGCGACGCCAACCTCTTCGGGCGGGCGGCGGCCGCGAAGCTCTACGGCCCGGCGGCGACCGACGTGCAGGTGGCGGCGCTGGTGCGGCGGGCGGAGTCGGCGGAGGCCCGTGTGGAGATCATGCGGGAGGTGCTGTCCCGCGGAGCGGGCCGGGACCTGGCGGACAACTTCCTGCGCTACGCGCGACAGGCGACAGAGCGGACGGGGCGGCGCTGGCCGGGGGTGCGGGCGCACGAGCGCACGGCAGGGCCGCAGGTGGTTGACGTGGACTGGGTAGACGAGGCGGCAGAGACGGCGCAGGGCGCGGCGGCGGCGCGGAACTGGACGGTGGCGGACCAGGTGCATCGGTGGTTCGCACGGGGGCCGCTGGCCGGGTCCGGGGCGCGGCGCAGCGTGGCCTCGGTGCGGGCGCCGGTCGTGGGCAGCGAGATCATCCAGCGCGGGGTGAGTGCGGACCTGGCGGTGGAGCGTGCCATCGTGCGGGATGCACTCACGGACCTGGGCGGCAACCTCGGGCGCTACCGGGAGGCCCTGGGGACGGTGCGGGGCGGGGGCACAGGCGGGATGTCCCGCGTGGCGATGGTGGAGCCCATTCGGGGCGTGGTGGGCGACCTGCTGGCGGAGAACCCCACGGTGCCGCTGCAGGAGGTGGTGCGGTTCCTCGGGGAGGCGATGCAGCCGGAGCGGCCGTTCTACGAGGCGGAACGCGGGGCGCCGCAGGTGTACGACGCGGACCCGTTGGTGCGGTCGGTGGTGCAGGACATGTTGCAGCGGGGCGAGGTGGAGGCGTGGACGGTGGACGCGGAGACGGCGCGGGAGGTGTATGGGCTGCGGGGCGGGCCGCAGGTGATACTGTCGCGGGCGGTGCCGGGGCAGGCGGGTCCGGCGGGTGTGGCGGCGCCGGTGTCCCCGGCGGGACCTGTTGCGCAGGAGGTGGGGGTGAGGCCCACTCCGGGCGTGGAAGTCGCCCCACGGGCCTCCACGGCGCAGGAACAGGCACTGTCGCAGGGGGTCCCGCCTGCGGAGACTGCCCCTGCCCCGGTGGCCCTCCCGACCAGCGTCCAGGAGAACGCCGAATGGTGGCCTGACTTCAGGCCCGAGAGCGGACTGACAGAGGAGGAATGGAACAACGGCGTTCACCACCTGAGCCGCCGCTGGCTCGCCTCTATGATGGGCCATCCCGACGAGACGCTCGGGCAACATGTCGGTGACGACGTGGCGATGTACGCTTTCTTGAAGCAGAAAGATGCGGAGCAATCCTCAGAGTATCTGCGCACCAGGCTGGGGCCTGCCCTATCGCTCCTGCCGCATCTTGGCTATGACCCCGCCGCGATTGTGCCGCCGGGACAGATTACCTTTCTGTCTGGTTTTGACCACAGTTACCCGGAAGCCCTGCAGATGGCGCTGGGGGATTACAAGGCCATGACTGGAGCCGCGTCTGAACAGGCCCCGGCGGCGGAGGCGGGGTGGGCGCCGTTGGGGCGGGCGCCGGGGCCGGAGGACGTGGTGCGGGTGACGCGGGCGGACGGCGGCCAGGCGGTGGGCCGCGTCGTCTACCAGGCGCAGGTGCCGCCTGCCGCGCCGGTCGCACGCGGCGCGCGCCCCCAAAGGGCTGGTAGCGGTTGGGCCATACGCGACCTCACGCCAGTGTCGGACGAGGAACTCGCGGACATCATCCGAAGCCGCCGCTATGCGGTCGCGCGCGCCAAGGATAAGGCCTCCACGTCGGCGGAGAAGATGGCCTCATTGGAGGCTTCTCTGAAGCGCGCTACTGATGAGCGCCAGCGAAGACGGGATGCCGGTGTTGACGCATGGCAAGTTGGCCCGGTCCTGTCCACCGACGCGGAGGGGAACGCCATCGCGCAGTTCGCGACGGAGGACGGGCGGACGACGTGGGTGCCCTGGCCGGAGGCTGGCGAGGGCTTCGAGGTGCAGGTGCAGGCCCCCGCCCCCGCGGCGGCCCCTACCCCCACTGCTGCCCCGTCCCCTACCACAGCCGCCCCCCCTGCGGTACAGGCCCCGGAACAGGCCCCCACGCAGGGGACCCCGCCCCCGCCGGAACCGCCCGAGGCACCCGCACCAGCCGCGGACCTCCCCGAGGCCCCGCAGCCCGTCACACTCACCACCGGCTCCGAGGAGGAACTCCTCACCGCCAACATCAACGTACTGCGCGGCCTCCACCGCAAGCTCCGCGCCCGCCTCGCCGAACTCGACGAGCCTGTCCGCGACGTGGAGGACGCCGCTGTCACCGCCGACTTCTCCACCGAGGCCGGCGTCCGCGGCGAAGAGGCCGTCATGGCCCAGGGCGACCGCACCGTCGCCGAAGCAGCCCGTGGCGCCATGACCAACTTCTACGGCTGGCCCGCCGAGTGGACCAGCTCGTGGCTCGACCTCACCGGGCGCGCCCTGGACGTGCGCGCCCGGATCGGGAACCGCGCCAAGGAACTGGTCTCCGGCCTGAGCACCTACCACCAGCGCCTCGTCCTCCTGTCGGCCTCCTACATGCAGAAGCCCGCCCTGCGCGAGGACCTGCAGGGGATGCCCGCCGGGACCGAGCTGCCCGCGCAGCCCGCCGCTGCCCTCGACGTGATCCTGCGGGGCCTCAAGCGCCCCGAGGTGGCCGACCAGTTCCTCGATGACGCCGGACAGGTGCAGGCCGCCGGCCTGCCCGGGGACGTGCGCTACCTGTGGGACCGCGTGGTCGAGTTCCATGCCCTGATGCGGGCCATCTACGAGGGCGACGAGTTCATGGCGGGTCTGCGCGACTACGGCGTGGCCCAGATTGAGACCTACCTTGCCAAGCCCGCGGCGCGAGGGCAAAGCGCCGTGGGGCAGTTGGAGGTCGCGGCACTGTGGAACCTCGCGCCGGAGGACTTTGCGGAGGACATGGCGGCGGCGATGCGCGGCGGGCAACCGGACATCGCCCGCACCGCCACCTTCGAGTCCGAGCGCACCCGGTCCATGAGCCTGCTGCACCAGATGCGCGAGGGGAACCTGAGCCTGAAGGACCTGGAGCGCCAACTGCCGGCGGCCTCCCTGCACGAGGCCCTGCGCTACTACACCCAGCAGTCCTACGCGGTGCATCTGCGGGCGTCCATCCAGGAGTGGGTGGAGGGCCACTTCGACCCGATGACGAAGGTGCGGGCGGTGCGGCCGGACTACGAGGCGCAGTGGGCCGCCCTCAAGTGGCGCCCGCTGCAACTGCCGCTGGTGGGTCCCGAGGGGCGGGCGCTGACCTTCCCCGGTCTTGAGGACTACTGGCTGCCGCCGGAGGTCTACGGCCCCATCGAGTCCCTGCTCTACAGCCCGCCGCTGAAGGCCTTCGGGGAACGGGCCATGCGCCTCATGCTCTCGGCCCGCGGTCTCTTCGCCGGGATGCAGGTGGCGAACCTGGAGTCGGTGTCCTTCCTGATGGCGAACGTCCTGGAGCAGATGGTGAACCCGGCGCTGCTGTCCATCCCGCAGGACCGCCTCGGCCTGACCTCGCTGAACGGCTTCCGGGCGTTCGTGTCCGTGCTGCCGCGCCTGGTGCTGCAGGGTAACCTCGGGGTGTCAAGTCACTCGCTGCGGGCGCGGATCTGGGACTCTGCCATGCAGGCCCTGGAGCAGACCCTCGCCCCGCTACTCGGGCGCTACACCCCGGAGGCCGCCGACCTCGTGGCCCGCCGCGTGCGCGAGCTGCAGGTGATGAACTCCGGCCCGGGCCTCTGGTCGCAGAAGCGCATCTCGGAGAGCCAGCGGCTCCTGACAGAGAAGCTCCTGAGCAACGTCGGCCAGGAACTCGGTGTCCTCAAGCACGAGTGGGACGACATGCTGGAGGCGGCCCTGGGCCTGGTCTTCGTCATGGACGAGGGCGGGCGCCTCTTTACCTTCCTGTCCCGCCTGGAGATGGGCGACGGTTTCGACGCCGCCCGGCACGCCCTGAACCCGACCACCGTGAACTACTCGCCCAACTACTCCATCCCCATGGACGAGTGGTTCAAGGTCTTTTTCTGGTACTTCATGTATGCGCGGCAGCGCACCGCGCAGTTCTTCGAGCACTTCCTGACCCGGCCTGGCCTGGTCATCGGCCTGGAGGAGATACAGCGCAAGCGGGCCGAGCTGCAGGGCTACGACGGAGAGGCCGCGTGCCTGCAGGGCGGCAAGTTCTACTGGATGGGCGCGGAGTGGATGCCGCTGACCTGGAACAACACTCTCATCAACAACCCCTGGCTGAAGGTGGGCAGGCCGGGGCCGCAGTTGGTCGAGGGCGACGGGCAGTACATGCTCTGGGTGCGGTGGCGCCTGCCCTTCTGGGAGGAGCCCTCGCAGGTGTTCGAGATGCTCTCCTCGCCGGTCAGTGCCGTGGATGAGCGCGGCCTGCCTGTCCGGGGTCTGCAGGAGTGGGAGGGCCGCAAGGGCCTGGACCTGCGGCAGATACCAGTGGTGGGCCGCTACGCGGGCATCGCGCGGAAGACGCCGCTGGTAGGCCCGGACGCGCCGGTGGCCCATGCGGTCATGCGGCGGCTGGGACGCACCGGGGTCTCCGACGAGGCCCTGCAGACGCTGGTGCAGCGGGACTGGGCACAGGTGGGCCGCGTGACCACGGACCAAGCCCGCGTGACGGGTGACACCCCGTTCCGCAGGTGGTATCATCGGGGGCGGACGGTGCCCGAGGCGGCGCGGTGTCCCTTGAACCTGGTCCAGAAGCACGGCAGCGAGTGGGCCATGGGGTATGAGTTCCAGAAGCTCCAGCTCTACCGGGACATCGAGCAGGCGTACTCGCGCAGCGGGCTGTCCATCCAGGCGGTGCCGGTGAAGAAGCTTCTGGCGAACATGACCATCCTGCAACTGGAGCGGGCGGTGGCGGAGGTGCGCGGCAAGCTCGGGCGCGGGGAGGCGACGGTGCTGCCACTGGAGAGCTACGAGAAGGAGCTGGCGCGGCGGCGGGGGCCGAAGCCGGTGGGTCCGCGTGACTGGCGGGAGCAGCGCAAGGTGATCTGGTCGCCGTGGACGCTGGAGAACCTCGGGATGTCGGACGTGCGGGAACCCGTCGCACAGTAAGGAGTGGCGCGCATGGCGGGCGACAACGGCCTCGGTCCCGGTGCCCTCGGCGGCTTCTGCGTGCGCGGCAAACAGAACGCCGACCGCATCGCCCAACTGCGCCATGACCACGACAAGCTCGACGAACGGGTCGAAACCGACCGGGATGCCAACCGCACCCGTTGGGAGACACAGAAGGAGTGGAACATCAGGATGGAACTGGGTGGCAGTCGGGATGAGACGGCGAAGGCCATAGCGCAGGCGGTGGCGGAGCAGGTGCGCCGAGAGGTCGCGCCCCCCCCGAAGGTGAACCTCTGGGCCTACTGGAAACTCGCAGCCGCAGCGGTGCTGTTGCTGCTGGCGGCGGGGCCGCTGGCCTTCGCGGCGACGCTGGTGGCGATCATCGGCCCGAAGACCATCGCGGACATCGTAGAGGCGTGCAAGTGAGGGGGTGAGTAGACATGGTAGGAGGAGAGATGTGGGCGAACATCGGGCGTTGGCTCTGGGAGATCGTGGTGCCCGCGCTGCTGACGCTACTGCTCCCCGCGGTGTTCCAGGTGGTGCGGGAGTGGGCGGCCACCATCCGGGACGAGCGCCTGCGCCGGCTGCTGGAGGAGCTGGTGCGCGCGGCCGAGCAGATCTACGGCAAGGAGCGCGGGGCGGACAAGCTCGCGTATGTCACAGGCGCGCTCGACGAGATGGGCGTGAGAGCGTCGCGACCGCAGATCGAGGCGGCCGTCAATCGGCTGTTCGGAAAGGAGCCGTGCTGACATGCCGAGCGAGCGCAAGGTCACACTGGCGGAGTTCGAGGCCCACCTGGGCAACACCGCCGTGCCCCGCCGCATTGACGAGGTGATCGTTCACCACACCTGGTCACCCACCGCCGCGCAGTACGCGGGCATCTCCACAGTGGCCGGCGTCCGGCGCTACCACATGCAGGTGCGCGGCTGGTCGGACAACGGCTACCACGTCATGGTGCCCCCCGTTCGGAACGAGGTATTCCTGTGTCGGCCGCTGGCGCGCAGCGGGGCGCACTGCCTGAACCACAACACGCACAGCGTCGGGGTCTCGTTCATCGCCGACTTCGACAAGGAGGACCCGCAGCGCTACGGCGGCATGGAGGAAGGGGTGCAGGTGGTGGCGGCCCTCTGCCGGCGCTTCGGCCTGCCGGTCAGCGACGTGCGGTTCCACCGGGAGTTCGCGGACAAGTCCTGCCCCGGCACGAAGATGTCGCTGTCGTGGTTCCGGACGCGAGTGCAGGTCGCGCTGGCGGACGGGTCCGACGAGGACGGCGAGGACGGCGAGGAGGGCAGCAACGCCCTGCGCGTGGTGCTCCTCGACGGCAGCGAGTTCGGGACCGTCGTGGACTGCGCGGCGCGACTGGAGGAGGGCACTACCCGGTGCGGCCTGCGGGCACTCGCGGAGGCCCTCGGCTACGTGGTGACCCCGCACATTGACGACCAGGGGAAGGTCTACCTGCGGAAGGGGGGTGAGTGATATGCGGATGCTGCTGCTGCTGTTGGCCGTGCTGGCGGTGACCGTGGCCTGGGCCGAGCCGAAGCAGTGGAACGAGGAGGCGGGCTTCGACCTGTTCATGCCGGACGCCGGGATGACGGTGCTGCCCTGGGATGGAGGGGATGCGATAGCGGGCGGGTCCTGGCTGGTGTCCGACAACGTGTTCGACCGCGACCTGTGGCTCGACCTGCTGCTGCCCGTCTCCCGTCTCGGAGGCGGGCTGTCGTTGCAGGTGGTGCCGCAGGCGCCGCTTGCGTTGGGGGCCTACTATCAGGACAGGTGGTTCATGGGCCTGACGGCGCACACGGCCTGGTGAGTTTCGTCACGCCGGCGGGTCTGCCCCACTCGCCGGAGGGGCCTGACCAGCCCCAGCTCCCACCCCCGTCTTCGGCTGGCCCGAGGGCGGGGGTCACTTTTTTTCTCAAGGGGCTTGACAAGCGCGCGTAACTCGTGTATAGTGCCGCTAACGCCAGACATGGAGGTAGCGATGGCCCTGCCCAGGACGGTCATGTTGAGGCTCACCGAGGAGGACTACGCGGCGCTCAAGGCCGAGGCGAAGAAGCGCGACCGGGGCATGGCGTATGTGGCCCGCGAGTATGTGCGGGCCGGTCTGGCGAAGAAGACCAAGTAGGTTTCCACCAAGACACGGGGGTGTCGAGAATGAGAGTCCACGAGGTTTCGCCGGGCGGCTCCCCTGGAGGCGTGCTCTCCCCCGTGTCGCGTCCTCCCTGCCGTCCGGCCCTGCTGCTGCGCGTCGCTCACTCTCAAGGAGGTGGTGCCCAGGTCGTGCGTTTCCCCACTGTAGCGTCCCCCGGCGGTTCGGCTGCCGCCGGGGGCGCAATCATCATGGCGGCGCTCGCCGCCGGATCGTGCGAGACAACGAGAAGGACAAGGGAGGTCGGGTAGTCATGCTGAAGCAGCATGTTCGGAACCACACGACGTTCATCGGGCTTCCGGCGGCGTGGGCCGGGACGGACGTGGTGACCATGTCCGAGTCCGAACTTGCGGAGCAGCTCGCGGCGGCGCGGGCGGAGGGGCGGGAGGCCGCCAAGCGGGAGCCCGCGCCGGAGCCGGAGCCCTGCGCCACCTTTGACTTCGGCGACGGGCCGGTCCCGGCGCACCGGCACCCGCGCGGGGGCGGCTGGGTGGCGGAGACCGCATGGGTGGCGGAGACCGCCTATATCGGCCCTAAAGCGCGGGTCTACGAGACCGCGCGGGTCTTCGAGACCGCGCGGGTCTTCGGGAACGCGCAGGTCTCCGGGGCCGCGTGGGTCTACGGGCACGCGCGGGTCTCCGGGACCGCGCGGGTCTACGGGGCCGCGCGGGTCTACGGGGCCGCGCGGGTCTACGGGGACGCGGAGGTCTCCGGGGACGCGCAGGTCTACGGGACCGCGCGGGTCTCCGGGACCGCGCGGGTCTACGGGCACGCGTGGGTCTCCGGGGACGCGCAGGTCTACGGGACCGCGTGGGTCTACGGGACCGCGTGGGTCTACGAGACCGCGCGGGTCTACGAGACCGCGCGGGTCTTCGGGACCGCGCTGGTCTCCGGGGCCGCGCGGGTCTACGGGACCGCGCGGGTCTTCGAGACCGCGCAGGTCTTCGGGCACGCGTGGGTCTACGGGACCGCGCAGGTCTCCGGGACCGCGTGGGTCTCCGGGACCGCGCGGGTCTACGGGGACGCGCGGGTCTACGGGGACGCGCGGGTCTACGGGCACGCGTGGGTCTACGGGGACGCGCGGGTC
>Ga0265297_10003273_pt1 | contig 29777 bp, 30 predicted proteins | sample Munlanlwell13791_FD_192502 | JGI IMG/M metagenome (GOLD analysis project Ga0265297, IMG submission 192502) | Leachate microbial communities from a municipal landfill in Southern Ontario, Canada - Leachate well 137-91 | ecosystem: Engineered > Solid waste > Landfill > Unclassified | place...
TCGTACTTTCTTCTGTTTAGTTTTCAAAGACCTGTTTGCCGCTCTTCGCTTTTCTTCGCGCGCTTTTATATTCTATCATACCTCTTTTTGGATGTCAACTATTATTTGGCGGAAACGAATGAAAAAAGCCAATTCATATTCGTTCATAATATTTTTTGCTTATGTCAGATAAATATCCACGTTTAGCCCTTTTTTTTGAACAGATAATTTTTAAAATAAAAAGCTAGTCCCCAGCTTTACGCCAATGACCAGCCAATTATCATTCTATTGAAAAAGCCGTAAAATATCTTTATATGTAATGAAGACCATCAAACCTAACAATAAAACAAAGACAATTGTATTTAACCAGTTCTCAACTTTCGGGTTAGGCTTCTTTCTAGCAATTACTTCATAGCCCAGCATAAACAGCCTTCCTCCATCCAATGCCGGAATCGGAAGCAGGTTAACAATACCAAGATTGACCGATAACAACCCAATCCATCCGAGTAAAGTTTGAAAACCTTGTGATGCCGCATCCGCTGTAATCGTATAGATTCCCACAACCCCTGACAAATCGTTGATCGTCACCTGATTGGTTGACATCAAGGCCCAAAGGGTTCGATAAATCGATAGTGATCCGTTTTTCAAACTGATAAGTGCCGCTTCGAAAGAACCAAAAAAACTAAATTTCGTTGATCCAGAAATGCCGACTTGTGAATAAAACGCTTCAACATTCATCGCACTAAGTGCTGTCTCGCCGAAAATCTTGCATCCTTCTAAAGTGGTGCGTGTATAAGTAATGACTTCTGCATTTAAATCATCGGGCCGATCAACGATGATTGTGGCATTGATGGAACCAGAAGTTTCCGCTTTCGCAAAAGCAATCACTTCATCCCATGATGTAAACGATACTGCTGCGATATCATCATCGGGATTTGTATCAATGCTAACCAAAAGATCACCCATCTGAAGATTGGATTGATTATGAAGAATTGCCCCAATCTCCAAAACACTGCTTCCCCGTACGCTAGCAAACCCCAGTCCGTAAAAAAGATATTGTGGTGCCACCGGGGCAAGCGTAATCAATTCGCCATTACGTTGAACAACAATGGTAAAAGTATCGTAATCTGCGTATTTAGCAAACTCAGAATTGACACTGGCAACATTTGCATCAGTTGAACGCCAAGCAGAGATGGCAACGCCGTTGATGGAAACAATCGTGTCATCAGCTTGTAGTTGCGATTCAATTGGCACATTATCTGCATATGGGATTGATACAGCATTAATGGTCGTAGAATCAAAATCAGCGACTCCGTATATAAATGCCGATAATAAGAAAACAAAAAATGCTAATACAAAGTTCATCAACGGACCGGCGAAAGTAGTCATGAACCGTTGCCGTTTGTTTTTAAAATTAAAATTGCGATTATGTGGCGCAATCTGAAGTGTCTGCTTATCAAGAACATAGAAAGCATTGGTTTTTACGGGGAACTCATTGATGTGTAATCCCGTAGCACTAATCCCTTTTAAATCCACATCGGTGATGGTTACTTCTAAGAAATCTAAATACTTGGGGTTAGCGACATTAGTTACAATTCGGTTGACGAGTTGCTTTTCGTCAAATCCGAGCCTAATCTTATCGCCGACTTTGACAACTTCAGACTCCAATTCCTCGCCGGCCATCGAAACATAGCCGCCAAAAGGTAATGCTCGAATAGAAAAAGTTGTTTCCCCAAATTTTTTGCTAAAAAGCCGTGGTCCCATCCCAAAAGAAAACTCATGACAAAGAATCCCGGCTTTGCGAGCAAAAATAAAGTGGCCGAGTTCATGAATGCAAATAACCAAACCCAGAATCATGATGAATAATAGGATGTTACCAACCGTTGTTAAAAATTCAATCATCGTCAAGATCTCCTTGTTATTTCAAAGTGGTAATAAAAACAGCTTCTTTTACCGATGCATCCATCTTAAGCAGATCTTCTAAAGTAGGATTTAGAATATTGTCGACATGGTCCATTTGTCCACGAATGATTGTCTCAATATCCAAAAAAGCAATTTTGTGTTCAATAAACAATTGAACGGCAGCTTCATTAGCTGCGTTAAGTACGCAAGGATACAGTCCGCCTTTTTCCAAAGCTTCATATGCATATCCTAAACACGGATATCGATTTAGGTCAATCGCCGCAAATGATAACTTACCAATCTCAGAAAGACTCAAAGCGGGTACAGAGTTAAGTTTTCGCTGTGGATAGAATAATGCATAACTAATTGGTATCCGCATGTCATGTTCCGCCATTTGAGCTATGATGCTACCATCGATAAACTCAACCAACGAATGAACATAACTTTCTTTGTGTAAAATTGTCTTAATTTTGGTGATTGGCAAACCAAATAAATGATGAGCTTCAATAACTTCAAAACCTTTATTTATCATCGTGGCGCAATCAATAGTGATTTTAGCTCCCATTGACCAATTAGGATGTTTTAAAGCCGCTTCCGCTGTTACCGACTCTAATTGGTCTCGGGATAAATCACGAAAGGCTCCACCGCTGGCAGTAATAATCAGGTTTTTAACTGAATTAATATCTTCGTCATGCAAACACTGCCAGATTGCTGAATGCTCAGAATCAATGGGAAAAATATTGACATGATGTTTCTTTGCCAACGGCATGATCAAATCACCGCCGATTACCAGCGTTTCTTTATTTGCCAAAGCAATTGAACGACCAATTTCGACAGCTTTAATTGTCGGTACCAAGCCACACATCCCAACTAATGCATTCACAAGTAATCCCTCATGATCTTCGGGATTTAAAGTGGCGGCCTTTATTAGTCCTAAAGTATCGTGGCCGATTTCGGTTTGTGGGTGGCGAATCCGTAAAATATTAGCAGCTTCTTCTTGTCCCATTGCCACATACTTGGGATGATATTTGTTAATTAACGCACTCATTCCATCTAAATCCGTATTGGCTGTTAACGTTACAATGTGAAAGTCTAGTGGATTATTGTCAATTATATCTAAAACCTGTTTCCCAATTGAACCAGTAGCTCCGAGAAGATAGACGTTTTTCATTATATGACTCCAATAAATGAAAGGATGACAAAAAAGATCATCGCCGTAAAAATGGTTGAATCAAATCGATCCATGATTCCCCCATGTCCTGGAAACAGATGGGAATAATCTTTAATTCCATATGTGCGTTTAAACTTTGAGGCGAGCAAATCGCCAACTTGTGACAAACACGACAACACAAGCGCAATCAGAATGATCCAGTAAATGGGAAAGTCGGCCGCAAATACGCCTCCAAAAATTCCATATAGGCTCGCGGCTAAAGTGCCAAAAACCAAACCAGCTATCGCACCTTCGACACTTTTTTTAGGGCTTACTGTCGGAATTAGCTTATGTTTTCCATACTTCATTCCCAACAAATAGGCAAACAAATCGGTTATCATCGCTGCCAAAAGAATGAAAACGACGTACTTTAATCCATTCATTCTTAATAATGCAAGAGCAGAAAAACCAAAACTACTATAGATGATTGTTGTTAAGATACTGCCAAAATCAGCTCCGTCAAACTGTGTCAAAAACACTAAAATGATTCCCACAACTATAAATATCAAGATCATAATCGGTAAAATCAGCGTTTGGATTCCCAGTTTTTGACCATAAATTATTGTAAAACATAATAACCCCGTTAATACTATCGTCAATATATCCAGCCATAATGGTAAAGTCTTCGCAATGCGAAACATTTTACGAAACTCCCAAGCCGCTCCCATCGCTAATAACAGACAAAAAACATTGAAGATTTCCAAATGGTCTCCCCAAATCAATATCGGAATCATGACGATAGCCATGATAAAACCAGTTATGGTTCTTGTTTTCATATGCTCACCTCTTAATAGCGCCAAAGCGACGGTCACGATGGGAATATTCAAGTATTGCTTTATATAATTCTTTTGGCGAAAAATCAGGCCAATACGTTGGTGTGAAATACAATTCGGCATATGCCGCTTGCCAAAGCAAGAAATTACTCAACCGTTGTTCTCCACTGGTACGAATCAAAAGATCAAGCGAAGGTAAATTCTTAGTTAGCAAGTGGGATTCGACCACATCCACCGTGATATTTTCAGGATTTAAATTGCCATTTTTAACATCGGATGCAATAGCTTTGACAGCCTCAGTCAATTCATCATATGATCCATAGTCAAAACAAATGTTCAAAACTAATCCCTGACGGTTTTGAGAATCATTAGAAATCCGCTTCATAATGGCCAGATTAGTATCTGATAATTTGGTTTTACGTCCACTAAAAATTACTTTAATATCATGTTTAAGAAAATCGTCATGAAATTTAGTTTCAAATTCGGAAGGGAGTGTCATCAGATAATCAATTTCACTTTGCGGGCGATTCCAATTTTCGGTTGAGAATGCAAAAACGCTTAAAGCTTTAATCCCTAATTTTTGACAAGCTATCGCAATACGGCGAATATTCTCCACTCCGGCTTGATGACCAAATGTGCGTGGCATTCCCCGCTTTTTTGCCCATCTTCCATTGCCGTCAAGAATTATTGCAACGTGTTTAGGGATATTGACAGTCGTAGTTTTTTTAAACAAAATTATCAGCCCTCCCTTGATGCTCAATAAAAATTATACACCAAAACTCATAAAGATTCTATGTAATTACCGTGAAAAAAATATAAGACTATTGCTAGTCTTATATATGCATAACGTCTTTTTCTTTATCAGCAGCCGCTTGATCAATTTTCTCAATGTATTTATCGGTTAGCTTTTGAACTTCCTCTTGATATATCTCTAATTGATCTTCTGTCAGTAGTTTGTCTTTTTCCATTTTTTTCAAATCAGCGATGGCATCGCGGCGGATATTACGAATAGCGATTTTGTTTTCTTCAGCCTGCTTGTGAACTGCTTTAACCGATTCTTTACGACGCTCTTCCGTCATCGGTGGGAAGATCAAACGCAACCCATTGCCATCATTGGTGGGTGTGACACCAAGATTAGCCGCAAAGATGGCTTTTTCGATTTTGGAAAGCACGGATTTGTCATATGGCTTAACATAGATTTGACTGGCTTCAGGGACTTGAACCGATGCAATTTGATTAATTGGACTTTGCGCGCCATAATAATCAACCGTTATCCGTTCCAGCATTTTTGGGTTAGCTCGTCCAGTTCTTATAGTCACAAATTCGCGATGCAAAGCCGCCAAACTCATTTCCATTTTTTCTTCAGCTTCCATAAGAATCATTTCTGGCATAATATCACCTCATATCCTCATTTATCCGTTATTTTTTGATTATTGTCCCAATATTTTCGCCTTGGACTGCTCGTCTAATATTGCCTTCAACGTTCATATCAAAAACGTAAATATCGATGTTATTATCGTTACAAAGAGCTGCCGCGGTTGAATCGATGACATGTAATTCCCTTTTCAAAACTTCGGTGTGGGTTAATTGGTTAAACCTAATTGCATCTGTATTACCTTTTGGATCTTTATCATAAACCCCATCAATTCCATTTTTGGCCATGTAAATAATTGAGGCATCCATTTCGGCTGCTCGCAGCGCCGCCGTGGTATCGGTAGTAAAGAATGGATTTCCGGTTCCGCCACCAAAAATGACAATCCGGTTTTTTTCAAGATGACTTAAAGCCTTCCGCCGAATATATGGTTCCGCAACTTCGGGAATATTTAAACTTGATAAGACGCGGGTATCAACCCCAAGTGCTTCTAAAGAATTTTGTAATGCCAAAGCGTTGATGATGGTTGCCAACATGCCCATATAATCGCCACTAGCTCGTTCGATTCCCATTTCATCCGCAAGTTTGCCCCGGAAAATGTTTCCTCCACCGACGACGATGGCAATCTCACAAATGCCAAGATCATAGGCTGATTTAATTTCCAGTGCAATTTTTTTGACGGTTTTTGGGTCAATTCCAATCCCGTTCTTCCCGGAAAGGGCTTCCCCACTGAGTTTGATTAAAATGCGTTTCTTTGCCATACAAACCCTCCTATTATTAGAAATAAAGGACACAAAAGTGTCCTTTTATTTATTAACTTGTGACATGACTTCTTCTGCGAAGTTGTCTTCGCGCTTAGCAATTCCTTCACCTACAGCCATACGGTTAAAAGCAGCAATTGATGCGCCTTTACTTTTAACATATTCGGCAACAGAGATATCGGGGTTTTTGACAAACGGTTGATCAACAAGGCAGACTTCTTTAAAGTTCTTCATTAAGCGGCCTTCAACCATTTTGACAATAATTGCTTCTGGTTTTGGTTTGATAGCAGTGGCATTTTCGTTCAAAGCTTCCGCCGTAAGAACGTTTCGCTCATGAGCTATTTCTTCTTGGCTGATGGCAGCTTGATCTAAGTATTTTGGCTTGTTGGCGCAAACATGCATGGCAATGTCTTTCGCTGTTTCAGCGTCGCCACCATTCATAACCGCTAGACTGACTATCTTCCCACCCATATGTTTGTAAGCACCAAAAATTTGGTCGTCATTTTTTTCAACAATGAAAACATTTCTTAAGCTTATCTTCTCACCAATATTGGCGACTGTTTCTAGTAAAAGTTGATTCACGGTTTTGCCTTCATGAACCAAATTCAAAGCACAATCAGCACATTTAACATTCCCAGTGGCGATAATATTGCCAACTTTCTCGACAAGACTGGTAAATTTTTCGTTGCGTGCAACGAAATCGGTTTCGCAGTTCAACTCGAAAAACAATGCCTTATTGCCGGTTATAACAATGCTACAAAGTCCTTCTGCAGCGATTCTTGCAGACTTAAGTTCGGCTTTGGCAATACCCTTTTCCCGTAACCAATCAATCGCTTTGACCATATCTCCTTCGGTAGCTGAAAGGGCCTTTTTGCAATCCATCATTCCCGCTCCGGTTTTATCGCGTAATTCTTTTACCATACTAGCATTAATTTCCATGATATTCCTCCTAATAACGTTATTATAATACTATCATAATTATCGTTTCAATTCAATTATGTAAAAGTATTTCTTTTAAAAAGGGAGCTAATGATAGCTCCCGATTACTGGTTATTTTAATGCTTCAATCAGTTCGGCTTTGCGAAGTTTAGAATAGTTAGCAATTCCGCGCTCTTTTGCCATAGCCTTCAAATCAGCAACGGTTTTACTTTCTAAATCTTCGGTAACAGCAACTGGTTCTTCAATCGTCTCAACTGGCTCTAGAACTTGAGGAATAACGACAATCGGTGTCGCTTCGATTTTAACTTCCGCTTTGACTACTGGCTTTGGTTGGATGACTGGTTTAACCGGTTCTTCAGTTTCTTCGACTTCGGGTTTATCCTCGGTTTCAACGACTGGGGCCGCTTCTTCTCCAGTTAATCCGCCATTGGCTTCAACAATAGCATCACCCATTTTACCAACGATTAACTTAACTGATCTTAAAGCATCGTCATTAGCAGGGATAATATAGTCGACCTCATCGGGATCACAGTTTGTGTCAACGATTCCAAATACGGGAATATGTAATTTTCTGGCCTCAAGAATAGCACTGCGTTCTTTGCGAGGATCAATAATAAATAAGGCTTGCGGCAAGGTTTTCATATCTTTAATGCCGCCTAAGAATTTTTCCAAACGTTCCATTTCTTTTCTTAAGCCAATTACTTCTTTTTTCGGTAGAACCGCAAAGGTTCCATCTTTTTCCATCCGGTATAAATCTTGGAGTTTCTTAATTGATTTCTTAATCGTCTTAAAATTAGTAAGCGTACCACCAAGCCAACGTTTGTCAACGTAGTATTGGCCCGAACGAATTGCTTCTTCACGAACTGGTTCTTGTGATTGTTTTTTTGTTCCTACAAATAAAACTTTTCCGTCAGCAGCGACGATATCAAAGAGAGCTTTGTATGCTACGTCGATGCAATCGCTTGTTTTTTGTAAATCGATGATATGAATGCCATTACGCGATGTGTAGATGAATCGTCCCATCTTTGGATTCCATCTGCGTGTCTGGTGACCGAAATGCACTCCTGCTTCTAGCAGGCTTTTCATTGAAATAACGCCCATTGTTCTGTAAATCCTCCTATTTTGATTTATGCCTCCACCGCTTTCAACGCTATTGCCACCAAAACTGGCTCACGGCAAATCGCTCATCGGTGTGTGTATTTTTTACGGCGTATCTATTCTATCAAATTTTGGCGATGAAATCAAGCAATTTTTACCGGTTTACACCACTTGAATGCGTGGATAAAAAAAACTGCCGTTTCGGCAGTTATTGACCAGTGCTTCCATATCCACCATTCCGCATATCTAATGAGGGAATATCATCATCGGTTTTTAAATATTTTTGAAAGACGCCTTGGGCGAATCGCTCTCCTGCTTGAATTGTAATATTTGTCGATGACATATTGTATAATGTTAAAATGATATGGCCTTCATTACTAGGATTATCATAATAATCAGCGTCTATGACTGCTACTCCATTGACAAAAATACAACTTTTGGTTTGAAATAACGAACTTCTGGCAAATACTAAAAGCATTTCATCGGGTTGCATATATGCTTTTAGTCCCGTGGGGACTTTCCCCATCGTTTGCGGAGCAATTATCACGGTTTCAGCGGCTTCTATATCATAGCCGGCTGATAAATTGGTTTTCCGTTTTGGTAACTGAATATTGTGATCTTCAAACTTGGTTACAATTCGGAATCCGCGTTCCACTGTAAATCACTCCTCTTGTAAACTTACTTGGTGCCAAATAATCGATCTCCACAATCTCCCAATCCGGGGACAATGTAGCCAACTTCATTCAAGCGATCATCAACCTTAACAAGATAAATATCAACATCCGGATGAGCTTCACTTAAAGCTTTAATTCCTTCGGGACAACCTACGATGCCGACAAATCGAATATCTTTTCCCCCGCGTTCTTTGATGTTGTCAATCGCAACGATTGATGATCCTCCGGTTGCTAACATCGGATCAACAACCAGTATCGTTGCTTTGCTAACATCGGTTGGCAATTTAATATAATATTCGATTGGGCGTAGGGTTGTTTCATCGCGATATAACCCAATATGTCCGATTTTAGCGGTTGGAATAACATTTTGAATGCCATCAACCATGCCAAGTCCGGCACGGAGTATTGGCACGATAACTACATCTTTTGCCAAAACCTGGCAAATTGTTTTGGCAATTGGAGTTTGAACTTCAACGGGTTTTGTGGCTAAATCACGGGTGATTTCATATGTTACCAGACTACCAATCTCATTGATATTTTCTCTAAATGTTTTCGTATCAGTATCTTTATTGCGGATGATAGCCATTTTATGCTCGATTAACGGATGATTGATAATGACGACGCGTCCCATTATTTGATGCCCTCCTCGTAATCAGTAATTAAATCAATGCGTTTTTGATGTCTTTCCCCATGGGAAAATTCTGAGTCTAAAAAAATAGTCACAAATTCGATGACTTCGTCTAAAGTATTGGTTCGTGAACCAAGGCAAATAATATTGGCGTTATTATGTTCACGAATGGCTTTAGCCGCAAAAATTGATTGACAAACACCGGCACGAATACCTTTGACTTTGTTGGCGGCGATTGCCATTCCCACTCCGGTTCCACAGATTAATATCCCAAAGTCAGCTTCATGATCACGAACACATTCTGCGACTTTAAAAGCATAAACAGGATAATCAACTGAATCAAGATTTCTGGTTCCAAAATCGATGACTTCTATTTCCCGAGTTTCCAGTAATTCGATGATGGCATTTTTAAATACGTAGCCGGCGTGATCAGCTCCGATTGCTATTTTCATGACACAATCTCCTTTTGGCCGTCTTTTTTACTTTGACGAGGCTTTTTGCGGAATTTACTCTAATTGTATTATAGCAAATCGCACCTTTTAATACAAACGATTTTCGCTAATCATGTCGAGAAAACGGACACTTAAGCCGTTTACAACGATTAAAAAATGGCACTTCAGATTTGAAGGCCATTAATCTAAAGACACAACGATTGAACCTTGCCGAATGGTTTTTTTAAGTGTTGGATCATATACTGTTGATGCCAGTTGTGATAAATCATGACCCACAACAATATAATCAACAATGGCCTCATATTTTAAAGCATCGCGATACAGTAAAATCGCTGGTTCATGACTTTGATTTAAACTAGTTACAACCATCGGCCCAAAATGTGAAAGGATCTTTAAAGCCAATTCATTATCGGGAATTCGCACACCGACAGTTGGTCCACCCGAAGTAATCAAATCGGCAACCAAATTGCTTTTCTCACCAATTAGAGTTAATGCACCGGGCCAATACTTTTTACCTAAATCGGTCATTACATAATAGTTATTAACAAGTTTTTTAACCTGATTAAAATTTGCACAAAGAATGGCCATGGGTTTGTGATACTCGCGGTTTTTAATCTCATATATGCGTTTAATCGCTGGCAAATCATTGTAAAGACAGCCGATCCCGTACACGGTATCGGTTTCAAAGATGATTACTTTTCCTTCTAGATTATAAGTTAACAACTCATTAATTGTGACAAGCATCAGCGTATCCTTCTTCCAAAATGGTCAAAATTTCCTCGGGTTTAGAAACGATATATGTAGCGTCTCCCGCCTGAAGTTCCGCTAGCTTACGAAATCCCCACAAGACACCAACGGATGTTAAACCCGCATTTTTGGCAGTCATCATATCCGTGTATGTATCGCCAACATAAAGAACCAGCCGTTTTTCAATCGGCAATTCGGCTATCAGATCATTAACTGCTTTGGGGTGGGGTTTCACCTCGTATCCGGGTCGTTTTCCGTATACACGTCCAAATTTGATGTCTGGAAAATAGTAGTTAATTACGGTTTGAGTATCACGATCTGGTTTATTAGAAAGGACATTGATTATTATCCCCATTTCATTTAGCTTTTCCAGCAGTTCCTTAATACCAGGAAATGGTTTTGTCTTTACATGTTGCCTTTGAGCATAGTTTTCCATATAGATGGTCTTTAAGTCAGCAAATAAACCCATGTCGGCTTTTTGAGTCGTAATAGTGTTGCGAACTAGTTCGTCCACACCACTGCCAACAAAATATTTGTATTCTTCAACGGAAAATGTAAGCAATCCATATTGCTTTAAGGCAGCGTTCATGCTGTCAGAAATGTCATTAATCGTATCCAATAAAGTTCCATCGAGATCAAAAATAATGGCTTTTTTGATTGGCATAATGAACCCCTTCCTATAGTACTAATTGCTGTTGCTGTTCCAATAAAACCCGTACTGGGCGATATGTCTTTCGATGAATTGGACAAGGTCCATATTGTTTCAAAGCCAGTAAATGATTTTTGGTCGGATATCCTTTATGGATTGCAAAACCATAATTAGGATATTTATTATCCATCGCAACCATATATTCGTCTCTCGATACTTTTGCGAGAATGCTGGCCGCCGCAATCGATGCAGAAATTTGATCACCTTTGATTAAAGCTAAATATGGAATGGGTGAAGTAAAAAGCGGCATTGCGTCTGTCAAAATAAAGTCTGGATCAATCTTAAGTGTTTCGATGGCCTTGACCATCGCTTTCCTTGAAGCTTCATAGATGTTGATTTGATCAATTTCCGTTTCGAAAACGTAGCCGACCCCATATGCCAAAGCATATTTTTTTATGGCTTCGGCTAATATTTCGCGTTTCTTGGGCGTCAATTTTTTTGAATCATTTAAGCCTTCGATAATATGATTTGGATTAAGAATCACAGCCCCTGCAACTACCGGTCCCGCAAGTGGTCCGCGACCTGCTTCATCGACTCCACAGACAGAAACAAAGCCTTTTCGATATAGATCGTTTTCATATTCATACATAATCTTCGACCTTTTCAAAGTTGATATTACCAATTTTCTGATGGCGGAGATCATCAAGAAAAACCCGCATGACTCGCTCATAATCAATTCGGTTGCCCGTTAATAAACACCCGCGGCTTCTTCCGATTGCATCATATGTACTAAGCAAATTGTTGGTATCAATAGTATCAATCTGATACCGTTTTTCAATCAAGCCCGGATAATTGGCTGACACATATTTAATTCCATAGGCGACAATGTCCTCCAGTGGTAAGATTTCATCTTTGATTGAACCCACCAATGACAGTTTCATTCCCACCCCAGGAACTTCGAACTTTGGCCATAGTATGCCTGGATTATCCAATAATTCTAGTTTGTCGCTCACTTTAATATATTGCTGCGCTTGGGTAACACCCGGTTTATCTCCGGTTTTTGTCGCGCTGCGTTTAGCCAAACGGTTGATGAAAGCTGATTTCCCAACATTAGGAATACCAAGAACCATCGCTCGATATGCTCTGGGTCTTAACCCTTTTGTGGCTTCTTTAGTGGCAATACTGGCCAGCATCTTGTCACATTCTGGTAATATCTTGTTAACCGATTCACCGGCAAGTGAATTAGTCGTGACGGCATTGAATCCCTGTTTTTTATAAAAGTTTAGCCATTTAATCAATTCGATTTGATCAGCCAAATCGGCTTTATTTAATATTATTAATCGCGGTTTATTTTTTATTATTTCCGCAATCACGGGATTAGCTGATGCGGCGGGAATCCGAGCATCAAGAAGTTCAAAGACGATATCAACTAAACCCATTTTCGCTTCAACTAATCTTCGGGCTTTGGCCATATGGCCGGGAAACCATTGAATTTGTGCCACAAGGTTCACCTCCTTTTTTTCATTTAGCCTTCGGGATAAATTACTTTTCCTAGTAGTTGATCCTCGTTATAGAATCCATCAATGCGACTATCTTCGGAATTTGTGGAATTATCACCCATGATAAAGTATTTACCTTCTGGGATTGTACCATCATAAGGAATATACCCACTTGGCACATTATCAGCGATTTGGATCGTGTTAACGTATACTCCGGTCGCATCGACAACTAAATAATCTCCAGGAATACCAATAATCCTTTTTATCAATAATTGTGTCGTAGCATCGACAATGACAACGTCATTATTTGTATAGGTTTCAAAAAAATAATAGATAATAACCCGATCGCCTGCATAGTATGTAGGTTGCATTGATTCCTGCTCCACCACTGCGGTGCTGAAAATAAAGCCGCTGGCAAACGTGATCACCGCCAAAAAGACAGGCACAACCGTTAATAAATCCAAGCGATCAAACCATTTTTTAAAGACTTCATATGTGGTTGATTGTTTGCCAATATCCATTTTTTTCCGTTGGAAATATTTTACAATAAACCAGATACTATAAACAACTGAAGAGAAGACGATTCCCACCATGATGATTCGGAAAAACCATAATTCGGAATCATCGCTAAGATAATTATTGGTGAAATTAAAGATGAACAACTTTCGGCTTTGGCATAAAATGACGATTACTAGGGCAATCGTCATTGAAATCAAAAATATTAAAATGTTCTTAAATGATTTTCGCATCAAATCGGCATTTTGCTTGATTTGTTCCTCCGATGGTGCGGGTGGATCAAAAAGCGTTACTTCCGGTTCCACGTTGTTTTGCATAACGACTCCATTAATTTACTCCGAGTTTTTCCAAAATCTCATGTAAACGCATATCACTGATTAGTACTTCTCGCGGTTTAGTTCCCACATTTCGTGATACGATACCATATAGTTCTAATGATGATACAATCTGAGTAGCCCTATTAAAGCCAATGCCAAATTCTTGGGTAATCTTATTGAGCGAACATTTTTCTTCATTAACAACATATTTGGCCACTACCGGAAAAAGTTCATCAAGTTCAGCGCCTTCATCAACAGTTTTCGAGGCTTTGATTAAAGTGTCATGCGTAAACATATATTGAGGATAAGCTTGTTTTTTGATGAAATTGGTTATTGTCTCAATCTCATTTGGAGAAAGAAATACACCCTGTAATCGTCTTATCAATCCATTTTCAGAAAGCAACATATCTCCTCGGCCAAGAAGCTTTTCAGCCCCGGTCGTATCCAAAACCACCATTGAGTCAGTTGTAGAAGGCACTTTGAAGGCAAACCGAGTCGGAATATTGGCTTTGATTGCCCCTTTAAGAATATCCGCTGAAGGTCTTTGCGTTGCCAATATTAGATGAATACCAACAGCGCGAGATTTTTGCGTCAGTCTAAGAATGGTTTCTTCTACTTCCGGTCCACCATTAATCAATAAATCCGAGGCCTCTTCGACGATGATAACAAGGCGAGGCATCTTTTCAAATTCAATGTCATGAATTCGACGTTCATAATAATCTTTTACATTAACCGCTTTAAACCGTTTCAAAACATCATATCGTCTTTCCATTTCCGAACAAGTCCATTTTAATGCTTCGATAGCTGTTTTTGTATCATCAATGATTGGTGTGACGAGATGTGGAATATCAGCAAATTGTTGCAAATCGACTTTTTTGGGATCAATGAGTAATAATTTAACAATATCCGGTTTGTCTTTGTATAGAATACTAGCAATAATCGAAGCGATACAAACTGATTTTCCACTTTGAGTGCTTCCAGCCACAAGTCCATGGGGCATGGTTTCAAGGGAAGTATAGACAGGATTTGCATCAATATCTAACCCAATTGCCACAATTAAAGGATCCTTTGACTGAAGGAACTTTGCGTTGTCAACAACATCACCAAAGCAAACCGACTCTCTAACTTCATTAGGAACTTCAATTCCAATGGTTGTTTTCCCAGGAATAGGTGCTTCAATCCGAATTGAGTGTGCTGCTAGATTCATTTGAAAATTGTCGGAAATTGCCGTAATTTTTTTTGTCGGCACTCCAGCCCCAAGTGATATTTCATATCTTGTAACTGTTGGGCCTTTGGTGAAGCTGCTTACATCACCAATGATATCGAAAGAAAGCATCGTTTGATTTATAATATCAATGTTCTTCTGAATCCAACTGGGAACATCTGATGATCGCGGTGCCGATTTTTTGAGAATCGCCACTGGTGGCAAGACGTAGTTATCAAAATTAGTAATTATTTGATTCCGTAATAATTCTAGTCTTTCATCATCCGGACGATTGATATCATTCTCATCAAAAGTATCAACTGGATCAGAAAGATGATCCTTAACAGTCTCTTCGCGAGATAATATTGGCTTAGTCTCGTTAAAACCAAATAATGGACTGGCTTCCTCTTCCTCATCAACCGGGCCGAAACGATTTACATCTAAATCCCCACTGTGTTGATGACTAAGCTCAAAGTCATCATCAAAATTGATAGTGTTTGGCTCTGTTGATATTATTGGCTTATCGTTTTGGCGAACCGTCTCAAAGAAATCATTGATTGATACTTGGTCCGTCTCCGGAACATTATGACTAGGTTGAAGACTAGGGTCGTTTTGCTTTTCAGCTTCGGCTTTTTTAGTGGCTAAATAATCCGTATCCATTTCTCCAGCCAATATTTTTTGTTTATCCGCATTGCGAATGGTATTGAAGTCATAATAGGAATCACCATAGCGAAGTTTTGCCTCTTCTTTGGTAAGTTTTTTGTGTTTGCGAAAAGCATCGTATTTTTTATCGATATCTCCAGAAGAACTCCGTTCCAGAGGAACAACGACTTCATCCTTTACGTGTTTGCCAAAAATAGGCGAAACAAATTTCTGTTTCGACGTTTCTTTGTCTTCTAACTCGGATATCTTGGGGATAAAGAATTCGCGTTTATCCTCGGTTCGTTCATAACCTGGTATGATTCGTTCCAATGTTATTTTTTTCTTAAATAAGCACATCATTATCGCCTCTTTATGATTTGGCTTTATGCTTGCTTTCTTCTTCAGGAAGTGTTTCCGCCTCTTGGACGGCCTCATCGAATGCCTTTTCTAAAGCAGCAACATCTTCAGGCTCGGCGAACATTTTTTTGCTATAAAGTTTATCAGTTTCTTCACCGACAATTCGAATGATGAATTTACATAACTCTTTAATAACTAGGGTCGTCGACGGCTTTAAGGCCAGTTTTCTGAACCAGTATATCGGATTAGCATAATTTAGGATGGCCGATCCAATGGTCCATATTTTGGATATCTTGTACTCGCGGTTGATTTTCATTAATTTGCTATTATCAATTGCCTTCTTCTTATTCAAAATATCAACAATGGTAGAAATTTTATATTTTTTGAACCGTCCGATAAACTTGCCACTGATAAGTTTGTCGATTCGCTTGGTGATATAATAATTGAGATCAATGACTTCTTGAGCCGAAAGTTCGTATAATGGGTATCGGGCCGTGGGAAAATAATACTTAGCAATCTCATTCATCAATTCAAAAGCCAAATCGAAAGCAACTCGGAAATAAGCGTTGTCAGATACCCGCGATATTTCTGTCAGTTCCTTTTGCTTGTTGGTAATCATCTCTTCAATAGCGGCGGTACTGAGTGGTTCTTGTTTACTAAAAACAATCCGTTTCTTTTGTTTATTCTGCCCGGAAATCAAAAGCATAGCGACCGCCAAACTTAAAAGAACGAATCCCGTTCCCATTCCTAATAAAAAGTTGATGATATCTGGCCATTCTATGCCCAAGAATATCATATGAAGAACAGAAATTGTCATTCCCATCAGCATTTTTGGCACCTCTCTATCATGAAAATTATATAATATTATAGCACATTAATCAATGGAATTATCGTTTGCATATTTTTCCGTTCTATGAGATAATTACTCAAAAGGTGAATGATATGGATAATTATTTGATTGCAATTGATCTTGATGGAACATTGCTTTATGATTTTGACTCATTGGATGAATCAGTATGCGTTTTTATGCACAAACTGCAAAATCTCGGTCATAAAATCGTGATCGCCACGGGACGTCCATTCCGGAGTAGTCGTTTTGTTTACGATCGCTTTAAGTTAGATACGCCAATCATTAATTATAATGGTGGCTTGATAACCAGTCCATATGATTCTTTGTTTGTACCACTTAACTTCACATTAAAAAAAGAATACATCATCGATATTTTTGAAAACAATGTTCAATATATTCGTAATGCCTTCAGTGAAGTCAAGGATAATATTTATCTGTTTCACGAGGAGCACGCTATCGATCCCCTTCTTCATATCACAAATGAATCCGAAATCTTTCTTGGCCATCTAAAAGACACTTTGAAAGAGGACCCAAACGGTTTTATAATCATTGGCAAGCAAGGCTGTGGCAAGGCTATCGAAGACTATGTCAATGCCAAGTATCAAGGAAAAGTATTAGCTCGAGTCTGGGACTTAAAAGGTGAGTTTGATTCGATTGTCGAAATCTTCACACCAGAATTTAATAAGGGAAAAGCTTTGGCATATGTCAGTGACTATCTTGGCTTTTCCAAATCCAGAATAATTGCCATCGGCGATGGTCATAATGATTTAGAAATGTTTGAACAAGCAGCCATTCGGGTTGCAATCAAAGGTAGCCATCCAGACCTTCTAAAAGTGGCGAACCGAATTCTTATCTATGATAGTAGCGAAAATGCTGTTGTTCGGTTTTTAAACGACTTTTTCCACATTGACGGAACCATTCGATAATCGTTTGCTTATATAATAAAAACCCCGCGATACCAACTCATATTAATGAGTAGTGTTGCGCGGGTTTTTTATATTTAGTAATGGAAGCCTCGCCCTTTTCCCGGTTTAGGATTGTCTTTTACAGCTTCACCCGAGGCCATTTTCTCAAGGGCTGATGGACTCATACCTGGCATCCGTTTCATCATTTGGGTTTGTTTTTCAAGTAAGGATATCAATCGATTAACTTCGGTTGTGCTTCTTCCTGAGCCAGAGGCCACACGATTGCGACGCGAACTACTGCGTTCCAAAAGCTCTGGTTTCTTGCGTTCATCTATAGTCATGGAATGAATAATGGCCTCAATGTAGACCAATTGTTTATCATCGACTTTATCGACATTTTGCAGTTGCGATCCCCCAGGAAGCATTTTTAAAATTCCCGAAAACGCTCCCATCCGCTTCACCATTTTCATTTGCTTCAATAGATCATTAAAATTAAAATTCCCTGACATCATCTTTTCCATCATTGACATTGCTTCCGCTTCATCAATTGATTCGGTCGCTTTTTCAATGAGCGACAATATGTCACCCATGCCCAGAATCCGCGAAGCCATGCGTTCGGGATGAAATATTTCGATTTCTGTTAGCTTTTCTCCAGTTCCAGAAAATTTGATGGGGATACCCGTCATCTTTCTAATTGAAAGTGCTGCTCCCCCACGAGTATCACCATCAAGTTTGGTTAAAATACAGCCCGTAATTCCCAGCGCTTCATTAAACGCCACCGAAACATTTACAGCATCTTGACCCGTCATCGCATCGACGGTTAATAATATTTCATCAGGAGTAGCGATTTTTTTAATACTAACCAATTCATCCATCAATGTTTCGTTGATATGAAGTCGGCCAGCGGTATCAATGATGACTAAATCAAAGTTGTTTTCATCAGCGTATTTTAATCCTTTGATAACTATTTCCTCGGGTTTAATGGTTGTCCCTAGCGAAAAAACGGGAATATCAAGTTTTTCACCAACTGAAACTAACTGATCAATCGCGGCTGGTCGGTAAATATCCGCAGCGATTAACAACGGTTTCTTTTCGTTGTTTTTTCTCAAAAACCAACCTAATTTACCCGCCGTTGTCGTTTTGCCGGCGCCTTGAAGGCCAACCATCATAATTACTGTTTTTGTCCCTGGCGAGAACTTAACCGTCTCAGCGTCGGGTCCCATTAATTTGATTAATTCATCGTTGACGATTTTGACAACCTGTTCTCCAGGATTAAGACCTTTCATGATCTTTTCACCCAAAGCCAGTTCTTTAATCTCAAAGGTAAAATCCTTGACAACTTTGTAATTGACGTCGGCTTCTAAAAGCGAAAGCCGAACTTCCTTCATCATCTCTTCAATATCATTTTCTGTCAAGTGCGTTTTGCCAGCAATTCGACGTAACGCCATCTGTAATCTTTTAGTTAAATTTTCAAAAGCCATGGCTGCCTCACTCCGTCTTTTTAAGTTTTTCAACCAGCGAATCCAATTGAGCATCATTTGGATACAATGCTTTTATTTGTTCGCCAATCATATTTTGCTTATGTTTTTGCTTTAATAGTCCCAATTTTTTTTCATATATTTCCAAATGGCTGAGGACAATCTTAATTTGATCATAGACCGCATTACGGCTAACTTTTAACAAATCGGCGATTTCTGATAACGAATAATCTTCGGAATAATAGTATTCAAAATATTCCCGTTGTTTTTCCGTCAATAGCGATCCATATAAGTCAAACAGCGAATTATACCGGATTTTCTCGGCAAGTTGGTTATCCATAAATCATACCTCTATTCAAAGAAATCGGCAAACAAGCCGTATATATAATCTTCAATATCAAAATACATCAAATCAGTTATTTTTTCTCCCATTCCCACAAAACTGATGGGAATGCCAAGTTCATTGCGGATTGCTAAAACGATTCCACCTTTTGCCGTGCCATCTAGCTTTGTTAACACGATACCTGATACTTTCGTAACCTCGGAAAAGATTTTGGCTTGACTTAATCCGTTTTGTCCTGTCGTTGCATCAATAACAAGGTATGTCTCATGTTGAACTGAGCCCATTTCTCGATTAATTGTCCGACTAATTTTATTGAGTTCATTCATGAGATTAACTTTATTTTGCAATCGACCGGCAGTGTCGCATAGCAACACATCAATGTTTTGCTCTTTGGCTGCCCGAATAGCATCGAAAATAACACTCGATGGATCATTACTGTCTGGCTTAGTGATTACCTGACAGCCAATGCGTCCACCCCATATTTTCAATTGATCGATGGCTCCGGCGCGAAACGTATCACCAGCTGCCAGCATTACTGATTTCCCCTCTGATTTAATCAGATGGGCCATTTTGGCAATCGAAGTAGTCTTTCCAGTGCCGTTGACACCAACAAATAAAATAACGGTCAAGCCTAACGGGTTATACTTGATATTTGTGTTGACAATTTGTCCTTTTAAATAAATATCAAATAATTTATCGACAATAATATTTTCTAATTCTTTCGGATGTTCTATGTGGCGATTTTTGACTTCTTTTTTTAGTTCCGAGATGAAAACCACCGTGGTATCAACACCAATGTCGGCCATCACAAAAATCTCTTCGAGTTTATCATAAAGACTGTCATCGATTTTATTGGCATTGATGAGTACATTTTTTAATGATGAAAGAGAGCCCTTACGGGTTTTTTCCATACCGATTTTATACTTTTCAGCTTTAGCTTTTCGGTCTTTACCGGCAAATAGATTTGCGAAGAGTCCCATGGTTTCACCTGCTTTGCATGAAGTATTATATCACAGATTTATGGATATTGGATAGTATTGTTCTTCAAAAACATCCGCCCTGAAAGGACGGATATTTGCTAATTGATATTAATCTCTTATTCTTGATAACCGCAATTAGTGGTGTTGATACAAAAGGTTTTGCCCTCATTTTCTACAAGCGGTCGTCCGCATACTGGGCAAACTCGATTGGTAGCGCTATATGGGGAGATATATTTACATTTAGGGAAGTTACTGCACGCATAAAATTTACTGCCTTTATTCTTCCCTTTTCCAGCAGTGCGTTCAACTAAATGCCCTTTATGACACTGTGGGCAGATAACTTCGGTATCAAGAACCATAGTTGTAGGTTTTTTGATTTTTTCGGATGGTTTTATATACTTACATGTTGGAAAATCACTACATGCTTCAAATTCGCCAAATTTGCCTTTCCGAAACACCATCGGTGATCCGCATTTGGGGCAGACCTCTCCTGTTGATGTTGGTTTTACTCTTATCATGTTTTTACTGGCAAAATCGATTAGCGGAATAAAATAATTATAAAAGTCCCGAATTGTTACTAACTGTGACCCTTTGCCTTCGGCGATTTCATCAAGGATGTTTTCCATGGCCTTTGAATAATCGGCACTGACAAATTCCGCAAAATATTGATCGAGTTCCGCAATTGTCATTCGTCCTTGTTCAGTTGGAACAAACTTTTTTTCACTTATTGTCGCGTATTTCCGTTCGCGAATGGTAGCTATCGTCGAAGCATAAGTTGAAGGTCTGCCAATGCCAAGATCTTCCATTTCCTTGATAAGTCGCGCCTCTGTATACCGAAGTGGCGGTTGGGTAAAGCATTGCTTTTTTTCCACTGACAAGGGGAGAATTGATGTTCCTATCGATAAGTCAGGAATGACATTTTTCCGATCTTCTTCAGCGCTTTCATATTTAGAATAGATGGCCAGATAACCATCGAATAATTGTTTATATGATACCGTTTTAAATAAAGCTTCATTGTTCCTTAAAATTAGTGTTTTTTGTTCTAAACAAGTGGGCTTCATTAAGGAAGCAACTGCTCTGGCATATATCATATGATACAAATTATATTCATCGCGTGACAAATGTGACTTTAAACTTTCTGGTGTTCGACTCAAATCGGTTGGTCTTATCGCTTCATGTGCATCTTGAATATTTCCATGGCTTGTTGCTTTTTTGACAGATCCGAGATATTGTTTGCCAAATTTATTGACAATAAAATTAGTAGCGCTTGATATGAAAGAATCAGATAAGCGAATAGAATCGGTCCGCATATACGATATTAACCCAACTTTTTCAGTATCAGTTTCAACACCTTCATATAATCGTTGTGCTACTTGCATCGTTTTAGTAGCGGAAAATCCGTATCGATTGGAAGCATCCTGTTGTAATGTAGAGGTAATAAAGGGGGGACGACTTTCCACGAATTTGTTTTTTAAATCCAGTGATTGAACAGTAAAATCCGCATTTAATGAGTTAATAATGGCATCCGCCACTTCAGCTTTACCGATTTTAATGGGCTTATCTTTATATTTATATAATTGGGCGGTAAAAGTTGGGTATTGCGCATATATTTCGTAATATTCTTCAGCTATGAATTTATCGATTTCATTTTCGCGGTCAACAATAATCTTTAAGGCTGCGCTTTGAACCCGTCCGGCGGATTTGGATTTTATTTTGTTTTGCAGCAATTTGCTTAGTTTAAATCCAATAATCCTATCAATGATGCGTCGGGTTTCTTGGGAAGAAACTAGGTTTTCGTCAATGTCTTTAGGGTGCTCAAAAGCCTCTAAAATCGCAACTTTTGTTATTTCATTAAAAATAACCCGTTTGACAATTTTGTTTTTAGTATCAAGAATTGCATTAAGATGCCACGAGATGGCCTCCCCTTCCCGATCAGGGTCGGTTGCTAAAAAGATTTCATTGGCTTTTTTAGCTGCATCATTGAGTTCCTTGACAGTCCCTTTTTTATCGGGAATGATGTCATACTGCGGTTTGAAATCGTTGTTGATATCGATTCCTAACCCGCCAGCACCAGCAATTGCTAGATCACGAACATGACCTTTAGACGATTTAACTGTATATTCTTCGCCTAAATATTGTTCAATGGTTTTCGATTTGGATGGTGATTCGACGATTACTAATTTTTTTGTCATATGTATCTACTCCGTTTCAGTATATTACTATACGCAATAATCTTATGCTTGTCAACACCTTTGTTTTGATAAAAAAAAGACATTTATTTATTTACAATAAATGTCATACGGTCTTTATTTTGCATGTCTTTGATTGTGAAAATGTCTGCATTCGGATAATATTTTAGTGCTAATGCACGAATTTCTTCGGCTTTATCAAATCCATGTTCGAATGCCATAATAAAACGCGGATTTAAAACTTTTTGCGCTTCTTCAATGATAATTCGATAAAATTTCAGTCCATCGTAGCCACCGAATAAAGCAATATTAGGTTCGTTATCCTTAATAATATCATCCACCATCTCAGTATCCGGTATATACGGGGGATTAGAAACAATAATATCGAATTTCATGTTCTGGATGGGAGTAAGCATATCACCTTGAAGCAACGAAATATGGGCCCCCAGTCGATTGGCATTTTGTTTGGCAACTATCAAAGCGGCTTCGCTAATGTCGGTGGCAGTCACTTCAATCTGGGGTTCTTCTTTGGCAAAAGTAATTGCCAAACACCCCGATCCTGTTCCGATGTCAACGAGTTTCACCGGTTCACCAGAAAAAACTTCATCATACTGAATTAAAACATTGGCAACTAGTTCTTCGGTTTCAAAACGGGGAATTAAAACGGCCTCATTAACGATAAAATCATAGCCATAAAATGAGACATATCCCATAATATATTGAACTGGACGATGATGATTCACATACAGATCAACAGCATCCATGAAGGCAACTTGATCTACTTCTGGCATTTCTTGGTCGATATCAAGATATAGTTGGGTTGGGGTTTTTCGGGAGAAATGCATTAAAAGTAGTTTGATGCCCGATGTTTCCATTCCCTGTGCTCGAGCCAGTTTCTCTCCCATGCGTAATACAGCAGAATATAGAGCCATATTATTCTTCCTGCTTAGAAAGGATTCGCCGTTGTTCTTCGGCTTGCAAAGCATCAAGAATTGAATCAAGCTTGCCTTCCATGACCCGGTCTAATTGTTGAATGGTAAAGTTTATTCGATGGTCGGTTACTCGATTCTGTGGATAATTATAGGTGCGAATTTTCTCGGAACGATCACCGGTCCCAATTTTACTTTTTCGTTCTTCGCCCTCTTTGTCCAGTTTTTCTTGTAAAGCCAAGTCATATAGACGCGATCTTAAGTTTTTTAACGCCGAGGCTTTGTTTTCCTGCTGGCTTTTTTCATCTTGGCATTGAACAACCATTCCTGTAGGAATGTGAGTTAACCGAACTGCTGATTTTGTGGTGTTGACCGATTGTCCTCCCGGCCCAGAAGAACAGAATATATCGATACGAATATCATTCATATCCAACTCAAAATCCAGTTCTTCCGCTTCCGGAAGCGCTAAAACGGTCGCTGTTGAAGTATGAATTCGTCCCGATGCTTCGGTTTGAGGAACGCGTTGAACCCGGTGAACACCAGATTCATACTTCATATATGAATAGACTGAATCGCCACTGACGGAAAATTCAATTTGTGAAAATCCGCCCATTTCGGAAACGTCCGCAAACATTACCGCAACTTTCCAACCACGTGACTCCGCATACTTAGTATACATCCGGAAGAGATCGCCAGCAAAAATGTTGGCTTCATCGCCACCAGCAGCACCGCGGATTTCCATAATAACATTTTTTTCATCGGCGGGATCTTTTGGTATTAGCATTAGTTTTAACGTTTCTTCATATGTGTTTATTTTGGTCTTCAAAGCTGTAGATTCGATTTCTGCCATTTCCCGAATTTCTAAGTCATCATCATGAGTCATATCTTTGATACCATCGAGTTGTTTGAGACAGCTTTTGTATTGTTGATAAACCACAACAATTTTTTCTAAAGCCTTGTGTTCTTTAGAAAGCTCACGAACACGTTGGCGATCCGTGGCGATATTGACGTCGGATAACTGTTGCGTAACTGTGGTAAAACGTTCTTCAATTTGATCTAATCTTTCGTTTAACATAATGTTCTCCTGATCACTAATAAGATTTTGATATTGTACAATAAATGTTGAATCCAGCAAAGAAAAACGGTCTTTCGACCGCTAGTAATCTTCTTTGGCTTGGTCTTTATCGTATGTATCTTGCGCATTACTAGTGCTTAGATTACTGAATGTGGACATATTCTTATTAAATAACAATTCGAATTCCCCAATCGTACCGGAACGGTTTTTGGCAATACTTACTTCGACATGGTTCTTCTTCGTGGTCTCCTGATCATAGTAATCTTCTCGATATAAGAACATTACAATGTCTGCATCTTGCTCAATTGACCCCGATTCACGCAAATCAGCCATGACTGGTTTCTTCTCTTTCCGCATTTCAACATTCCGTGATAATTGGGACAATGCAACAACAGGAACCTTTAATTCACGAGCTACTTCTTTTAAAACCCGGCTAATTTCCGAAACCTCTTGAACGCGGTTGGCCTGGTTTGTTTGTGAACCACTGAGTAATTGCAAATAGTCAACAACAATCAAATCAAGTTTTTCTTCTTGTTTCAGTTTGCGGCATTTACTCCGAAGATCAGTTACTTTGACCGTTCCTGAATCATCAAAATATAGATTCAATCCGGAAAGACTGCTGACGGCAAAATGGATTTTTTCCCATTCTTGCGGCGTAAGTTTTCCTTGACGGAGTTTAAAATTATCAACCTGAGCTTCACAAGAAAGCAACCGCATTACTAATTGGTCAACGCCCATTTCTAAAGAGAAAAAAGCAACATGCGGACGGTTCTTGGATTTGGCAACATTTAACGCAATGTTTAAAGCAAATGCGGTTTTGCCCATTGATGGACGAGCAGCAATGATCAGTAAATCTGATTTTTGTAGACCTAAGGTATAATGGTTAAATTCATAATACCGGGTGTCAAGTCCAGTGACATTGCCACCAATCTGAGCTTGTTCTGCGATTTTACCAATTAATAGATTGGCAATTTCACCAACACCCTTGAAATCACTGGTTCGTTTATCTTTTGTAATACCGATAATCTTTTTTTCGACATCATCGATAAATGCGGGAGTGTTGTCAATAGAATAAGAATTTTCGATGATTTCCCGACAGGTATCTTGAATTCTTCGGGTAATCGATTTGTCTTTGACAATGTTAATATAGTTGAGGAGATTGGCGGTTGAAGGAACAGCATCAATCAATCCGGCTATGTACTCAACTCCTCCAGCTTTTGCGAGTAAATTCCTGTTTTCCAAGCGGTCAATGAGTGTCGTATAATCAATGAAGATATCTTCATGATGCAAATCGCTCATTATAGTATACAATACCTGATGATTAGGAGAATAGAAATCCTGTTGCTGCAGCTTGTCAAGGATGGTTTTTATCGACCCTTGTTCGAAGAAAACGGAACCAAGTACCGCTTGTTCGGCTTCAATGTTTTGTGGGATTTTTTGTTCCATGGCGATCCTCCGTTTCGGGGTAAATCCTATTTTTCTTCGATAATCTGTAAATTAATAACCGCGGTTACGTCCTTGTGTAGCTTGACCATTACCTTATAAACACCCAAAGAATGAATGTTATCTTCTAAAAGGATTTTCCGTTTATCAATATCAATATTGTAGACCTTTTTATACTCTTCGGCAATTTGCTTGTTGTTTATCGCTCCAAAAAGTTTTCCCGATTCACCAATCTTGACGTATAGTTTAATCGGTTTGTCCTCAATTTCCGCTTTTAGTTTCTTCATGGCTTCCAAATCAGCTAAAGCATCATTTTCAGCTTTAGTTTTTTCATCTTCAATCGCCTTAATATTCGAATTGCTAGCTTCAATAGCTTGTTTAGAAGTCAATAGGTAATTTCCATATCCGGTTGCGACTTCAATTACTTCACCTTTTTTACCTTTGCCTTTGACATCCTTAATCAAAATAATTTTCATCGTTGCATCCTCCTTATACGAAGATTTCAAGATTTCTTCGAGTTTTTGTATGATATCGGGGATATTTCCTCCCGTAATCTGTGCTGCCGCATTATTCAAATGACCACCGCCACCAAATTGTTCCATCATCACAGATACATTGAACTTATCTATGGAACGAGCGGAAATGGCAATCGTCTCACTACCGATGTTTCCGATTGCAAATGCCGCAATAATGTCATCGATCTCTAAAAGTTCATCAGCGGTTTTTGCCAATTGGATTCGATCAGTTTTATCTTCAGGAGCCATTGTGGCTATTGCAAACCGATCATCAATAATTTGAGCCGAGTTGACCAGATTTGATTTAGTCTTAATATCATCGAGAGATTCCCGGAGAATCAACCGAGCTTTAAATGGGTCGGCGGCATATCGTTTTAATAAGGCCGCCGCCTCAAAGGTTCGCACCCCAGTCCGATAGGTAAAGTTATTGGTATCAATCATCATGCCGGCAAGCATAATGGTAGTTTCAAAACCATCAATTTCAAATTCATAATTATATAGTTCCATCATCTCGACAACTAATTCCACTGAAGATGATGCATACGGTTCAACATAGTTTAAACTGACCTCAGAAAGCAAGTTGTCAATGCGGCGATGGTGATCAATAATGACAATATTTTTGGTTTTTTCTAATAGCTTCGGTTCTATGGTCTGAGTTGGACTATGATGATCAACCAAAACTAAAAGACTATTTGCAGTAATCTCATCGATTGCATCTGCGGGATCGATAAGATATTCAAGTAATTTGATATCTTCGCGATTTAGCATATCAATGACTTTGGCACAGGTATGATCAATACGATCAAAATCAATGATAATCCGTGATCGCCTACCTTGAGCAATTGCTAAATGTAATAACCCAATAGCCGAGCCAAACGCATCTAAATCTGTATTATGATGGGGCATTATATAAGTCGCTTCTGATTTTGAAATCAGATCGCTAAAGGCACGAGAATTGATCCGAGCAGTGATTTTTGTGCGTTTTTCGACGGTATTGCTTTTACCACCAAACATTTTCAACGGCTGATTTTGAATATTTACTACGACTTGATCTCCACCGCGTCCAAGTGCTAGTTTTAAAGCTTCTTCAGCTAATTCACCAAGTTTATCAGCTTGAGTGTCAAAACAAGCAACGCCCATACTCACAGTAACTCTAACTTCATTTTGATTGGATATTTCATTAATGGCGTCTAAAATCGAAAATTCATCTTTCATAACTTGTTCTAATTGTTTTTTTGACATGTAAATGACTGATTTTTCTGGTCGAACATTTAAAAAATAGATGTCATACTTTCGACACCAGTTATCCATAGCACCCAATAGTTTTCCTTGGATATTATTTTTAATCTGTAAATCCATATTGGCCGTTGCTTCATCAAGATTATCAAGATTGACAATTCCAATAACGGTTGTATTTTCGTAAAGTCGCTTCTTATAATCCTCGCGTTCAGTGACTTCGAATAAATACGCACACTTGTTTTTGGGATAGTGAATGACTTCATAATCTTTCCCATAGATGTTTAAAAGGAATTTCCCTTCCCGTTTTTGAATCATATTGTTTAAGTTATCGTGAATGAAAGATAATTTACGATCAATAAGAATATTTGAAAAAAACTCCTTGGCAATTCCATTTGCCCAGGTGATTGTGAAATTGTCGTCGTAAAGAATCATGCCCACAGGAAGGTAACTAAGGGCAATATCTTCACTGTTTTTTAACCGCCGAGAAAGGAGATTAGTTTCTTTGATTTTTTCTTCAAGTGTCCTAATTTTACCAACGCGTTTGCGATTACTAAAAGCTACCAGTAATGAACTTATAATGATTGTTGCCAATAAACATGCAAAAAGAATAATATAAATATGATTGTCAAGTGACCATAAATAAACGAAACCGAAAATGCTTAACGAAAAAAAGATAATAACGGATAAAATAATCATGACAATTGAACGCTTTTTCATCATAGCACTCCTTTCGTCGTCAACAGAATAATTATATCATATAATGATAAAATTGCAAATTCGAAACCGAAAGTCATAAAAAAAAGACTCACTGAGTCTTTTTTGAATTTTTAGTCTTTTACGAATGGTAATAAAGCCATGAAACGGGCGCGTTTAATTGCGACTGCTAGATGTTTCTGATAGTAAGCTTTCGTACCGGTTACACGTCTTGGAAGAATTTTTCCCCGCTCAGAAATGAACTTTTTTAACAGTTCAAAATCTTTAAAATCGATATATGAAATCTTATTGTCAGTAAAGTAACATCTTTTTTTGGTTTTTCTTCGCATATTCCGGTTGCCCCCTGGGCCTCCAGTTTGCGGTCTTCCGCTGGTATACATCTTTAATCCTCCTATTTAGAATGGCAGATCGTCTTCAATGACGTGAATGTCATTGTCTTTTTCGACGGTGGTTTCCTTTTCGATTGAACGATTGTTATCTCCGGATTGCCCTTTGGGTTCTAAGAACTCTACGGAATCACAGATTATCTCAGTAACATATCGTTTCACATTAGTTTTTTCATCCATGTAATCACGGGTTTGCAAGCGACCGTCAACGGCAACCATATGTCCTTTACTGACATACTTGCTAATGTTTTCGGCTTGCTTTCTCCAGGCAACGCATGGAAAAAAGTCGGTAGCAGAGTTATTGTAATTACTGTTGGAATTATCACTGCCATTACTTCCGCTTGAAAACGGCCGATTAACAGCGATGGTAAAAGAAACAAAAGCAATATTGTCTTTATTGGTGTGTCTTAACTCGGGATCTTTCACCAAACGGCCGACAAGCACGACTCTGTTTAACATTGATATCCCTCCAACTTATTTTTCTTCTCTTGATACGATAATGTGTCTGAGAACGTCTTCTTTAATGCCGGCAACCCGGTCGAATTCGTTAAGGCCTTCGACTGAAGCTTGGCAAGTCAAGACGACGTAATAGCCTTTTTTGAAATCTTTGATTTCATAGGCTAGTTCTCTTGTCCCCCACTCGTTGACAACCAAATCTGTAGCCCCGCGTGATGTCAAAATCGCATTTAATTCTTCAATTAATGCTTTTCTGGCTTCAGCTTCGATGGTTGGACGAATGATGTACATAACATCATATTTTCTCATTTTCGTTCCTCCTTATGGTCTAGTGGCTGCAAAACCCTTTGCAGCAAGGTGGTGAGATTTCTCACGCCCGATAATTATAACATATGAATATATATTTGTCTATAAAAAAAGACTTTTGCCGATTTGTTTCTAAACCTAAAAGCCAACGATCGACCCTTATTCTTCGTTTTCCACTATATCATCAGCGAGGTGCTGTTTCAAGCGAAAGAATGGTACTAAACAGGATACCGATTTTTGATAGCTTTTA
>Ga0265297_10003274_pt1 | contig 29771 bp, 23 predicted proteins | sample Munlanlwell13791_FD_192502 | JGI IMG/M metagenome (GOLD analysis project Ga0265297, IMG submission 192502) | Leachate microbial communities from a municipal landfill in Southern Ontario, Canada - Leachate well 137-91 | ecosystem: Engineered > Solid waste > Landfill > Unclassified | place...
TCAACCCGCTGAATTCGCTGGCGGAGCAATTCCAGCGGACGATTCAGAAAAAGGCGCCTACTAATATTAGTGATCTTTTGATATAAATTGTCAAGTCGCGCCGCAATTATTCGCCTCATTTTCTGATGAGTCTGCTCGATCTGGTAAAGGATGCGTTCGCGCTCCGGTATGGTCATTTCGGCGGCGGCTGAAGGCGTGGGCGCCCGTAAATCCGCCACAAAGTCACAGAGTGTGAAATCGACTTCATGCCCGACCGCGCTGACTACCGGCAAAGTCGATTGCGCTATAGCGCGCACTAAAGCCTCCTCATTGAAAGTCCAAAGGTCTTCCAATGAACCGCCACCGCGCGTAATTACGATAAAATCGACATTCTTCCGGCGATTGAAAACCTGGATGCCCTGAATTATGGTTGCGGCGGCTTCACGCCCCTGCACGAGAGCCGGATATAGATAAATCGCGACCGACGGATTGCGACGCCTACTTACTTGCAGAAAATCACGCACAGCCGCGCCAGTCTGACTGGTAATTACGCCAATTCGGATCGGATATGATGGGATAGGCTTTTTACGTTCCGCGTCAAACAGACCTTCGGCACTCAATTTCTTCTTTAAAGCCTCAAAAGCCAGAAATAAACTGCCCAGTCCTGCCGCGCGAACCTGTTGCACATTCAACTGATATTGCGATTGCATCGCATAGGTCGTCACATTGCCGAAAACGACCAGCCGCATTCCATTGACAATCTGGAACGGAATTGATAGCGACTGACTGCGCCAGATAGTGCAGTTCAGCACAGCAGTTTGGTCCTTTAACGAAAAATAAATATGACCCATCCGACTGACTGTAAAATTGGAAACCTCACCTTCTATCCAGATCGGAGCAATAAATTGCTCGATAACCCGTTTGATGTCCCGGGCAATTTCTGAAACGGTGTAAATGTGCTCTTCCATAAAAAAAGAGTGGCGAGGACACAATTGCCATCACCACTCTCCTTTTTTTCTAATTAACTACCTGATTTTCTTTTTATGACGATCTCTTCTGAGTCGTTTTTTACGTTTGTGTGTAGCAATTTTTCTTTTTTTTCTTTTTTTCCCACAGGGCATAAACCAATTACTCCTATTATAAAATGATCTGTTTATTTCAGAATATATTCCTGATTGATACGTTCTTTGAACAATTTGGACGGTTTGAACACTGGAACGATTCGGGAAGGCAAACTGATTTCCTCATTAGTGCCAGGATTCCGGGCCTTTTTAGGTTTCCGCACTTTTAAACTGAAACTGCCAAAGCCCCTGAAATCAACCCGCTCTCCGCGTTCCATAGCATTCTTGATGGTTTGAATAAAACCATCAACGACAACTTCGGTATCGACCTTAGTCAGGCCGGTAGCACGAGATACAATATCGACGATATCGGCTTTTGTCATTTTTCTCTCCTCATTTCCGGGGTAATCCCGTCAAATGATTTTCGATTAAAAATTAAGAACTATTTCCAACAAGGCCAGATAGTTCAGATTTGATTCTCTTAATTTTGGAACCTGTCAACCGGCTCAATTCTTAATGTTAATATTCTCAAATAACTTCAGATTAAAAATTAGTCATCTGACCGGTTAAAATACGTCGGTCAGCAATGATTAACAAGTATTTTTTCAAGGTTTTGTATTCGGTCAATTGAATAAATTCGAACTGTTGGAATGATTAATCTGTCGCCATAATATTTCGATGTGTTTTATCCCCGAACAGAATGATAGATAATTATGCGCTGACCGGGATAGATGGGTTTGCGACCATCCAGATCATTCCAGGATTTTAATTTATTCAGACTGACTTGATATTTATTGGCGATTGACCACAAAGACTCACCCTTTCTTACGACGTGAACAATTCGATTACTACCTTTCGGTGAATCCGAAGGCTGAGTCTGTTTAGCTAAATTAACAGGTATTTTCAATCTTTTCCCGGCTTGGATAAAATCGTTATAAATATTGTTCATTGAGCGAATTTTGCTGAGACTGGTATTGTAATTTTCGGCAATCTCGCTCAGGGTTTCGCCTCTCTTAACGACGTGTGTAATTACATTAGTGCTAGCCGATTTTTGTTCACGCGCTGAATAATAAGCACCAGTGGGAATCAGCAAAGACTGGCCAACTCTGAGTTGATTGCGATTGCGAATGTGATTGGCAGAAACTAAGGCCGAAACGGAAGTACCATATCTTTTCGCAATGTAACTGAGATTTTCACCTCGGCGAACCCTATGATAAACCATTTCTGGTTTCTTATCTTTGGCCTCGGGAATTGATTTTAATTTTTCGACCAATCCTTCAGCTTTACCTTCCGGTACACGCAGTACGTATTGATTATCATTGGCCGGTGTCATCCAGCGTCTGAGTTCCGGATTATAGGCACGCAAAACATCCGAAGTAATGTTGCAAGCTTTGGCGATGTCATCAAATTCATAGCAACGGTCGACGACGACTTCGTCCCACTCCCAGGTCTTAGTCTTAGGCGTAGTAAAGCCATATTTCTCTGGATTCTTGGCAATTAAGGTAACTGCCATAAAAGACGGAACGTAGTTGCGGGTCTGGGAAGGCAGAGAACGCAACTTAAAGAAGTCGCGCGTGCCCTCGCGCTTGATAGCCCGCCAAATCCGATTTTCTCCACAATTATAAGCCGCCAAAGCCAGATACCAATCGTTAAATTCTTCATAAAGTTTCGACAAATATTTTGCCGCGGCATGGGCCGATTTGATCGGATCACGCCGCTCATCCACATACCAGTTCCTTTTTAAACCATAACGCGCTCCGGTACCGGCGATGAATTGCCAAATTCCAGCGGCATGCGCATAAGAATAAGCATTCGGATTATAGCCGCTTTCAAGGATTGGCAGGTATATGATTTCTTCCGGAATATTATATTGTTTCAGGATTGGCAAATAGTGTTCCCGATACTTATTCGATTCTTCAAGATATTTTTGAATACTAGCGGCGGGCTTACCCGAAAAATAAGTTATCAGCCTGTCAATTTTCTTGGAACGAACTATAGCAATATGACCGGGCTGATCTTCTACAATAATCAGTGTATCATCACCAAGATCAACCGAATCGAGGATGGTTTCAAAAAATTCATCCCCCACTGATCCTAAGGCAAGAGAATCAGATTCTTCATTGAGATAGGCAAAATAGATTTGATAATCATTGGATACTTTATCGTTGAAACGGTTGAAGTCGTCTTGCTCAAGCAGAGTCAGACTATCCAATCCACTGATTTCCGCGATGATCTCGAAAACTCGGTCGAAACAGTATTTGGACTCAGAAGTATCGTTAAAATGGGCAGAGATTAAAGCGTCAACATAAAATGATTTAGCCTCATTGAAAATTAATTCAAAGATATCGTTGGCAGGCGCATCTGATATCTCTTTCCCTTCGGAAATATTCTCAATCTCTTGCACTTCGGAATTATTTTCAATTTTTTGATTATTATTATCAGCAGCTAACGCTGTACTGGTGATTATAATTATTGATAACAGGAAAAACCTATTTATAAAACTCTTATTCATTACACTCCATTAATAGTAACATTTTTCGGTCGCAAACTTATCTCAAACTGAGCTTAATGTCAAGGTGTTTATCAACTATACCTGAAAAAGCTTATTAATCAGGTCGGTGGTTGATTTTCGAGCCACTAAAGGAAATACAACGACTTTTCCGCCGTAAGATTCGACAAAACTGCCTCCCACAATCTTTTCCGGCTGGTAGTCGCCGCCTTTAACCAATATATCGGGTTTTATGAATTTAATTAATTCTAAGGGTGTGTCTTCGTTAAATATTACGATATTATCCACAACTGTCAGAGCCGCTAACAGACGCGCCCGATCACTTTCGATGTTTATCGGACGTTGTGTCCCCTTGAGCCGCTTTACCGAATCATCCGAATTCAAACCGACGATTAGAATATCACCTAATTTTCGGGCGGTTTCCAGCAATTCAAGATGTCCGATATGTAAAATATCGAAACAGCCGTTAGTAAATACCACTTTACGACCTTCATTCTGTAATTGGCGAACAATTTCACCGGCTTGTTGGCGCGTGATGATTTTTTTATTTTTCTGCATATTTTTCAAACGGACATAATTTACAAATATTAAGGTTACAATACCGACGGGAAAATTCAATCAGCCCCTGCACCTGGTGATTTTTACTTATTGCCGTCGTTTGAACAGGCAATCGGGACAGGGTCGTTTTTACCGAACCCGGTAAACTGATACAATCAACCTGCTCGGCAAATAAAGTTGATTTTTCGCGTAATTCGCGCAGGTTATTAATCGAACCGATCGCCCAGCTGAATGGGAATAGTAAATTACTCAACAAATCATATAAACGCTGGGCTCCGATCAGCATTTTACCTGGTTGTAATTTTAACAACGGATGGTTACACCAAAGACCATCCGGTTGCTGGAACATTTCACCAGCCCAGCGCCGAATCTCGTTATAATTACCGGCATTGCTTAATACTCTTAGCCAGGTTTCGGCAAATTGGTCCGGATAAAATTTATTGATTATCTGCGCTAAAGCCGCAATCCGTAAAGTTGGAAAATTGGGTGGCCGCGAACCGGCGAAATGCCAGCTTGCCGATTCAATTTCCTCCAGATTATACTTGCGGGCTATATTCATCCATATTTTAGATAAGCCCTCGGTATATTTTGTATCTCGAATAAATCCTTCTAATTCAGGCTTGGTTAAGAATCCGGCTGTGCCAAACAGAAGCCCCTCCATTACGATTATGTGCTGGTCGGATTTAATATCTTTTAAAATATTTCCGATTAATTCATAGGGTGCTTTCCTGGCCAGCATTCCAAACATCATCCGGTTTCGGCTATATCCCATCACATCGGCCAGACCTTCATAAAATGTCTGTTCGGCTCCATTCGCTAAAATCAGCGAACGCCATACCTGAGATTTACGTTTGAAACGAATTCCCGAGAATGTTTTAAGCACCTGATTAAAATCCGCTTCACGAAGAAGTTTCCAGTTCACGCAGGCATATTCGTCTGATTCCGTGATCGCTAATGGTATTAACCTCAAAGTCGGAATAACGCGATTATTACTGGACTTGATCGGCATTATCTTAGTGACATTCAAGACGACATGCATAACCACATTGTTATAATGTGGATCCCGGTCATGTCCGTGATTGTACCAGTCATTTGATTCAAGGTGCAATTCGATATCGCCGCGTTCAAATTTTTCATCTATCATTATCAGGGCATCCCGAAAATCGGGACCTTCTGTTTCGTTGCGAGTTCCAGGTGATAAAATACTCACTGAATGGCCCTCGATCGTCCGCAAACCGCTCAGATTAAATTCCTGATTCAGCCAGGCTTTATATAGGGTTTTCTCCTTACTGGTTATCAATAGATCCGGTTCGGCTATCCGGTTTGGGATACAATTAATCAATCCGACTTTGCCCCCTCTTTTCCTCGTACTGTTCCTTCCGGGCGATCATCTTATCACGCAAATCAGTTATACCGGCATTCATTGACGGATAATCTTTCAGGTGAACTACTTTCCCAATATGGACTTCGACAATCCCGGGATTTATGGCAATCCTTTTATTAGGTACACAGTGCCTGGCGCCCAGAATTAATACCGGCATAATTGGCAGATTATGGATTTCGGCCAGACGAAATGCACCCTTCTTGAAAGGTGCAATTTTGCCGTCGTAACTGCGAGTGCCTTCCGGACTGACGACGATGCTATAACGTTGGCGGATCAATTCATCTGAAACACGGTTAATGACTGCAATCGATTTACGTGGATTACCGCGGTCAATTGGTATATGGCGCGCCAGATTTATCGCCCAGCCAAAAAGTGGGATCCGAAATAGCTCTTTTTTAGCCATAAAACGGATACGGAGTGGTAATGCCGCCGTCAATATCGGGATATCCAGAGCGCTCTCGTGGTTCATAATAATGACTTTTGAATTGCGGTCTTTAATATTCTGCAATCCGTATATCCGGACTTTGATTCCAATTAATTGCAGGAGCATCTGCGACCATTTACGCATTAGTAAATTGTGAGATGGCGGAAATGCGATGCTCAGGCTACCCAGTACAGTCGTGCTAAGGACAATCCAGACTACCGCGAATAGATTTCTGATCATTTGACAGCCATGAACTTCAATAACTATTAGTAATTTATCCGGTATCTTTCAGGAACATTATACAGTCGATACAGTTCTTCAATTTCGGCTGGATTGAGATGCCTGATTTCTCCCAATTGTTTGGCAATCGTCATTATCCGAAAAATGTGTTTGGCGCGTTCTGTTTTGTAAAATGCGTCCATCAAGTCTCTCCCGACGGCGACCAATCCATGATTTTGCATGATTACGACATCATGCTCCTTAATTGCGGCGGCGACCAGATCCGCCAATTCCTGTGTCGCTGGCGATTCATATCGCACTAATGGTATCTGACCAATCGTCAAAACGGCCTCCGGAAGAATTGGCGCGGATAATCCTTGCCCGGTAATAGCCCAGGCTGTGGCATAAGGTGGATGAGTATGGATAATGGCATTAATCCAATTCCATTGTTTATAAATAGCCAAATGCAAACGATATTCTGAGGTTGGTTGATTTTTATCCCGACTAATACCGGATGGACTAATTTTGGCAATCATTTTAGGCGTCATCGCGCCTTTGGAGACGTTTGTCGGTGTAATTAAAATCATATCCGAATTCAGGCGAACGCTGTGGTTGCCGTCGTTAGCCGCCACATAACCGCTGGCGTACACCTTCTTACCAATCTCGCAGAGCAATCGTCGTAATTTGCGTTCACGAGTCATTTTTGGGTCCCGATTTGACTGAATCCGGTATATTTTTGGAGAGCTTGCGGAATGATGATCGTCCCTTCCGGCGTTTGACAGTTTTCGAGCAAGGCAATCATCAAACGCGGAGTCGCCACACCCGAACCATTCAAAGTATGAACAAAATCCACCTTATTATCGGAAGTTCGGCGGTAGCGAATATTAGCCCGGCGCGCCTGGAAATCCTCAAAGTTGCTGACACTGGAAACTTCGAAATATTTACCGCTTCCGGGCGCCCAGATTTCAATATCATAACACTTAGCGGCCGCAAAACTCAGGTCGCCCGAACAAAGCGCTACGACGCGATAACTCAAGTTCAAGACCTGCAAAATCTCTTCCGCGTCCTGGAGTAGTTGTTCATGAATCTGATATGAATTCTCAGGCGTAGTAAACCAAACTAACTCAACCTTGTTGAACTGATGAACCCGCGACAAACCGCGCGTTTCCTTACCATAAGAACCAGCCTCACGCCGGAAACAAGCCGAGTAAGCGGTATATTTAAGCGGAAGAGTATCCTCCGGTAAAATTTCGTTGCGATGGATGTTGGTCACCGGGACTTCGGCGGTTGGAATCAGGAACAGGTCTTCCTCATCTACCCGATACATATCTTCGGCGAGCTTCGGCAATTGACCGGTTCCAAAAGCCGATTCGCGACTCACCATAAATGGCGGAAAGATTTCCTTATATCCATGTTTATTGCGATGGAAATCAAGCATGAAATTGATCAGCGCCCTCTCCAGAGTCGCCCCATCGCCGGTATACAGCGGGAAACCGGCACCGGATACTTTTGCGGCTCTCTTAAAATCCAGAATTCCAAGCGCTTCAGCCAAATCAAGATGATCTTTCAGCGGAAAATCAAACTCCGGTTGCCGCCCCCACTCCTTAACGGTAACATTATCAGCGGCGGTCTTGCCGATTTTCACACTCGAATGCGGGATATTCGGCAAAGCAATCAGAATCTCATTGATCTGGTTTTCAATATCCTTAAGCTTTTTATCGATAGTATCGATTTTTTGACCGACCTTTTTCATTTCCAGCACTTTTTCCTCGGCAGGCTGTCCATTTCTCTTCATTTGACCGATTTCATCGCTGACCCGGTTGCGAATGGCTTTTAATTCATCGCCCTGCGCGGTACATTGACGCCTTTCTGCGTCCCATTTCAAGAGTTCGGCTAATCGGTCTCCGGCATTCTTGGCTTCCAATCCCTGACGGTATTTTTGCGGTTCATTTCTGATTAATTTTATATCTAACATTTGAGCTCCAATTTGACCTATAAAATAGAAAATATTTTTAAATGATAATAGTGGTTATTCTATCGGTTAGGTTTATTCCGGTAAAATAACCTAAATAAAATCCGCGCGGTGCTTGCGGCGCAGACCGATGAGAAGTGTCTGAATGATGATCTTTAAATCCAGTAAAACCGACATATTCTCAATATAATATAGGTCATAGCGCAGTTTTTCACGAACATCGTCAATCGTCTCGTCATATTTATATTTGATCTGAGCCCATCCGGTAATTCCGGGCTTGATTATTAAACGCCGTGAATAGAATTGAATCGAACGCTCCAAATCATTCACAAAATGTTCGCGTTCGGGACGTGGTCCAACGATACTCATATCGCCAATCAATACATTTAGAAACTGCGGAATCTCGTCCAGACCGGTTTTTCGTAAAAAGCGCCCAAAGCGCGTAATGCGTGGATCACCTTTTTCAGCCCATTTCGGACCGGTTTTTTGCTCAGCGCCGTGAATCATCGAGCGGAATTTAAAAACCTCGTATTCGCGGCGATTTTTTCCAATTCTCTTTTGCTTATAGAAAACCGGCCCCGGGGAATCTATTCTAATAATTACACATATTGCCAACCATACCGGGAAAAACAAAATCAGTACGAATAGTGAGATTATTATATCGATTACCCGCTTTAAAACCCATTCCCAGGATTTCATATTGGAACCGAAGAATTTAATCAGCGAAACCCCATAAATATGACTGGTCCGGAATCCGGTCAGCAAATTATAGAAATCGGGCAATAATTTGATCGATACACTGTATTGTGAAAATAAATCGAGTAAGTCTATCACCTTATTCATGTTGTTATCATCTAAGGCGATGATGACCTCTTTGATTTTCCGTTTTTTAACTAGCTCGGGAATATTTTCATAACTACCCAGAACCGGTATCCCTTCGATCAGTTTCCCAATATTCCCATTGGCATGGTCATCGATCAGTCCGATGATATTGAACTTCAACTCGGGCACCGAATTAATCTTCCTGACGACATTCAGCGCCCGACGGGAAGCGCCGATGATCAGGGTCGGGCGTCTTTTAAAATCCAACAGATTATATTTTTTCAAAATTGTAATTAAAAATAAACGACCGACACTTAGTCCGGTGACGAGTAAAATACCATAAGGCAGAAATGCCCGCCTCGATGGAAGGAATGGGATTTTGAACTCAAAACTCAGAAAAAATAAAAACAATGTACCGAAAAATACGATCTTAAATACCGTAAATATTTCATCGATACGAGAAGTATCCCATTCAATCCGATAAAGATTATTCAAGCCGAGTAGCGATGTCCAATAAATCACCGACCATGATATCCACAACACTAAATTGTACGGAGTCAATATCTGTTCCGGTAAAAGCCACCTGGTAACCTGTAAAAAATAAATCGCTAAAAATGAACCAACGATGAAAATCAGGTCGCTTATGAAGAAAATAAATGATTGGACAAATTGCGATGTATCAAATGGAATGAAATTTTGTTCGGAATGTCCGTTACCATTCTTGCCATTGGTTTTGCCATTGCCGTTATTTTCTCCGTTTGGTACAACAATCAGATTCTTCTCAATTTCAAAATAACCCAGCCGTCGGATCATTATGCCAACTAAAATTGCTCCACCGATTAAAATCGTCATAATCGCCCGGTTATCAAGAAAAACGAATGAATACCCAATGAAGCCCATGACAATACTCAGAAAATACATCGCCTTGACTGCATTCTTATGCGAAAATCCGACCGACATCAAGCGATGATGAATATGTTCTTTGTCCGCCATAAATGGATGCATGTGTTTACTGGTCCGGCGGAAAAAAGAAATTGTAGTATCCAGTATCGGCACTGCCATAACCATGACCGGAATGATAATATCCAGGCAATCAGTATGGCCAATCCGTCCAACTTCCAAAGAAAGAATTGCGGTAGAGAATCCAATAAAAAGCGAACCGGTGTCTCCCATAAAGATCGAAGCCGGATGAGAATTAAATTTTAAAAATCCTAAATTGGCCGCAATAAATAATAGAGTGATCAGTGCTACTAACGTTCGGCCGGAATGTAACGCTATCAAAGTAAAAGTCAGGAAAATTATTGTAGTAACACCAGCCGCCAGACCATCCAATCCGTCTAATAAATTCATCGCATTGGTGATAAATACAATCCAGAATATCGTAAAGATAATTGAAAACCAACCTAACTCGATTTCACCTATAATCGGAATATACAGAGATTCAAATCTTAAGCCTCCTAAAACCACGATGACAGCCGCAATAATCTGAAAATAGAATTTAGTCGAAAAACGCATCTTCTTAAGATCATCGTACAAACCAACCAGTGCAATTAAAATTCCGGTAATTCCCAGGAAATAATAGCGTCGCGGTACGTTTTCAGCTACGATTGGCAAGAGATAAATCGATAATAAAATGCCAACAATAATTGAAAGGAAAATTGCCACGCCACCTAAGTATGGCATGAATACTTTGTGAACTTTGCGTTCGCCCGGTAAATCACCGATGTGATACCGGTGAGCTATTTTGCGCGCCAGATAGGTCAATACTAGCGCACATATATAAGTCGCTAAAAAGACTACGATGATAAATAATAATGTCACTTCGTTCTTCAACTAAAGATCCTAACTCTGAAAATTATAATCTCATCTTCAACATTGAATTTGCCGTTTTGTTAAAGTTGTTGAATTTCGGGATTATTTAAAGAATCGAGGCCGGTACCAAGTTGTTTTAGTCTTTATCCTCTTCTTTTCTCATGCGGTGTAAATGTACGAGTTTTTTTTTATGAGGTCAAGTCTTTTTAATTGGTGAAATAAAAAAGGAAAATTAATTTTATTCGGATAAACTTTCCTTTTATTAAATATCTTATACATATCTTCTTTTCCCGACACCCATTGCTAAATGCTTCAACATAAACCAGAGTTCTGCTTTTCGGATGTAAATAAAAATATGCGAACATTTTAATTTGAATTTTAATAGAGAGTTCGAATTATATACTCCAATACGATTCAGGGTATATTGATTGTCTTTAATTCCAGGTCGGTTCGGTGTAACAACCGCACACTGGTATCCACATTTTGAAACGAGTGCGATAACGCTATCGTTGAATGCTCCATAAGGGTAACAGAAAGCCTTAACCTGGCGATTAAGATGATGTTCTAAGATTTCTTTTGACTTATGAATCTCGCGCCCGGCTTCATCCAATCCAATAGTATCCAATCGCGGATGAGTTATCGTATGCGACCCAAATTCGATCCCGTAATCAGCCATTTCTTTCAACTGCTCTAAAGTAATAAAGTAATCCATATCTGTGACATTATGTATGTCTGGAGTATACTCAAAACGTAATGCATTTGGATTGAACAATGATCCAGCAACCAAGAAGACAGTTGCTTTCATGTTATATTTTTTTAAAACAGGAAATGCATAATAATAATTATCGCGATAACCATCATCAAATGTAATTACGAAAATCTTATCAGGCTTCCTCTTTTTTGAAATATAAAAATCTGAGTACTCCGATAATGTCAGACTTCGCCATCCCTGATTTACTAAACATTGTATCTGTTTCTCGAACTGTTCTGTACTGATTGCCAGGGGACGCCTCAAGCGCGCCATATCATCGGGAAGCACCCTATGATAGGCTAAAATTAAACTGTTATTCATTTTTCCTTCCTTGCCTTTAATAAATATTTTTTTATTAATGGATACTTAGGTTCGATTATTTGCCAAACCCTATATAATGCAGGAGAAAGGATATAATCGTATTCACCAACTAGTTGAGTCCGTTGCCCTCCAAATCCACGCTTGAACAGATATATTCCCCATAACTCATCGCCTTCCTTAACATTTTCCGGAATCCCCTGCAGATCGTATATTCGAAAACCTTTTGATTTTGCCCAGCGCATAATTTCCCAATGCAATAGCTGATTAGGATTTATTTTAGTTCGTATCGAGCCGCCCCACTGATAAATACATTTATCACCAAATAACAATAAAAATGCACCGGAAACAATTTTGTCATTGATTCTGGCTAGAAAGATTTTACACATTTCCAAGGAAGTCAATAACTGCCAAATGTATTGCATCATTTCGTACGAATATATTGGGAATTTATTTCGAACAGATACTTGATCTAAAAGACAATAAAACGCCTCTAAATATTCCTCGCCACCATCATCAGAAATAATATTCACATTTTCACGGACAGCCCTTCTGATGTCATATTTTACACGACTTTCCATTGATTTAAACAATTGATCTTCTGTTTTTGAAAGATCAAGTCGATATGTAGTACTATGTAAAATCGGATAGCGAACGCGATATAAATTATACTTAATTATAAAATCGTAAAAATGAGCCATCTGCTCGATATTCGGGCTTAATCTGATATACAATCCATTTTCACGGCGGGCAAATTCCGCTATTTTTAAAAAAAGCGCATCAAAAATATCATACGCATTTTTACTAGTGAAGTCCAATATCGGACCACGTGGAATGTAATATATGCGTTTAGAAAATAACGGCGTTTTCCTATATAAACAAGATAGCGCTCCAACGATTTGTTTTGAATCTACCGCAATTAATCTGACAACGTCCCAATCATCGTATTTCCGGATTTCTCCCCATTGAAAAGACTGATATATACTCGAGTATTTGGATGAGGATATAAATTCGTCAAAGGTTACATTTTCATCTTTCCTGAGCAACCGAACATACATATCCTAGCTATCCTTCTTTAATATCACCATCAATAGGTGCTTTTATCAGAATTTTGATAGATAATATATATACTTTTTATTGATTATTTCTACATCAAACTTACTTTCAGCAATTTGCCTTGACTTTTTTCCCATTTTTAAACGTTGTTCCGGATTCTTTATCATAAATGTGATTGCCTCGATTAAATCCGGGACATTATACGGCCTGATCAACAAACCATTTTCATATTCTATCACAGTCTCTCTACAGCCTGGTACGTTGGTAGTAATTATTGGAAGTTCCATCGCCATACCTTCAATAATTGATCGTGAGAGTCCTTCCCTATATGATGGTAAAACAAAAACATCGGCATTTGCTAATAGAGGAACTATATTATCGACTCTTCCATGATAATTAACGATCCCCCGTTCAATCCACCTGCTTATTGTCTCCATCGTGATCGCAGTTGGGTTGCCTCTATCAATATCGCCTACCAGATGAAAAACGACATTACTATATGTCTTCTGAACTACTTCAGCCGCATCAATAAATTCCTGAATACCTTTATCGTACAACATTCGAGCGATCAGAATAAAATGAACTTCCGGATCTACTTCTTTATCTCCATTTCTATGAAATTTCCCCAGATCAACTCCCGAGCCGCTGATTAAAACGCTTGAAGGTATTTTTTGTGTTATTATTTTAGATTTAATGAAAAAATCGCGGTCAGCTTTATTCTGAAATATGAGCAAACTTGATAATCTAAGGATACATTTATACATCCACTGAACAAATGGTCGTAAGAAAGTATGTAAAAATGTCGTTCCAATAAAAACATAGCCCAACCCGGTTACATTGTTTATAATTTTCGCTCTGGTACATAATCTAGCTATGAGCGTTCCGAATATTACCGGTTTAATTGTAAAATGGATTACAATATCAGGATTGAGGCTATGATATAAACGGTATACCGAAATAATGGTTTTCAAATTGGGAATTATTGTCAATCCTCGCCGATCTATCGAAGCGTTGTAGTGGATAATTCCCTCGGATGTTATCATAGAAGTATAATCATCTTGAGGTGCGATAGTGACTACTTGATAACCATGCTTCATTAATACTTTTATTAACGGCAAGCGAAAATTGAATAAATACCAGCTAGTATTCGAGAATAATACAACCTTCATTTCTTTTTACATTTCAACTTTCATTTCACATCGATCAGCCGTTTATATAATTCGATATATTGCTTTACGATTTTATCGACGGAAAAGTTCTTTAAAACAGTCTGGAATGCATTTGTGGTTACCTTTTCTGTATTTATTGAATCAGTCAGTACTTTATATATTTTTTTTGCAAATAATTCCCTGTCATGAATATTGCAAAAATAACCATTCTTACCATCGATAATATACTCTTTAAGTGCCGGTAACGGATGCGCGAGAACCGGGATTCCTGATGCCATTGCTTCTATCACCGCCATACCTAAACCTTCCCACTGGGCGGAATATACAAATAAATCGGATATTGTTAATAATTCTTGTACGTCGTGTCTGTAACCTAACAAATAAACAGTATTTGTTAAATTATATTTATCTATTAATTTTTTTAAAATATTATATTGCGAACCATCTCCGACTAAAAGCAGTTTTACTCGAGGTAATAAACGGCATAAATACGGCATCATTTCGATCAGATGTCTCTGCCCCTTGCATTTTATTATTCTCCCCACATTTATCAAGATTTTATCATTCTTGTCAAATCCCATGCGCTTTCTTAATTCCATCCGGTTAACTGGTACAGTAAGCCTTTCAATATTTATAGGATTATATATAACAGAATAGGGACTTTTTAAACCATGATTGTAATAACTTCGGGCAACTGTCTGCGAAATACAGATTCTACGATCGACTCTCCTATCTGTAAGTTTGTAGCCGATCTGAGTCAATAGATTATGGTTCTTTTTTTCGCAATGAAATGTGTTCATAATAATAGCATTTTTAGGTCTTAAGATAGCTGTAAAGATATCAGCACGCCCCATATGAGAATGAATTATATCTGGATCTATCTTTCTAAAATAGCAGTTTAGCTCACGATATGTTTTAAACAGAGAAAAACGATTTAATTTAAGCGATTCCAGATTGTTATATTTCCTAATATATTCTTGTATCAATGGTTCTGAATCATCAATTGGTTGGATTGATATTATTTTTACATCAAATAATTCTACTAAACGCGGCATAATATTCATTAATATCCGGCCAACAGCACCTCCAAATACATTCACAACATGTAATATTTTAATTTTCCAAATCATACTTTTCGCAATAGAAGCGAATTTTGATAATCACTAACAAACAAGTTATAAATATCCATAACCTTTATGGTAATTATATAGAATACAATCATTTCATAATATGGTAGAAATGTATAATATTGCCCAAAAAAACTAAAAAATGCAATGTTTAGTAAAGTCATGCATAAAAAGACATTTACAGGGCTAGGTTTTTTCTTAGTGCTGTAATAAACAAAATAGGTTATGAAAGAAATCATTGCACTCATAAATAAACTAAAAATCCAACCTCCAACAATAAAATAGGTTCCATAGCTTGTTCCAACGTTTGAATAAACATCCTTTGCAACTTCCGAAAAGTTTAAATCTACATAATCCAACGAACTATATACTAATGGATTTCCCATTATACGGTTTATTATATTTTTAAATAATAATAGTAATGTCCAATCAGGTTGTACAAAAGCATGGTCTAGCCATTTATCTAAAACAATTGGTGATGCGAAAAAATAACTAAGTAAATTTTTTGTTAAAAATAACCACACTGATTGTTTGGATGCTCTAAAAGTGCCCCAGAATATAGTCAATACTAATAAAAAAATAGCCATTATCGTAATTGTCAGTAAACAAAATTTTAAAATATTATAAATCTGCTTTTTAATTGGTTTTGTAAAATTATAATAGATAAGTACAATTACTAAAACTCCGATAAGGTTAAATTTTACCTGTAGACTAAAAAACATAACAATTAATCCAAAAAGTGTAATTAGAATAGTTATTTTATGTTTTGCCATGGGATAAATAAAACCAAGTAATATGAACGTTACTTTTCCAAATTGTGATAAATGCGCCTCAGGCCCTCGGGTAATCATTTCTTCAAATTTGAAATCACCCAAAAAACTTAAACCGCCATATTTAGCTAAAAGGCTCTTTACTTTTAAAAATACTACAATATTTACGACCCAGGAAAGAACTATGAGGATTTTTTCAAATTTTACATACGGTAAAAATATGTCATTAAACGATTGTATCCTGTTATCTTTATAAATGTATGAAAATATGGTACCAATCAGCCATATAGCAAGTAAATTCGCAAATAAGAAGAATATTACTCGCGGTGTTACAATATCAAATCCCATTCTCACTAATAAAAAATTTACTACGAGTATAATAAACACTAAAGGCCATGCTGAGACAGAATATGGTGTAATTATCGTATTTAAACGACGCTTCTCAAAGACCGTCATAGCTAATATCATAGCCGCAAAAAAGAGACTGGATAATTTTGTCAGTTCCATTTTTTACTGATTATCTCTTCGTATAATGTTTTATTAACACTACTAATATTTCTACTTTTTTTCAGAATGTATTTCAAATACTTATTTGCCAGTCTGATATTGATTCTATGTTTGATTATCATTAGGAATAAATAATAGTAAATGACCGTAAGATATCGCCATAAAATCCAGAGATAACCGGGATAAAAATTACGCATATCTGCGATTCTGTTTAGTGCTGATAGAACTAATCTACGACCACGATCATTTCCTAGTAAGTGATTAGAAGAGAGGCTAATTTTATGATACACTCGACTATTACCAACACATACTTTTTTCACTTTTTTTAATGATAATCTGAGACTATATTCAAAATCTTCTTCGCCGAAGAAAAACCTTTCGCTAAGTGTACCATATTTTTTTACAATTTCTTGAGAAAGTAATAGTGCACACCCGTTTATGAATCCTATTTCTTTTATTTCATTTGGTTTGATTCGGGTATAAAATCTACCTTTTCCCCAAAGAAATAACTTACCTCCTGCAATGGCAATTTTTTCTTTTTTTTCATAAAAATAAATTGTTGACTGAGCAATTTTATATTGTGGATAATTTTCTAAAACAGTCACTAGATTTCCTAAAGTCTCGTTCTCTATAACCGTATCATTATTTAATAAATAATAATATTTACTATTCCATATTACGTCAGCATACCGAATACCCACATTATTGGCCTTGGCAAATCCGAGGTTTTCGTTGCTTAATATCAGATGAATTAAAAAGTTTTTTCCAGATTTAGTCGGAACATAATTACCATTCTCAATCTGTATCTTATGAATATTTAAGGGTTTCTTTACTTCTGGTAGTACAATTTCATTGTATTTACTTGCATAAGGTTTAGGCAATTTACCATCCGCCCAAGCTAATATTTTCTCCACCGAATCGTTATCAGAGCCATTATCGATAAGAATAATCGAATAATTTTTATAATCTGATTTTAAAACCGATTCCAGGCACTCGATCGTATCAGCCCATTTATTCCAATTCAGTATAATTATGGAAACGTGTGGCTGAATTATTGCTTTATTGCTTTTGGTGACCATTTAATTCTATTTCGATTGATAAAGTAAAATAAAATCAGAAGAAGAATAAATTCGGATATCAGGAATGCAACCGCGGCGCCAATTTCAATAAATAAATGACAAAGAACTATGCAAATTAAAACATTAAATATTCCCACTATTATGACACCTTTTAAAAACTCTTTTTTCATGTCATAATTTGTCATAAAAATGATGCCAATACAAAAATTGAGTACTCCAAATAATATTACAAAAGAAGTAATTCTAATCACAAGTACCATCGAAGGGTTATCCGAACCATTTAGTAAATAAGCAATTTTCGCCGCAAAAATAAATAATAATATTGAAATAATACTTCCTATCAAACCCATAATTCTAATCATCTTGCTGACATATCTTATTGATTTATCAGGTTCTTCAATTTTTTTCCTTGAAATAAATGGATACAAAGTCTGAGTAATAGGCGATAATGTACTTTGGATTGCTTTTACTACTTTTTCACCGGCGCTATATATTCCGACGCTTGCATCTGATGCAAAAAAACCAAGAATTATAATGTTTGTATTACGATATAAATTCATGGCGATATTCGAGACAAATATATGCCAGCCTCCTTTTAAATAATTTTTTAAAATTTCTCTGCTTGGTTTGAGAAAACGTAAAGTAAACTTTTTCCTTAAAATAATGATGCTGATGATTCCCGCCAGAAAGGTGGTTCCGGAGTAAAAAATCGGGACGAGAACAAAATCACCTTCATTTTTTATGAATATTATGATTAACAATATATAAAACAGCTTCGATACTGCACTGATAATATTAACATATTTTACTTTTTCGACCCCGACGTAAAACCAGGTAAATAATAATATATTGGCCAGTACGTATCCATAATATAACAGATATATTAATTTGTGGTTATTTATCTTTGGAATAAGAAGAAATAATATTCCTAGTAATAGAAAACATATACCAAATAGTAAAACCTGAATTATTAAAACGTTTGATACGATCTCCGATTGTTTTCGGCTGTCATTTTTACTCTGGGCAATCATCTGGATTCCCGTAATCCCAAATCCATATTCTACGATTATTTGAAAATAATATATCAGCGCCATTGCAAAACTGATAATCCCAAATTTTGCCACACCGATATATCTCAGGAGATATGGTATCGTAATTAATGGCGCCAGGTAACTAATTACCTGATATACGCCAAATTGCGTAAAATTGTTAAGTAAGCTTTTTCCCTCTTTTTTTGAAAAGAAACCTTTTAGTTCATCAAGGGTTGGGAATTGGTACATTTGGCTTGAATTCTTTGCGGATATTGATAAAAATTAAAATTATTCCATTCATACAGATTTGTAAAATGAAATAGAGCCCTCCAAGACTTATCATCATGAGTAACCTTTTAGGTCGGCTTTTCAGATATGGAGGTTGGGCTTTATCGAGTACTTTTACTTCTGCCAGACTTGTAATTGACTTTAATGTGTATATTTCCTTTTGCTGTTTAAGCTCTATCCAGATCGCGGTGTATAATTCCAGGTCTCTTTTTAAAGCCAGTTCCTTAATCTGATTAACTGGCTCGGCAATTGATTTAATCGTCTCTAAAAATGTCTGCAAGTTTTTTTCGGCAATTTTTATACTATCCTGAGAATATCTGATATGATCTTCAATATACAATAATTGCTGACGGTTTTCGTATTGGATTTGGTTGATAACAATATAATTCAATAATTCAACCATTCTGTTCGCGACATTAGCGGCATATACCGGATTTGTAAGTGTGACAGATAACTTGATAACTTTACTTTCACTGTTAATATCAATATAAATAACATCATTTGATAATTTTTTTAAGGCTTTATCGATCTTCTCTTTTTCGTTTCTGGCTTCGATATCAAGTATATTAATCAGTAATTCTGTAAAAATCATACCACTGGTATCAACACCTTCGAATTCCTCGAATAGGATAGTATCTAACACTTTTCTTGAGGTGAGGATTTCTTTGTACATTTCAGGGCTTTGAAGTGTACTTTGCGGTAAATCTAATCCTGCTATACTCGCCAATGCTCCCATAGAGCCCATTATACCGGAAGATAAATCCTGGCTGGGGGGTAAAATTGTCACCGACGCCGTATATTTTTTCTTCATTACAAAGAAAACTAAGGCAAAAACCAGAATAGCTCCCAGAAATAAACTTATTATATTCACGATGCGATGCTTTAAAACAAAATACAGAAGTGGATGTTCTTTTTTTATTTGTTGCACGTGACTCTCCTGCTATTTATCAGTGATTTTACTGAATCCCATTTATTTCATTGCCGCAATAAACGTTAGTATAACTGTCGAAACTGAAACAATAATCTGGAGAACAGATAATTCTCCATACGCAACGTTTTTCCACGATCTGGGCACGATGATAACGTCTCCGCGTTGGAGAGTTGCCGAACTGATATTCTCAATATTTCCATCCAAATGCCGGACAATGGTTCGATCAATATCACCTTCAATAGAATTGCCTCCGGCCATATTGATATAATCCAAAGCCGTATAACCTGGAAAAAAATAAAAACTGCCCGGCGATTGAACAAATCCGTTGACTGAGACGCTTCTTTCAGCAAGAATATCTATGGCGTCGCCGGCTTTGAGTGTGGTTGAAAAAAAATCCGCAGGAGAAATCGACAGAATAGTCTGCGATCCAGATTCTTTTCTAGTAATCGTAACATTCTCCAGGTCAGCAGTTTCAATGAATTTCGCCTGTCGTCTTAAAAATTGTCCCAATGATTCATCCGGTTCAATAATATCATACCCACTTCCGGATATTGCCCCGCGAAGTACCACACTCTCCTTATCGGGAATTCCAAAAGGCACGAATATTCTATCTCCTTCTACGAAGGACGGATCACTCTTAAGATCTCCATTTAATTGAAAATTAAAATAATTTATAATTTCGACTTTCCCATCATTTCTGATAACTTCAATACAAAATTCTCGCGCAAATTGCTGAAATCCCTCTGCCAGATCAATAATATCATGTAAACGGGTAATGGATGTAATAATATAAAATCCCGGTTTATTTATAGCACCGGCGATCTGGATTTGGAAAGTTCTAAGATTTACTAATACGACATTTACGTCTGCGCTTGGATAAACCTTTTTGATTGCACTCTCAATTCTTTTTATGGCCTCTTTTAAAGTCATCTTATCGACATTGACAACGCCCACTGACGGAATAAGAATTTCACCGGTAGGTGATATGATTAATTCTTTATTTATATTTTCCATCAAAATAATATCGACTCCGAAAACATCTCCCGGACCAACAATATATTCATTAGGATCTATGGCTCTTTCAAGGATTACTTGCCGCATATCGGTCTGGACACGTCGTAATTGCTCTTCTTTTTTCTCTTCTTCTTCGGAAATTTTTTTAAATTGTTCTCCGTATGACTCTCCAAAGGATACTCTTCCGCTCTGTTCATATAATGATTTGGCCGATTGACCAAATGTGAAAATAGCCGTTATAAGGATAATTATTATTATAGATAATTGTCTCATGCTTCATCCCCTGAAATCTTATAATGCTTCTTATAAAATTCCATATATTCCCCGCTTTTCAGCGGTTGCCACCACTGCGGATTATCGACGTACCACTGGATTGTGGTCTGCATAGCATTTTCGAAATTATACTGCGCCTGCCAACCAAGTTCGTGGAGTTTTGCCGCCGAAATCGAATAACGCCGATCGTGTCCCAGCCGGTCGGTTACCGGCTTTATGAGTGATTTCGGCTTCTTCAGATAATCGAACAGAAAATTGGTTATAAAAATATTCTCCATTTCATTTTCTCCGGCAATATTATAAACCTCGCCGGATTTACCATTTTTCAGAATGAATTCAATCGCATCACAATGATCCAGTACATATAACCAATCCCGCACATTCTTGCCATCGCCATAAAGCGGCACCGGCTTATTCTCGAGCAAATTGGTTACAAACAGCGGTATCAATTTTTCCGGATATTGATAAGGACCGTAATTATTCGAGGCGCGGGTAACGATTACCGGAAGATTATAGGTATTAAAATATGAATAAGCCAGGCGATCACCACCGGCTTTACTGGCGGAATAGGGATTTCCTGGTTTGAGCGGCGATTCTTCGGTAAATGAACCTTTCGCAATGGAGCCATAAACCTCATCGGTACTAATTTGGATGAATCGCTCAATCCCAAATTCTTTGGACGCCTCCAGTAAGACGAAAACACCAAACATATCCGTCTTGATAAAATCATCCGGCTTGCCGATACTGCGGTCAACATGCGACTCCGCCGCAAAATTGATTACGTAATGCGGATGATATTTTCGAAAAATATCACGCACAGTTTCCGCATCGCAAATATCGCCTTTTATAAAAACATATCCGGAATTATCGGTCAGGTCTTTCAGATTGGCGGGATTGCCGGCATAAGTCAGCTTATCAAGATTAATTACCTCGATATTCTGATATTTGGCGAAAAGATAATGGATATAATTACTGCCGATGAAGCCAGCCCCACCTGTAACGAGATATACCTTTTTTTCAGAATTTGACATCGGGGAAATCCCTTTTAATTGACAGTTTTTCGACCAAAGCAATCGTAAATGAAACCGACCGCCTGAACTTTTTGAGGATCATAGATGTTGCGAGTGTCGATCATGATCGGATTTTTCATAACAGATTTCAAGTAATTTAAATCCATATTACGGAATTCGTTCCATTCTGTCATGATAATTAGCGCATCGGCGCTCTTGGCGGCGTCCTCGGTCGATGCTACGTAGGTGATCTGCGGAAAATATTTCCGCATTTCCTTCATTGCTTCGGGATCGTAAGCCTTGATCTGCCCACCGCGTTTCAAGATTTCTTCTATCACCGTCAATACCGGCGCGTCCCGAACGTCATCAGTATTGGGCTTGAAAGCCAGCCCTAAAATTCCAATTGTCTTATTTTTTAAATTGGGTATATATTTCATCAATTTTTCTACCACCCGCATTTTCTGGCGATTGTTAACTTCGATAACTGTTTCCACAATTGACATCCGCATTCCGGCTTTCTCGCTAATTTTTGTCAAAGCCGAGGTGTCTTTCGGAAAACATGAACCGCCGTAGCCCGGTCCGGCATGCAGAAATTTCTTACCGATCCGACCATCCAATCCCATGGCTTTAGCGACCTGATGAACGTCAGCATCCACTAATTCGCAGAGATTGGCAATCTCATTAATGAACGATATTTTCGTTGCTAAGAAAGCATTTGAAGCGTACTTGATCATCTCAGCGGTATGCACATCGGTAGCCACGATGGGCGTTTCAATCAGATATAATGGTCGATAGATTTCCTTCATAATCTCAAGCGCTTTTGCTGAACGGGTGCCAATCACCACCCGATCCGGTCGCATAAAATCACCAACAGCCGAGCCTTCCCTTAAAAATTCGGGATTCGATACCACCTCGAACATTTCCGGCGCGATATTACGCGATAGCAAATGCTCACGGATTTTATCGTTGGTTCCAACTTCGACTGTACTCTTGGTAACGATCACCTTGAAGCCATTGATCAAATGGGCAATTTGATCGACTGCATTGAAAATGTACGACAGATCGACTTCGCCATTTTTGCCAGAAGGCGTCGGCACAGCCAGGAAAATCACTTCCGATTCCCGCACCGCCGGAACAAGCTCATTGGTGAATTTTAAACGCCCTTTTTCAACATTTTTCTTAACCAGGTCAACTAAACCCGGCTCGTAAATCGGAATATCGCCATTATTCAATTTTTCTATTTTGGTCGGATCAATATCATAACAAATAACCTCATTACCAAAATCGGCCAGTCCCGTTCCCGAGACTAAACCAACATATCCTACTCCCAGCATTGCAATTTTCTTCATCAAATAACTCCGCGTATTAATCTATATAGTAAATGGGGTAAGCAGTAAATGTGCTAAGACCAGATCGGATTTACCAATTCTCGCTGAAATACCTCTTTCTTTGAATCCCAGTCTGCACGGCGAAAATTTGGACATAATCAACATAAAGGGCAAGACTTTTTTATTGATAACCCTGGAAACGCCGAATACTCCATTCGATCGCCAGTAATCCAATAAGAACTATCAGCGCCCACTTCCACCTCAGAAAATTTACCTGATGAGACCGATGAATGATTTTGTCGTTTACCTTTAATCGTTCAATAATGTCAGGAATTCTGTCTGTTTTTATTCCACCGCTTCTGTTCGCGATTGTTCTGAGTAAATCCACGTTCTGTCTGATTTCAATTAATTCGATGGGACGGTCAATCACCGTTATATTCTGCTCCTGCATTCCAAGCGACTTATCATTCTGCCAGGCCGCCAGCCTTAACTGAAATTCTCCAGCCTTCATAACAGGCATCGAACCGGAATAATTTTTCCCGTCCCAGGTCAAATTGCCAGACGCCATTACGTCGTTTTGTTGGAGTAATTCGGTTTGGACACTAGCGTTACTTATTACATGTCCTTTCAGGTCGTAAACGAGAGCCGCTATATCCAGGGTCTCGCCACTCAGAAATATTTTTTTATTGATCGTCACCTGAACGGGTGACGAATTTAAAGTATCAGTCAGCCACTGCGCCATCGCTTGAAATAATTCGTCATAGACGTTTATCCGTCCGGTTTCCTGGGTCATGAAAGACCAGCGCCAAAAATCCAGGCCGGCGCAAACTGCCATCGGTCTCTTCATTTCCTGATTAACGGCAATGACCGGATTTTGCGCCAAATCATGGCTTTCGATAAGCGACTGAAAAGACGTCGCCAGCCGGATTTTTTTAAATGGAGAACCGATCGGTGGCAATACCGACCAGGTTGTTTCGGATAAATTATCCTTCTGAAAATTCCTGATGATCGGATGCTCCAGCCCAGCACGAGTAGGGATTACATTGATCTGACTGATTGACTGCTCTACTGCTAATTCACTAATCGGATTCCAGCCCAGCAATCTTTCAACTTGCTGAATGTCTATATTCCGATTTAAAAATAGTATCACCGGTAAACCGGAATCTATGATTTTTCTTTGCAGGCTGAAAATATCCTTTTGCTCCGATTTGGTTATCGGATAACCGATTAAAACCAGCAAATCCCATTTTTCAGCAATGATTTCGGAAAATGACAAAGGTAGCCATTGACCGGATATTTCAGCCACATTTTGCACCTGAACATTTTTCAGTTCACGCAGAGTCTCAGCCATAAACCGCGCTTCAAAATTGCTTTGCCCGCTGATAATCAGGATTTTCGTTTGTGCCGCGAGCACCTTCAGTGTACTCATTCTGAGATTATTATACGGATTCTTATCCTGGGCGGCTACGATTTCGACGGTGAGGACTTTTTCACCCGGTTCGTCGGGAATGAATTGAAAAGTAATGTTTTTTTTCAGACCTTGAATTTGGCTTTGAATAATTTTTTTCTGAATGATATTTGAACCTTCCTTCAGAAGAGCCGCGATTGGTTCGCCATTCCCGCTGGGTATCAATTCGGTGTTGATAACAACCGTATCGCCGGCACTCACGGTTTGCGGCATTTCGATTTTAGTAACAGCTGGATCCAAAATCCGATTACTGTCACCAATCCCGATAGCAAAAATAGGAAACGGCAATTTAAATTCCCGGAAAGTCAGATCTTCGCCTCGCGTAATCACCCCATCCGAAATCAGGATTGCACCCGCGATATTCTCATTTTCGAATTCGGTTTTCGAGTATTGTAAAACCTGCGCCAGATTGGTGACCTGCCCGTCGTATTCGATTTTTCGCAGTTTTCCGGTTATCGGTTTTACTTTCTCATCAAACAAAAAGAGACGCGGCTTGATATTTTTTGTCGTTAATGCTTCCCTGATCACCTGAATTTTTGCTAAAAGACTATCTGCTGAAAATCCCGATTGCTCAGCGATACTGCACGAATTATCGATCCAGATTAATGCCGACGGGGCTTTATGACGACTGCTCGTCCAATGAATTTCCGGTCTGAGGATCAGAATGAGCAATAAAACCAGCACCAGACTGCGCAGTATCAAAAGTATTCTGATTAATAAAGGATTTTTAGCGCCTGCTATTTTTCTGAAAGAAAATATTATTAATCCGATCGAGCCGATTAAAAGCAGAATCCACCACCATCCAAATCCTGGAAATTTCAAAGCTAATGAATGCATTTTAGTTATTTGAGAGTCTCAGGTTAGGAACAGCCGAAACGGAATAGGATGAAATTTGACCGCGCTTCAACATTTCGAGCCCAGCCCGGGCAATCATCGCGGCGTTATCGGTGCAGTACTTTAAAGACGGCAGAATCAGCTCGATCCCCAGTCGCGCGGCTTCATTTTCAAAGACTTCCCGTAAACGAGAATTAGCGGCGACTCCACCGGCTAAAACGATCTTTTTAGCCCGCTGACTCTTGGCAACTTTGAATGTATTTACTTTCAGGACGTCCACAATCGCTTCCTGATAAGACGCGCATAAATCAGCTAAATGTTCCTGCGTCCAATCCCGACCTCGCTGGCGCACCAAATACAGCATCGCCGTTTTCAAGCCGCTGAAGCTAAAATCGAAATGATCTGAACGAACTTTCGCCCGTGGAAATTTATAAAATTCCGGATCGCCCTGGTGGGCCAGTCGGTCGATTTGCGGACCACCCGGATAGGGCAATTCCAGAATCCGACCGGCTTTATCAAAAGCTTCACCGGCGGCATCATCGACGCTCCGCCCAAAAGTTTGATAATCGCCGAAATCATTTATATCCACAATTTGAGTATGTCCGCCGGAGACCAGAAGGCAAAGAAACGGAAATTTAAGTTCCGGGCAGGTCAGAAAATTAGCCATGATATGCCCTTCAACGTGATTGACTCCGAGCAAAGGTTTATTTAGTGAATAAGCTAATCCTTTCGCGAAACTCAGCCCCACCAACAGGGCGCCCATCAATCCCGGTCCGCGGGTTACGGCAACACCGTCGATATTTTCCGGTTTTATCTCAGATAGTTTAAAAGTATCGGTTACCATCTGATTCAGTAATCGCATGTGTTCGCGGGAGGCAAACTCCGGAACAACCCCGCCAAATTGTTGATGGAGCAATTGAGATGACACCAGATTGGTCAGAACTTCATCATCACGTAAAATTGCTACAGCGGTTTCGTCGCAGGAAGTTTCGATACCGAGAATTAACATTCGGCGTTACCTTTCGCGAATGATCCGTATTTCAAAGGTTTCCGGGGTTAGTTTCTCCCATGACGAAAGTCCCGACGGCAGGTCGATTGTCGGTGTATAATAATACTCATCCGACCGCCATATTTTCGCAATATCAAATACGATCTTAATATCTTCGGGCTGGATTGTTTTCAGGTTTTCAATCGCACCCGTTACGGTTAAGGTCGCAGTCGAAGGAATAATTTCCGCTTTCTGCCCCCGGCCGAGATTGAGTACGGTAAGCGGGATATTAGTCAGTTCCCTTTCACCCAATTGATCCACTTTCTGCTGAATACGAACTCTTTTTTTATCAAGTTGGATATTGTTTTTAGAAGTAAATTCCAAAGCGATCTCCTGAGTAACTGAACCGGAAATATTCTCTAAAACCAGCTTTTCAGTCGGCATTTCGCTAAACTGCCTGACAAATGTTCGCGGACCGCTCAGAATAACGCTATCCGGCATAATAATCAGCGGATCAACAAAAATATAGCCAGGCGCCAGAGATAGTTCCACATCCGGTTTGACCGGTACTTTTTTGGTCTGCAACACATCTAGTTCGACGTGCACCGTTTCCGGCCAGACAATATGCTCAAGCGTAACATTTATACCGCGCGGAACAATCACTTGATCCGGATTATCACGGAAGTAATCATTTACAGGAAAATCATAATACCATTTTATCGAATAACAGTCCAGAATAAATCTGAATGACTTCTTACTCGATAGGAGCAGATACAACAGATCAAAACCTTTGCCGGAAAACCTCGCCTGGATATGGGATGGCAATTCTTCGGTCAGTGTTTTGGTTAGTTCGATATTCCGGGCTTCGATTTTAGCTGAGAATGAATAGGAATAATAGTTATTCAGGATGACCACCAACCAGAGAAAAATAGTAAAAATAAAAATCCAGATTTTTGTGCGCGTATTCATGGTTAGCCAACTACGAAGAACCTGACTGACATTTTTAAAAGTCAGTTTCTGATTTAGAACCCGGCGTTTTTCTTTCAGATTCATCTTCATAATACTCCAGAAAATAACAAAGGGGCTGGCAAAATCCAAGCCCCTTTGCATTTATCAAGCGATGGTTTAGCCCCTACTTTTCAGCCGCATCGTCAGCGGTAGATTTTTTACTTTCCGCTTTCGTTTTGGCTTTTTTGGTTGCTGTCTTAGCCGGAGCCTTCTTGGTTTTACTGGTACTGGCTTTTTTAACCGGTTCGGCTTTTTTCTTGGCAGGAGCTTTTTTGGTACTTTTTTTCTTGGATTTTTCCTCTTCAGGAGCTACCGTTTCTGCCTTTTTTACCTTTTCCGCTTTATCTTCTACCTCTGCTCCCTTGGTTTTCTTAGTTGCAGTCTTCGACTTAGCAGTGGTCTTTTCAGCCTTAGGCTCGGCTTCGACCTTTTTATCTTCTTCCGACTTGGCAATTTTCTGAATTATTTCTGTCGGAATTTCGAGTTTATTAGTCGTCTCAGCTTGTTGCATCATATAGGCTTCGAGTTCGGTTTTGGGTTCGCGCGGCACAGCCAGCTCTCTTGAGAGCACGATCTTCTTTTCGTGTTTATTGACTTCCAATATCATCAGTTTTAACTTTTCACCTATTGTGACGGCTTTACTGAGGTCTTTGCGATCCTTTTTCGGCATTTGGCCCAACGGGACGATACCCTCGAGATCGTGTTCCAGATTAACAACGATGTATTTCTCGGTGACTTTGGCCACTTCAGCCTCTACCAGGTTGCCAACCGTGAAGAGTGTTTCAAGCATCGGCCAGGGATCTTCGCCAACCTGCTTCAGACCAAGAGATATTTTGCGGTTTTCTTTCGAGATTTCCAGAATCTTGAATTCGACTTCATCGTCCTTTTTGAACAATTCGCGCGGGTGACGTAATTTTTTCGTCCAGGACATATCGGAAATGTGGGCGAATCCATCGATGCCTTCCTGTAATTCTATGAAAGCGCCATAGGGGGTCAGATTCCGGATAATTCCTTTATGAACCGAACCAACCGTGAATTTCTCCTCAATTGAATCCCACGGATCGGGTTCAAGCTGTTTATAACCCAGCGAGATTTTGCGTTCGGCGCTGTCAATGCCCAGCACTTTAGCCTCGATTTCATCTCCCAGTTTAAAAACTTCGGAAGGATGTTTAATATGCTGAGTCCACGAGATTTCCGAGATGTGGATCAGACCTTCGACACCTTTCTCGAGTTCGACAAACACCCCGTAGTTGGCAATGTTAACAACCTTTCCTTTGACGATAGTGTCAACCGGATACTTGCTTTCAATGCCTTCCCAGGGATGAGTCGTGAGTTGTTTGAGACCCAGCGATACTCTCTGCTTTTCCTGATCGTAATCGATTACTTTAATAGTCAATTCCTGATCCATTTGCACGACTTCTCTGGGATGATTGATACGACCCCAGGAAATATCGGTAATATGCAATAGTCCATCGAGACCGCCGAGATCGATGAATACTCCAAAATCGGTTATATTCTTGACCCGACCGGTCATTACGTCGCCGACTTTGATCTTGGACAATAAGTCATCCCGTTTTTCCTTCATGCTTTCTTCGAGCAATTCCTTACGGCTCAGAACGATATTCTTACGTAATTCATTTAATTTGACAATCCGGAATTCAAAAGTTTTACCGACAAACGAATCGAAATCGGTCACGGGACGAATATCGATCTGTGAACCGGGTAAAAAGGCATCTACGCCCATGACATCGACCACCATTCCGCCTTTAATACGATTGATAATTTTACCTTCAATGGTCTCGCCGGATGCGTACACCTCTTTGATTCGTTCCCAGATCCGCATAAAATCAGCTTTCCGCTTGGAAAGAATCATCTGACCGTTTTCATCTTCGAGAACATCAACAAAAACTTCAATCTGGTCGCCAATTTTCGGCAATTCACCTTCTTCAAATTCATCGCGCGATACGATTCCTTCGGATTTAAAACCGACATCTACCATGATTTCATTATCATTGATAGCTACGACGCTCCCGAGGACGCGCTGATCTTTCGAGACATCTTTCAATGAGCTTTCATAAATT
>Ga0265297_10003275_pt1 | contig 29759 bp, 15 predicted proteins | sample Munlanlwell13791_FD_192502 | JGI IMG/M metagenome (GOLD analysis project Ga0265297, IMG submission 192502) | Leachate microbial communities from a municipal landfill in Southern Ontario, Canada - Leachate well 137-91 | ecosystem: Engineered > Solid waste > Landfill > Unclassified | place...
GCGGTCGTGGCGGTGCGCGACGAGGCGTATTGCCGGGTGCCCATCTACCGGGCGGAACTGCCGGGCTATTCGCGCGGCGAACGTCTGCTCGGCCTGCGCGCCGGCGATCTGACGGCACCGGGACACCTCGTTCCCGGCAGCTTCCGCCTCAAGCCGTTCCCCGGCCGGGCAGACGCGTTCGTGGCCGGAACCGATTATGATTTCGACCCGCAATGGGCCACCTTCGGCCGGCTGGCCGAGGGCGCCATCGGCAAGCGCCAGACCGTTTGGGCCGATTATGACGGCGTGCCGCCGCGCATTGATGCGGTGGTGCGTGATGCCGCCGGCCAGGTTCGGTTGCGCCAAGGCCGGCTCGCCGCCGGTGTGCCCTTGCTGACCGAACCCGGCGCCGGCGAGACCCTGCTGGGCCGGGTCTGGCTGTCCGGCCCCATGGCCCGCCTGGAGGACGCCAACCTCTTCCCGGTCCGCCAGGCCGCGCCGCCGGCCGCCCTCCCCCCCACGGCCGAACAGTTGCTGCCGCGCACCCTGGCCAAACTGCGCCACGGCGAGCCGGTGACCTATGTCGCCTGGGGCGACAGCGTCACCTTCGGCTGCGACCTGCCCTGGCCCGGCGCCGGCTATCCGCACCGCTTCGCCCGCGCCCTCGCCGGCCGCTTCCCCCGCGCCGCCGTCGCCGTGCACAGCGCCGCCTGGCCCGGTTACACCAGCCGCGCCTACCTGGACGCCCCCGCCGGCGGCGAGTACGATTTCAAGCGCGATGTTTTGGACGTCAAACCCGACCTGGTCTCCATCGAATTCGTCAACGACGCCGGGTTTGACGAACCCACCGTCCGCCGCCTGTACGCGGAAATCCTGGAGCGGTTGCGCGGCAACGGCGCGGAAGTCATCTTCATCACCCCGCACCTGGTCCGGCCGGACTGGCTGAACGGCACCCCGGCCCCGGCCGACGCCGATCCGCGGCTGTATGTCCGGACCCTGCAGGCGGTGGCCGCGGAACGGCAGGTCGCCGTGGCCGACGCCGCCCGTTACTGGCGCGCCCTGCGCGATCAGGGCATCCCGTACATGACCTACGAGGCCAACTCCATCAACCACCCGGATGAGCGTGCCCAGGAATTCTTCGTCCAAGCCCTCCTGGACTGCTTCCCGCTCGGTTGATGTTTTTGAGCCCCGTTGGGGCGAAAGGCCACACCACATGTCACCCCTTGATTTGCAGACGTTGGCCGGCAGCTGGCTGGAACTGAGCCAGCCCCACCGGCCCTCCGCCTTTTGGTTCTGGAACGACGAACTGGAGCCGGAACAATTGCGCCAGCGCTTCACGGCCATGGTGGCCGCCGGTTTCCGCGAGATTCTCATTCATCCGAACCACGGCCTGACCGTCGAATACCTCTCGCCCGCCTATTTCGACCGACTGCGCTTCGCCCTCGGCCTGGCCCGGGAGCACAGGGTCAAGGTGTGGATCTATGACGAGTTCGCCTGGCCCAGCGGGGTGGCCGGCGGCCGGCTCCTGCGCGACCATCCGGAACACCGCGGCTGGCACCTGGCGTTCAGCCGGCTCCCGGACGGCACGGTGCAGGCAACGCCCACCCGCTCCGAGCGCGTCCTCGACGCCGTGGCCGGCGCCCCCTGGACCCGCGGCGAGTCCGGCTACCTGGACACCCTGTCCGCCCCCGCCGTCCGCTGCTTCCTGGAAATGACCTATGAGCGCACCCGGCGCGAAGGCGGCGAGCTGTTCCGCGAGGTGGTCACCGGCTTCTTCACCGACGAGCCCGCAGCCATGATCCCCTCTTTTGCCGGCCAGCCCAACCTGTGGACCGCCGCCGCCCTGCCGTGGACCCCGGAACTGCCGCGCCGCTTCCGCGACCGTTTCGGCTACGCCATCGCACCGCATTACGCCGAACTGGCGGGCGACGGTCCGAACCCGAAGAAGAGCGATTACTGGCAGCTGGTCAAGGAGCTGCACAGCGAGGCCTACCACGGCCAGCTCGGCCGCTGGTGCCACGAACACGGCCTGCGCTATACCGGGCACCTCGGCGAGGACGTGCCCCTGCAGCAACTCCGCTTTGCCGGCAGCCCGTTCCAGTGCCTGCGCCACATGGACCTGCCCGGCATCGACTTCCTCGGCTGCGGCCCCGAGCCCGAGCAACGCTTCGGCGAGTATGCGCTGGTCGCCAGCATCGCCCGGCACGCCGGCCGTCCCGGCGTCTTTTGCGAGGCCTTCGGCGTCTCCCCCTTCACCCTGCGGCTGGGCGAGATGCAGCGGCGGGTCGAGATCATGGCCCTGCAGGGCGTCACCGACTTCGCGCTGATGGGCCTCCACCAAAGCCTCCACGGCATCCGCAAACACGCCTACTGGCCGCCCCTTTTTGAAGAGGCGCCCTGGTGGCCGTTCTACAGCGACTTCCACGCCGCCGCCGCCCGCGCCACCGCCCTCACCGCCCTGGGCCGGCCGCAGGTCCGCTACGCCCTGCTCTACCCGCAGTGCCAGCTGGAACAAACCGACCTCTTCTTCTCCGACATCTACGGCGGCAACGACCCCGCCTCGCAGATGATCAGCCAGCTCGCCACGGCCGTTTACGCCGCCGGTGAGACCTTCGCCTTCGTGTTCCCCGAAATCCTGGCCGGGGCGGAAGCCACGGCCGATGGCGGCATCCGCTTCCCCCAGGCCGAGTACGCCGCCTTGGCGGCCCCCGCGGATCTTCCCCTGTGCCCGGACAGCCGGCGCGAACTGGCCCGGCTGGAGGCCGCCGGCGCCCGCATCCTGCGCCGGCCGGTGCAGGCCCTGGCCGCCGAACTGGCCGCCGCCCCACCCTCCTGGCAGGACCGCCTCGACCTGCGCACCACCGCGCCCGCCGGCAGCCTGCGGGTGTTCCGCCTTGCCTACCCGGACGGGGAGCTGTTCGCCCTGCGCAACGTCACCGGCCAGCCGGTCACCGCCACGCTCCAGCCGGCCGCCCATGCCGCCGGCGCCACCTGGGACCCGGCCACCGGCACGGTCACCCGCCTGCCGGCCGGCGCCGGCCACTGGGAATGGCCGCCCCATGCCACCCGTTACCTCACCCTCTCCGCCAAGCCGCTGCAGAAGGCGGCGGCCGCCCCCAAACCGCGCCGCACGCCCCAACCGGCCGCCCTGGACCTGACGGCCGGGGCCGCCTGGCAGGTCGTTCCCGACCAGCCCAACCTGGCTCATTTGCGGTTGGCCGAGTTCCGCCGGCCCGGCGGCGCCTGGACCCCGGCGGCGGCCGGCGGCCACAAGGGCGGCTTCAACCCCCTGCCCGCCTTCCTCGCCGGGGCCGGCACGGTGGAATTCCGTGCGGAGTTCGCCTGCGGCGCGGCGGTTCCCGCCGATCTGGCCATCCTGTTTGAGGCCGCGCACCTGACCCGGCTTAGCATCAACGGCCGGCCGGTGGAGCTGGCCGCCGCCACCCCGGCCCCGCGCTGGGATGCCTCCTGCCGCCAGGTGGGGATCGCCGCCCTGGCCATGCCCGGCACCAACCGCGTCGAAGCCGTCCTGGCCTACGCGCCCTTTGAGACCTCGCTGCGCAACGAAGCGTTTTTCCTCAACCCGCCCATGCCCTCCGCCGATCTTTGCCTGGCCGGCAGCTTCCGCTGCGTTGACCGCCGGCTGGAGCCGGATCCCGGCACCCCGCTGCCGTTGCCGCTGGAACTGGGCGCTGCCGGCTGGCCGGAATACCACGGCACCCTGCGCCTGGCCGCCACCGTGGAAATCCGTCCGGAGACGCCAGCCGTCTCCCGCGTGCTGGAGCTGGAACCGGTCGCCGAAGATGCCGTTGAGGCCTGGCTGGACGGCCGCTCCCTGGGCCGCCGCCTGACCTGGCCCTACCGGTTCGACCTCGGCCGGCCGGCACCGGGCCCGCACCGGCTGGAACTGCGCCTGGCCGGCACCAGCGCCAACCTGTTCAGCCAACCCGCCCCCTGGGGCCTGCGCGCCGCCCGCCTGGCCTGAGCCGGATCATCCATCCTCCCCAGGTCTCAACGCAAACCGACGGGAAACATGGATGACAACCGGACAGGGCGATATACTAACAGCATGAACACTACAGCGGAAAAAGTCGTGGCGGATGCGCTGGGCCTTCCTCCCGCGTTGCGGGCGTTTGTGGCCGAGAAGCTGATCGAAAGCCTTGACGAACCGGATTCCGCCCCGTTGTCGGCCAAGTGGCGGCAGGAACTCCGCCGACGTTGCGCAGAGGTGGATCGTGGCGCGGTGGAACTCCGCGATGCCAATGCGGTCTTTGCCAACGCCTACGGCTCCCTCGACTGATGGTCGCCTCCTTCCATCCTGAGGCAGAAACCGAGATTATGAAGACCCGCTAATTTTGATAATGCATTCGTGTCAACTCCCTACCCAATTAGTATAATTGAACTATCCCTATAGCCAACCAATATAAAATATAAATAACGCTTACATAACTAATCACTCGCAGGATATTTATTTAATGCACGATCACATATAATTTTAGAATATTCAAAAACAGCCTCATAATATAACATAAATTGTGCCGATGAAATCATTATTTTTTGCCCGATTTTGTAACCAGATTCAGGAAGCAATCTTATAAATTTTTCATCTACCAAACAACCTGCATGTACTATTGAATTTCTGAACTGTTGCAATTCATAAATTACTTTTTTTATTTCCGGGGAAACTGAGCCAGCAAGGCCAATCACTTCTAGTATGCTCTCAAATCTATCAACACCAAGTTTAAACTTACTTCCCCGTCTTGAATCATTTTCTATTGCCCTTACAAGATAACGACCACGGTCTTCCTTGTCCATATTTTCATATTCACACACCAATACTTTTATTTCCATTTTAACTAATCCAGGCTCATTGTATACATTATTATTTACGATTATATAAAATAAGATATCCAACACTAACCTCTCCAATGCCCCCCAAAGCAAAATCAATGCTTGAGCATGAAGCAATGGAAAGTCATTTTCACACTCCATGATCGCTTGATCAGTTACTAATTTTGCTTTAGGAAGTTCTTTTTTTGTTTCGTCTGCTTTGTCAAACTCATCATAGTATTCTAAAACTTTAACGATTGAATTTACCATTTTTTCTCTATTAGTTAGACCATTAATTCCACATCGTGCAATGTTTAGCAGTTTAAGTAAAGAACAAATATTTTCTGTAAAAGAAAAAAAGGCTGGTCTTATGAACGCATTTAAAGAACTAAGTATACAAGTGCCTGTATTTTTCATAAAAAATTCACAATATTTATGTTTTTTAAATATTTATTTGCCTGTTTTTACATTATCCGAAATAATATTAAAAGTGCCACACCCGATAAAAAAGTCCAGCAGTTCTCCCGCATTAAAGCCCATTCTTAGCGAACCGCTGCCGGATGTTGGCGGGGATCGACAATCTGCCCCTGCCCCGTAACCACTGTCACGAACGTGTCCACAATGGCATGATGATATCATGCAAAATCATCATGTCAACCAATTATTGAATGACACGGCAACCGACAATGCCACGTCCCCTCCGCGATCTCCGCGCCTCCGCGTGAGACACGATTTTTTCGCCCGGCTCACTCCACCCGGATCTCCGCGGTGGCGGCACGGCCGGCGGGGGTGCAGCAGACAACGGTGTGCCGGCCGCGCACCAGCGGCCAGCTCGCGGACTCCGCAGGCGGGACGGCGGCCACCAACTGGTTGTCCACGAACCAGTAAAGCAGGCCGCCGCCGGCGCATTCACCCTTGAGCGGCAACCGCTGGTCGGCGGCGAAATCGTCCAGCTTCCGGTAGACGGCGCCGGGGGCCGGACTGATCAGGCGCGGCACGCCGCCGCCGGCCCGGTGTTCCATGGCGGCCACCGGCGCGGTGCGGGCACGGAGGAACGCCGCGAGCTCCGGGGGCCACGCCTCCACCACCGCCATCCGCGTCCCGCCGGTGCGCGGGTCCGCCACCGGCTGCAGACGGTGCAGGTCGCACGGCCGGGCGGAGGAGACGCCGGCAATGCACCAGTCCTCGACCGTGGCCGCGCACTGGGGGCACGGCGGCGCGCCGCTCACCGCGCACACGGCCCGCCGGACCACGCCCGGCGGCGGGGTGAACCACGGCGCGTCATTGGCCGGATACAGGCCGCGGACAATCTCCCACATCACCGGCACGGCGGCCTTGGCGCCGACCAGCGCGGGCGCGGCCCGGCCATCGGGATTGCCGAGCCAGACGGCGACCACGTACTCGGGATTGAAGGCCACGCTCCAGGCGTCGCGGAACCCGGAGGAGGTGCCGGTCTTCCACGCCACCCGCGGCAGGCGCACGTCGGCATGGTGCCCGGTGGTGTCGCCGGCGCGTTCCTCGCCGCTCAACATCTCCGCCACCAACCATGCCGCCGCCGGCGAAAAAATGTAGGGGCCGGCCCCCGTGCCCGCCCCTCTCCCGGCCCCCGTGCCGGCCGCCTTGTTTGATTCCGGACCGATTGTCGCCTCGCACAACCGGTAGGGGCGCCATTCGCCGCCGCGGGCCAGGCAGGCATAGGCGTTGGCCAGGTCCAGCAGCCGCACCGGACCGTTGCCGATGGCCAGTCCCAAACCATACTCGGCGGCGCTCTTCTTCAGCGTGCCCAACCCAAGCCGCTGGAGCACCCCCAAAAACTCGCCCACCCCTTCCTGCTCCACCAGGGTCAGCGCCGGAATGTTCAGCGAGCGCACCAGGGCGGCGCGCGCCGTCACCGGCCCGTTGAACTCGCCGTCAAAATTCACCGGCGCATAGTCGCGGAAGGTCCGCGGCACATCGGCCAGCAGGCTGGCGGGGGTGATCCGTCCCTGGTCCATCGCCAGGGCGTAAGCAAACGGCTTGAGCGTGGAGCCGGCGGAGCGCGGCGCAGCGGCGCCGTTCACCTGCCCCGCATGCGCCGCATCCCGGTAGTCCGGCGCGCCGACCAAGGCGCGCACCGCGCCGGTTTTCACCTCAAGGATGACCACCGCGCCACCGAACACATTTTCCGGGTGCAATGCCTCCACCCGCCGGCGCAGGATCTCCTCCGCCAGCCGCTGCAGGGCCGGATCGAGGGTGGTCCGCACCACCGCGGCATCCCTGCCCTGCCCCTGGCGTTGCGGCCGTTCGTCCAGCAGCAGGTCGCAGAAGTGCGGGGCGCGAAACGGATAGGCGTCCTTGCGCAGGACGACCGGCTGGGCCGCCGCCGCCGCGCGCTGCGCGGCCGTGATGAAACCACAGGCCAGCATCCGGTCCAGCACATACGCCTGCCGCTGCCGGGCCCGGGCGGGAAAGCGGTCGGGGCGCAGACGCGAGGGCGATTGCGGCAGCCCCGCCAACAGCGCGGCCTCGGCCAGGCTCAAATCGCCGGGCGCCTTGCCGAAGTAGCGCCGGCTCGCCGCCTCCACCCCGACCAGGTTGGCGCCGAACGGCGTGCGGTTGAGGTATTGCTCCAGAATGGCCGGCTTGTCGAGAATGCGCTCCAGTTGCAAGGCCCGGAACAGCTCCACCGCCTTGGTGGCCAGCGTCCGCCGCCGGGGCTGCACCAGGCGGACCACCTGCGTGGTGATGGTGGAGGCGCCGGACACCACCCGCCGGCCGCGAAGATTCTGCCCCACGGCGCGCCCCAGCGCCAACGGGTCCACGCCGTGATGCCGCCAAAACCGCTGGTCTTCCGCCGCCACCACCGCCTTGGCGATCCAGTCCCGGTCATCATCGGGCTGATAGCGCAACCGGCAATCGGTGTCGTTGGGGCCCAGGCGCAGCCGCAGCGGCGCGCCGTCGCGGTCCAACAGCAGCGTGGCCGCGGGATAGCGCGCCAGCCGCTCCCGCGGGAACGGCAGCAGGAACCACGCCAGCACCAACGCTGCGACCGCGGCCAGCGCGCCGCCGGCCAGCCACCGCCACCACCGGCGGCGGCCGCCCACACCGCGAAAAAAAGGCGTTAGGATGTTCATTTCTGACCGCGCCGACATCCAATCAAAATCAACCGCAAAGAACACAAAGATCGCAAAGATGTTTGTTATTTTTCCTGGCCAACGGCGCGCGCCGTTAGCCAGAAAAACACAGGTTTGGAAAAAGATGGGGCGCGGGGAAGAAAACAACCTTTCCTCAAAAGGTTTTTTCTTCCCCGCCCTTTCATTTTATCATCACTCCACCACCTCGACCTTGCCGGCGCCGTTGACGCTGCGGATCTCCGGCCGGTACATGGCCTCGACGCGGACGGCCGGCAGGGCAAACTCGCCCACGGTCACGGCCCGGGCCGTGTAGTAATATTCCACCCGCCCGCTCACCGCCCCGGTAAAGAGCAGGATCCGGTCGTCGCGGAGTTCGCAGTGCAGGCACCAGGCCGTGTTCGCCTTCGCCCAGGGCAGCGTTTTCGCGGTGGCCAGGGCGGGATTTTCGACTTCCCAGCCCGCCGGCAGCAGATCCTCAAGGACCAGGTCCGTCAGCGCGGTGCCGTGGGTGTCCAGCACCAGCTTCACCACCACCAGTTCGCCCTGCCGCACCTTGGCGGGATCGCACGGGCCGCCGTCCTGGTCCAGGAACTCCCGGCGCACCGTCAGCCCCTGGTCCACCGCCGCCGCCGCGCCCGCCGCCGGCACCCCTTCCATGCGGACGCCGTACCAGCAGGTGCCGGGGCCGCGGTTGACGATCCGCAGCGACTTCACCGCGCCCGGCGCCGGCGACATCCAGCGCAGGTCGGCGCCGGAGGTGAACGGCACCGCGGGTGCGCCCACCGGCAGCAGCTCGCCCGCAAACGGCGTGTGGTCCGGCTTGGCCAAACGGGCGAACTTGCCCAGCGCCAGCAAGGCCAGGGCGTTCTCCTGGGTCGTGTTCCAGCGGCCATGACCGGCCTCCAACGCCACATTCAGTTCCTGAACCAGGCGCGGCACCATGGGATGATCCGGCGCGATGTCGAGCCAGGCGGACAGCGCCAGCGCCAGATCCCCCGTCCGGCTGCCGCGGGCCTCCGCCGATGCCACGCCCGGGGCCGGCAGGCCGAGCCCTTCGAGCAGCGGCACCGCCCGGCGCGGCTGGCCCGCCGCCAGCAGCGCCGCGGCGAGATGGGCGCGGTCGACGGCCGACAGTTCGCCGGCCTGGTCCTGGAGCCGCGCCATCCACCCGTGTTCCGGCCGGCCGGCCAGGGCCAGCACCTGGCAGATATAGGCGCGGTTTTCCGGCGCCTTTTCCAACCGGGTGCGCAGGTAGTCCAGCGCCTCGTCCAGGCGGTCGGCGGGCACCGGGTGCCCGGCCTTTTTCGCCTCGACCAGGAAATGCGTCGCGTAACAGCTCGCCCACGGCTCCACCGGCCGGCTGTCCGGCCACATGGCAAAGCCGCCCGATTCCCGCTGCATGGTCAGCAGCCGGTACACCCCGGCCATGACCAGGCGTGCGGAGTCCGCACCGTTGAGGGCGGCCGGCTGCAGGCGGGCCGCCAGGTCGGCCACCACCAGCAGCGGGAAAGCCGCCGAAGTCGTCTGTTCACAGCAGCCGTAGGGATAGCGCAACAGCCAGTCGAGGCCGCCGGCCAGTTTCACGTCCGGCACCCCGGACACCCAGGCCTCGTAGAATTCCGTGCCCGCGAGCCACTCCGCCGGCGCCGCCACGGCGGCTTCTTCCCCGGGCTTCAGGGCCGCACCCACCACGCAGGTCGCCGCCCCCTGGACGGGGCGCACGGCCAGCTCAATGGCCTCGACATAGCGTTCCGTGCCGGCCGTCACCTCGACCGTGCACAACCCCTTGCCCGGCAATGCCCCGGCGACCAGCGTTACCGGTATCGCGCCCGCGCCGCCCACAGCCAGCGGCAGCGCGCCCTCGGCCGGTTCCGCCGTCAGCGGACCGCCGCAGGTCACGCGCCATTTGGCCTCCTGAGCGGCGCCGGTTTCGTTGAACACATCAATGCTCATCCGGCAGCGGTCGCCCGGCGCCAGGAAGCGCGGCAGCCCCGCCTGCACCACCAACGGCCGCTTCACCGTCACCGGCCGTTGCGCGGCGCCGAAAGCACGGGCGCCAAAGGCCACCGCGGTCACCCGCAACTCACCCGTGAATTCCGGCACCTCAAACGCCGCCCTGGCCACGCCGTTGGCATCGGTTATGACCCCGGCCCGCCACAGCGCCACCGGCTTGAACCGGTTCGCTTTGATGGGGTTGAGGCGGCGGCTTGGCGCATCATCGCCGCCGTCGCCGCCGGCATGCGACACCGTGGCGTCCGCCGTGTCCTCGGCAATCGGCATCAGGGCGCCATAAAGGTCGAACAGCCCGACCCCGAGCCGGCGGGTCCGCAGGAAGAACGCCAGCGGGTCCGGCGTTTCGAGGTCGGTCAGCTGGCAGATGCCCTCGTCCACCGCCATCACCACCACCTCCACGCCGGCCGCCTTGCCCCCCGCCTCGTCGGTGACGGTCACCACCGCCTCCAACCGGCTCTGCGGCCGCACCGTGGCCGGCGCCGCCACCGCCACGCCCAGGCGATGCCCCGGCAGCGTGACCGTCAGCGCCACCTCGCCCACGGCCCGGTGCGCCGACCAGACGCTCTCCGCCACCGCCGGCCGGATCAGGCTCAGCACGCAATGCGCATTGGGGGCATACTCGGGCTTGACCGGGATGGCGACCTCCGCGGTATTGCCGGTGAGCGTCACCAGCCGCCGTTCCAGCACGCGGTCGGTCTCCACGGTCAGCAGCGCGGCGCCGGCAAAGGGCGCCTTGACCGCCAGCCGCGCCGTCTCTCCCGGCAGATAGCTCGTGCGGTCCAGGCTGAGCTGCACCTGGGCCGGCCTGTCCTTGGCCCAGTCCACCCACTCGGCATCCCCCGCCGCGGCAAACACCGGCAGCGACGCCGCGGCGCCGCCAAACGGGTCGGCCAGGGTCACGATGTACTGGCCCGCACGGTCCACGGTCACCGGGAACTCGCCCCGCCCCTCCCGCAGCATCACCTTTTGCGGTTCCCCCACCTTGGTTTTGGTCCGTTCCGACTGCCAGACATAGGCCGCGCCGTTGCGCTTCATCACGCTGCTCCACTCCACCCGTTCCACGGTGGCCAGCAGGGGCGCCTCCGGCTGGACCACGCCGCCGTCCGGCTTCACCGTCACCACGGCCAGGGTCAGCGCCTCGCCAACCTTGACATGGCCGCCCGCCTTTGCCGCCTTGAGTCCGACATAGAAGGGATACACGTCCACGGCCGTCTCGCCAGTGGCGGAAACGGCACGCCCCCCACTGTCGCGCACGGTGGCGCACACCGACGCCGCCAAGGCCCCCGCCGGCCGCAACCGGCCGGCCGCCGCGACCGTGAAGCGGCACTGGCCGTCGGCATCCAGCCGCGCCTCGCCCAGCTCCGCGTCTTTCTCCGCCGCCGGCCGCTCCGGATCGCAGAAGCGATAACCGTCCCAAGCCGCCGGCTTGAACGGCGCGTCGTGAAACCGCACGCTCGCCGACACCGGCAGCCCCGCACCGGGCCGGCCGAACAGATGCCGGGCGCTCACCGCCACCTCAAATCCGCGGTCCGCCGTCACCCGTGCCGGCAGCGGCGCCAAGGTCACCGCGATCTGCGGCGGCACAAATTCCTCCACCGCCACCTCGGTCGTCCCCAACACCTGGTCGGTGCCGGGCATGACGGTGCGCACGGTGTACCGCCCTGTCGGCAGGTAGGCCGGCAGTTCCGTGGCGAACTCCGCGGCGCCGCGGACGTTCAGGGTCGCAGGGAACTCGCGGAACAACTTGCCGTCCGGTTTCTCAACCTGGAAGAGCACCGGGAATGGCGCGGGCGGTGCCAGCGTGGCGTCGCGCACCAGGGTTTCGACATGCAGGGTCTCGCCGGGACGGTAGACGCCGCGGTCGGAGAACAGGAACGCCTCACAGGCGCCGTCAAGATAGGGGCCGACGCCGTTGTCCAGGATGCCGACCCGGTTGTCCGCAAATGCCAGGTACGACTGGTCGCCCTCCCGCGCCGCCGTGACCAGGGACGGATTCAACTCCTCCGGCACGTCCGCGGTCTGGCACGGCAGGAACAGCAGCCCCTGCGCATCCGTCCGGCCGCGGCCAAGTTCCTGGTTGTTTTGGGCGTAGAGCACGACCTCGCTGTCCGCCACCGGCTGCGCCGTCCGCAGGGAATTCACCCAAACCAGCACGCCGTCCTTGGCCGTCTTGGCGGAAATGCCCAGGTCCGTCACCACCAGCAGCCGGCCGGTTTCGCGCGGCCATTCCGAGCCCGCCACCTTGTAGCTGACCGCCAGATGATACACGCCGGCCGGCGCCGCCCCGGCCAGCTCGCGCAGGTTCACATAAAACTTGTTCTCGCGGTTGGGCGTGTCCGGCAGCGCCAGCTGGCGGGTCACCGCCGGCGCCCCCAACCGCTTGAGCCCCTCGTCGTAGCGGTTGTGGCCGTTGGCGCAGAACACCACGTTGCCGCCACTGACCCGGCGCAGCGCCACCTCGCACGCCCGCACGTTCATCGCCGCCACCGGCACGTTCAACGCCCCCCGGGGCGACAGATAGGCGCCGTCCGCCGCGATCGCCAGAGTGGCCGTGCGCTCCGGGAAACGCAACTGCCGCGTGACCGTTTGGCCCAGCAACGTGCCGTCCGCCGCCCGCAACCCCTTCTTGAAGGTGACCGCGTACTCCCGGCCCGGCGCAAACTCGCCGGTGAGCGTGCAGCCGGTGTACCACTGCCCGACCTCCCACTTGACCGCCGGCTGCACGGAGATGAATTCCGCCGCGGTCGAGACGTCCACCGGCTTGCCAAAGGTGAGCTCCGCCACGCACGGCTCAAAGGACGGACTGCGCAATTCGGCGGAACCAAGCTCAAAGCCGTTGACAATGTCCACCGTCAGCTGTTGTTCCTGCGCGGTGACCGGCACCAACGCCGTCACGGCCGGCAGCCCGGCGGCCACCGTGATCACCAGCTTTTCCCCGGAAGGAACGGACTCGGCGGTCTTGAGCAGAATGGTCTTGGACGTGGTCTCACCCGCCAGGCTCCACTCCAGCGGCTCCCGTTTCTGCGCATCCTTCGACACGGTGACAAACTTGCCCAGCTGCTTGGCCGCGGGCGGTTCGCTGAACACCAGCTTGAGCAGCACGCTCTGGTCCGCCGCGTCGTAGGCGGCCATGGCCGCCGTCTGCAAGCGCAACGGTTCCACCTTGGGCGCCACCGGCGCGACGGACTCCGCCACCGGCACGGCCGGCACCGGCGGCGCCGCGGCGGCCCGGTCGGCGGTCCATTTCCACACCGCCCAGCCGTTGAGCGCCAGAAAGCACAACGCCAGCACGAACCATTTGCCGCCGCCGGTCCCGACCGGACGGCACGCCGTCTCCCGCACCGGCGGCGGCACGGCCGGCGCGACATCGCCCTCCGCACAATAGGCGTCCGGCGGATCCATCTCCGCCAGCACCGCCTCCACATCTGTCACCGACGGCGCCTCGCCGCCGCGCTGCCGGAGCGCCTCCCGCAAATGGCTTTCCAATTGCCGCAGCAATTCCGCGCGCACCGGCGCCGCCCGGTCCGCCACATTGCTCCGCACCGCGTCCAGATACCCGCGTATCCGGCTCTCGATTTCCGTTGAAGTTGTCACTGCCGCCACCCTGATAGAATATGTAACACCGTGCAGATAAAACTCATCATCCAGTTGGGGCCACCCTTTTGAAAAAGGGTGCTCCCCAAACCCCTTCCTAAAACGTTTGATTCTTAAGCCGGCGGGGCGCTTCCGCCAAAAGCATTCTCCTCTGTTTTCCCTTTTGCCAGCATAGCTTGTGGGGGAAGCGCCCCGCCGCGTTAAGGAACAAAAAGGTTTGACGGAGGGTTTGGGAACCGCCTTTCCTTAAAAGGGGGTTCCCAACTTACAGCTATTTATCTTGCATCAGCTTTCCCATTGCTTGGCCAAGCAGTTCCCAATAGGTGTTCATTTCCGCCACCCGCAGTTTGCCGGCCACGGTCAGGGAGAAATAGCGCCGGGGCGGGCCGGCCGGTGACGGCACGTCGCGCACCTTCAGCAGCCCCTCGTTGCGCAGCCGGGACAGGATCGGATAGACCGTGCTTTCCGAGACCGCCAGCTCCTCGATCCGCTTCAGTTCCTGCACGATCTCATAGCCGTAGCTTTCGCCGCGGCGCAGCACGTTCAGCAGGCAGACCTCGAGCAGCCCCTTGCGCAATTGCGTGATCCAACCGTCCATCCACTACTCCGTATTGGGTACTACGCAAAGCATAATAGCATGACCACAAGCCTTGTCAAACGGCGGGAGGAAAAATTGGGGCCACCCCTTTTTCGCGCCAAAACTTGCCGGTTCCCCCGCCAACCGGTAAAGTTACATCCACCGAAGGGTCATTTTCGAGGGCCATCGCGGGCCATCGACAACCATCGAGAGCTCCCGACGGCCCGCGAAAATTTCCCCCAACCCAACCAACGAAAGATCCCCCCATGGACTTCGGCAAATCGGGTGGTTACCGCTGGCTCGACTCCTTCGTCATGGCCAGCATCGTCCAGCTCGCCACCATCCGGTTCTGCGGAAAATTCCTGAACCGCTCGAATGATCCCTGCGGCCGGCAATACGACCAGATGACCCAGGCCGCGCGTTCCGGCAAAGAAAACCTCATCGAAGGCTCCGAACGCACCACGACCTCCAAGGAAACGGAGATGAAGCTCACCGACGTCGCCCGGGCGAGCCTTTGCGAACTCCGCGGCGACTACGAAACCTGGCTCATGTTGCACGGCGCCGTCCCCTGGCGACGGGGCGCCCCCGAGGCCAAGGCCGTCTTCAGCCTGCGCCTCGACAAGCCGGAATACTCCGACGACCTCGCCCACGACTCCTGTGCCCATATCCTGGCCCAGCAACGGAAGTTCGCCCAATGGCTGGACTCCGACGACGACATTGTGGTCGCCAACACACTGCTGATTCTCATCAGCCGCACGGTCAACATGCTCGCGCACCAACTTCAGGCGCTGGGCGACCGCTTCGAGCAAGTCGGCGGGTTCCGCGAAAAACTGGCCGCTGTCCGCGTCGCCGAGCGCGCCCGGCAGGACGACGCCCCCGTCTGTCCAGAGTGCGGCAAGCCCATGCACAAGCGCCAGGCCCGTTCCGGCAAGAACGCCGGCCGGGAATTCTGGGGCTGCACCGGCTACCCCGACTGCAAGGGCGTGCGACAGGTCTGAGCGGGGAAGAATCGAGCGCCAGCGCGGGCCGTCGAGTGCTTCCGCAAGCCGTCGAACGCATTTGCCCGCGCCCCAGCACGCGCCTGCCGCCGCCGGCCCTCGACAGCCCTTGATGGCCCTCGGCGGCTCCCGATGGCACTCGACGGCTCGTGCCCGCCTGGGAACGCCGAGCCCCAGCTCGGCGCATTGCCCCCCATGCGCCACCGGCTATGGAGTGCGGTACTCCCCCAAAGGTGCATCATTCTCCGGCCGCAACCGGACAGCCTCCCCAATAATCCCCGTCACGGGGGGGGGCGTCCTCTCCGTCCTCGTCGTCCTCATTGGCGCGGCGTGTCCTCAATGTCCTCGCCCCCCTCCGTTCCCGGTCAGTGTCCATGGCCGCCGAGGACAGATGAGGACGGGGAAAACCGGAGGACGTGGCGGACCAAGAGGACGCGGCTGGGCCATGAATGGAACGGGGCTTGCCGGGCTTGGGAAACGGGGTGGCTTTGTCCGCCCGGGGACGGGCGGCTCCAGGCACCAGGCAACGACAGTGCCACGCCGCCGGGGGCGCAAGGCTTGCGGATTCCGCACAACGACCAGGGCTTGCCCGGCAGCGGCCGGCATGATAGAATTCCCGCCGTTTGCGTCAATGACGGGCGCGGGAGATCGAATTTCCATCGGTGACGGTGCTGAAACGGGGGCGCTGATGTCCGGCAACAAACTTTCCGATGTTTTGCCTTGGGATTTGGTTGCAGACGGCTATGCGTCTGAGATCGTCCCGGTTTTCAACCAATGGGCCATGGACAGCATTGACCGCGTCCGACCGGGAAAAGACGATGTGGTCATTGACGTGGCGACAGGACCTGGAACGGTGGCGCTGCTTTTGGCGGGAAGGGTCAAGCAGGTGGTGGCGCTGGATTTCTCCATGGAAATGATCGCCCGCCTGGACCGGGAAATCAAAAACCGCCATATCGGAAACATCCTTTCCAAGGTGTGCGATTGCCAGGAACTGCCGTATGCGAGCCATTCCTTTGACCTGGCGTTCTCGCAGTTTGGACTGATGTTTTTCCCGGATCGCGTGAGAGGTTTTCGGGAAATGCACCGCGTCCTCAAAGCGGGAGGGAAAGCCGCGGTTTACAGCTGGGCTCCCATCAGCCAGTCAACCGCGATGACCATGATGATGGGCGCGCTTTTCGCCGGATTCCCGGAAGCCAGGCCGAAAGAAAATGAGGCAAAGACGATCGTTCACGGCCTCGATGACCTGGACACCTTCCGCTCGGAAATGGGCATGGCCGGGTTTAAAAATATCAGCATTGAGCCGGTCACCCATGCCTTTCCTCTTCTTGATCCCGATGCGTTGTGGATCAGCATGGTCAAGGGCAGTGCGCCGGTCACGCTGATGAAGAACCATACTGCCGCCGAAATTTGGCAGGAAAAAGAGAAAGCCTGCATCCAGTATATCCGGGACCATCAATCTGACGTTCCCTTGACCTCAACCGCCTATCTTGCCATAGGTGTCAAATAGTGCAGGGGTTATTCTTGGCAAAATGCGGAACATTTCCCGGCCCCGCCTTCCACGGCGGCCCTCTCCACGGGCGACACGCCCGTGCCTACAGGAGACCGCTGTCCGCCCCGGGGCCGGGCGGCGCCCAAGCGTCAGCCAACGACGTTTTGCGGATTCCGCAGGCCGCCTGACAGTCCCAATCAGGTTTGATCGCCCGAGACGGCCTGCGGAATCCGCAAAAGGCACAAAGAGATTTGACGGAGGGCTTGGGAACCGCCTTTCCTCAAAAGGGGGTTCCCAACCTCCGGCGGCGGACGGTCAGGCCGGGGCGGGGGCACCGAACATCGGCAGGTGCGGGCCGCGCGGGGCGACGTCCAGGACCTCGTTACCGCACCAGCGGACGGTCACCGGCTGGGTACGGTCCGGCACGCTGAGGGCGGGATGGGTCTGGGTGAATTCCGGCACCGGCCAAGAGAGCGTCAGCCGCTGGCCGGGCCGCAGGCTGCGGACGACCACGTAGGCTTGCGCGGGGCCGCCCCATTCGACGGCCAGCGCCCGGCCGTCGCACGCCACCCCGACCCCGGCCCGGTCCGCCCAGGCCGGCGGCCGCAGGAACCAGGTTTCCCCCTGGCGGACGCCGACCTCCAGCCGTCCATCCGCCGGGCGGCAGGCGGTCACCGTCGCCAGGGCGTGGTCCCGCGAGAACGCCAGGTTGACGAAGTTTCCTTCCGGACGCTCCTCCACGATGCCGCACCAGGCTTCCCACAGGCCGCGCATGCCCTCCGGCGGACAGCAGCCCATCATCTGGATGCCGTTGGCATAGAGTCCGGCCGTGCCCATCGCCGGGCCGGGATAGCCGACCCAGTCGTTGAACGTCGGCTGCGCCACAAAGCCGCCTTCGAGCCGGCGCAGGTCGGCCAGCGCCGCCGCCACCTCCGCGGCCGGCCGGTTCTGGTGCAGGCGTTGGAACAGCGCGACAAAGGCGGGCGTGAGGAAGAACTGCGAGCGCCGCAACTGGTTGCGCACGGTGCGTTCGACCTGGTCCCAGTACTCCGGGCGGCCGCCGCGGGCCAGGTTGGCGGCGATGCTGGTCATGTCGCCGACCACGCAGATTTCCGTCCGGTATTCCCCCTGCGGGAAATATTCCGGATACCAGCCGTAATCCGTGCCATGGGCGAGCACAAAACGGTAGGCGTGTTCGGCCCAGTCGAGATAGCGCCGCTCGCCGAGCCGTGCCCCCAGGTGCGCCATGCCCCAGAGCTCATGGGTGTGCAGGTGGACGTGCTTGCGGAAGGCGCCGGTCTCCGGGTCAATCCGCTGCTCGTTCATGTCCGGCTGCACCCCGGCGAGGTGCCCCTCGGCAAAGGCCTGGGCCAGTTCCAGCGCCTCCGCGTCGCCGGTGCATTCCCAGTAGCGCACCAGCGGTTCCGTGATGAACGGATAGTTGTGCGACAGCTCGCCGCCCCACCCCTGATTGACGCCGGCGTCGCCAAGGTGCAGCCAGGCGCCGTCACGCCAGGGCGCGGCGCCGTGCGGCAGGAAGGCCCGGCCGGCGGCGTCACGGCTGGACAACCCCTTCAAGGCCAAAAACATGGCGCGGCACTCCGCCCGCAGTTCCGGTGCCGCCGTGCGCTGGTATTCCTCCGCCAGACTGACCAGCAGCTTCCCGGTCGCCCAGGAGAAGGCCCATTCGTGCTTGAGCGCCTCCCCCGCGCTCGGCGACTGCAGCGTGCCGACCCAGGCCGCCGGATTCATCCACACGAGATGGTCGGCCCGCCGGTAGCCGAGGATGCGCTGGCGCACCCCGCGCTCCACGGGATCGGCCAGCGGCTCGCCGGCCATCGCCCGCATGTGCGGGTACTGCCAGTCCATTCGGCAGTCCGTGTCGCCAAGGGCGATCGGGTCGAAACCGTAGCGGTTCGGGGCGAGCAGCGGCAGATGCGCCGGAATGCCCAGCGGCCCGAGGGAGAATTTGCACTCGCAGCCGCGCGCCGGGTCGGGGTTGCCGCGCAGGTAGTTGAGCGCCGCCGCGGCCATCGCCGGCAGGCTCAGCGGATCAGGCTGCGGAACCGTGCCCCCGGCGGAGACGCGCGCCACGGCAAGCTCGCCGCGGAATGATTGCGAAAGCAGGGATATCATAGAGTGACCTCGTTAGCCGGTTGGGAACCCCCTTTTGAGGAAAGGCGGTTCCCAAACCCTCCGTCAAACCTGTTTGTGCCTTTTGCGGATTCCGTCGGCCGCCCTACTGCCCCAATCGCGGTCTGTTGCACAAGAGCGGCCGACGGAATCCGCAAAAACGTACAAAAGTTTTGGGAAGGGGCTTGGGGATCACCCTTTTTCAAAAGGGTGGCCCCAACGTGCGTTAGCCTATTCACCTTGTGGTGGCGGTCAGAGGCGGCGGTAGAAGATCAGGCGGCTGCTGTCGCGTTCCGGCAGGGTGATTTCGACTCCGGCCTTGGCCAGGGCCGCACCGGTGGCGCGCCAGCTCTGGTCCGTGTCGGCATCGGTGAGTTCGTACTCGGCTTCCGGCATCAGACCGCGCAACGGGAACTGGGCGCTGAGCCAGGGCGACACGCAGCGGCGCAGCGCCATCAGGAACCCCTCCTGAAGATCGGGCCGGTGCATCTGGTAAACGGCCCATTGCGCCAGATCCGGCCGGGCGGCGGTCAGCGGATAATAATCGCCCCGGAACAGCGGCTGGGCGCGGCGGAAATCGCGCACCATTTGGCGGAACCAGTCCCACGGGTAATCGGCGGCAATGGGCGTGCTCTCATAGGGGAAGGCCGACAGCATGAACGACGGCCCCATATTGCTGCGCACCCGATAGCTGCTGCAGCGCTCCTTGGTCGCCATGCTGTTGTAGGTGCCGGTGCCGTGCAGGGGGATCCAATAGGAGAGCCCCATGCCGTGGACCTGGCCGCCAACGGGATCGTTGTCGCGGCCGCACTGCCAGTCGCTGCGCCACATGGGAATGCTGCGGCTGATCATTTCGAGGTCGATGCGCCGGCCGCCGCTGGAACAGTTGTCGATGATCAGGCCGGGGTGCCGCGCCAGCAGTTCGTCCCAAAAGGCATAAAGCCCCTCGATGTGCCGGATCTCGGTCATGCCCTGGCGGTCCTCGGCGTCATTGGCGCGCCAGTACGGCAGGGGGTCCATGTTGAAATCCTGGCGGTAGCAGCCGGCCTGGGTCTCCATGATCAGGGTCGAGACCAGTTCCGTGGCGGCCCGGCGCGCCGCGGGATTGCCGAGGTCGAGCAGCAGGGTCGCGCCCTTCTCCGCCGTTTTGCCCAGGAACCATTCCGGATGCTGTTCCGGCCAGTGGGTGCCGCCGTTGGCGCGTTCCGGCTCGACCCACAGCATGAGCGGCATGCCGGCCTTCCGAACCGCCTCGCCCAGCGGCTTCAAGCCCTGCGGATGCGCCTTGGGGTTGACGCGCCAGTCGCCGGTGTGAATGGCCCAGTCGCCGGAGAACTCATCGGGCGAGTAGGTGCTGTTGAGACCGTACCAGCCGGCATCGACCCAGTAAAAATCATGGGTGAGCCCCTGTTCCTGATATTTGGCCAGCCGTTCCAAATGGCCGGCCGTCTTCATGCCGCCCCAATGGGCGATGGTCAGCGGCGCCTGGATCGGTTCGCCATTGACCCGCGGCACATGGTGTTCCAGCAGGAAGCGCCGCCAGACGTTGTAGCCCTCCTGCACGTCCCCTTCCCAGAAACACTGGGCCATGCGCGGGGTGCGGATTTCCTCGCCGGGATGCAACCGCAAATGGGTCTTCTCCATGCCCGCCCAGCTGTGCACGCCCGCATCGCCGCCGTTACAGACGCCGGCCGCCCACTGGCCGGTCCAGCCGACGGCGGTGATCACCCCCAGGGTGCCGCCCAGTTGCAGGTTCCAGAACGGCAGCCACGGATCGGACGACCGGCCGCCGACGCAGGCCATGGCCAGTTCGCGCCCCGGCAGCACCGTTTCTTCCAGGTACTCAAAGTCGTTGATCCGGCAGACCGAGCCGACCGAGCGGAACACGGTGACCTCACCGCCACCCGCGTCCGTCTTTGGCGCCACCGCCCGCCAAGCCACATCCAAGGCCCGAATGTTTTCCAGGATGGGAGTGTCCGCCGTGCCGGCATTTTTGAAATGCACCACCCACTCGGCCACGGGATAGGCCGCGAACTGGCGCAGTTCCAAACGGCATTCAAGGCCGCCGGCGGGATCGCGCCAGATCTTCTGATGCACGGTTTCGCCGCGGCCGCCCGGCGTTGAGCGGGTGACCGCCGGCCACTCCCGAAGCAGTTGCGCGGAGGGCTTGCCGCCATAGACGAAGGAAAACGGCACCTCCCTGATCGGCTGGGCACTCCACGGATCAATTTCGAAGGCGCCGGCCGGCGCGTCCCCCGCCTCATCCACCTGCACGTCGCCCCAGTCCGCATGCCCCCAGTGATTGCTGCCGTCCGCGGAGGTGATCCGCAGCACCACCTCGTGGGCCGGGGCGGGAAAACGGATGTCCGCTTCCTGGGGCTGGCCCGGACCCAAGGCGGCGCTCGTCCACACCGCCGCGCCCCCGGCCTCCACGGCAAACACCAGCCGCAAGTCGGCCCGGGTGCCGGCATAGGCATGCACTCCCGCCACCGCCCGCAGCCGGGTGATGCCGCGGCCGCTGCGCAGCACGATTTCGCTGTCGGCATGGGTGCCGATGCCGGTCGCGCAGCTCCGGCCGCCGGGCCGCAGCGGCTCGCCGGTGCAGGCGGTTCCCAACCGCAGGCCGCCCCAGCCCTGTTTCCGGCTGCCCACGGTCAGCCGTGAAGCCCCGGCGGCGGCGCCGCCGCCGGCAACCCCCGCCACCCATTCCCCGGCAAACCGTTGCGCACCATTTTCCTGCGGGACAATTGCTTCCGACATGGTCAATCCCTTTCGCTGAACTGTCCGCCATTCCAACCAAAAGACATACGGGAAACCGCGGGCATCAGAGCCCGGAACGTTAGTGACGGGTCAACAAGGTTACACGACTCCGCAAAGAAAGGACTTCCTTTGACCGGTCACTCCCGCGCCCAGGAGTGGTGCTTCGTTCCCGGCTCTGATGAGTGGTTCTTATCTCAAGAGTGTGCCGATTACAATACATAGTTTGCACTGTATCCCCGGCTGGCAATTTGGGGAATGGGGAATATTCTTAAAAAAATGGAAAAACCTACTGTTTTTCAATAAATTGTGAAGCCATGAACCCGATAAAACTGTCAGACAAGCTGCTGGAACTGCTCGAGGCCACGCTGCGGTTCACCTACTTCTGCGGGGATGTCACCCGGATCGAACCGCCGCACTCGACCAGTTGGCGCACCATGTCCGAAGCGTTGTGCGCCGTCATTTCAGCGGCCGGCAACCGGTTGGAGATCGACGGCGAACCGCCGCATCTCCTGCAGGCGGGTGAGGCGCTGCTGGTCCCACCCGGGGTGCGGCATTGCGCCAGTTTTCCCGCCGCCGGCCCGCCGTACTTCAGCCGCTGGGCCCACTTTCAGGTGACAGTGTTCAACCAGGTGGATGCCTTCCGTTTTCTCACGCCCCCCCGGGTCTGGCACGGCACCACCGCCGCCGAGATGGGGCGGATCTGCGAGGAACTGGCGGCGCTGCAGCCGCGTCCGGCCGCCGGAACCGGCAACCCGCTGGCCCTGCTGGCACGCCGCAAGTATTTGGGATTAAAACTATTCACCCTGATCGCTGAGAGCAGCCGGCCGCACGAGAATGCGGGGCGCCTGCTGGACGCCCTGCAACGGCTGGCCCCGGTGCTGGACCAATTGGACACCGCCGCCCCGGAAACGCCGCTGCGCCTGGCGGCCATGGCGCGGCTGGCCTGCCTGTCGCCATCGCGTTTCTCGGCGCTGTTCCGGGACGCCCTGGGGGTGCCGCCCGCCGCCTACCAGCGCCAGCAGCGCCTCAACCGGGCCAAGTCCCAGCTGGTGCATACCGACAAACCCGTCGCCCAGATCGCCCGGGAAGCCGGCTTCCCCGACCCCTTCCACTTCAGCAAGGCGTTCAAACAGGCCGACGGCCTCTCCCCCCGCGCCTACCGCGCCCACCTGCGCCAGGGCATGTGGTGAGGCCGATTCCGCGTCAAAGCCATCATCCCACAAAGGGACGCAGGTTTGCACACACACTAAAAATGCTTTGGCTACGTTTTAATGGGTGTACCCCGTGCCCCATCAAGAGGGTAATTTGGCATCGACATCGGCCGATGACATGGCAAGAGAAGGTTACGGTTCATAAGGAAATTGCATTTATGGCGTTGCGTCTGGACATTGATGTGGTACGCGGCGAGATCGACAACCGGGTGCGGGGCAAGGTGCGCGGCCGCGTCTGGCTGGCGGGATGTGCGGAACCACTGCTGCTGGAACTAGCAGGCAATCCATGGCGCGACCTGGCCGGCTGCCGATTGGAGTTCGAGAATCCCAAGCCGCAGGCGGTGCCGCACCGGCCGGCGATTTCCCCGGACCAGACGGGAACGGCGGGGGATATCACGGCCTCGCGCAAGGTGCGGGTGCCGGATTTGCCGGTCGAAGAGTTTTCCCGGCAGTGCAAGGCGGGGAAAAAACCGCCGGCACACTGGGCCAACGCGCTGTATTTGGAATGGTTCAGCCACACCACTGGCCGGGTGGTGATCGAAAGCGCGGAGTACAACCTGAAACTGTCGATGCCGGAATGGCGCATGACCGAGGTGGAAGAGCGCGAACAAAAGGTCGCGAACGGCAAGGCGATGACCGCATTCCTGGCCCGGCTGACCGACAGGATCGAGAAAAACCGCCAGGCCGCCAGGGACGGGGACGACGCGGAGCTGGACGAATTCGGCTGGGAAAAGACGCTGCGGGCGAGCGACACGGTGGGCGAAAAATATGCCGAACTGCTGGACAAGTACGGAGATGATCCTGAGGCGGAGGACATCATTCACCGCGAAATGGGCTGGCACCGCGATGAGGAGGAACTGACCCCGGAACAAACAGCCTGGCGCCAAGAAATGGCAGAGATTATGGAGGCGGCCATGGCATCGGTGGAGCAGGAAAACAAGGACGAGACGTGGAAACAAGGCGGCGAGGCCGGCGACGCGATTTCCGATCACGAGCACCATCCGCTGGTTCGGCGCGCCACCGATGCGGCGATGACGCTTTGGCGCTGGTGTAAGGATCATGGACTGATGGACGGGAATAACGCCGACGAGGATGTGGCGGAAATGACGTTCCGAGGACAGATGCTGAGCGCCAAACTGGCCGGCGCGCTCAACGGCACCGCACGCAACCTGCCAATGCTGGACGGTTTTGTGGTGGCGGCGCTGAAGCGGGCGCTGCCGATCCTGGACGCCGCGCTGGCGGCCACCCAACGCGTCGGGGCCAAAGCACCGCCGCTGGTTCCCGCCGCAAACCTGGATACCTACCGCCATGAACTGTTCGCCATCCGCGAAGAGATGCTACGGCTCATGGACGAATTCCGCCACCGGGAATGACGTGGACGCCGTGGCGCCAGAACGGCCTTGCCCGGGCGACATGCCCATAGCCATCAAGCTAAGCTTTTTCGATTGGCTTTTTCATGGGTTGGGGTGGATTTCGTCCCGTAGGGACTGAGCGGTAATAGGCAGGGGCTTCAGCCCCTGTTTCATAGTACCCCCAAATGGCGTGCCGTTAGGTACGCCGTGAACACCTGGTTGACGAGCGCACATAGGCGTCATGAATTTTACCCGCAAGACATTATGCCAGCATGGTCCGGTTATTCGGGTTGCATTGTCAGGCCACCGGTTCCGGTGGCGAACGGGGAGTCGCTGGGGAGGGGGCCGGCCTTGGGCACGACCATGGGCAGCCAGCTGGTATAGGGCTGGCCACCGGCCTGGCCGGCGCTGGCAAAGTCGCAGAGCGTGACTTCGCCGCCGTCTGCGGCGGGGGTGCGGACCAGCAGCCACGGCTTGAGCCATTGCGGCCAGTCGCACGGGGTCAGTTCCGGAACGGCGGTCGGCAGTGCCGGGGCGGCGGCGGGACAGTCACGCCCCGGATTGAAGCGCGGGTCGTAGGCGAGCAGGAGGGGGCCGCGGTAAATGGAAACCGGTTGCATGGGCGGGCAGGCACTGGGCGGCTCGCCCGCGAGGCGGCCGCGGGCCAGGCTCAGCCAGCAGTGGCGGGAGGTGCCGCCGCCCAGCTGGAAGGCGATCAGGTTGCGGCCGGCGCGCAGGGGCAGACGGACCAGGCACGGGCGGTCGTCAAACGAGGCGATGCCGGAACCGTCGAAGACGCGCTCACCGTTGACGTACCAGCTGATCCACCAGTCGGAACCAAAGTTCACGGTCAGCGTTTGGGCGCTGGCGACCGTGAGTTCGGTAAACCCGACCAAAGACGGCGGCGGCCCCTGAAACCCCGGAAAAATGGCCTTGCCGTTCAAGATGCCATGGGTGCTGTCGGCGGTCGTCGCATCGTAACTTTGGCCGTTGACTTCCAGCCGGTCCGGCATGCCCGTGAGGCCCGTAAGCGCGGGCTCGATGTGGAGCGCCGGCCGCAGGTTGGTGTCGTATTCCGTGGCGCGCCGGGGGATCAGACCGAACAGCCGCCACTGGGTGATCCAGTCGTCGGCAAGCGTCAGCATGTTTTCATTGGCCCAGCGGTGCGGGGTGAAGTCGAACTCCAGGTCGAGCTGGTCGCCGGCCTGCCAGGCGCGGCTGAGTTCCAGGTACCGGCCGGGAACCGGCTGAGCCAGCGGCTGGCCGTTGAGCCGCACCCGGGTTTTGCGCGACCAGGCGGGGATGCGCAGCCGCAGCGGGAAGGTTTCCGGCGCGGCCAGATCGAGGCGGATCTGGACGCGGGGTTCGCGCGGGTAGTCCGTTTCCTGGTCGAACCGCAGCCGGGCGCCGCCCGGCGTGGCGACGGTGATCTGGCCGGGACCGTAGTAATTGAGGTCAATGCCGCGGTCGCGGGCGCGCACCGCCCATTCGGAGACCAGCCCCAGCATGCGCGGACCGTTGACCGAGCAGCAGTTGAGTTCCGGCGTGCCGGCGCGGGCCTGGAAGACAATGGTGTGCGCACTGGCCTGCCGTTCGCCGACCATGGGCGTGTTGTAGGTCACCCAGCGCCCCGAGGGCGAGATCAGGCCGAGGCCGGAATTGAACAGGCTCAATTCCAGTTCGTCGGCGACCCGCGAATCGCCGCTGAGTTCCAGCATGTCCACGCTCATGGCCGACCAGGCGACGGTGCAGCAGGTCTCGATGGCGCCACGGTCATAGGGGTTGCCGGTGGCCTGCTCGCCCGAGGTGAAGCCGCCGTTGTTATGGCGGTCGCCGTCGCGCATGCTTTGCCATAGGCTGGCAAAGGCGCGGCGGTATTGGTCGTCGCCCGTGGCCCGGTAGAGTTCGGCCAATCCTTGGATCGGGTGCAGGCTTTCCCAGCGCGGTTTCGGCGTCTGCCAGAACGGGGTATTGGCCAGGCCGGCGCGCAGGTAGTCGCCGGCGGGCGGAATGGCGAACTCGCCGGTGATCTGCCGCGCCAGCTCCAAATAGCGTTGCTCGCCGGTGAGACGGTGCAGCCAGGCCAGGGAATGGACCGGCGCCAGGTTCATCTCCTGGCAGCCGGTGCCGTGCAGGGTTTCGCCGGTGTTGCCAAGGAAACGGTTGCAGAAGAGGTCGCCCATGCGCCGGGCGCAGGCCAGGGCGTTGGCATCGCCGCTGTACTGGTGCCAGAACAGCAGGCCGAGCATGGCGTGGTAATGGCCCCAGGCGTCCCAGGTGATGTCGCTACAGTTGGGCGCGCCCTGGCGCAGGCGCCACGCCTGGGGCCAGGGACCGAGGTAGCCGTCCTCGGCCTGGAGGCTGACCAGTTCCGAGACGAACCAGGCCAGGTGTCCCCGCAGCTGCGGGTCGCCGGTGAGGCGCAGGATCTGCACGGCATGGGTCAGGTATTTGCCGGCGAACTCGCCCGCCCACGGCACCTGGTTGGCGTAGGGCTGGCGGTCCCGATAACGGAACATCTCCAAGATTCCCGGATTGGCGAACGGCGCCGGCAGCAACCATTGCTGGGTCACCGCCGCGAGCCGGCGGCCGATCTCGCCGCCCAGGGCGAAGGTGGTTTCGGATGCGGGGACAGGCTTGATGCTCATGGCATGGGTCCTTGTGGCGGCGGAACATTCAGATTCACCACGAAGACACGAAGAGCGCGAAGACAAATCGAAGATGCGTTTTTACGGTTAATTTTTCCTCGAAACTCTTCGATCGAACTTCGCGTTCTTCGTGCCTTCGTGGTGAAGAATTCAATGTGCGGGGTACTTGTTAGGCGATGTGCTTTAGAAACTGGGCCATTTGGCCGGCGATGCGCGCATAGCCGGCTTCGTTGGGGTGAATGCCGTCGGCCAGGAAATGGGCCGCGTTTTGCGGGGAAATGCCGGCCGTCCGGTAAAGGTCCAGCACGGGCACCGAATAGCCGGCCGCCACTTCCAGGATCGCATCCACATAATCGACCAGATGCAGGCCCAGGGCGTTGGTCATGCCGACCACCCCGGCATCGCCGCCAAACGTCCGCTGCAACGGGGTAAAAATGGCCACCCGGGCCGCCGGGTTGGCGGTGATGATGCCTGCCAGCATGACCTTGAGCGCCCCGTAAAAGGTGGCACACGTGGTGTCGGCAGGGGTGCCCAGCGGCTCGTTGTGGCCGAAATCGTTGGTGCCGCCAAACACCGTCACCAGGTCGGCGGCCGGGTCCATGTCGGCGTAGCGGATGCTCATCGGCAGGCCGTAGACGGCCTGGTCCGACGACTGGGCGCTCTTGCCGTCACAGATCTCCGTGGCGATTTTTCCGTAGTTGGCAACCCGGCTGAAACCAAGCACCGCCTGGACCCTGGGCTGGTACTGGTCAAACTCGGTAATGCTGTCACCCAGGGCGTTCCAGCTTTTTCCTTGCCAAGGGCTAAACCTGGCCGGCGACAGGGGCGGTGGATGGTTCATGGGGGATGGTTTCGTTTACGGGTGTAGGCGGTCAGGCGTAAGCGTCAAAATAAGTGAGGTCGGCGCCGAAATTGTCCATCGCCACCACGGCATCGCCGCGCAGGCGGACGCGAATCGGCTGGATATGCACCGCCCCCGAAAGGGTCAGGTGTTGCTCGGCCAGCGGGAAGTGGATGCGAATCGCTTTTCCCACCGGCGGCCGGGCAAAAAAGAGGTACCCGTTAATCCGGCACGGCAACTCGTCCGTTCCCTCAACCGTCACGGTGCTGAAATCGGTCCATGCCGGCAGGCGCACCCACAGCGGCGCGGCCTTGAGGACCTCAATCGTGAGGGCATCGTGGGTGTAGGGCGAGTGGACGCGGAGCCCGTCCGTCTCGCGGTCAAACAGCAGGTTGACCCAGTGCCCGGTCGGCCGGCTGACGGCGCTCTCCCGGTACGCCTCGCACAACGAGCCGACGACCCCGCCGACAATGTCCAGATTGAACGACACCGCGCCGCCGCGGCCCGGACCGACGGACTCGTGCCCGTAGGGCGCGGGGAACCCGAAGGCGCCCAGGTGTCGGTCGGCCACCTCGCGCAAGCCGTCCTCGCCCTTCGGGTTGGGCGGATCCTGAATGAAGGAAACGTCCCGCAACTGCGACGGCAGCAGGTGGCACCGGAGGATCCGCTCGGCATCCTGATAGTAGTCCGACCAGCCCCAGCGCCCGAGAATCAGTGCCGTCTCGACGATGTCGCCCGTGTTGTTGCCCTCGCCGTGGTCGCTGTCCCGCTGTCCCACGGACTCCGGCGACCAGCCGATGGCGTCGCGCAATTGCCACAGCCCATTGTCATAGAACGCCTTGACCCGCAACAGCAGGGCGGCATCGCCCAGCAGGTCGGCCAGTTGCGCCAGCGAGGACATGACACAGGTGACGGAATGGGCGTGCCGGGTGATGAACCGTTCCGCGGTATACTCACCGTCCGGCAGGAAAAATTCAGCGACCGCCTTCTCTTTCAGCAGCAGCGCCAGTTCCAGCGCCCGTGGGGAACCGGTGGCGCGGTAATACTTGACCAGCGGCCCCAGCATCCGCGCTTCGCCATGGATGAACCCTTGGCATTCCTGGTAATCCAGCCCGAGTTCGCGGATCCGCGCCTGGTCCCAGCCGCCGGCCGGCGTCCACAACTCAAAGATGGCCGCAATGCTGCGCTCGGCCAAGTCGCGGGCCGGTTCGTCCCCCCGGTAGTTGACCAGGGCATAGAGGGCGTGAAAGCCTTCCCGAATATTGTGCGGACAGAAGTTGACCAGCGGCCCGTCGATGACTTGGCGGTTGAGCGGCAGCGGCACGGGGCCGCCATAGGAAAAAAAGGCGGCCCGCCGGTGTTTCTCAATCGCGGTCTCATCAAGCTCAATGCCGGCGGCATCTTCCGCGTTCAACAGCGCATTCAAATGCCGGCCCGGGGTGTGCGACTCGCTGTGGGCGGCACTGAACATCATGACGGGGTTGGGCCGCACCCAGGTGTTGAAGAACGGAATGTCATGGTCATCCCGGTTGAACATGCGCTGCATGGTCCGGCACCCCAGCCGGATCGCCGCCGCCATGTCCGTGACATTAACCTGTGCAACTTTGCTCATTTGTAATACCTTAACCTGCTTGGGGCCACCCTTTTGAAAAAGGGTGCTCCCCAAACCCCTTCCCAAAACTTTTGTTGCTTTTTGCGGATTCCGCAGGCCGCCCCTGCCGTCCCAATCATGGCCTGTTGCACGCGAGCGGCCTGCGGAATCCGCAAAAGATACAAAAAGGTTTGACGGAGGGTTTGGGAACCGCCTTTCCTCAAAAGGGGGTTCCCAACCATGGTAACGTAATCAGGCCAGCACGGCATTTTCGCGGTCGCGGAAATAGGTGGCGGTTTGATGCACCAGGCGGTCGAGCACCACCGGATCCGGTTTGCCGTGCATGGCGGGATAGGGATCGCCGCCGGGGCCGAGCGGTTCGGGGGTAAGGTAGCAGCCGTCCCGGTTGAACCCCAGCAGATAGAGCGCCATGATGATGGTGTCGAGGTCCAGCGCGCCGTCGCCCAAGGCGCCGCGGTTGCTGTCGGCCAGGTGCAGATTGGTCAGACTGTCACCGGCCTCCAGCAGGGCCGAGGGGATGTGGGACTCGCCGACCTGCATGTGATAAACGTCGCCGTTGATATGCCGGATGCCGGGATGGTTGACCGCATCAAGATAGCGCCGGCGTCG
>Ga0265297_10003276_pt1 | contig 29754 bp, 38 predicted proteins | sample Munlanlwell13791_FD_192502 | JGI IMG/M metagenome (GOLD analysis project Ga0265297, IMG submission 192502) | Leachate microbial communities from a municipal landfill in Southern Ontario, Canada - Leachate well 137-91 | ecosystem: Engineered > Solid waste > Landfill > Unclassified | place...
CCAATACTTGTCATCGAGGGGCTTCCGGTCAGCCTGATACTTGTCATAGAGGGGCTTCAGGTCAGCCTGATACTTGTCATCGAGGGGCTTCCGGTCAGCCTGATACTTGTCATCGAGGGTCTTCCGCAACAAGCCCTCAGGAAATATTCCCATACCGGCCATATCGCCTCGTTTTATCGCCCTCACAATTACGGCAGGAAAATTCTTCGGGTCAGAGAAGTCGGTACATTCCTTATCTTTTCCCCCACGTAAATCGTAGTAGGCTCGGATAACAGTATGACCGACCAGTTCTCCTTCACCAGGGAAACGTTTTTGAATAACCTTACCTTGGGGCGTGTTGTGAATCTGGTCATATGTCAGAAAATAGACTTTCTGGTGATTGTTTTCCGGCTTCTCAATCCAACTTATATACTCGCACATCTTACTCCTCCTTTTCCTTCAGGATTTCCTCAACCTGGGACTCAACAATATTCGATTTATTCAGCCTATCAAGTGTCCGTAGGGTAAGTTCCCGCCCTGACTTCAAGCCTTTAAGGAAGAAGGCCATATCCCGCTCCATCCGCTTCTTCTTGGTGGTGACTATGAGGCCAAACATAGAACCTCCACTTTGGCGAAGATGATGTTCTCTAGCTCTCGGCGTGCCTGGACTTCTCTGAGCTTCGCCTGTGCCAGCTCTATAAAAACATCTTTAGGCATGGCTAGACTCCTTTACAGTGATGTAGTCTAGTACGGCCTCTGACCACCCATCAATATGAGTCCAAGCCCCGTATCCGATACCATTCTGTGCCGAGGCTACGTTTATCATGTACCCCTTCGCTATGGGGTTAGGCAAGGCATCGTGTGACTGTTCATCGGTAATCACAATGAGACGGTCATGGGGTAACTTGTTTATCAATTCAACAGCTTGGCCGAGATATGTTCCCCCATGCCCCTGAGAGGTTACAATAGCATCTCTCAATGCAAAACCATGCCGAGGGGGAATTCCAACCAAGTTATTAGAGAATGAGAATATCCTGGCAGTTTGGCATAGTTCACGGGCTATCATCGCTACCCCACAGGCAGCATCTACTCTCATTAGTTCGGATTTGTCTGAAATACGGCCATCCATACTTCCTGAAACATCAACAAGGATAAACGTCTGCCCTTCAAAATGAGGTTTCTCATTTACGCATTTAAGTAAGTCGCTCTCCAAGTATGGTTCAAAAGTCGGAGCGTATCTCGCTGCTGTAATAAATCGAAACGGGAGAACCCTATCCACCTTCATATTCGCCAAGCCGTCAATAATTACAGCCATGTCAACATTAGCCTGTTGCATATTCCTTAGATTTCGCAGCAATGCCAGTGCGCCCAACTTTCTCTCTTTAATCAGGCGTTCCCATGTTTCCTTTTTATCCTTCCCACCGGAGAGTGCTACTTCCCATGTGTCAGGCGTTACCAGTTCATCAGCAATCAGCCTTTTCCAGAGGAGTTCCTGGTCTCTGTCCTTTGGTTTGGCATGGCACAGGAAGAGCACATCACGGAGTTTGACTTGATTATCCCGATTGTATTTCGCTAGTTCGTACTCATTGAATTTACCGAAGGCTTCAGCCAATCCACGCTTAACCTGTGCCGATAAGGGTTGCCGCTTATCCTTCCAATAGATAGCCATGAACTCAGCCAGTTCATCCGCACGTTGAATGATGCGAGATAACGTATCCGCTACCAGAACTTTATGCTTTGGAAGTCTAGCCATTTCCCTTACGATAAATAAAGGCATGTGGCGAAGCTTCATTTTTTCGCGGGATTCAATAGCGATAGCGGCAACCTTTTCGGGCGAGACTAGGGGAATCGTCTGAATTATCCTCTCTGAAATAGATTGCCCGCTCTCGTAGAATTCATTCTCCCAGAGCAAGCAGGCCATGACTGAGCGCCGTAATTCAAGTTCGGGGTTGATATGTTGAGCCTTCGTCCCCTCATGTGTATAGATAGGATTTGATTCTGTTGCCTTATTTGTTTTCGCCATATCTAACTCCTTATTTTGAAAGGGGAATAAGCGAAGAGAGCTACTAAGCGCTCTACCACTGAGCTACTACCCCAGAGGGATAGGCAGGATTCGAACCCGCGACCTCTCGATTAGTAGTCGATGCAACTCTCTTCTTCGCCACCTTTCTACTTTCTATATGAATGGGGAACAGGCGATAACTGAGACGGCCTTTCGGCTCAAATCCGCAATTTGATGTATCAGTCATCTGCGCCACCATTCCTTTATCTTTTGAGTGCAGGGAATAAGCGGCTAGAGTCTTTCAAAAGCAATGAAGTATCTCTAACCTTCGCCACTGCACTCATACTAATGGCTAATCCCCCTCGCCTGTGTCCATTCCTTGTTGGCCTCGTCCTGACGCTTCTTGCAAGAGGTTGTATCTTCACACACGTATTGAGGGGTAGGGTACACCCCTAGTTGGTCTGGCCGTGTCCCTTCACTGTGGCCGAAGTACCCTGCAAATATGGTGTGTTCGGATGGATGCCCACACCGGGCGCACTTCCTAATCATCGAGCCCTCCTTTAGGGACAAAAGATAAGTAATGCTACTGATTGACTATTGGGGTTGGGTCTGCTTAAATAAAACAGCAAGGGGTAGACCCTCCTTGTAAATTCTTTTCCCCACGTTCCCTTAGAGCGCCAACTCTAGGGGAACTATTTGCTAACTTCGGTTAATAAAGCCTGTACTGCCGGACGTGCCTGCTTCCAGCGATTAGCTTTGTAATAGTCTAGTTCTTTTCTGAGTCTAGCAATTTCATCAGCCTGATTGTTAATCGTAATTGCTTGCTTTTCAATCTGCTTGCGAATACCTTCGCATAGTTTGTCAAAAGCATCCACACGAGAGAAAGGCTCAACTTCAGTTTTGGCGTAAGTGAATTTTTCCCCCGGAGCGTTTTCTTCAAGGAAGTTAACCATTGCCACCACATCCTTAACGTCGTAGTGCTCCATTGCTTCGCCGTAACCAAAGTCTCTCGCATACTGCACTACCTCCGGCGACTTTCCGTTAAACCTGGCTTTCAGTGACAACATAGACCCTCCTTTGTAATCATAATGAATAGTCTAACTGTATCACTGAATGAATATAAATGGGGATAGGACTTTGGTAATACTTGAAGGGATAGGTTATGGGAAGAGGCTAAATGATTATGGTAAGAGCCACGCCTAAATCTTGACTCTTCCGTGACATTTATTGTGCGCCCCTGAAGTGCCCCCCCTTTGGTATTATGTAACGTGATTGCGTTCACCTATGCCACCTGTGCCTTTAATTCTGTCTTAGGTGTGCGTCTTGGTCTGTCCCAATAAGGCGACTTGCACTTCGGGCATGTACGTGGTTGTACTTCAGTCCTGGGAATCCAATCATACCCACACCGCTGACATATATAATGCGGCATCCTCATCCCTTCACCTTCCCTTATGATTTGTTCGACCATATGATTAATATACTCCTAACCATAGGGCTTGTCAATACCTTTTAGAGAAATATTCCGTGCGTATTATACACGGTAACGGATAGTACCTTGACAATCCCGATATGGTTGTGGCAGACTACAGCACATCGGAGGGGAACATGACCATACGAAAGGCTATAGGTATTCTATTGATGTTTCTGATAGAGCTGGTATTCTTTGCGGGGGTTGGCTGGTTACTGTCTCTGCTCAACCTTTACGCTGGGATTATCACGGGGTCTCTCGGCTTTGCTTTTTGCACATGGCAGAACATTCTTATTATCAGGGACATCCCGTACCCCAGGCCGGACGGATGGGTCAACCCGTTCAAAGACAAGATGTCCGAAATTACCGCAGAGGATATTCTAATCAAGGACGGGAAAATGTTTATTGACTCAGGACGAGAGGAAGTTGCTTTTGAAATGGGCGCTGATTGTTACGAGAAGCTCCTGAAAACAGGAAAATCCCCTCTCCGGTTTTTAAACACAGAGAGGGGAAATATCGTTAACGGGAACTAGGCTATTTTATCGCCCGAATGGTAATCATCGGGCAAACTTATAAACGCCGTTTCCTGTTGAAATGCTAGGCACAAAGGTTGCTACTTAGCTTTGTATCCTTTGAGTCCTAAGAAGAGTAGAACGGCCATAAAAGCCAGGTCAAGCTGATAAGGCATCTGTCTACCTTCATAAATAGTATAGAGCCACAGGGCGGCTATACCGGAGCAGACAAGATTCTGAATTAGCTCGTTAACCCAAGTCCAATTATCCTTCATGCTATCGTTATCCTCCATATTCCTTTGATGTGCTCTTGCCCTATTTTCACAGGGTCGTTTCTGGCATTGTTGTCTCCCTTGGTCTCGAACATCCCGTTAGCCTTATCAACTATCCGGTGCAGGACGGGGTTGCCCTGGTTGAAATCGGGATGCTCGTACATGATAATATCGCCCACGATTAAATCGTTGAAGTTGACCGGCTGAAGGATGAGGTACATCCCGTCATCAATAGTCGGCTCCATTGAGTTTGTCTTTGAGACACCAACAATAAAGCAGTCCTCAAATCCCTGTATCTTCTGAATGGCCTTGATGATGAGGTCAGCCTGCTCCGGCGTTATTCTGATTTTCGGAGAGGGCTTTTCTACTGTGGGCGCTTTACTGAACCAACTTCGACACATTTCGCTATTACCTCTTTGAGTGGAACTTCTGTCAATGCCTGGCGATTTCAAATTGACCCACTACCCTCTTTTGCCTGATATTCCGCCGATGATTTCAAATGCAGGTCACAGGTAGCCTTCAGGAAGATGTCTAATATCTCCCAGTAATTTAGGCCAGAGCGATGGATAACCTCAATAAGCCTAGCAACTTCAGCCTCAGCCAAATCAATCTGCTCCGGTGTAGACATCTTTAGTTCCTGCTTGCCCACGCTAACCAATATTCTGCAAGGCAATCTTCAAATGACGGGGAAAATAGTATGTAGCCCGCATCAGGACTAGCTTTATAGGCATCGTTGAACATCTGACTAACGAGCTTTTCTTTGTGCTTGATTAAGTCCTGTATTATCAACTCAGTTACGGCCAACTGAAGTCTGGAGTGCATAATTAGCCTCCAAATAGTTTGATAACTCCGTATATTCCACCACCCAATGCCCCTGACCCAGCAGCAAACGCCAGGATTAGTTCGATACGAGATAAGCGATATTTGATTTTCGGAACATCTTGCAGAAGGTTAGCCACATTAAGCTCTTCTGCGCCGCATTTCAACTTCATTTCCCTGACCGACAGGATGACTTCATTAACTTGGTCTAACAACCCCCCTCTGCCGTTCAACCCCAATATCACAGCCCTCATCTCTATAACAGCATCGTGGGTTTCCTGGTCTCGTTTCTCTCGCTCTTCAACTGTCATATCCTTCTCCTGTACTGGTCTATTTCTCAACCACAGTAACTTGATATTGACCCAGGATTGTATCTCCTGTTAGGCTCTGTGCTGGTGAAATTGATTTTACTCTGACGTAACTAGCCGTGTTATAAGAGTAAAACGGAACTAGCGTCTGACTCTCAGCAGCGGTTGTCAAGCTGGTCAAAAGCTGGCTGGCAGATTTTTCATTGTATTCTTGAGTGCAATCCAACGTGAATGTCCATCCCCACTTAGACTCAATTAACCGTTCATACTCCAGCGCAAGATAAATCAAATCAGGAGTCAGAGTAGTCGTACTGCCTCTTGCATAAGCTACTTTAAATTGAATCTGTTTAAAAGCTACCCCCACACTAGAACCGAAGGCTACAACACTTTCTATCCCCGCATCGGCTAGAACGAGGGTGTCCAGCGTTGTCCAGCCCGTTCCGAGATTAAGAACTGCCTTATCAATTCTGTAGCTTATAGTCAAGGTCTCATCGGCGGTGGTACTCTTGGCTAACGCCCTGGAAGACAAGGCTAACTTGGCTTGAGGCCAACCGGCATCAAACCATGGACTATAAAAGGTTGCCGCAGTTGCGTAGGTACTGGCCGAAACCTTCAAGGGATTGCGCTTTGCCCTGTCTAATCCGATATAATAAACCACTCCTCCGGCCACGAACCAGAAACGATAGGCAAAGACTGTGCTGATTAACCCGCCACCCATAGCTTCGTTGGCCGTTCCGTCAACCCAAAACGGCTTCCATCCAGTTCCGTCATACCTCATTATCGAAGAGTAGTTAGAGGCTGAAATCAGCGAAGCATCCACAAGGGCGTAGAGGTCTCCCCCAAACCCAGGAACTAATTTGACGATACTACCTACATATTCATCGGGTAGCCCATCTTCTTTATCCAGCCCCATGCTTCGTATGGTCAAAGCCCCGTCAGAAAGACTGTATTCATAGACAGACATTCCCGCCGAATAATAGAGTCTTCCGTCTCTGACCGCCAACCCTTTGCCGTTATCGGTATGTTGAGGCACTTGTAGCTCTGTTGAGAGCCAGAGAGCATTAGTATAATCATGGGCATAAAGTCCATTAGTTGTACCCACGTAAATAATGTCATCGCCCGTTGCGTCTGCGTAGTTGACTAGAGAGTTAATCGTCCCCTGGCTTCCGGTATCCAAAAGAGCCTTATTCGTCCATGAAGGTGTTGCTGAGTTGGGCGCAGCCGAATATGACAATTGTCCCGTTGACGGTATCTTATTTAATTTGTTGTCCCAATGAATACCGAGATGGGCTGTACTGACGTTGGTTTCCGTCCATGTTCCCGCCGTGTCGACATACCAGTAGCTATCTGCATCACCGAGAAATACGTACATACACGAACCAACTGAGGAAATAACGTCAGTGATTGTGTTCGGGAATATCGCTTCAAGTAAATACGCCGCTCCGGTAGTAGAATTAAGTTTATAGAGGACTTTACCAGCCGCCAGATATTTATTACTGTTGAAGTTGCACATCTTGTTTGATGTGCCCTTTGTGGCTATTGAATAGGTTATTGCCGAGATTGTCCCTGATTTATCAGCTCCACCATCGCCTGTAATAGTAACTCGTATTCTGGTTGCAGCAGCATTTAATGTCCCTACCAAGGTTACGGTAAATGTGGAATTTCCACTTGATACAGTTTGCACATCGGAATCAACCGTACCCACACCATCATTTAAGACTAACGTACAAGTGACATCGCCAGCAGGTCCCGCCGTCTTGGTCAAGGTATATGTCGCAGATACGGAGACCAACTTACTTTGAAAAGCGGCTGCCCAATTAGTCGCATCATCATTGCGTGTATATGGAGAACCGCCAGTAAACTCGGCAGGGTCATTCCCCTCATAAGTTATCGTGGGCAAAGTTGGGAACGAAGTAACTGCCGTAGCCAGCCGTGGAAGAAATGAATGTCCCGGATACTCAAAGTTGGCAGAGCCGAACCAATAACGCTTTGAACTAACGAAATCTTCTGTGCCGATACCGTCCGTCTGCCCGCCAATAATTACCCAGGTAGACCTCTCTGGGTCAGAGTCTTTGGTGTAGTCTCCGATAACCTGTTTAGGCGCAAAACCAGAAGCCAGGAATTTATGAATCTGCCCATCTCCGCCGAGCGGATAGCGAATGGCATTTAAATCTATTTCATTAGGGTTGAAAACGATAGTCGGCATTTAATAAATCCTCATCGTGCCTATCGGGAATGAAGTCACTGCCCTTGGTCTGGCTGCATCTGCCCTGTCCTGACAGATACGATATTGCGCTTGATGACCTCTAGGCTCAGTGTCCATTCGGGTAATTCGTCTTGCATGTAAGAGAGCCGCCGCTTGGTTGATAACATACGTGGGGTCAATGTAACAAAGGTCAAAGTCAGTTAAAAGCGTGGGCTGATAGCCATACCCCTCAAGCCTAATGGCATACCCTGCTTGGAAATACTCATCCGCCCAATAGCCCGTAGCGTTCCATCCGTCAGGAATTGAATTGTTGTCCAGTCTTCGGAAGTGAAGCATGGGCGTGATTGAACTACGGATTATCTTATAATTTGCAGAGTCTAGCGGAGAGGGGAAGTTACCGTCACTATTGGCAACTGACACACGATAGATGTGAGTGAATCCGGCAGGAATAGCGTACTCATAAACCGAGTTTACTGTAATCAGGGACGAATCCATTTTTTCAACAACAGCCTGGTCTTTGACCAAATCAAGGGCTTCGTTTATAGCATGGAAAATCTCATCCCATTTGTACTCGGACATGAAGACATACTTATCGCCCGTTGCGGGGTTGGCTGTTGTCCATGCCGCCGTCACTGTAGCCGTTCCTGTAGAGTTCACCCAATCGGAGACAGTCCTTTCTTGCCCTTGCGGAGTTGCGCCATCAGTGGTTGACCAGATGCGTACACGGCTTACCGGAACGGTATTCTGAAAGTAATCATCAGGCTCAGTTCGGGATGTATCTACAACTGAAGACGCCCCCGTGCCTGTGCAAGTTCCGCCCTTCCAGTCTCCGGTCAGAATCCGGTGAGTACGTTCAATGAGTTCTGCCATTGTATTACGAAATAATGCCATCGCTGACTCCTACTTTATCTTGCTTACCACAACCTGCTTAATAAAATCCTTTACTCGTTGATTAGTGGCGAGTTTCTGGAGGGCTTCAAATTGCTTCTCGGTTATTTCAATTACCAGTCTTATTTTCAACGTGCTTGACCTCACCCTTTATCGGCGAACCGCCGCCAGTGGGGTATCAGATGTGGATATATGTTCCTTTATTAGGTTTGGTAGTTTTAATATCTCCGCCACGTCTTACACATCGTTCAAATAAAGCACTCATAACTTCCCGCTCCTAAACGACTCTCACTTTTCCCATGACAGGATTGGCAAAGAGTTATTAAATTATTAGGCGAATCATCTTGACTCTCTCTGTAAGGGCGAATGTGATGCACGCACAATTGTTGGCTTGCACCACACATTTGGCATCGGTTGCCATCCCTCAACTTGATTGTCTTGGTTAGTGTTTTCCAACTAGGCCTATTTACTCTCAGATGGGTTGAATTTGTTATACCCCCACGCCACCAATGACTATGCTCGCCTCTGTGAGCTAACCCCCTTATCTTTTGAGCCTCCATCAATTTTTCAGTGAGTCGGTGAGGTTTACACATCTTCTTCTTAGTCTCTTCTATGACTAGTTGAGCAAATTGATATGGTTTGGTGGCGTGAAAGAGGCACGACCGAGAGCAATAACGTTTTCTGATTATGTCTCTGTTATTCTTCAACAGAAGGGGCTTACCGCACATCGAACACAACCTTGCGACGAAGTGGAAATCGGCTGGCATGTTTCGCTCCTATGCTACTGAGTCCACGTTCATATTCGGAGATACAATACCTTTGGTTGCGGTTATGGCGTAGCCCACAATCGTATTTGCATCCGTTGAAGTGCTTGGAGCAGTCTGTGTATACATGCCATTGCTTGTGCCTTCAGCGACATATAAAGCTCCACCTGCGGTTGCTCCTGAGAATCTACCCTCGATTATCGTATCGCTGAAATAGGCAGTGATTTCCTGCCCATCTACCCCGTCCTCTCCGGCCACAGCACGGCATTGAATCACGCCGCCAGCCGTTGCCAGGGCACGTTTCCAACCGCCTGAATTGCCGATAGCGTCACCTTTAGAGACTGCCCCCACTATCTTGACAGTTGCCGGACTCCGGCCAAAGACTATAATGCCTCCGCTTTGGGCATCTGCAAAAGCCATATTAACCTCCTAAAGTTCCCATCGTTTACGGAAACGGACACCATTTTCGATTGACTTCTTACGAGCTTCGGGGTCTGCCGTCCCTCGTGTTGCACAGGCTAAATGATAGGCCGCCCCATAGCCTGAATAGATGACCTTCCAGCCTTCACTTTTCAGCACGAAGCAATTGTCTATATCGTCCCAACCCCGGAATGGGTGATAGATTCCTTCAGGTAATGTTTTGACGGCACACCTACGCAGTAGGACACAACACCAGGGAACGCAGGGACATTCATACATGTTGGTCAGGTTATGGGCGGTTAACCCATATCCTATATCGTAGGGGTCTCCGTTCTGGGGAACGAGCATCCCCGCATCCTCAATTACACCCGCAGGGTTTAGAATCTTAATCCCTATTACCCCGATGTCAGCGTGCTTCTGTAATAGATTCAAAGCGTGGACTTCCCAGTGCATTGAGACCGTCATGCTATTGGTCAAGACGGCTACAACCTCGTGCTTGGTATGTTGTAACCCCGCATTTATACAGGAATTGCCTTCTTGATACGGAGTCTCAGAATGAACTAGGGTAATGTTGTCACGTTTAAGGGAACGGATGTAGTCAGGAGTCAAATCCTTCGAGTCGTCCACCACGATTAAATGAAACGGAGCGCTGGTCTGGTCAATGACAGATGTTACGCATTGAGAGGTCAATTGAAGGTTATCATGGGAGATTACGATAATATCGAATGGCGGTAATGAGGACGGAACGTCAAGAAACTGGCTTATCTTATCGGTCTCAAAATTGACCTTCATTAGACTTTTATCCAAGCTATGCCTACATTCGCAGAATGGACGATATTACTTATGGCATAATCCCTAGCTAATTCTCGTAGGACTCGTGGTACTCCGAATGGTGAGACGCTATCGTGGAAGGCTACAATGCCATTGGGTCTAACAAGGTCATGGTATAGTTCCCAATCAAGCGTAACCGCTTCGTATGAATGACCACCGTCAATAAACAGACAATCAATCGAAGATGCAATAGTTCTTGCCTTCGCAACCACATCCGGTAAATGGCAGTTGCCGATAACGATATGCCTAGCCTTCAGTCCTTCCCTTAGTCTGAATCTCCAAACCAAATGTTTGTCTGCTTCAAGAGTGACAACCTTCTTGAAAATTTCTCTCCAAAGTATGTGAGTTCCCCCATGATGGCCTAATCCGATTTCAAGAATAGTCCCATGAAGATTCATTGCTTCCAGTACGTCAACAAATGTAAGGATTTCCTCTCTGACCTGTTGAACACCGAAATGCGGGTCATCGCCTGGTATGAAATCAGGTGGTACATAACCCCCATGCCTTGATACCCACTTGTCAAAACGAGGGATAGCTTTATTCAAGGGTTGCACTCTTGAACTTTTCCGTATCTACCCAGTTTGGCAAATAAACCACCTTCTTCCGATTTACGTATAAAGCATCCCTCTGTAAGAATTTCGAGATGCAGAAAACCACGTCAGCCGATTTAAGGATGTACCTGAATAGCCAAGCCGGAGTTTGAGGGTCTTTGATGTCCATATGGTCAATGACGATAGGTTTTCTGAAAAGACGAGAGATAATTAGCGCGGGAAAACCAGAGCATATAGAAGGCGCATGGGCGAATACTCTCCTGACACGGAAAACGTATGGCAGGCTATATAAAAGCATCAAGGGGATTGCCAGTGCCTTCAGCCATTGAGAGGACTGCCTGTTGACCGAGATTTCAACGTAGTCCCATCCGATACCGGGTATTCTCTTGACTCCAAAATGCTCGGAAGGCGAGTAACTTATAACGTAGACATGGCGTTGCGACTTTACCAGGAGGTCAACCATCGCATCTAACCGAGCCGAGCCACCTATGCCAACACCGGAAGCACAGGGAGCAAAGTAGAGTACCCTTTCTTTAGGGCATAAGGCCGAGAGAATGTCCCCAAGCCCCATAGCTTCGATACTCTTCATCCCCACTCCATGATGTGACGCTTTTTAATATGACCATCCCATGTGACGCCGATAGCACAGACATTGCACTCTGGAAGGGTGTACTTCCTAGCTTTCTGCCAGAGTTTGTTGTTCTGCCATTTCTCGATAGGGTCTCTCAGAGCGTTCCCGAAATCGTATTCCCCTGAAGCAACCTTATTCTTAAAGATGGTCTCCCCGCCACAACAAGGAAATACCTCTCCGTTCATACCTACAAGGACATCGGTAAAAGGGAAATGGCAGAGACGTCTGGGAAAATCGCACCCGAAAGGCGGGTCATCGGCTGTTATCATCTCAATCCCGTATAAGTTCGCTAGATTCTTAGCGTTGTTAAAACAAAGGTCTGACAATTCCTGATGATAGAAAAGGGAATCAGTCTCTTGAAGGTCGCCCATCTTTGAACGATGTTTGTAGAATTTAGCGTATCGGGCAGTGACCTTTGAAATTCCCAGATGCCTTGCCAGAATGATAAACTCACCAAGGTCAGTTATGTTCCTTTTGTGAGCTACGAAGGACATCATGGTCTGGTCACCCGGAGCTAGTTCCTTGTATCGCTGGATATTGTCTACCACGTTATCAAACTGGTCTACCTGCATCGTTTTACGGTATACATCAGGTCTGGCAGCGTTGACTGAGACTGACAAGACAGCAATTTTAAGTTTAGAAAGGTCTACTGCAAAGTCTCCGAGTGCTATGCCGTTGGTGGTCAGGAATACCTTCACTAGGGGGTATTTGTCGTTAACGAATCTGATAATAGGCAAGGTATCTTCGTTCAAGAGAGGTTCGCCTGCCCCAGAGAGGCAGATATTGTAAAACCTTTCAAGGTGAATGTTCCTGGCTATGACTTTGAATTTATCCAGCGTCAAGTCCATGCGGGGGTCATCGAAATAAGGAGCGACCATACAGAAGTTACACCTATCATTACATCTATTAGTTGTCAGGAATGAGGCTTGCCGTGATACTGTCAGAGCACGAGGGGATACCTTTCTGAGTAACGGATAGGTAAAGCCAATGTAAGGACGTAGTTTCTCTACCATATGCTGGCAGGTTGTCCAATTCAAAATTACTCTCTCCTAACACGATTAGTAACAGACTAATCAGCAAGAATCCTTTGTATTTCCTTCCGATGCTTCCACATCTTGTAGACAATGCTATGTTTACCCCCATAGGGTTTCGGTTCTCTCCACCATCGAGGGTCAGGATGATTTTCTAATCTGGGTTGCCACTCTCCGTCCAGGATAGCCAAGATGATTTGCTCAACCCACCAGTCACGTAGGTCGGCATAATAGATGTCATGTTCAAACTCACAGACTGCAATCTTGAAAATGGCATCGAAGAGAGGTTGACGCATCGAGTTATGGTGATAGGTGTTGAATTTCTCAATTATCTTAAGAGTCGGATGCGTATTGGCGCAGTTGGTATTCTCAAAGGTAGGCGTAGGGTATCGCCTGATAGATTTGACGATTTGTGGAATGACACGAATCTTACTCCACCAAGAAGTAGCTTTGTGAAATTTCTCAAGTCCCTCCATGAGGGGCTTTTTGACCTGATTTATGAAATATTGTCTGCGCCGATATAGGATATACTGACCGATTGACTCGGTTTGTTTGGTATAGAGGTCTGCAAAGTCGGCAGGCTCTCGTTTGCCTGCCTTCATTCTTTCGTATATTTGGTCTAGTAAGGGGTGTTCTGACATAAATCTCCAAGGGGGAGGATTGCTAGTCCTCCCCCTCTTTACGTGCTAGTCTACTACCGTCCACCTCATATAGAGGCCAAGTGATTGGAGGTCTCCGGCAATAGTGCCTTCAGGGGTAGCTTCAACATTGAAGTTGTACCCCGCCTTGAGTGCATCTGCGTCAAAGGCAGCCTCAATGTCGTTATAGCAAATCTTGTTATCTGCCAAGGCGGTCGGGGCGGCGGCGGCATAAGCCGTGCCAGTGTCACCAGTATTCGTGACACCATCTGCCGCAACGATAATGGCGGCGGATATGGTCATGGAGGTCTCCCCAATGCTGTTCCAGATAAGACGAGCTTTCTGAAGGGCAATGGCATTGGAGGGAATTTTACCCTGGAAATAAACCCGTTCTGTGGTGGTCGAGTCCAGGGCGGGGCCAACCCACTTAGGGCTATCAATCACACCTAGCCCTGGTTCTGAGGTCAGGTCTTTTTGGTTCGCTTCAATAAAGACCTCAAAGTCGTGTTTACCACGAATGTTAATTCGGGCGCGGTAAGTATCCACCGCAACACCCACTTGCTGAATGACATCGGCGGCGGTGGCCGGTCGGGTATGGGTAAGCGCCCCAGCAGTACCCGATACATAAAGGGCGCCATCTTCGGTATAAGGTGCATCGGCATCATACAGGGTGCAGGCTTCGCAGGCGTTGATTTCATCGCCAGACACGCCACCGTCCATAGCGATGAACTTGGCGTACAGGTTGGTAGCCGCATCAGTGGCATCAGCTTCAACGTATCCTGTTCCATTCCATGCGATAGCATCGCCACGACTTACCGTCCCGTTAAGGGTTACCTTAGTGATTCTTTCGGCATTTTCAATTACAATATCTGAAGACATTTTATTTCTCCTTTAGGCAGTCACAGTTCCGTCAGCATCAATGCCATCGACCTTGGCACAGGAACGAATGTCCTCAATTTTGAGACCGCAATACCACTTGATGCGTGTCCGTGTGGCATCCTTGGTCTCCAGAGAGCCTAGTTTCTCAACTTGAACTCTCGCAGGAGTAGATAGACCGCAACAGCCCTGCGGGTGCATGGTCAGGACGAAGATTGAAGTATTCCCGCCGCCTGTTGAAGCAGCATAAGCCCCGGCAGAAGCAGTCTCAGTGTCCAAAAGGTTGTCATCGGTAATGATTTCCATTTCATCGAACATCTGGATGGGCTTACCATATTCGTTGACGCCTCTTGGGAAGGCCGAACCGATGGAGTCCAGGTAGACGGAGATATACCGGCGCATCGCTTTGGTCATCAAGATATATTTCTTTTCGTTGCGATAACCAGTTATCAGGTCGATAGCAGACCGGAGCTTCGCCATAGAGAGGGCTGTTCCAGCAGTCGAACCAGCATGGACAGTGTTATAAGTCGTGCTGGTCAGCATTAAATGGAGACCGTCAAAGGATTTCGTGTCGCTCTCGTCATTACCATAGAAGAAGGTGTTGAGGAATTTGTTGTTGACCGCCGTAATCTTCTGCTGAATAGTCGTGGTCTCCATATCGATTTGATTACGGGTCGCTTTCAGGAAGTTGTCCACATCAGCATCACCGCCGAGATTCTTCAGAGTAACGGTGTACTGAGTGATAACATGGGTACTCTCAGTCCATGTGTCCCCAGGGTCGTAGAACTGAGCAGTCGGGGATGTCGTGACCACATCATAGGTCAGTGAGTTCCCCTTAATATCCTCAAAGGGCAGGAGTTCTAGAGTCCTGCTTTCCTTTGCCAGAAGGTCGGTGACTACCTTCTGGAGTATGGTTGTGCTGTATTTATTACCCTCAGTGAGGGTGGCAATAGCCATTTTTTACCTCCATTTATTCAGTATTTTTGAGTGCGAATTCGATTTTTTCACGAGGAGATAGTTTGTCAAAGTCCACGCCCGTATTCCCGCTTGCTCCTTCAGCCGCTACCTTTGTCGCTGGTTTCGCCGCTATCTTGGTCTGCTTAAAGGCCATTTCAACGGCTTTCAGTTTCATTTCGGTAGGATTGGAAGCTGTGGCTAGTTCGGTTGCGGCTGTCTTAGGCAGGTTATACTGAGTAATCAAGTCACCTACCAGTTTCCCCAAAGCTGCTTTGTTAAGTTCAGCCGTGAGAACATCCAATTGAGCCTTCTGTTCGGCCAGTGTGGATGCTTGAGTAGCGAGTTCCTGTTCTCTCGCGGCGGTAGCCTTTGCCCGTGCGATGATTTGCTGTGCCACAGTCATATCCCCGCCGGAGGATTCGACCTGCTTTAAAAAGGTCTGTTGCTCAAGTTCCGCAGCTCTCGCAAGCGCCTGTTGGTGCGCCTGTTCAAGTTTTTGGATATCCTCTCGCATCTTCTTGACTGTGCCTTCGTAGCCACCTTTGACGGTTGCCTTCGCTTCCTCGATGGCTTTAGCCAGGGCTTCGGGTGTGATTGTCTCCTCTTTCGGAGTCTCTGTTTTCTCAGATTCCGCCTTGACTTCCTGCGCTTCCTTGGTTTCCTCGGTTGCTACCTTCGCTTCTTCAGTTAGGGCAGTTTCCAAAGTCTCTGTGGAAGTTGTAGTCTCGTCATTACCCATAAAAGTTAAAAATCCTCCTAAATTTGCCCAAAATAAAACCCGCCGAAGCGGGTTCGTGGGCTATTACTAAACAGTTTTACTGTGTTAGCCTACTTTTGGCTGTTTCTCCACTCCTGAATTTCCTTCAGTTTGGCTGAGTTGATTCTTGCCGTTGTCCCGTAGGTGTTTACCCCAACACCAGACAGTCCAATGGTTGACAAGATAGCACTTGGTAAACCTTCAAGGGCATAAGCATCGCCAATTTCTTCTGCTGATGCCGGGGCGAAAGTTTCCTTTATAAATTTAGCCAACCCCGCCGTTGAGGCAAGGTTTATCTTCTCACCGACATAGTTTTTACCAGTCAAGATACTGACGATAGCTCCAATGCCAGGGGACTCTTTGCTCTGAGCAAACCTAGCTAAGATTTCACCCCTGGGGACGGGTACGATTCTCCCGTTCGCTTGTTTACGGCTACCCATCGTCCAGTCAATATTCCCTCTCGCATCAACATAAGGGGCTAATTGCGCTCCCATCCTGAGTATCTGTGCTGACCCTTGCCATAAATCTATGCGCTTATTACCAATACGCAACTTGATAACTTCCGATGAACGAGGGTCGCCTTCTACACTACCTCCCAACGCAACACCCATTCCCAGAATAGCGGCATTGACTCCTGCCCAGGCGAATAAGGTGCTCCATGCTTCTTGCCGTACTGCCTTTGAAGAGGAAAACAGTTTGACAGGCCACTCAAACCTTGAAGCTGTGTATCGAGGGGAAGAAAGTAATTTATTAAGAATATCGCCTGCCGTTCCCTTTAAGAAGTTGGGCATTTCGCCACGTCCAGCAAGTTCGTTCAAAAGAGAACCCATAACCTTGTATTCTTCGGGACTGGCTTTCATTTTGTCGAGTACCTTGACGGTCTGCTTGCCAACGTCTGTCACGAAATAGTTGACCGCTACACCAGCACCACGATTGGACATTCTGACACCAGGGATATATTTCTCAGCCAGTTTAGACGCCATTGTTTCAGGTCTATCCCAATAGGTAGCGTTGGCCTTTATATCGTAAAGGTCGAGTCCTAGCTTTTGAATTGCGTTCATTCTATCTGGCTCAGTACGTATCAGATTGTCTATTTCAAAGGCAACCTTATCGCTCTTCATTGCCTGAAAGTACGGCTTCCATGTTTTGAGCCAACTGACAGGATGTCTTGCCCCAGAGATACCGAGTTGCCTAGTCATCATGGACATATCAAAGGCAAACTTTACCGCCTTCGGGATACCGAGAGCATCAACTATATTAAGACCAATATTCTTTAATGTCTTGATGACGGTCTCCCTTGCAGTTGGTGGTAGCATGGAGAATTTCTCAAGAGATAGAATCGGTTGGCTAATAGCGCCCTTAACCGGAGTTGCTATTTGGGCAGCACCCTTGGCAGGGGTAGAAAGTTCCAGGATTAAATCAAGAGTTGCTTGGTCTATCTCTTTCTGTGTCTTAAATGGCCCAGCCTTAAAAGTGCTAGGCTGTTCAGGTATCAAGGGTTGCTGTACCGGAGTTAGTAATGGCTCTTGGGGAAAGTCTGTTTTAGTAACATTCTGCGGCTTGTTTGCCAAGTCTAATTTTAAGTTCGTCAACGAGCGTTCCCTTTCAGCCGCAGTACCAAATCCCGTAGTCTTAAATTCGCTAGGTTTAGCGTGAGACATTGGTATACCCATTGATGGAAGATTTCTCAGATAGTCAGCCAAGGCAGCGTCAACATCCTGTGGATTGGCCTTACTTGCTAAAAGACGCCTTTGCATCTCTTCTGGATTCGTGATAATCTTCTTGATTTCTGGATTGGAGTCAAATATTCTCAATAGTCTTGATTTGGCCGAACCGCCTTTTATACCCGCAATGTTAGGAATAGGCTTACCAGCCAAAGCGTTATCCAAAGCCGTCTTAGTAGAGGCGATTTCAAACGATTTCATTGCGGGGGGGATTGTCGCATCCTCGCCAATAACTTTAATGATTTTGTTGTAGGCCGCATCTACTACATCTGAAGGTAAAGTAAGACCAGTGGGCGTTCGGACATACTCACCTTTGAAAGCGGCGGTAGCCCTTTGAATTGCAGTTCTGGCATCTACTCCACTAGCTTGTTCCTTAGCCAGTAACTCGGAAAATCTAGCAGAGCGAGTTGCCCTGTCTTTTGCCCATATCTCTGACTGTGCCGCTAGTGCCTCTTCTGACTTTTCCCCCGATATTGCCTTACCGAACTTATTGAGTGCATCATCTATCGGATTATCTGCTACCGGAGGTACAGGCGGTTTCGTAGGGGGGACAACCCCACTAGCCCCTTCTTTTACGCTTGGGACTTCGCTAACAGGGGGCTTTGCTTCGGGTTTAGGTGTAGTTGGTTTAACACCAGCCTTTACGTCCTCAATTCTGACCTCGCTGCCACGTTTGCCTTCCTTCAAGGGGGTCTTCTCTGCGTATTTCTGCAAGAGGGATTCGATGTCCCCTTTACCTGCGCCTTCACCAATTGCGCCAACTTCTGACTTGGCATTACGTGCCACTACCTCGGCGTTCTTGGCTAGAGATTTCAAACCAGCCCCGGCATTTCTTAGAGAGATTAACGGAGGGACGGCGAGTACCACTTCTCCAGCCTTGGCAAGAATGTCAGCCCCAGAAGTCTTGATAGTAGAGGGGGATTCTTGTCCGCCACCAATGCCACGTGGCAGTTTAATCGGTATCTTAGGATTGGGGATTTCAAACGGAGTAGTGAATCCCTGAATAGCTTGCTTGATAATTGGTTTTTGGGCAATATCCTGAGTAAGAGAGCCAAAAGCAATGTTTTCTTTACGTGCAAGAGCCTGTAAGAATGATTCGGGTTGCACCAAAGGCGGGTTAATAGGATTGCCTTGCTCGTCAAACTGTAATGCCGTTCTCTGCCATTCCGGTTGCGTAGAAATATCAACTAATCCTGTCTTAGGCCGTGCAGGGTTATACTCTTCTTGCCCGCCCGTAACGGTATCAGAGCTGATACCACTAACCAATGCCTGATACCAGGGATACTGTTGAGCCAAACGCTTTCGGCGTTCCTCTTCAGTCTCAGGGACATATTTTAATGGATTATATTGATTTAATGGCATCTTCTACATCCAATTAGCAGTCGGAGCAAAGCGCTTCGGGGTATAGCCCCGCTCTCTCGCAGACAAATCCATGAATTCTTTGTACCAAGGGTATTGCTCTGCCTTAACTAATAATGGGTCTCTAGTCACTTCAGCCGTTGATTTCCCTTCCATACCCATACGTCCATAAGCTAACTGAGCTTTTGTGGAGTCTACATTACCACCTATGGTATGAAGTGCCCCCCACCATGCCTCACGAGCGCCAGGATGTAATATATCAAACTCGGAAGCTATCTTTGGGGCGTTGGCATTGATGAACTCTCGATAATTCTGATTGGTTTGCCCCTCGCCCATCTTTGAAAGTTGCAAACCAACTATCTTGTTCTGGGCGTCCATCGGAAGAGGATTAAAACCGGCTTCAATTCTGGCCTGTTTTTCAAGTGCCTGCCGTCTACCCATATTGGCTACCGTGTTAGGATTAAGGGATAATTCATAATCTCGGCGTGCCTGTGCATCTGCCTGTTGGTTATAAGCGTCCCAACCCCTAGCGATTGCGGGTTGCATCCTCTGATTTTCCGCAATGGAAGCGGCAGAAGTAAAAGTCTGGTCTTGTCCTGGTTGCTGCATGGCAGGCTGAAGGCCATAATACTTGTTCCACTCTTCAGTCTTTTGATTTTGCTCGTCAATCTGCGCCTGATATTCTGCGGCTTCCTTAAGATACTGATTATTGGTTCTTAGTGTGGCAACATCTTTTGCAGCAACTATCGCCAGTCTTGGGGGTTGACCTGGTGCGGAGAATACCATCGCAGTGGGTTTTTCGTCTGCGGATTTCTGTTCGGCTTGCTGTTTAGCCCACGTTGACTGTTGCTTTTTGAACGATTGTACCTGGCTGAAAATAGGCAAACTGGTATAACTTAAAGGCGCACCTTTAGTATCGGCTTGCCCTTCAATAGAAGCTAATTGCTGGTCTACAAGGTTCATCTGCTCAAGTTTCTGAGCTTCAGTTATGACGCCCTCAGAGACCAACCAATTAAGATATTCTTCTACCTGTTTTAAGAAATCCTGTTCGCCTTGACTTAACGGCATTACGGCGCTCCTGCTTGCTCAGGTACAGCATTCATCGCTCCACCTGGCAATCCTCCCATCATTTCGGAAGGCATTACGTCTGTAGATACACCCGTCCCATCAGGCGGCATACCCGCCCCAGGCGTACCCATCGAAGCATTCTGTAAAGGTGTTGGTTTGCCCTGCCCTGGCATCTGCCCTGTCATCATCATTCTTAGCCCCGCCAAGACATTCATAGCCGGCATATTTTCTTGAACAGGGATGTTGGGCGCATCGGCAAGGGCTGCAAGATAGGCTTTCCACATCCTGTTGACCTGAAGGTTGTCTCCGAACTGTTGGTCTTTCTTCTTTTGTTCCAAATCAGGGTCTTCCACCAACTCGTCCAGAATAGTCCGGTCAGACAAGAGAGGTACACCCGCAGCATCAGGCTGACGTGCCAATTGAGCCAACTGCATCTTTTGGGCGTCATCCTTCGGTAATGTGGGGATAAGTTCAATTTCAGGTATCCAGTCCTTCTCCAAATCGTCAGGAGTGATAACCTGTGCTTTGGGATAGCCGAATGTCTCATTACGGGAAGTCCTGCCACGAATGTTTACCGGATTCCATGCTTCCTTGGCGTACTGGTTTAAGAGTTGGATACAGTCCATCTTATAAGCCTGATTCAAGCATGTGACAAAAGGTGCTACCACTGTCTCCAGACTGCCCTGAAGTTGGTTGATGGCAAACCCTGAGAGTCTAAATCCGAGTTCACCATAAGCGGTATGTGGGAGACTCCCACGTTGTTTTTCGCCGGATACTAACGCAAGCAAAGGTTGAGTCTCCACTGGCATCGTAGTCGGTATGGCAGGCTTCACATCTTCTCCGATAGCTAGTGGGATTGCATCAGCTTGTTCGGAGTTCCAGATGTCCCTATCTATGTGAGACTTGCCATCCTTGCGCCATTCCAGCAAGGGAACTTTGACTGCCCTGTGGACAACAGTAATAAGGTCGCTCATAACCTTGTTCATTATGGGTTCAAGGTCACGATTAGCCTTAAAAGCAGACTCGCCTACAGAGGCATTTATTAAGGCATCCACCCGGCCATACATGGGGACTTGTGCCCCTACCCGATGAATCGTTACCGGATTATAGTCGAGTCCATGCGGAGTAGGAGGCTTTGCATAAAGGTCTTCTCCGATGATTATGGCATTTATCTTATCTGTCCAGTAATCAGTTAATTCAAATTCTTGCTGGCCTGCGGAGAGTTTGGACTTGGGCACGCCCCATTCCTCTATGATTTCCTCACGAGTAACCTTCTTGGTGTGGGCTGCCCATGTCAGACCCTTTGCCCCTTTTCCATAGGCTGTGTTGTAAATATCCCACGTCTGAATCAAGGGATGTGTCTGTCCGTCATCATCCTTGTAAACGTAAGCTAACCTGGCAAATGACCCGAACACGACAGAATAGAAAGCCCTCTGCTGTCTGAGAGAGGACATATCAACGATATTCAGAAGCCTCTCATCGTTCCAGTTAAGACACCCATAGAAGAATCGCTCGATATTGTTGGCTATTGTTCTCTCCGGCTCAACCAATAAATCAAGCGGAAAACGCACATTTAGCTTGGCATCTATTAGCATCGCAATGAGTTTATCGGCATAGACTCTTGGAGCGTTAGATGTATAGCCGAAATAACCACGCTGAGGGGAGTATGGTTTCAGATTGTAAAGATTATAGTCGCCGTCCCAACGTGCCTTCTTTTGAAGCCAAACGGTATTGTTGCGAAACTCGGAAATCTTTTTCCGAATCTTGCCGATTTCCATTAAGTCGTTGTTCGTCTTTACTTTTTTGGCCATTTAAACCCCTTAAAAAGGTATGTCGTCCGAATCCTTAGCTGCGTCCTTCGCCAGTTGTTCCAGGTCAACTCTCTCTACTTTGGGCATCCCCATCCTCGCCCGATTTTCCATCGCCCGAATCATGTTCTTCATCCTGGGGTGCATATCAGAGAGGCAGATAACCTCGCCTACTTTATCAATGACGAATGCAGGCTTGTCTCTGACAATGACAGTAAGAGGGAGCACTGACATCAGTTTGTCAGCTCCGCTATAGTGCATTATTTTTCCAACTTCCGCTATGGTAAGGATTTTCACTTAACCTCCTAAAATTGCCTTATCTTCCCGTAAGCACTACTCATATTGGCGTATCCGAGCATATCAACCAGCCCGTAGCACAGTGCCTTGCACGCATCGTTATTCTTATCGTCAGGCACATCGCCAATCACGTTGCCATCTTTGTCAGAGCGCCATTTGTAGATTTCCTGGCGGTCTGTAATGGGGTTGGTGCAACCGCCCATTTCAGAGATAAGCCCACGACATTTTGCGTTGATATATAACTTCGGCCTGTTAGTTATCGGATTAACCTGAAGGCAAGATTTGGCTCTTTCGATACCGTCTATAATCTGGATTTTCTGTGAACTGAGATGTATCCCCCCTTCCAGCAACCAGATTTCGGCGGGAGCTGGCATCCCCTGATGCTGAGTCCCTGCCACATCAATACATCCCGCTTGTACCTTCGTCCACCACTCTTTTTGCATGGCGGCCTTGACCATCTGAGAAGTAACAAGCCCATGTTCGTAGATTTCGTCTACGATATAAACTTCCTCACCCTTCTTTTGAGCGGCCAAGACAGCATAGTAGTGAGAATAACCAGGGTCTACCCAGATGTAGACAGGATATGTGGGGTCAAACTCGAATCTTCCCCCGATTCCGGTATGAATTTCGTTCCTAAACTCATTAAATACAAGTCCAGTAGGCGGACACGGAACACCACCGAAGCGTTCCATGAACCATTCTTTTGAGAACATCGCCTCCAAACGCTTGATTTCAGGGTCATTGCGTCCACCAGGGTAAAGAGCCAGGTTAGACCATGAGGGAACAGAGAATGACTTTGCCCCTTCATTGTTTGGGGCTAACCAACGAAGATATAAAGACGGATACCATCCCAAACTATGTTCAAACGTGCCGGACAGAAGCAGTTTGCCCTTTTTAGGAGCGATTCTGCCCTGAAGTCTCAGATAGGTCTCATAATCCAACTGGGATGCTTCACACCCGATGATAAAATTAGGTGCTTCTGACGCCAACCTACGAGGGTCTTTAGCCGATTTTGTAGTAATTCTTATGCCTAAAGCTGGAATGAAAATTTCCCCAGGGTTAACTTGTTTGGTCGCTTCGTAAATAACACCGAGCTTATCAAACCCTTCACAAATGTAGCGATACTCCCTCTCCGTCCTTTCATAATCGGCAGCTACCAGCCACGTTAAGGGGTTTTCAAAGAATTGTGATAGAAAATCATTAGCTGACAGGTAAGACTTACCGCCCTGCTCTCCACCGGCTACTAGTCTGACTCTCTCTTCGCAATCATGTACCGCTTGCTGTTCTGGAGAGGGCTTATAGCCTATCTTCTCGAATATGAGTTGACGTTGCTCCTTTGTACTCACCTATCTCTCGCCCACCAGGGCATACCAGTCACCCGTACAAGTTGATGCCCCGGGGTCAACATCTGCTGTGGCCGTGAATTTTGTCCCATCAGCATCAGAGTCCTTTGAAGTCACCGAAACTTTGCCCGAATTTCCCCATCCGGTAACAGTTACTGCAACTCTAGTTGGGGCTGCGGCCAACCCGTGAGCGACCTTTACCGTAGTCGCTCCATTTGCGATGGTGAAAGAGCCGGATGCTTCAGTCTTCCAGCCGATGTTGTCATGTACTCTGCTATTTGCCCCCGTAGCAGTTATTGTCCCTACGCTTCCGTTCTGGATGTTGTTATCGTGAATATCGTTTCGTGCCCATGTGGCATCTTCAGTAACGAAAGCTGAAGGTGTGGTAACGTTATTCGCTACATGGCAATCGTGAATATTACAACCACCACCAGCCGCTTCTCCCGTAATTCCCAATGCAATATGAGGATAGGTGCTGGCTGCGGCTTGTCCCGCCTCAGAGAATGCCACGTCCGCTACTTCAATAGCAGCCGCCCCATTGGTGATTCTGAGATTTTCGTATTGAGGAGTGTTTAGAGTCCCGCCGATAATCTGTCCTGCACCACCGGCAGAAATTACGATATTCGCCCCCAAGTTCTGCCAAACAAAGGCGTTTATAAGAAAGTCGGCAGCGCTGATTAGATAGATGCCGTGATACTGTTGCCCTGTCGTGCCATTGTCGTGAATAAAGGATTGGTCAACGAAAAGAGCATTGATATTCATGGTAGAGTAAATGCCGTGTTTCTTGTTTTGCCCGATGTCAGTACGGCTTATAATCGGATAGTCGCAACGTACTCCTGATGAGGTGATATTGAAATAGATACCGTAGTCGTCAAAGTCTCTTATATCAACTTCATCGGTAAAGAAATGGTCTCCGTTGGTAATCTCTATCCCCGAACCGCCAGTATTATTTGCCGAACGTCCCCTTAACCCGATGTGGGAAAACCCACCCACCCTTGTAGAGATACTCGTCCCATCCCCTATTTTGAAAATACCATCGTTGTTATACGAATAGATGAGTGCTGAATCTTTGCCTGAACCGATGGTGAAAATGACCTTCATCCCTTGGTTGACTCTCGCATCAAAGCGATAGTCTCCCTCAGTAAGTTGAATGACTCCGGTGGAGAGTTCATCCATGAGCATGATGTAGTCGGCTTCATCATGGTCGAAGTCGCAGACTATATCCGCTATTTGCTTGCTTCGAGCTGATGAATTATGGGCGGCCATAGTCAGCCAGGTGGATTTGTCCCTGCTATCGGCAAACCTCATCTAATATCTCCACTTGGTCACGGTGTAGTTGTTGGTAACTTCTGCCGGAGTAAGGACATCGGAATAAAGCCGCACTTCACCCATAGAGCCTGTTAAAAATGTTGTTCTTTCTATGTTCCTGAAGATGGTGATTTCATCATTGTAGTTATCTATCACGGCATCAGCCGTCAGGGTGTTGGCAGAGACGACTCCGTTGACATAGACCAACCCTGTAGGACGGGCGAAAGTGCAAACAACGTGAGTCCAGGTATCAGAGGTGAAAGCTATCGAGGCTGTAGCATAAAGAGATGTCCCATCGCACACATGAAATTGAAGGTTAGTAGCCCCCGCCTCAACACGTATTCCCCAGCCGTGCTTTGCTGAACCGAAGATACCTCTGGCAATGATATAGGGATAGTCAGCCGGAGCTACGGCCTTGAACCATACCTCGATTGAGAAGTTGTTGGTGAACCCGAAGACGGCATTGTTGGTAACTTCTATAAGGTCATCGCCGTCAAACACCCTGCCCTGACTTCCCCACGTTGCCCCTGTGACGGTGACGGTATGCTGAGAAGAGCCTTTTGATGTGAAAGATGCTGCCTGTTTATCAACTGACCAGAACGGGACGTAAAGAACGAGATTATCACGGACAAACGGAGGCCATCCGCCACCGTTCTTCTCGTTCATTAAGATGGTCTGTATCTGGCGCTTCCTTAATTCTTCAGGACTCAGCATTATTTGCTCCTATTGGAGTGATGGAGTCAGTCTGTTTGGTGATTACCGCATCCCAGGGGGAAGCAAGACGCGGTACATCCTTCGGTTTCTCGACAGTAACGGTCTGCTGCCCGGTAACACGCTTCAATTCTTCAAGAAGAGCCTGCATTTTGGAGTCCACCGAACTGACACGGTAGTTGTCTCTGAACTCCGGGTAAATTCCTTTAATGAGAAATATCTTGGCAATGATGTTTTTCTCATTGGAAAGAGCTTCAATCATGCGGTCTCCAAAGGCTTCCCTCGCTGTACGGCACATGCCGGAGAAGTCCTTGTCATCTCGAAGCCAATGCCGGACTCTTACAGCCGGATAACCAAGTAAATCAGCCGCTCCCGTTGGTGTAACCGCCTTGCCGGATTCGATTGTCTCGATAATCTGTAGTTTGGCCTGGACTATTGCCTCATCAGATAGTTGCTTTTCATTCTTAAAGACAATGGGTTTCCTTTGTTGCCCTCTTCCACTATTGGTATGCCTTTTATCGTTGGGCTTCTCATAAACAGCCTTCATCTACCAGCCGCTCCATAATCAGAACTTTTATACCAGCGCCATATGCCCCGTATGTGAAAGGCAGATACCTTCTTCCGCATCTGAATATCACAATCAGGACAATTTAGCTTCACATTAACTTTCGTTATTACTTCTTCTTCCCGCTTGCACTTCGGACACTCGAATTCATAAATAGGCATACTTGACTTTTAACCTCGTTTATGGTAGATTAAGCAGATGGTAAATAGACTTGATTGGTTGCGTATGGCTATCCGAAAAATGACCTTCCGCCAGGAAATCTACAAAGTTTTACGTGAGGAACTGTCTGCCCTTGGCTACTGGAAGAATAAACCCAGGGGTAATCCATCTAAGGGATATAAAGCAATGAAGGAGCGATGATGGACACCTCCGAAACCTACATAAAGATGTGCGAGAAGGCGGGGGAAATACAGGGCAATTGGAAACCCGCGATAGATGATTTAGTAATTTTCCGAGATTATGGGCGATTCGATAAACGCCAATATGCCCGCCCCCTCACGTTTATAGATAACTCTGGTGAATGCTACGTATTATTTGACGAATATAGAGGACGCAAGAAAGACTGTTTCTACTGGCTACCCCATCAAGACCAGTTGCAGGAGATGGTGGGGGAAAAGGATACTGAGGAACTCATAAATACCTTCCTTTGGTCGTGTGGTTACATCGGATGGGATGAATTCTGGCATCCAGAAGATAAGAACGTCACCTCTTCATCCTTGGAACAACTGTGGCTGACTTCCGTGATGAAAAAGAAGTATGGGAAGACTTGGAATGGTCAGGAGTGGGTTACCAATGGATATTAACGAGAAAGCTAAAATTAGGAATTTCGTGCTACAAGGAACTTGCCTCTAAAGATGACTTTAGATTCGCCGCCTTCTCTAATGACCTCAATACATACTCGGCAGCATCTTTACATCCTCTCTCTTTCGCCCTAACCACCAACCAGTCCTCAAGTGCAGGGTATAACTTTAATGTCAAACCACCCTTTTCAACGGGCAATTTCAGCCTATCTCTCAGATATTCTCCAAGACTTAATTCCCCCGCCTCTTTCTCTAACCTCTCCACTACCTCGTTCGGCAACCTCACCGTCACCGCCTTGCTATTCCCTTCCGTTAATCCCATAGCTTTGTTTACATCCTGTTTTATTAAAATTACGATGTATACATATCAATAGGCGTGAGCATCCCCCTTTCCCCGATGTATACATCCTTTTTGCGTTTTCTAACCACTGGAGGGTGGATATGATATATTCCGTTTCACCTGGGGTTCATGCCACCCCTCTACCCTCATTCCCAGTCTGCTTTAGGGCGTACAATAAATCTTATGCAAACCCTATTCGTAGCTAGGTTAACAGTATAGCTTTACATTTCTAGTTATTTGGGGGTTATTTGAGGGTCGGACATACCAGGAATGTCAGGCACAACTTAGCTTTGGGAAAGTTCTTTCAAAAACCCCGGCTGCTCGCTTAACCCTTCCCCCCGCCCATTCCGGCCCCACCCTTAGCTCATTGTTAGTCATCTGAAAAGACAATTGAGGCCACACTGACCTGGCCTTGGAAGACCACGCCCTCAGGGATAGAGTAGCTTCCCATGCGGCCATCGAGGGGCAAAACCTTGCGGCACAGTCCCTCTGACCACACCCCTACTACTTTGCTTTTTGAGTTTGCTCTGATGAACTTATTACCCCGGAGAGTTACGAGCGTCCCATCTGTTATTGATTTAGATAATTGGTATTCCATACTAGCTTTACGGACTACACCGAGTTGGGAAACTGAATCATCTTCAATCACGCCTAGCCTGCTCCTTTCGCAATCTCTCAACGTTTGTCAAACAACAACACTGAGGGAACTATCTAATGCAATAGCCCAACTATCCATATGGATTGCACACCCTAACGGCGGGATTACCCTTGCCTTATGCCACGCTTTACGATAGTAAGACAAAACTCGGAAATTGCCATCCTCTTCAAATATTGCATAGAACCGATTATTAAACTTAAGAGAAAAAGCATTAACTACTCTTGTCATACCAGCTCCAGTCCTCAGTATCCGGCCTTTTGTCCTTACTCTCGAACTTCCTGGCAACCTCGTCCTTTTCCTCTGGTGTTTTCAGATAATTAGGCTTAAATTTTGGGTTGTTTTCTGCCATATCTTCCAAAGCTAACCCACGCTCAAAATATTTATTACCCTTATGCCTGTAACCCACTTGACAACAATCTTCCCTATATAGTAGGCTGTAAACAGGGTTAAGAAGATGATTACCACGATAGTTTTGGTCAGCCTTGCCTACTACTGGCTCTTACTAGAGTCAAACTTCCTGAGAATCAACCTGTGTCAATCAGGCTATGATTTAGACTTTGATTCAGAGAGGCCAGATGAGGATTACGACTATTACAATTCTGAAGATTTTATTGAGGCCATGAATGACCTGGACGAATTCATTATTAAGGAAGCTGCCTACCTGAAGTGGTTAGAGTATCCGGTAGTTGCCAGGTGGACTTTCAGACCTACTCCTAAACAACGAGCCGCAGCCCATAAATATGACGACTACCCTCAATATAGATGGATGGATTTAGAAGAGAAGCGAAGAGCACGCCGTAATGGTGAAATGATTTACCAGAGAGGTCGTTAAACATGGACATCAATTACTTATGCCGTCACTACGGGTTCAAACCCTGGCTTGGTACTCTTCCTGGCTGGGACTGGACTTATGAGCATAAGGACGTTGTTCCACCTACTCAAATTGAAATGGACTGCGGGGGTGTTCGGCATACCATGAACATCAAAAACCCTGCTATAATGAGGGACGTGGTAAAGAGTATGAGGAGGTAATATGAATCCTAAAATCAAAATCCCTAAACTCCATTGTAACCAGTGCGGTCATAACTGGAGTCCACGTACTAGCGATGTTAGAACGTGCCCTAAATGTAAATCAGTAGCTTGGGACAAACCAAGTAAGCCCAGAAGGAAAATATGATGACTCCACGTGACCACAAAAAGATGGAGGCTTTGCTAAACAAATATTTGCCGGCAATAATCGCTGAAAAAAAGTAACTAGCCTTTATATCTCAGTTGATACCAGCACCACCAGGAGACCAAGAGGCTACCTGTTGCGCTTATCCCGCCTATACTCGCCCACATCCAGAATGTTGTCCATGCTTCTCTGTCGTAGGCCAGAGCGGATAAAATCCCACTGAATAGACCTGCCCATCCCAGGAGGAGGTCGGTCAGCATTATCAGAGCTGTCTTTATCCCCAACGCTCGGAGAGTCATCTGACATATAACCTCACTATGTTAGGGGCAGGTGTCTTTTCCACCAGGCTGCAAGAGATGTACTACCTTCAATACAGCCCTTATCGCCATTGGCTTAAGGCTTACCCACTGCCTATTTTCGCCCCCCAAAGTCTCTCTTGTAATCTTCAATGTACTCAGCAGGCTCAGTACGCTTCAATTCCATAGTCTTGGCGTCATAGACTCGAACATCGGAGTCGTACGCCCTGGAAGCATGATAATAAGTTACCGAGTTGAGGAATTTATTTGGGCTATTCGGCAAGTAGTATAGAAACAGTATGGCATAATATTGTTGTACAGGGTATTGACAAATAGGCAAAGAGCGTGTATAATGAGGTTAGAAAGTAAAGAAAAGGGGGTCACGAAAATGAA
>Ga0265297_10003277_pt1 | contig 29747 bp, 29 predicted proteins | sample Munlanlwell13791_FD_192502 | JGI IMG/M metagenome (GOLD analysis project Ga0265297, IMG submission 192502) | Leachate microbial communities from a municipal landfill in Southern Ontario, Canada - Leachate well 137-91 | ecosystem: Engineered > Solid waste > Landfill > Unclassified | place...
CTCGCCCCTGCAGGAAAAGACCGAGCGCAGGCAGGCCGAAGAGGTCAGGAAATCGGAGATCTCCGATATTGAACAGAGGCTGAAGCAGCCGAAGTGAGAGGTCTGGGTTTTTGAACTTTCACCCATGGCCGTCACACTCAAGGCACGCCTCGGATGAAAAAGCCTGCCTTTTGTCATTTTTCCTGAAAGTATGAGACCTTATTCCTGTTGAAAACCGGGCTTTCTTGGGATATACTGAATTCACAATTTAAGGAGGGGAAAAGATGCGGACATTCAGAAGCGTCATTGTTTTTTTGGCGGCAGCCGGTTTCGTGCTGACGCTTTCAGGTTGTGAAACCATGGGTGAAGATACAAAGCGCGGAGCCCTGGGCGGAGGCGTGCTGGGGGCGGTTGCCGGAGGGGTGATCGGCCATCAGGGCGGCCACGGGATCGAAGGGGCGGCCATAGGAGCGGCGACAGGAGCCATTGCCGGAGGCCTTATCGGCAAGAGTATTGATGACCGTAAAAAAGAACAGATCATGGCAGGTCAGGAGAAGCTGGGGATATCGGATGTCATTATCCTCGCCAGGGCCGGTTTGACCGACGACGCCATTATCACAAAGATTCGCCAGACGGGATCCGTCTATAATCTTTCTGTCGAGGAGATCCAGGCCCTGCAAAAGGAGGGGGTCAGCAACGAGGTCATTAATTATATGATGAGCACCACGAAAAAATAGAAATGCCCTCGCCGCCGGGGAAGGGGCGGTAGATACGTCTGTTTCCGTTACAGGGACAGATCAACGGAGGCTAAGATGACACAGAAACCCAGGTATTTTTTAAGGGCTATTGCCCACTGCAAAGAGGGCTGTAGTATCTGCCCGTGTCCGTAAGGGCGCGGGCGTAGGTTTTTCGAGGGGGTCCCGTTTAAGGAGAAGAGGTTTCTCTTTAACGGGGCCTTCCTTATCAAATGAGGCCATAGCTAATGCAAGTAAGCTTTTTTGACCGGATTTGATCCCCCTCCACTTTTTTAATTCTCGGGCAGGCCGCAGTCCTGTGTTTTATTGTCATCTTTAGGGAGATTCCATAAAACATCCGCTCATTTAAGGAGTGTGTCATGAGAGTTCATATCGATAAAAGCGGTAAGATCAGTATTTTTGATTTCAGTCCCGCGCAGGCTTACAAAGCGGCGGTCCATATGGAAAAGGAAGGCATTCAGTTCTATCAGGACCTGACCCGGCAGATCAAAGACCCCGATGCCCGCAGAGAGGTGGATTTTCTGATCGAGCAGGAACAGGAACACTTGAAGACTTTTGAGAATCTGCTGGAATACGTCAAGAAGGGTGCCGGCGACGAATTTGAAGAAGACGATATCGCCCAGTATGTTTCTTCAAATGTGTTCGACACGACCCTCGAAAAAGACGCGATGGCCAAAATGGAACATCGGCATACGGCCCTGGAAGAAGCGATGAATATGGAGCGAAGGTCGATCGTTTTTTACCAGGCCTGTCACGAAAATTCAACGGATCCCCAGGCCAAAGGCGCGTTTGAGAAGATCGGCAGAGAGGAAAAAAAGCACCTGGAAAAATTCGCCGAGCTCCTGCGCGTCAAATGCATCAATTCGCAGAAGGGCTGCCTCTTATAAAAACATTCAATGACCAATTCCCAATATCCAATGACCAATTGTTGTTGCCTGCGGCCTGTTGACTGTTGAAACTCTGATACTTTGAGGTGATTTATGTGCGGTATTGTCGGATATGTCGGAACAGACAGCGCGGTGCCTGTGCTTTTATCAGGCCTCAGGCGCCTGGAATACAGGGGTTATGATTCCGCGGGCGTCGCTGTTGTTTGCGAAGGCCGGGTCCTGACGCGAAAGACCCGCGGGAAGATCCAGGACCTGGAGCGCCTGATCTCAAAGAAACCCCTTCCTGAAACGCGCATGGGGATCGCCCACACCCGATGGGCCACCCATGGCGTTCCTAACGACGTCAACGCCCACCCCCACGCCAGTTGCGACAAGAAGATCACCGTCGTCCATAACGGCATCATTGAAAATTACCTGAAGCTGAAGGCTTTGCTTATCCGTCAGGGTCACCGTTTTGTTTCCCAGACGGACACGGAAGTCCTGGCTCACCTGATCGAAAAATATTATAAGGGAAACCTGGAAGACGCTGTCGCGCGGTCGCTCAAGGACGTGGAAGGCAGCTTCGCTCTCGCCGCGATTTCAAGTGATGAGCCCCATAAAGTCGTTTGCAGCCGCAAGGACAGCCCCCTGATCATTGCCCAGGGCCCGGGAGGTTTTTTTATCGCCTCCGACGTTCCCGCGGTGCTTGAGCATTGCCGCAAGGTCGTGTATTTGAAAGACAATCAGATCGCCGTTCTGTCGCCTGAAGGCCTGGAATTGTGCGATTTGGACAGAAAGAAGATCTGTGTCAAATTTGATATGATCACCATGGACGCCGAGAGCGCGCAGAAGGGCGGTTATCCGCATTTCATGCTCAAGGAGATCCACGAGCAGCCCCGGGTCCTCAGGAAACTGTTGTCCGCCGGACAAAAAGATATCCGGAGGTTTGAGTGCCCCTCCGGCATCAGGCAGATCGTCATTGTCGCCTGCGGCACGGCTTATCACGCGGGCCTTGTGGGCAAATACGCGATCGAATCTTTGGCCAGACTCCCTGTGTTTGTCGATCTGTCTTCGGAGTTCCGGTATCGCAATCCGCTTGTGGACGAGCATACGCTGGTGATCGCGGTCAGCCAGTCGGGCGAGACGGCCGATACCCTCGCGGCGGTGCGCGAGGCCAAGAAGCGGGGAGCCAGGATCGTTTCTATCTGCAATGTCGTCGGTTCCAGCCTGACCCGCGAATCAGACCAGGTTTTTTATACGCTCGCCGGCCCTGAAATCGGCGTAGCGTCGACCAAGGCCTATACCGCCCAACTGGCGGTTTTTTACATGCTCGCGCTGGAGCTGGCGTCGCGGAGAAAATCCATTTCTTCCAAGGATTACAAGAGTTATTGGCGCCAGCTTGAAGATATCCCCCGTTTGCAGGAACAAGTCCTTCGTTCGCGTCCGGCAATCCAGAAAATCGCTTCGCGGCACCATCATTTCGGAAGTTTTCTGTTTTTGGGCAGGCATATCAACTATCCCTCGGCCCTCGAAGGGGCTCTGAAGCTCAAGGAAATTTCCTATATCCCCGCCGAAGGATATGCCGCCGGGGAGATGAAACACGGCCCCATTGCCCTGATTGACGAATACCGGGCGGTTGTTTGCGTCGCCGTTCACTCCGTCATTTACGACAAAATGGTTTCCAATATCCAGGAGATTAAGGCGCGCTCCGGAAAGCTGATCGCGATCGCTTCCAAGGGCGATAAGGCGATACGGATGCACACGCAAGAACTCATCCTGGTGCCCAAGATCGATGAATTTTTCTCTCCCCTCCTGGTGGCCCTGCCCCTGCAGATCCTGGCTTATGATATCGCCGTGTTCAGAGGCTGTCATGTGGACCAGCCCCGCAATCTGGCCAAATCAGTAACAGTAGAATGAGTTCATGGAGTTCATGGAGTTTTTTGAGTTGATAGAGCTATGAAAATTGAGAAATTCGAAGATATAAAAGCATGGCAAGAAGCGCGCGATTTAGTGAAAATGTTATATAACGAAGCCAGGGCGAATAAGGCATTTTGGCGGGATTATAAATTCCGAGGACATATCACGGAAGCAGCCGTTTCAATTATGTCCAATATCGCCGAGGGTTTTTCCAGGAGAAGCAAGAAGGAATTACGCAATTTTTATTCATAGCAAAAGGTTCTGCGGCCGAAGTCCAGAGCAAGCTTTACGTTGCTTCGGATTTAGATTATCTTTCTCGTGAAAAATTTGATGTTCTTTATGTGAAAACAGACGAAATCGCCAGGATGATTTCGGGTTTCATTACGTATTTACTCAAGTAACTCAATAACTCAATTCACTCAATAAACCCTTGTTATACGTTGTTTCCACTCCGATCGGCAATCTGGGCGATATCACGTATCGCGCGGTCGAGGTCTTGAAATCCGTCGATCTGATTGCCTGCGAAGATACCCGCCGAAGCCGCATTCTTTGCGATGCCTACGGCATCCGCAAACCGCTCTGCAGTTATTACGAATACAACAAGCTGACCCGCGGCGAATATCTGCTGAAGCTTCTTAAGGAAGGCAAATCCGTGGCCCTGATTTCCGATGCCGGGACTCCCGGCATCAGTGACCCGGGATTTACCCTGATCCGTTCCGCGCTTGAGGAGGGGGTCAGGATCATCGCCATCCCCGGCGCGACCGCTTTGATCGGCGCCCTTTCCGTCAGCGGCCTTCCGGCCAACAGGTTTTTCTTCGAAGGGTTTCTCCCCGTTAAAAAGGCCGCCCGCAAAAAAAGGCTGGAAATCCTTGCCGCCATGGAAGTTACTGTTGTGGCCTACGAATCGCCTCACAGAATCCTTCAGACCTTAGCGGATATGGCTGAGGTCCTGGGCACGCGTCCGGTGGCCCTTGCCCGCGAGCTGACAAAGAAATTCGAGGAGGTACTGCGCGGCGATGCCTCAACATTGCTCGCGGGCATGAAGCCGGGCAGGCCCAAGGGAGAATTCGTGGTTATTTTTTAGTTAACCCGCGGCCCTAATCCGTAACGGTTTTTTTATCTTTTGATGGCAAAGGCTTTACTGGAAAATCGGAAAACCACGGGCCTGGAATGGGCAATCCTGGCCCTTTTGCTGGCTGTCCCCTTTGCCCCGTATATCTTCGCCGCCTCCCGCCTGAGCTATATCGCTTACAATAATTCTTCCGACACGTTCCTTTATCTCGATATCGCCAAAAATATCGCGCAGGGGAGAGGATGGGTCGTTTCCTTCAATAATTATCTCTTCTGGCCCGGCATTTTCCATCCGGCTCCGCCTTTTGTCCATTGTGGACTCCCTTTTTTATTGGCCCTGGCCTCCGCGTTATTCAGGCAGATCGAGTCTTTTGTTTTTCTCAATTTTTTTCTGGCCGCCTTCAATGCCGCGCTTCTTTTTAAGGTTATACGCTCTCTGACAAAAGACAAGGTCATCGCTTACGCGGCAGCCTGTATCCTGGCGGCTTCTGTTTCCATGGAAATTACCCTGTTGCGTATCCTCACCGAGCAGTTAAGCCTCCTGGTAACGCTTACGGCTTTGGGAATTTTTATATCCGACACCCGGCTGACCCGCCGACGGGCGGTTTTGACGGGCCTTCTTCTGGGCATGGGCCTGTTGATACGCTCATCCAGCTTTTTTTACCCTCTGGCTTTCGCCGGGGCCTTGCTCTTTGGAAAGCAGGCGATCAGGGAACGTCTGTCTCTGGCCCTCGTCCTTCTGCTTTCATCCTTTGGGCTCATGGCGGCCTGGGAAATTTTTGTCTATGCCCGCTTTGGGGCCTTCTTTCCGCAGTATCCTCAGGCCTTCAGGAATTTTTACCTGGCGGCCTTTTACGCAGGAGGCCATCTATCCGGTCAGGTCCCCGTGGTCCGTCCCCTGGCGGATTTGGAGACTGTTTCTTTTCTATGGACGAATGCCGCCGGAGTTTTCAGGGCCCTTTTTTCCATGCTCAGGGTCCTCATGATTTTTTCCCTGGCAGGGATCGGACGCGTTTTGTTCCGGGAGAGGGAAAGGGGGGAATCAGCCCTCATGTTCCTGGCGATTTTTCAGGTCTGCAGCCTTATCCTGTTCTATCCCTATGTCAGGTTGAATGATTTTGAACTGGTCCGGTTTCTTTTGGTCCCTGTTTTGGCCCTGTTGATAACGGGATTAAGGGATTTTAAGGTTTTTTGCTTTCGTTTTTTCCCGAAAACCAGGTCCCTGTTCTTTTTTTCGGTGATTTCCATTGTTTTTCTGACAAACATGCGCCAATCCCTGGAAGTCCTGGATGTTTACTGGAAAGAGGAGAGATCCGGCAAGGTCCAGGCGCTTAAAGAAGTGTCCGAATGGGTCAAACAGCGCACCCAGGGGCAGGATTTGGTGGCGGCGGAAGAATTTATCTACGGGGGCGTTTATCTCGACAGGCCTACAGTCGCTTTTCTTGAACGTAAGCTATTGAATTATAATAACTTATATTCATTTAAGTCTATTTATAACCCGCGGTCAATCATCGTGGAAAAGTCCGCGTTTAAAGACAAAATATTGAAGGACGCCGGCTATCGGCCTGTTTTTGAGGGCCGCCTGCAGAGCCCCTTTGCCATTTACGAACCTGCTGACAAAGCCTAAAGGGCCGGATCCGGTTTATACGCCTTGACAAACCAGGAAGGGGATGCTATATTTTTAAGAACCCTTTAAGCTGGTTCTGAGAAACCGGCAAGGCGGATACGAACATGACCTGCAAATACTTCAATAGGATCAACCCGCTAAAAGGCGGGTTTTCTTTTTTTCGGGAAGAAATGAGATCGGTCAAAGTTGTTTTAACAGCGAAGGCTTTTTTGAAAAGCGATTTGTATTTCTAATCGGTATGATCAGGCATGACCCCCTGTGCCGATAACGCCGGGAAATGGATTCTGCAATGAAAGAAAAAGCGCGGATTCTGGACAAGGCTGGGATCGCGAAGGTCCTCCTGCGGACAGCCCATGAGATTGTCGAGAAGAACAAGGGGACTAAGGACCTGGTGATCATCGGTATCTGCACGCGCGGGGCTTTTCTGGCCCAAAGGCTGGCCGGATTAATCGGCGAGATCGACGGCACGCCCCCGCCCGTAGGCCTGCTGGATATCACGCTCTATCGCGATGACTTAAGTTCCATCGCCCAACAGCCTGTGGTGCACAAGACGGAGATCGATTTCGATATTCAGGACAAAAAGGTCGTCCTTGTCGACGATGTGTTGTTCACGGGGAGGACCGTGCGCGCGGCCCTGGATGAGGTCATCGATTTCGGCCGTCCTCAGTTTATCCAGCTGGCCGTGCTTGTGGACCGCGGGCATCGGGAACTGCCGATCCGCGCGGATTATGTGGGCAAGAATATCCCGACATCCATAAAAGAGATCGTGGAGGTCCGGCTCGAGGAGACGGAAGGGACCGACGAGGTGGTCGTTCTGGAGAAAGAGGCATGACGATAGAAGCCAAGACCTGGACACGCAAGGACCTTTTGGGCCTGCAGGAGCTCTCCGCGCAGGAGATCAATATGGTCCTGGCGGCCGCCGAATCCTTCAAAGAGGTCATCGGCCGGCCGATCAAAAAGGTCCCGGCGCTCAGGGGGAAAACGGTCGTCAATCTGTTCTATGAACCCTCGACGCGCACGCGGATTTCCTTTGAGATCGCGGCCAAAAGGCTTTCGGCCGACGTCATCAATATCGCGACGGAGTCTTCCAGTATCCGCAAAGGGGAAACGCTGATCGACACGGGGCGCAATATCGAAGCCCTGAAAGTCGATATGATCGTGGTCCGGCATTCCTGTTCCGGCGCCGCGACGATGCTGGCCCGCCATGTCGGGGCAAGCGTCATCAACGCCGGAGACGGATGGCATGAACATCCCACGCAGGCCCTTTTGGACATCTTTACCCTGCGGGAAAAATTGAAACATATCGAAGGCATCCGCGTGGCCATTATCGGGGATATCGCGCATTCCCGCGTCGCCCGTTCCAATATCTGGGCGTTGACAAAGCTGGGCGCGTCTGTGACCGTTTGCGCGCCTGCCTTGCTCATTCCTCCCAGGATCCAGGAGATGGGCGTGCGCGTGACGCACGACATTGCCGACGCCCTCTCGGACGCCGACGCGGTCAATGTCCTGCGCATGCAGTTTGAGCGCGACACAGGCGACGCGTTCCCCCAGCAGCTGGAATATTTCAAAAATTTCGGAGTGACGGAGGAACGGCTGAAGAAGGCCAAAAAGAACATTATCGTGATGCATCCGGGCCCCATCAACAGGGGCATTGAGATGTCCAGCGAGGTTGCGGATGGAGCGCATTCGGTCATCCTGGAGCAGGTGACCAACGGCATCGCCGTGCGCATGGCCGTCCTGTTTCTTCTGGCGCAGGCCAATCATAAGGGGCGCAAGGCCGAAAAGAAAGAAATGGAAGGGAAAGAAAAATCCCTATGAAGATCCTGATTAAAGGCGGACATGTTGTGGATCCCGCGACGGGTTTGGACGGCCCCGCGGATATCCTTGTGGATGAGGGCGTGGTCAAAAACGTCGGGAAGATTTCGGCGCAGGATTGCTCTGTGGTGGATGCTTCAGGCAAGATTGTCATGCCCGGGCTTGTCGATATGCACGTGCATTTGAGGGAACCGGGCCGGGAAGACAAGGAAACCGTGGGCACAGGGACAAAGGCGGCCGCCAAGGGCGGAGTGACTACGGTCCTGGCCATGCCGAACACGAATCCCGCGATGGATGAGGGCCGGCATGTCCGCAGACTGGCGGAGATCATCCAGAAAACCGCTCACGTGAACGTTTTGGTGTCCGGCTGCCTGACCATGGGCCGCCAGGGCAGAGAGTTGTGCGATTTTGCGGTTTTGAAACAGGAGGGGGCCGTTGCCGTTTCCGACGACGGGTCTTCTGTCGACGACGACCGCTTGATGCTGGAGGCTTTCAAAAAGGCCAGGGCTGCCGGGCTGCTGGTGATCTGTCATTGCGAAGACAGGCAGCTTTCCGGCAAGGGGGTCGTGAACCTGGGCCTGATCTCAACGCAACTGGGCTTGAGGGGGATCCCGAAGGAGGCCGAATACCGGCGCGTGGAAAGGGATATTGTTTTGGCCGCCCAGGCGGATTGCCCTGTTCATATCGCGCATGTCAGCTGCCGGGAGAGCGTTGACCTGATCGCCGGCGCGAAAAAGAAAGGTCTTCGCGTGACCGCGGAAACCGCGCCGCATTACCTTATTTTTACGGAGGAGGACCTGAGGGGTTATAACACGAATTTCAAAATGAATCCGCCTTTGCGTTCACCGGAGGACAGGCAGGCCCTGCGCCAGGCGCTCAAGGAAGGCCTGATCGACGCGCTCGCCTCAGATCACGCTCCTCACACCGAAAGTGAAAAAGATATCGAGTTCGACCACGCGGAGTTCGGCATTACGGGGCTTGAAACCGAGCTGGCTGCCGTGGCGACGGAATTGGTCAAGACGGGTGTGCTGACCTGGATGGACGTGGCCAGGCGCATGGCGTATGAACCGGCCCGGATCCTGAGCATCGACAAAGGGACGTTGAAGCCCGGCGCCACGGCGGATGTTGTCATTGTGGATCCGCTTAAGGATTGGACCGTGACGAAGGCGGGTTTTGCTTCCATGTCCAACAATTCCCCTTTTGTCGGCCGTGTTCTGCAGACATCCGTTGCCTGTGTCCTGTGCCGGGGGAAAGTGGTTTTTGGCAACGGGGCCTGCCGTAAGCAGGCTTAAAGAGCCTAAGGAGAATAGATGTTTCTCGCGGATTTACACATCCACTCCAAATACAGCCGCGCGACCAGCCGCGATATGGACATCGCGCATATCGCGCAATGGTCCCGGCTCAAGGGGATTTCCCTCATGGGGACGGGGGATTTCACCCATCATCTTTGGCTGGAGGAATTAAAAACGAAGCTGGAGCCTACGGGCAAAGGACTGTTTGTCCACGAAGGTGTCCATTTTATCCTTTCCGCCGAAGTTTCGAGCATCTATTCCAAAGGCGGCCGCACGTACAGGATCCATAATTTGATCCTGGCTCCGTCGTTTAAGAGCGTGGATGCCATCAACCGGGCGCTCTCGGCCATAGGGAACCTGGCTTCCGACGGAAGGCCGATCCTGGGGCTGGATGCCGAAGAACTGGCCAGGATCGTTTTTGACATCGATGACCATTGCATGCTGATCCCGGCCCATATCTGGACGCCCTGGTTCAGCCTGTTCGGCTCCATGTCCGGGTTTAACCGCATTGAGGATTGTTTTGGAAAACAGACGCCGAAGATTTTTGCGCTGGAAACAGGCCTTTCGAGCGACCCCGCCATGAATTGGCGTTTGAGCGCTCTGGACAAATTCAGCCTGGTTTCCAATTCGGATTCCCATTCTCCCCAGAAGATCGGCCGCGAGGCCAACGTGTTTGACTGCGAGCTGGATTACGAGGCGATTCGGGATGTTTTGAGGACCAGGGATAAAAAAAGATTTCTTTATACGGTGGAGTTTTTTCCGGAAGAAGGCAAATACCACTATGACGGCCACCGGCTTTGCGGGATCCGTTTTTCTCCGGAAGAATCGCGCCGCCACTCCAACCGCTGTCCCAAATGCGCCAAACCCCTGACCATCGGCGTTATGAACAGGGTCGAACAGCTCGCGGACAGGCCGGCTGGGTTCACGCCGCAGGGCGCCATCCCTTTTAAGAATCTTATCCCCCTGGATGAGATTATCGCCGATGCCAAACAGCTGGGCAAGGGGACTTTGACCGTCGAAAAAGAATACAGGGGGCTGATCCAGCGCTTTGGAACGGAATTCGGGATCCTGACCCAGGTCAGTCAGGAGGAGCTGGACAAAAATATCAATCCGCGGATCGCCGACGGTATCAGGCGGGTCCGCCTGGGTGAAATCAAGGTCGAGCCGGGTTATGACGGGGAATATGGAAAAGTCTCTGTTTTCGGAGACGACCAGGCCCTGCCGCAGAGAGAACAGCAGATACCTTTATTTTAAAAGATTAAGAGTTCATTGAGTTTGTTGAGTTCATTGAGTTATTGAGTTTATAGAGTTGTTTATTTATCGAGGAAGAACAAATGATTCTGTTAACCCAGGAACGCAAAAAACTCAACAAATTCAACAAACGCAAGCAACTTTAAATACACTTGCGCCTGTAGCGCAACGGATAGCGCACTAGCCTCCGGAGCTAGTGATACAGGTTCGATTCCTGTCAGGCGCACTAAAATTTTTTCTATAAAGAGATTCCTTTGAATCGAACCTGAAAGGGGCGCGGGGAAAAACTTTCCCCGCGATTTAGGGGTGACAGGGAGCTGCCCCCAGGGGGCGGCGACCGCCAGAGGGGCAAGGCCCCCATGGGGAGCGATCGAGCGGCAGCGAAAGCAGCCGGCGAGGAGCGACAGGTTGGATTCCTGTCAGGCGCACTAAATATGGAGTCAAAGAGTCAGAGTGTCAAAGATGACAACAGCAGGCGAAAGAGCCGGGGGTTGAAGGACGAATGGGGCAGGAGCGGGGAATGCGCAAGCAGTTTTCAGAGGTCGGGGAACGAGGAAGGAACAAGACGGCCCTTTTCTGTTTGAGCCGGATATTTTTTTGGCTTCTGTTTTTTGTTTTCTGCGCTGACGCGCGGGCTGAGGTCGTTTACCTGAAAAACGGGACTGTGATGAAAGGCCGGCTGGTCCAAAAGAATGAGCAGTTTATCGTGATCGCCGCCGGCGAAGGGGAGGCCGAGGCCAGGACCACGATTTTTCTGGATGATATCAACAAGATGATGACGGATGAGGAATTCGAGAAAGAGTCTTTCTACGGGCCTCTGGAAGTTATCAAGCCCTTGCCGGTAACCAGGCCCTTTTTTCAAAAAGATTTTATTCCCGTCGCGGTCGAGGGCTCAGACAGCTCCTCGTATATTCAGGGTTTGATCCAGGGAGAACAGAAGTACCGCGCCGGCCAGGACGCCGCAGAAGCCGCCGCCAAAAGCCTGGAGGAAGAGGACCCCAAGTCGCTTTTTGAAAGATTCGAGCAAAAAAGGGTCGAATTGGCAAAGCCCGACCTGACGGAAAAGATCGAGCGGCTGAGCGCGGCCCCGAGAAAAGGCAAGGGCCGGATCTCGGGAGTCGTCACCCTCGCGGATATTCTGGGCATCCAGGCCGATCTGTATGTCTATTTGATGGAAGACGCCGGCGGCGGAAAATACATTTCCTCCGAAAAAATGCTGTTTGATAAAATCAAAGGCGAGGATATCACCTCCTCGAAGGTTCCTTACGTGATCAAAGGCGTGCCGGCAGGCAGTTACAAAGTTTTCGCTCAGTGGGATATTTCCCGTCCCAATGTCAGGATCGAAACGTCGGGCGAGAAAGTGAGCCTGGCCTATCTGGGCGCCCAGGGGGATTATTCAGGCATGACCAAAGACGCGGTGAGCCTGGGCATCGATGAGCTCAGGGAGAACATCAATTTCCCCTGCGCGACCTATATCGAAAAGAACCGCCTGACGTTTGACTGGGGGCAAAAACCCGCCTTCAGGGTCAAAGACATTTATTATCTTCAGTCATACCCTGAAGGGAAATTTTATATGATCATCCGCAATCTTTCTCCTCAGCCTATCGATGTCCTGCCGTTGGACATCTACATTAATGACCGCCGGATTTTTTCTTTTGCCTGGGAACTCAAGGATATTCCGGGGCATGGGGAAAAAGAATTCGATATTTCGGCCGCCTTTAAGGGGTACCAGAATATCACCAGGGGAGCGGCTGAAAATATCCTGAAGTTCCGCGTGACGTTTGCCGGCGCGAAAGAAACAGAGTTTGAGAAGACAATCTACATTTTCCTGTGAAATCGACCCTTTTGACAGCGATTATTGGCGGACATAGCTGTTCTGCTGAAGTGGAGCAAATAGCCAAGGAATTAGGCAAATTATTGGCAAAAATGGGGGCAATTGTAATAACTGGTGGTTTAAATGGTGTCATGGAGGCGGTATCAAAAGGAGCCAAACGGGCCGGAGGCTTGACTGTAGGTATCCTGCCTTCAGGGGATAAAGGCGCCGCGAACCCCTATGTGGACGTCCCGATTGCCACAGGGCTGGGGCAGGCGCGCAATACTGTGGTAGCGTCTTGCGCCGACATCGTGATCGCCTTCCCGGGGGAATATGGGACCCTTTCCGAGATCGCGTTCGCTTTAAACCTGGGAAAACCTGTGTTGGGTATCGGTTCCTGGGACATTGAGGGTGTGATCCCCGCGAAGTCGGCCGCGGAAGCGGCGCAAAAAGTTAAGCAGATACTCGGGCTTGAAAATAATCGCTAAAAGGACGTTTGCAAAATGAAAAAGGCCATTTTAATGCTGGAAGACGGATTCACGCTCGAGGGCCGCAGTTTTGGCGCTGAGGGCGAGGCGCTGGGAGAAGTTGTTTTCAATACCTCTATGACGGGTTATCAGGAGATCCTCACCGATCCGTCTTATAAGGGGCAGATCGTAGCCATGACTTATCCCTTGATCGGTAATTACGGCGTTAACAGCAAGGATGCCGAGTCGGCCAGGCCATGGGCGGATGGATTCATCATCAAGGAAAAGTCGAGGATCTTTTCCAACTGGCGCGCGGAGATGTCGCTGGAGGAATATCTGAACAAGAATCATATCGTGGCCGCTGAAGGTTTCGACACGCGCGCCCTGACACGCAGGATCCGAAGCTCGGGCGCCATGAGGGGCATCCTGTCGACGCGGGAGACCGACCCGGATATCCTTAAGCAAAAGGTTATGGCCTCTCCCGCCATGGCGGGCAGGGACCTTGTCAGGGAAGTCACATGCGGGCAGGCTTATGAGTGGCGCGTCGGCGCAAAGCGCAAAGAGTTTTCCGTTGTGGCCGTTGATTACGGCATCAAATACAACAGCCTCAGGCTTCTGGATTTGGCCGGATGCAAGGTTAAAGTCGTCCCGGCGACAACCTCGGCCGGGGAAATCCTGGCTTTCAAGCCTGACGGTGTTTTTCTCTCTAACGGGCCCGGAGACCCGGCCGCGCTGGACTACGCGATCACGGAGATCCGCAAGTTGATCGGACTCGTCCCTTTGTTCGGTATTTGCCTGGGGCATCAGCTTTTGGGCCTCGCTTTGGGGGGCAAGACCTACAAATTGAAGTTCGGCCATCACGGCGGGAATCATCCGGTTATGGATTTGGAAACGCGCAAAGTGGAGATCACGGCGCAGAACCACGGATTTTGCGTGGACATGGGATCCATCAAGGACAAGAACGTGATTATGACCCATAAAAATCTGTATGACAAGACGGCAGAAGGCCTGCGGCACAAGAAAGTGCCTTTGTTCTGCGTTCAATACCATCCCGAGGCAGGCCCGGGTCCGCACGACGCCGGATATCTGTTCGGCCGGTTTATGGATATGATGAGGACGTTTAAGAAAAAACCCCTGTTAAAGATCCGGAAAGTCAAAGGCCCAAAGAGTCAAAGAACCAGAATTTCAAGAGCGGCATGATGGTATCTGTTCCTGCCTGATTCCGTGACACTTTGATTTGCTCGCACTTCAACCGCCTCGTTGTTCGTTTGACATCGGAGACATATGCCAAAGCGTAAAGATATCAAGAAGATCATGATCATCGGTTCAGGCCCGATCATTATTTCCCAGGCCTGTGAATTTGATTATTCCGGGACGCAGGCCTGCAAGGCCTTGAGAGAAGAGGGGTATAAGGTGGTGCTGGTGAATTCCAATCCGGCCACTATCATGACGGATCCGCAATTTGCCGACGCCACTTATATCGAGCCGGTCACTCCCGAGGTGGTTGAAAAGATCATCGCGCGGGAAAGGCCGGACGCGCTCCTTCCCACCCTGGGAGGCCAGACGGGTTTGAATGTGGCGGTGGAAGTGGCCAAGAGAGGCGTCCTCAAAAAATACAAGGTGGAAATGATCGGCGCCGACCGCCGCACGATTGAGAAGGCCGAGGACCGCGACCTGTTTAAGAAGGCCATGCAGAAGATCGGCCTGGACCTTCCCCGCAGCATCAATATCAAGTCCATGACCGAAGCCAAAAAGGCCTTAAACGTCCTTGGCCTGCCTGTTGTCATCAGGCCGAGCTTTACCCTCGGCGGGACCGGCGGCGGGGTCGCTTACAACACGCAGGAATTCGAAGATCTTGTGGCCAGGGGCCTGGAATACAGCATGATCCACGAGGTCCTTCTGGAAGAATCGGTCGTGGGATGGAAAGAGTTTGAGCTGGAGGTCATGAGGGATCGCAAGGACAACGTTGTCATTATCTGCTCCATTGAGAATTTCGATCCCATGGGCGTTCACACGGGCGATTCCATCACGGTGGCCCCCGCCCAGACGCTCACCGACGCCGAATACCAGAATATGAGGGACGCGGCCATCCGTTCTATCCGCGAGATCGGCGTGGATACGGGCGGCTGCAATGTGCAGTTCGCCATCAATCCCAAAGACGGCCGCATGGTCATGATCGAGATCAACCCCCGCGTTTCGCGTTCTTCGGCCTTAGCGTCCAAGGCCACGGGGTTTCCCATCGCCAAGATCGCGGCTAAGCTGGCGGTCGGCTACACGCTCGATGAGATCCCGAATGATATCACCCGGGAGACGCCGGCGTGTTTTGAGCCGGCCATCGATTATTGCGTGATCAAGATCCCCCGCTTTACGTTTGAAAAATTTCCCGGAGCGGAGCAGGGCCTGGGAACCTCCATGAAATCGGTGGGGGAGGCCATGGCCATAGGCCGCACATTCAAGGAAGCGCTGCAAAAAGGCCTGCGTTCGCTTGAGACCAAACGCAACGGCCTCGACAGCCTCACGGCGTCGATGGAATTCGATTCTCCCCAGCACCAACGGGAATTTATCGTCAAAAAACTGCGCCAGCCTAACGAGAACAGGATCTATTGCATCGGAGACGCGCTTCGCGCGGGCATGTCTGTCCCTGAGATCCATGAGTTGACCGGCATCGACCACTGGTTTCTTGAAAACATCCGCGAGATCATTGAGCATGAGGGCACGCTGAAAAAATCGGCCGGGAAGCCGGGCGCCCTGGCGGAGCGTCTGCCGGCCGGCCTGATGGAAGAGTCCAAAAAAATGGGATTTTCGGACAGGCAGCTGGCCGTGTTTTTCGGCTGTCCGGAAGAAGACGTCAGGCAGCTGCGCCGCTCGCAGGGGCTCAAGACCACCTACAAGCTTGTCGATACCTGCGCGGCCGAATTCGACGCCTACACCCCCTATTATTATTCCACCTATGAAAGCGAGGATGAGTCCAGGCCGGACACGAAGCAGAAGGTCATGATCCTTGGAGGAGGTCCCAACCGCATCGGCCAGGGCATCGAGTTCGATTATTGCTGCGTCCACGCCTCATTCGCCCTCAAAGAGGCGGGTTTTGAGACGATCATGGTGAACTGCAACCCTGAAACCGTCTCTACCGATTACGACACCTCCGACAAACTTTATTTCGAGCCCATGACCAAGGAAGACGTCCTGAATATCGTCGAGAAGGAAAAACCCTGGGGGGTCATCGTGCAGCTGGGCGGGCAGACGCCGTTGAACCTGACCTTGTCTTTGAAAAAAGCCGGGGTCAACATCATCGGCACAACGCCGGAATCCATCGACATCGCCGAAGACAGGGAAAAGTTTAAGGCCCTCCTGGACAGGCTGAAGCTCAGGCAGCCTCCCAACGGGACGGCGCGCACTTTTGAAGAGGCCAAGAGCGCGGCCGCGCGCATCGGTTATCCGGTGCTGGTCAGGCCTTCTTATGTCCTGGGAGGCCGCGCCATGGAGATCGTTTATGACGAGGATACCCTGGAGCGCTTCATCAAGGAAGCCAGCCTTGTGGCCGGAGAACACCCGGTTTTGATCGACAAATTTTTGGAAGACGCGATCGAGGTGGACGTGGACATGATCGCAGACGGGGAGTCTTTTGTCGTCGGGGGAATCCTGGAGCATATCGAGGAGGCGGGTATTCATTCCGGGGATTCCGCCATGGTCCTTCCGCCTTACAGCCTGAGTGCTGAGATCATCAATAAGATCCGCAGCGCGACCGTCGCCATGGCGCGCGAACTCAAAGTCGTGGGCCTGATGAATGTGCAGTATGCCGTCCGGGACAATAAGCTTTATGTGCTGGAGGTCAACCCCCGGGCGTCGCGCACCGTGCCTTTTGTTTCCAAGGCGATCGGCGTGCCCCTGGCAAAACTGGCGGCCCGCGTCATGGCCGGCGCCAAGCTCAAAGACCTGGGATTCACCCAGGAACGCGTTCCCGGCTATTCCTCGGTCAAGGAATCCGTTTTTCCCTTCAACCGGTTCCCCGGCGTCGATATCATGCTGGGCCCGGAAATGAAGTCGACGGGTGAGGTCATGGGAATCGACGACGATCTGGGTCGGGCTTATATGAAAAGCCAGCTGGCCGCGGGGCAGAACCTCCCTTTGAAAGGCACGGTGTTTGTCAGCGTGCGCGATAAGGACAAGCGCGGCATTGTTTTCGTGGTCAAGCGCCTGATCGATCTCGGATTCGATGTGGTCGCGACCGAGGGAACGGCGAGCGTCTTGAGGAAGAACGGGATCAAGGCGGTCGTTCTGCCCAAGGTCTGGGAGGCCAGGCCCAATATCCTCGATTACGTCAAGGACGGCAAGATCGGCCTGATCATAAATACGCCGTCGGGCCGCATCCCGAGGGCGGATGAGGTCAAGATCCGTTCCAGCGCCATCATGCACGGGATCCCCTGCATCACGACGGTCTCAGGCGCCCAGGCGTCCGTGAACGCAATTGAAGTCCTGCTCAAAAAAGATTTAGACGTAGAACCTCTGCAGGCGTATCATAAGAGATTGAAAACACCTTAGCCTTTTTTAAAGCCATTATGGATAAACGCCTTATTCTTATCATGCTCTGCGCGGGCTTTGTCTGCGGCCCGGCTCAGGCGGCCGACAAGATCACCCTCAAAGACGGACGGGTCTATGAGGGCAAGGTCCTGGGGAAATCGGACAGACGTTATCTGTTTTCCCTCGTGATCGACGGCGAGGCCCTGCCGCTGAGTTTCTTTTTAGAAGACGTTGAGAAGATCGAACTGGATAAGCAGAGCGTTGACCGGCAGATCCCTTATCTGAAGGAAGTGGAAAGCCTGAAAGTGCCCGTGACAAAGGAGCAGGAGCAGGGGACGGTCTATGAGTTTTCCATGTACAAAAAAGGCCAGCAGCAGGAGGGCGACCAGGAGTTTTTCACCAAAGAGGAGATCAGGGGCATTCTGGACAAGGAGGAATTCGAGTATTACGAGAATTTCACCAAGACCACGAACCGCCACGCCGACAAACTGATCGCCATCGACAGTCTTTATCAGAACCTTCCGACGGCCACCCCGGAGGATTTCGCGGCCGTGCGTAAATCCCTTGACCAGATTTATTTTGAATTGAACCGCCTGGTGGCGCCGGCGATATTCAAAGAATCTCACCAGTCCTATCTGCAATTTATCCAGGCGACGTATATGGTCTTCGGCGCGCTGGACCGGGGCCTGCTGGACGAGGCGTCCCGCCAGATCAAGGACGCCGAACAGGCCAAGCGCCGGTCTTTGATGGCGTTCCGCAAGGCGATTTTGGACCGGAAAAAAGAGAAGGCCTCGGAACCGGTTCAACAGGAGAAAACAGAAAGCCCCGCGAAACCATGAAACTTGAAATCATCCGCAATGTTTTTTTAAAAGACCGTTACCTGCTTTTGGAATTGTCCGCCCCGCGGTCGTTCAGCCGCGCGGTCCCGGGACAGTTCCTGCATATCCGCATTGAAGATTCCTCAGACCCTCTTTTGCGCCGGCCCTTAAGCATCCATGATCTGGAATCCCGGAAACGCGGTAAGTCCTCCGGTGAGAAGACCATCGTCAAGATCCTGTATGAGATCGCCGGCAAAGGCACGGCGCTTCTGGCTGAAAAGCGGCCGTTGTCGCAGGTCGATGTCCTGGGGCCCTTGGGCAGGGGATTTGATATCAAAAAGGCGCGCGCCGCCAATGTTATTTATCTTTTGGCAGGCGGCATGGGGGTCGCCCCTCTGTATTTTCTGGCCAAGCGCCTGTCGCGGGAAAAAAAGAAGATCGAGGTTTTGATCGGAGGCAGGAACAAAGACCACATTATGCGCGAGCGGGAATTCAGGGACCTGGGGTGTGAGGTCCACGTCGCGACAGAAGATGGTTCCCTGGGTTTGAAAGGAAGGGTGACGGCGCTGCTCCTGGAGCGTCTTAAAGCGGCGCGTCCGCAAGGCCGAAGGGCGATCTGCGCCTGCGGGCCCAAACCCATGCTGGCCGCGGTCGCCGAAATTTCCAGGCAGAAATCCATTCCGGCCCAGGTTTCCCTGGAAGAATTCATGGGATGCGGGGTCGGCGCCTGCCTGGGATGCGTTATCCGCACGACCTTCGGTTACAAACGCATTTGTCACGACGGGCCGGTGTTTGACGCCGAGGAAGTGATATGGACAGAATAGCCGGTGGGCGATGATCATTTTGCATCTTTTTCTGGAATTTTTTAAGATCGGCTTGTTCACTTTCGGCGGCGGTTACGCCATGATCCCTCTCATTCAGAAGGAGGTCGTGGATAACCGCCATTGGCTGACGATCGAACAGTTCGCCGACGTCGTCGTTATCTCGGAAATGACCCCCGGCCCTTTCGCGGTCAATTCGGCCACCTTCATCGGCTACAGGGTGGGCGGATTCTGGGGAGCTGTGTTCGGCACGCTCGGCGTTGTCCTGCCGTCTTTTCTGATCATCCTGGCAATCGTGACCACATTCTTGTCGTTCCGGGAAAATCCGGTTGTGCGTTCGGCCTTCCGGGGCCTGAGGCCCGCGGTGCTGGCATTGATCCTTGTGGCCGCTTACAGCATCGGTAAAATCGCCGTTATCGACTACAAGTCTGTTGTGATCCTCGCGCTCGTTGTCACGGGGATCCTGGTGTTTAAGATCCATCCGATCATGGCCCTGGTGGCCTCCGCCCTGATCGGGATCATCTTCCTTAAATAATATGAAATCAAAACTTGCCGTCAATATTGGATCGCTTAAACTCAAAAACCCCGTGATCGCGGCTTCGGGGACCTTTGGTTACGGCCGCGAATACAGCGATTATCTGGACCCTGGCGAACTGGGCGCCGTCATCACCAAGACCATCACAAGGCACCGCAGGGACGGCAACAGGCCCCCGAGGATCTGCGAGACCACCGGCGGCATGCTGAACTCCATCGGCTTGCAGAATGAAGGCCTGGAGGATTTTATCGGCAAAAAACTGCCGGAATGCAGGCGCCTGGGCACGCGTCTGATCGTCAGCGTGGGGGGTGAGACCAACGCGGAATATGCCGGCATTGTCGAAACGCTCGACAGAGAGCCTGAGATTTCGGCTTTTGAGCTCAATATTTCCTGTCCCAACATCGAATATAAGGACAAGATCATTTCCCAGGACGAGGAACTGACATACCGGCTGGTCAAGGACGTGCGGTCCAAGACCGCCAAGCCCCTGATCGTCAAGCTCTCGCCCAATGTCAGCGATATCACCAAAACAGCGCGCGCCTGCCAGGACGCCGGCGCGGACTCAGTCAGCCTTGTGAACACGTTTTTGGGTATGGCCATAGACATTGAACGGCGCAAGCCTGTTCTCGGCAACATCACGGGAGGTTTGAGCGGCCCGGCCATAAAACCCCTGGCTTTGCGCATGGTCTGGCAGGTTTCCAACAAAATCAGTTTGCCCATCATCGGCGGGGGTGGTATCATGAGTGCCCGTGACGCCATTGAATTCCTGGTGGCAGGCGCTACAGCTGTTTCCGTGGGAACCGCGCATTTTGTAAACCCCCGCGCATGCCTTGAGATCAAGGAAGGCATCGCCTCTTACCTGTCCCGACACCATTTCAAAGACGTCAAAGAATTGATAGGGAGCTTAAATGTCCGGTAATATGTCCGCTGAATTGATTGTGGCCCTGGATGTTCCTGATCTTGCCCGGGCTGAACGCCTGGTGCGCAGTCTTCGCCCCCTAGTCCGTGTGTTTAAGATCGGCAGCCGGTTGTTTACGACCGAAGGGCCGCAGGCGGTCCGGCGGGTTCGTTCTCTCGGGGCTGAGGTGTTTTTGGACCTGAAATTTCATGATATTCCGAATACGGTTTCCCAATCCGTGGCAGCGGCCGCGGACTTGGGCGTGTTTATGCTGACAGTCCATGCCCAGGGAGGCAAGGCCATGCTCGACGCCGCCAGGCTTGCCGCGCGGCGCGCCCGGCGGCCGCCGAAAATCGTCGCCGTGACGCTGCTGACAAGCCAGCAGGCGGCTGCCTCGGTAAGCAAACGCATTATGGCCCTGGCAGAGGAAGCATTTGAGAGCAAGCTGGAGGGGGTCGTGGCTTCGGCTCAGGAATGTCAGGCCCTGCGGCGAAAGTTCGGCAAAGGTTTCATCATCGTCACCCCGGGCATCCGCCCGCAGAGCGCGGAAAAAGGCGACCAGAAGCGCGTGGCAACCGCCGGACAGGCGGTCAGGGCAGGCAGTTCTTATCTGGTTGTGGGCAGGCCGGTCATTGAAGCGGCCGATCCCCGTCAGGCCGTCGAAGACATCCTGGCGGAGATGACGATATCAGGCATGCAATAACCAAACACCAATTTCCAATAATCAAACAATCAACAATAACCAAACGCATGTCTCGAGAATTTGATCTGGAACGAAGGACGACGGAGTTCGCCAAGGCCGTTATTAATATATGTAAAGTAATCCCGAGAAATCCGATCAATGACAGGCTCGTGGGGCAATTGGTCGGCGCATCCGGTTCCGTAGGAGCGAATTATCGGGAAGCCAACGACAGTTTGGGAAAAAAAGATTTTATCCATCGTTTGAAAATATCCAGAAGGGAAGCAAAGGAAAGCCTTCATTGGCTGGAATGCGTCCTGGAGGCAAATAAGAACAAAGAGACGGATATTGCCCCGTTGATGAAAGAGGCGGGAGAGCTTAAAAATATATTATCATCCATTATTTTGAAGTCCGAATGATAGTTTGGTGATTGGGGTTTGGGATTTGTTTGGAGCTTGTATCTTGGCTATTGGTTATTCCTGAAAATTGATTTATCTGTAAACGAAAGGGCAACATCATGGCAGAAGAATTAAAAGCGCTTATAGACAAGATTCAAAAAGAAGGCGTTGAAGCCGCTGAAACGAGCGCCCGTCAAATCCAGGAGCGCGCCCAGGAACAGGCGAAAGAAACATTGCGAAAAGCGCAGGCAGAGGCGCAAAGACTTCTGGAAGATTCGCGCCAGAAGATCCGCCGGGAAGAAGAGGCGGCCCAGGCCACATTGAAGCAGGCAGGCCGGGACCTCGTCCTGTCCTTGAAAAAAGAGATCCACCAGATATTGGAAAAGATCGTCGCGCAGAATGTGGGCGCTTCGCTTAAGCCTGAGGAACTCGCGGCCCTGATCCGCGTCGCCGTGGAGCAGTACGGCCGTAAAGACGCCGCCTCTGTCAGCGTATCGCTTAAACCTGAGGATCTCAGCCGCCTGGAAAACGCCTTTTTGGCGAAGCTTGAGGATGAGCTTAAAAAACCCATTGTCCTGAAGGCCTCCGAAGAACTTGCCGCCGGGTTTGTCATCAGTTTTGACGAAGGAAAGTCGCATTTCGATTTTTCGGATAAAGCCTTGGCCGGATATCTCCTGGAAACCCTCAGACCCCTCCTGGCCCGGATCGCACTGGAAGAGATTTCCTCCTAAAAGTCAAAAACAGGATTAAGGCATGGCAGGATATCACGTTTATATTTTATCGTCTTTGCCCCTTTTGGATTTCGGGCGCAAAGCCCCTTTGCGCTATGAGGGATTTTTGTCCGCCTGCCGGGGGCTGGTGGATGAGAAGGAACTTTTGGTTTTAGAGGGACTCCCGGCGTGGGACAGGGTTTCTTCCCTGGATGCCGAAGGCAATCTTCTTTCGTCCTGGAGGTTGTTTGAGATCAGCCTGCGCAATGAGCTGGTCAAGCTGAGGGCCGCGCGCCTGCAGAAGGATCCCGCGGCGTATGTGAGGCCCGAAGGCTTCTGGGATTCAGGGATTATCCACACCGCCTCCAATGCGATCCGGCAGCCCATCCTGGACGCCGAGAAGATGATGGATGAAGAGCGCTGGAGGAGGCTGGATGAGTTGTGCCTGGGGCATTATTTTGATTTCGACGTCCTGGCCGCTTACGCTTTGAAACTTTTGATCCTGGAGCGCTGGGACAGGATCGCGTCAGCGGACAAGGAAAGAATACTGGAAGAAGCGCTGGCTGGGACAAAGTCAGGATCTTAACTCGAGGAACGAAAGCACGAGGGACGAAGGACGAAACAGGCTGATATCTGATCACAATAAAAGAGCGCAAGGAAGAGGAAAATTATGACGGAAAAACGGGCCGGCCGCGTGTCGGCGATAAACGGAAATATGGTGGCGATCGCTTTTAACGGATATGCCATCCAGAACGAAGTGGCTTTTATCATTGCCGGCGAAGAGCGCCTGAAGGCGGAGATCATCCGCATCCGGGGCAATACCGCCGAGGCCCAGGTTTACGAGAGCACCGCCGGGCTGAAAGTCGGGCAACCCGTGGAATTTACCGATGAGCTTTTGTCCGTTAAGCTGGGGCCCGGGATGCTGGGGCAGATCTTTGACGGTCTTCAGAATCCCCTGCCTGAACTGGCGGAACAATGCGGTTTTTTCTTAAAAAGGGGCGTTTACCTGGATCCCCTGCCTGATGACAGCGAATGGACGTTCACTCCCTGCGTAAAAACGGGGCAGAAGGTGCGCGCCGGCGAAAAGCTCGGATGGGTCCCTGAAAAAATCTTCCAGCACGCGATCATGGCGCCGTTTTCGCTCAACGGCCTTTGGGAAGTGGTCCATATCGCTGTGGCCGGACGTTACCGGTTGAAGCAGGCGATCGCAAAACTCAGAAACCCCGAAGGCAAAGAGCAGGAGTGCGCGCTCAGCCAGACCTGGCCTGTCAAAATCCCGATCGATATCTATAAGGAGAAGCTCAAGCCTTCCGAGCCCATGGTCACGAAAATGCGGATCATCGATTCCCTGTTCCCCGTGGCCAAGGGAGGGACGTATTGCATCCCGGGTCCTTTTGGCGCGGGCAAAACAGTCCTTCAGCAGCTGACCAGCCGCCACGCGGACGCCGACATCGTGGTCATCGCGGCGTGCGGGGAGCGCGCCGGAGAAGTCGTCGAGACGTTAAAGACTTTCCCTGAGCTGACCGATCCGAGGACCGGAAAACCCCTGAGCGACCGGACCGTGATCATCTGCAATACCAGTTCCATGCCGGTCGCCGCGCGGGAATCCAGCGTTTACACGGCCGTGACCATCGCCGAATATTACCGGCAGATGGGTTTGAATGTCCTTCTTTTGGCTGATTCGACGTCCCGCTGGGCGCAGGCCATGCGCGAGATGTCCGGGCGCCTGGAAGAGATCCCCGGGGAAGAGGCGTTCCCGGCTTATCTGGAATCCCGGATCGCGTCTTTTTATGAAAGGGCGGGTGTCGTCCGGCTTTTTGACGGCAAGACAGGGTCTGTGACGATCGGAGGGACGGTGAGCCCGGCCGGCGGAAACTTTGAAGAGCCGGTGACGCAGGCCACCCTGAAGGTCGTCGGAGCGTTTCACGGCCTGTCCAGGGAGCGTTCGGACGCCAGGCGTTATCCGGCCATCGATCCTTTGATCAGCTGGAGCAAATACGCCGGGATGTTTGAGCCTGACGTCGCGGCCGCGGGCCACAAGATCCTGCGCAAAAGCCACGAGGTGTCCCAGATGATGAAGGTCATCGGGGAGGAAGGTGTTTCCCTGAAGGATTATATCGATTACCTGAAAGGCGAATTTTTCGATTTTGTTTATCTGCAGCAGAACGCCTTTGATCCGGTTGACGAGGCCACGGAGGCCGAGCGGCAGACATACATGTTCGGTTTTATCCATAAGAACATTCTCAAAAATGATTTTGGATTTAACGACAAGGAAGAGGCGCTGCGGTTCTTTCAGAAACTCAGGCAGTTGTTCCGGGGATGGAATTCCGCCCCCAGGGATTCGGATGAATTCAGGAAGATCGGGCAGGAAGTCGGAGAGCTTATCCGCCCGGCCCTGATGAAAAGCGTGTAGAAGGCCCTGAAAGCAGCAGGGCTTTGTCTAAACAGGCAAAAGGAAGGTCAACGTGCAAAAAGTCTATACCAATATCATTCAGATCGCCGGCGACGTCATAACGGTCGAAGCCGATGATGTCGCTTATCTTGAGATCGCCCAGGTCCTCACGAGGCGCGGGCATTCCCTGGCGCAGGTGATCCGCATCGACGGCAGGAAAGTTTCCCTGCAGATCTTTGCCGGAAGCCGCGGTGTTTCCACCGGAGACCAGGTCCGTTTTTTGAGGCATCCCATGCGCGTCGCCAGCGGAGACAATCTGCTGGGCCGCATTTTTAACGGCAGCGGCGAGCCTCTGGACAAGGGGCCGGAACTTACCGCGGGCCTGGTGGATATCGGCGGGCCTTCGGTCAATCCGATCAAACGTATCATTCCCAGGCATATGATCAGGACCAACATCCCCATGATCGACGTTTTTAATTCCCTGGTGGAATCTCAAAAGCTGCCTGTTTTTTCCATCGCGGGCGAACCTTATAACGAACTCTTGGCCCGTATCGCCATCCAGGCTGAAGTCGATATCATCATCCTGGGGGGCATGGGGCTTAAATACGACGATTTCCTGTTTTTCAGGGACACCCTTGAGGAAAGAGGGGCGTTGTCGCGCTCCATTTTTTTCATGCACACGGCGGCTGACCCGACGGTCGAATGCCTGCTTGTTCCGGACTTAAGCCTGGCGGTGGCCGAACAGTTCGCCCTGGCGGGGAAGAAAGTCCTTGTGCTCCTGACCGACATGACGAATTTCTGCGACGCCCTTAAGGAGGTTTCCATTACGATGGAACAGGTCCCTTCCAACCGCGGATATCCCGGCGATCTTTACAGCCAGCTGGCCGCGCGTTATGAAAAGGCCGTGGATTTTGATACGGCCGGTTCCATCACGATTCTCTCGGCCACGACCATGCCCGGAGATGACGTAACGCATCCGGTCCCGGATAATACCGGTTACATCACCGAGGGGCAGTTTTACCTCAAGAACAAGGTCATCGAGCCTTTCGGGTCCCTGAGCCGCTTGAAACAGCAGGTCAACGGCCGCACGAGGGAAGACCACAGGACGATCATGGATACGATGGTCCAGCTTTTTGCCAGCTACAGGGAAACCATGGAAAAACAGGCCATGGGTTTTCAGATGAGCGCCTGGGACAAGAAGCTGCTGCAGTACGGCTCGCGGTTTGAGAATGAGATGATGTCTTTGGAGGTCAATATCCCTCTGGAAAAAGCCCTGGACCGCGGATGGGAGATTTTGAGCGAATGTTTTTTGCCTGAAGAAACCGGCATCAAGCGTTCCCTGATCGAAAAATTCTGGCCGAAGAAATAAGCGGGACGAAACCATCCTTTTTTCGTTCAGCTGGTCCTCGCAGCATTCGATTTTGCAAAAATTTCGCTGCTGCGGTCCAATTCACCCAAAAAGAATTGATTTCGTCCTTAAAAAATTCAGCATTCGTGAGAGGGTGGAAGTTTTATTTGAATCACTCGCCTTCGGCTCGCTTAAATCTGGATGGGTCGCTCGACTCTGCTCGCGACGTTGTTGGTTTTTGATTTTGCCATGTGTCATATGCAGTTAGCCATAAGCTCATATCATGAAGATTAAATTTACCAAAGGGGAATTGAAGAGGCAAAGGGACGCGTTGCGCCAGTACGAACGCTTTCTTCCGACGCTGCAGCTCAAGAAACAGCAGCTGCAGATGGAGATCCTCAAGCTGAGCAATCTGCTGGAGGAGCTTCGGGGGAAGGAAGAGCGCAAAAAGGCCTCGCGATTGGGCTGGGCCGGGCTTTTGGCCGAAGAAAAAGCCTTCCCGCGTTCCTGGCTCAAGCCTCTTGAGGTTGTTGTCAGCGCGCGTAATGTGGCGGGGGTTGATCTTCCTGTCTTCCAACGCGTGGAATTCGGCCCCGCGGAATATGATTTGTTTCTGGCGCCTCTTTGGGTGGACGCCGCCATTTTGGCCCTGCGTGAACTCATCTCCCTCAAAGAGGAGATCGCTGTCAGCAATAAGGCGCAGGCTATCCTTCGCCAGGAGCTGCGCGTGACCACGCAGCGGGTCAATCTTTTTGAAAAGGTCAAGATCCCGGAGGCTGATGAAACCATCCGTCTTATCAAGATTTATCTGGGGGACCAGTTGTCCAACGCTGTGGGCCGCAGCAAGATCGCCAAGCGGAAAATCGAGCGGGTCATGGAGGAGGTGGCGGCATGATCGTCCCCATGAAAAAGGCCGGAATTATCGTGGAGGCCAAGGATGCCAGGAAGACCGTGGACCAGCTGGCGTCGCTGGGCGTCGTACATGTGGAGGCCAGCCGGGCACCCGTGGGCAAGGACATCGACGCCCGCAAACAGGACCTGGAGCTTTTGGAAGGGGCCTTAAGGGCGCTGGATGAGGATGTTTTTGTGAAAGGGGAGCAGGTTTCCGCCTGCAAGGAACCCAAGGACTGGAAAACCGGCGCGCTTCATATCGTCGATCTTGCCAAACGCTATGAGCGTTGCAAGGAGTTTTCCAGGAACTTCTCCGCCAAGATCAGTCAGTGGGAGCCCTGGGGCGATTTCGACCTTGAGCGCCTCGAGGATTTCAGAAAGAAGGGCATTATCGTGCGCCTCTACGAGGTGCCCGCGGCCGAAGTCAAAAAATTTCCCAAAGGGGCTGTCCTTGAGGTATTGAAGGTGGAAAGAGGCATGGCTTATTGCGCCCTGGTCTCCGACAAACCCCTGGAAGTCCCGTTCAAGGAAATCGAACTTCCGAAAATGAGCCTGAGGGCCATGAAGGCGCGCCAGGAGGAAGACACGCTTCTCATGGAACAGCTCGTGCATGATGTGCGCGCGTGCATGGGTTTTAAGGAAACCTTTCTCCGGCAGAAGCAGGCCATCGGCAAAGACCTGGAATTTCTGAACGCGTGGCTGGGGATGGGCGAGAGGGGTTCATTGTCTTATTTGACGGGATATGTGCCGTTTGATAAGACGCAGGACCTCATTTCAGACGGCCGCAAGGCGAGTTGGGCGGTTTTTATCACGGACCCGGCCCCTGAGGACCGCGTTCCCACGCTGATCCGCAATCCGCGCTGGATTTCCGTCATAGCCCCTTTATTCAAGGTCATAGAAGTTGTTCCCGGATATCAGGAGGCGGATATGAGCCTTTGGGTCCTTATTTTTCTTTCGATTTTTTTCGGCATGCTCATCGGGGATGCCGGTTACGGCGTTGTTTTCCTGGCCCTGACTTTCTGGATGCAGCGCAAACTTGGCCGCAAGGCAAAAAACAAGAGTCCGTTTATCCTTTCATATATTTTCAGCGGCTGCGCGGTTTTGTGGGGAATTTTATCAGGCACGTATTTCGGACAGGCCTGGCTTCCGCCAGGGATAGGCCCGCTGGTGCCCGCCTTGCGGGACAACACGGCCCTGCAGTCTTTCTGTTTCTTTTTGGGCGCCCTGCATTTGACGATCGCCCATCTTTGGAGGGCCGCCCTGAAATGGCCTTCTTTGTCGGCGCTGGCGGATGTCGGCTGGAGCTCCATCCTGTGGGGGGCGTTTTTCCTGGCCAGGACGCTGATCACAGGGATGGAATTTCCGGGCTTTGCCAAATGGTTTTTCATCGCCGGGCCCTTTTTGGTCGTCCTGTTTTCCTCGGGTGAGCCATGGAAGCTCAAAAGCCTGGGGTCGGGCGCGGGTAATCTCCTTTTGAATTTTGTGAATAGTTTTACGGATGTCGTGTCGTATATCCGCCTTTTTGCCGTCGGCCTTGCCACGGTCGCTGTGGCAGATGCCTTCAACAGCATGGCTATGGGTGTGGGATTCAGCAGCATGATTTCAGGGGCCGTGTCTGTTTTGATCCTTTTGTTGGGGCATTTGCTGAATATTGTTCTCGGGCCCATGGCTGTTCTGGTCCATGGCGTGAGATTGAATGTCCTGGAATTCAGCGGCCAGGCGGATATCAAATGGAGCGGTTTTGCTTACAGGCCTTTGGCTCGGGGAGAAGAGCCTGATTTTCATCCGGCCGCCGAAAAGAGAGCGGCCTAATTTAAAGGAGAAGACAATGGAAACAGGATTATTGGCGCAATTTAAGGATCTGGGATTGGGCGCGGTTTTGGCGCTGTCTGCCATGGGTTCAGCCCTTGGCACGGGTGTGGCGGGGATGGCTGCTGTCGGCGCCTGGAAAAAAGCCTTTGCCCAGAACAAGGCCGCTTCTTTTATGCTGGTCGCGTTTGTCGGCGCTCCTTTGACCCAGACGATTTACGGCATGATCCTTATGAATAATATGGCAACCCTGGCTGCCAAAGGCGTTTATCTTTGGGGCATCGGCATATTTTGCGGGGCGGCCATGGGATTGTCGGCTTTTATGCAGGGAAAAGCCGGGGCTGTAGCCTCCGACGCTATGGGCGAGACAGGCAAAGGGTTCGGCAATTATATCGTTGTTTTGGGCGTCATCGAAACGGTGGCCTTGTTTGTTATGGCGTTTGCCATGGGGATCATCGGGAAATTGGGATAAGAAGCAGGAGTTAAGCCAGGACTTTTGCGATAAGTCATCCTCAATCCTGATTCTTAGCTCTGAGTTCTTTTGTCTGCTTTTAAAGGGCGATTAGCTCAGTTGGTTAGAGCGTCTGCTTTACACGCAGAGGGTCAGGGGTTCAAGTCCTCTATCGCCCATATTTTTTCGTGGTTCGTCCGCTTGGCTGGACGACGATGGCTTATAGCATATGGCGTATGGCAAAAGCAGTTGTGCTGACGCCAGAGGCTTTTCCTCGCTCTTCGCTCGGCGCACGTTTGGCTTCAAATCCCCTCGCATAACCACAAACAAAAAAGCCCCCAAAGGGGGCCTTTTTTATTTGGCGGGGACGATGGGATTTCCCTGCGCTCGACCCGGAGGGTCTCGCTTCGGGCTGGCAAAACGTGCTGACGCCAGAGGCTTTTCCTCGCTCTTCGCTCGGCGCACGTTTGGCTTCAAATCCCAAACCACCCACAATAAAAAAGCCCCCAAAGGGGGCCTTTTTTATTTGGCGGGGACGATGGGATTTCCCTGCGCTCGACCCGGAGGGTCTCGCTTCGGGCTGGCAAAACGTGCTGACGCCAGAGGCTTTTCCTCGCTCTTCG